>Ga0163153_10003344_pt1 | contig 21648 bp, 30 predicted proteins | sample OliLakLV19MP6IB1_FD_148629 | JGI IMG/M metagenome (GOLD analysis project Ga0163153, IMG submission 148629) | Freshwater microbial mat bacterial communities from Lake Vanda, McMurdo Dry Valleys, Antarctica - Oligotrophic Lake LV.19.MP6.IB-1 | ecosystem: Environmental > Aquatic > Freshwater >...
GGAAGCTGAATACTCGGCCACGCAAATCGCTGGGCTTCAGATGTCCCGCAGAGTTGTTCACTCCAGACGCGTTCGATTTCAGGCAGCATCATGCTGCGCTTTTTGCACTTGGTCATTGAAACCGCCCAGTTATTGAACGCTGGAAGAACGAGCTAAGAGGAAATATAATGCCGATCATTGAGGCAGCTCACATCGGTCCAGTTCCGATTTCTGCATTTCGTCGTGTTTACAAGTACAACAAGCATGACAAAGAATTCAGGCAAATCCAGATACCACACATCTAGGCAAGCACAGGGTCCGTCGTGCCGGGATGAAGTGAGAACAAGGGTGTCGGGAATCTTTTTTCTCCGTGCGCGCAGAAAACTTACGCGGGCCTTCCGGTTTTCTTGACGCGTAATTCGAGCGGCCACCCGCGACAATTCAGAATGTCTCTATTTCTACGCCCTTGGCGCGTGAATCGGGCCGCCTCCAGCGACCATTCAGAATACTCCCGTTTCTTTTCCTAGATATCCCACGGTATGTTATACGTACAGAAAGTCAGAGCTCCGCATCTGATGAGGATTCGTCTAACTATTCATAGTTAGACGGGGAGAAGCAGCAGCGGCAAGCTTTCATCGTGAGCATCAGTACGTTACCATGAGCGATACGTTCGAACGCATTACTCGCCTCGTGACGGCGGGATCTGTTCGGATTTCCGAGCACGGTTACGACGAGCTTATGGCGGACGATATCTTTTCCCGTGATATTGTTACAGGTATTGGCGACGGAAGGGTGGTCGAAGATTATCCGGATTATCCCAAAGGATCCTGTGTTTTGGTGCTACAGAGAGACAGAAATGGTAATCCTATACATGTCGTGTGGGGTATTCCCAAAGGGCACTCTGAACCAGCGGTAGTTGTGACTGCCTATCGGCCAGACCCTGAGCAGTGGCAGGAAGGATTTATGAGGAGGCGTGTATGAGGAAGCAACGGCGGACGAAGCTGGTTCACGAAGGGCGATATCTTGCCGAAGTCGATATCGAGCTTCTCGTGATCGACGACGAGTGGTCTCCCTACTTATCAGTTCAAGAGGCATACAAGCTCGATGATGTGCGTGACGCCTTGAAAAAGGGAGACACGACGGCGGCGGCTCGGCACGGTCGCGTATTCTCTCTGACTCCAATCGCCGTCTAACCATCGCTGCGAGTGCGACACCGGAGACGCCATGTGTCCCTGTCGAAACAATGGGGAATCTTTTTTTGTGACCGTGCGCGCAAAAAACTTACGCAGACATTCCGGTTTTTTTGACGCGTGATTCGAGCAGCCGTCCGCACCAATAAGAGATGACTATGAAACGTATCAAGGTGGCTGACCTGCCTGAGTTTGATACCGCGCCCTATCTTGGTAGCGAAGCGGCGATCGCGGCTTACCTGACCGACATTCTTGAGGCGAACGATCCGGCTTTGTTGGCTTCCGCGTTGGGCGACATCGCCCGCGCTCGCGGCATGAGCGAGATTGCGAAGGCATCTGGCCTCACCTGTGAGGCGGAGTAGCCTAATGATAGCTGTGCATCTTGAGTACATAAGGCACACAGGTGTAATATTGCAGCTGTGAGGCCTATCCGATGGAACGCCGACAAGAGTCTTTCGCTCAAATCGGAACGCGGCGTGTCTTTCGAAGAAGTTCTGTCTGCGATCTCACAGGGCGGACTTCTCAGGGTCATGGACCACCCGAACCGAGCAAAGTATGGACACCAAAAGATGCTTGTTGTGCGGATACGCGATTACGCTTATCTCGTTCCTTATGTGGAAAACGAGCAGGAGATTTTCTTGAAGAGCATCATGCCAAGTCGCAAGGCAACTCGGGATTTCTTATCGGGAGGCAACTGACATGAACAGCGAACGGTTGTTGGAGGAAGAAATTCTTGCTTCGTTCGAGCGCGGAGAATGGAAGCCGGTTCGGGATCAGAAGGGCGAGATTGCGCGGTTCCAGGCCGCTGCAGAAGCCACCTTGCTCAAAGACAAGCGGGTCAACATCAGAATCTCGTCCAGAGACCTTGAGGGGTTGCAAGCCAAGGCCGCTGAAGAGGGTGTTCCTTACCAGACTCTTATGGCGAGCGTACTCCACAAGTTTGTGTCGGGTCGTCTCGTCGAGACGCAAAGGCGTATCGCTGCACGCTCGAGCCGAACAACGCGCAAGCGCGCCGCCGCTTAGCGCGAAAGAAGAGCAACGGGGTCGGGAGTCTTTTCTTGTAACCGTGTGCGTGGAAAACTTACCCGGACTTTCCGGTTTTCTTGGCGCGTGAGTCGAGCAGCTGCCCGCAACAATTCAGAAGACCCCCGTTTCTGTTCCCTCCAGCGTTCTGAACTGTTGAGGCAAGATCAAGGCCGAGCGGAATAGAGTCTGATATTCGCTCAGCCTTCACCTCGCCTAACAGGATGCTAAATGTCGCTTTTCCACCCGCCCGACCCCGGCGCGCCAAGACGCGCCTTTTCCCATGCGGCATTCTCGCTTCACTCAGATGCTTAACGAGAGTTTTTCGGAAATCGGAAGCACTGGAGGGGCTTATCCGTTCCCCACATCCATTCGAGTGGCGAACGGCCCCACGAAGTGCGAGATGTACCTCCTCGCCTCTTCGCCCGCTACGGTCTTGCTTTGGGAAAAGGTACGTCCCTGGATGGAGAGGCTGTCTTGGCAGACTCAGGGAGGGAGTGTGACATAGCCGCCAGGGTGGGCGGTGAGAAGTCCAGCCTTTTGAGCATCCTGAGACTATTGTGACATTGGCGCCATAACGAAGGTTCCATCGGCGTGGTGTGTATACACCGAGTTTCCCCCAGCCTGCTAGATGAATAACTACGGGTTAATGATCAATATTGATCAGACCGGACATCCCGAGATAAGACATGATCGGCACATATGATGACCTATGGCGACAAGAATGCTTTGAGGGTGGATCGTGCGGGTCTCAATAACAAGAACGTCTTGAATCCTTGATCCAGGTTGTCTGATGCGCCATCATACTCCCCAGCGAAACATTGTGTGGACCGTTCTCTTCCCGATACTGGCGGCCCTGGCTTTGAATGCCTGCAGCGACGTCAATAATCTAGAAACTCCTCCTGGGTCAACACCACCTGGGCCCTTACAGATTCTGACCTCTTCCCCGCTTCCGGCTGGAACAACCGGGGTACCCTATGACATCACGCTCGCACTGAGTGGGGGAACACCACCCTATACCTGGAGTGTGGTCCCTGGATCTCCAGCGTTGCCTGACGGGCTCGTGTTGACTCCGTCGACTGGGAACATTTCAGGAATACCAACCACCACGGGGACCAGACTTACAGAGTTCAAATTGCAGGATTCGAAGGGACAGTCGGTCCAAAAAGTCCTTTCGATTACGGTCAATATTGCGCCGACTCCATTGACCATTCTGACAAACTCACTGCCATCTGGCTCGATCAACCAACCCTACGCTGTGGCCTTAAGCCCGACTGGTGGCACTACGCCCTACACATGGGGCCTCAAGGCCGGCTCGTCGCCCCTGCCAAGCGGCCTCACGCTCAGTAATAATGGCATCATCAGCGGAACGCCGACTGTGACCAAGACTGCCACCCACACCTTTACTTTGACTGATGCGACATCGCTGACTGTTGAAAAAGCTCTGCAGTTGTCCATCAGGGCAACCCCCCTGTCGATTATGACCACCTCGCTCCCCCAAGGGACGGCGAACCAGAGCTATAGCGCGACGTTGGCTGCGACTGGCGGCACAGGCGCCTACACATGGGGACTCGCGGGCGGATCGCCAGCTTTGCCAACTGGATTGACGCTGAATCCGTCAACCGGAGCGATCAGCGGCATTCCGACTGGCACCAGCAATACCAATTATACTTTCACCGTCACGGATCAAACCCCACCCACACCGCAAACAGCGACCAGAACATTGCAATTGATTATCGGCGGGGCACCGCCTGATCTGATCATTACAACCAACTCTCCCCTACTGTCCGGCATGGTGACGCAGCCCTATACCGTAACATTGACCTCTACAGGAGGGACCGGGACAAAGACGTGGGATATGAGCAGCGGGTCATTGCCAGCAGGCCTGAATCTCAGTTCATCTGGCGTGATCGCCGGGACACCAACAACCCCTGGAACATCTTCGCCGATCTTCCGGGTCCGGGACTCTGGAAATCCACAAGACACCGCGACAAAACCATTGTCGATTACGATCAACTTACCGTCGGCGCCAAATATCACGACCACTTCACTTCCCGCAGGATCATTCAACGTGGCTTACAATCAGACCGTGTCGGTCACGGGAGGCGTCGGGTCTCTTGTCTGGGGTGTCACCAGCGGGTCGTTACCACCCGGGCTCGACCTCAATGCCTCAAACGGCAATATTTCCGGAACACCGACCAGCGCCGGCTCGTTCAGTTTTGCACTGCGAGTCACCGATCAGATTCCGCAATCCGATCAGCAGAACTTTACGATCGCCATCAACGCTTCGACTCCGCCGTCTATAACCAGCCCGAGTTCACTACAGGCCGGAACCGTGAATCAGCCATATCCCAACACACAATTAACAGCCACTGGCGGTACACAACCTTATTCCTGGTCAGTGAATCCTGCTTTGCCGAACGGTCTTACGCTTAATCCATCGTCAGGGATCATCAGCGGAACACCTTTAAGTGGAAGTAACGGCAATTCCTCGCATGAGTTCACCGTGACTGATTCAACCATGCCGATCAATCAGCAAGGGAGAAAAACACTTTCACTCACAATTATTGCGAATGTCACCCCTGTGGCGATCACGACTGCCTCGCTCCCAAATGGCACTGTCGGTCAATCCTATAACGCACCAGAGCTGACAGCCTCAGGAGGCACCTCACCCTATAATTGGAGCCGTCATAATGGTTCGCCTCTGCCACAAGGTCTGAGGCTCAGCGCAGGCGGAGCGATTACTGGCACACCGACAACTGCGGGCACAACATCCACGACATTCGGGGTGCAAGATTCGACTATTCCCAATCAACAATCTGCCACCAAGTCATTATCGATCACGATTAGCGCCGATTCGTCGCCATTGACGATCACGACGAGATCGCTCCGGGATGGTAGAAGGAACCAGCCCTATGCCGACACGCTCGAGGCCTCGGGAGGCGTCCCCCCGTACACCTGGTCAGTGACCCCTCCGTTACCAACCGGGCTCACGTTGGCTCCCACGACAGGGGAGCTTAGTGGAACGCCACCGACGACGAGTACTACTAGGCATGATTTTACAGTTCGAGATTCAGCTAATCAGACAAACACAAAGGAGCTCAGGCTTCGGATCAGGGACAATTCAGACGACGACTAGCATATTCTTCTCTTCTACCACATGTGCGGACCCTCGACGTTCTAGCAAGCCCACATAGTTTTCCCGCAGCCTGACAGCTAGGCTCTCATGAACCGTGAAAGGTAAGACGTGAAAAGTGAAAGGCTGCCAGCCTCCCAGACCGACGATCTTATGCTGAGAAGCCTCATTGACACATATTCAAAAGTTCATGACAATGCTCGAAGATCAGACATGAAGGAATTAGAAGGCTGTTGGGATCGGCCGCCACTGAACGATATGGTTCCCAGCTTACTTAACAGTTAGGCACCCGAGAGGTACCGTGGCCATTCCGAAGGGATATCTCGATACCTGCATCGTTAGTGGCTTGGCCAAGAACGATCTCAAACCAGAGGAGGGATCAGCTCTACTTCGAATCCTAGAAGCACGGGAACTCGGAGTCCTTGAAATTGTTACTTCTGCAGTGACAAAGACTGAGATCGATCGTGTCCCCCTCCAGCACAGGGCGCGACATACGAGAGAATTTGAACTGTTGGCAAGAGTACCCAATGCGCCAATCCACATAGGCTCGACGAGATTTCTCGGAGGCCCTGTTCTGGCTGCTGAATGGCGCGAGGACCCATTATTTGGTCAACTGCGAAACCTGCTTCCTGACGCCGAAGACGCCGAGCATGCATTTCAAGCATCGCGAAGTGGTGCTGAGCATCTCATCACTGTTGATCGGAAAACCTTCCTCAGGTATTCAGCCGAAGTGGTCAAACTTTGTGGAGTGAAATTGGTGACGCCGGTGGAGTTTGTAGAGACCGTCGTCAAACCACTAAGCACAGGGGAATAGAAGTGGGCGAGAATATTTTTTGTAACTTTGTGCGTGACAAACTTACGCGGACATTCCGGTTTTCTTGACCCGTGATTCGAATAGCCATAGCAACAATTCAGCATGTCCCTGTTTCCGTTCCCTGAGGATGCGCATGTGCTCTGACCTCTTGTGGAACAACGAGGTTCGTTGACGTCTCCGCTCATGACTGCAGGCGGATGATCGGTTTAATCGTGATGCCTTTCTCGCTGTCTTCAGCCGCTTGGTTGATCTGATCGAGGTTGTAGAACTTTACCAGCTTGTCGAACGGGAAACGCCCCTGTGTGTAGAGTTCGACAAGACTTGGGATGAAGAGATCCGGAACGCTGTCGCCTTCGACGATGCCGATAATCCGCTTGCCGGTCGTCATAACCCCGTTCACATCAAAGCTCGCCTCCGTACCCAACGCCGGCGCTCCCACGATGCCACAGGTTCCGCGAATTGCCAGGGCGTCGATGGCCTGGCGCAACACGGCGGGCCGACCACTCGATTCGAGCGTGAAATCGACGCCGCCACCGGTGATCTTGCGCACAGCCTCGACGGGATCGGTTTCGCGGCCATTGACCGTATGAGTCGCCCCTAGTTCCTTGGCCAGCGCAAGGCGTGACGGCACCACGTCCACTGCGATAATGGTTGTCGCACCGGCCACACGTGCGGCCATCACAGCACTCAAGCCGACCGCTCCTCCTCCGAACGCGGCGAAGCTGGCGCCGGGTCTGACGTTCAGCGCATTCATCACAGCCCCCGCGCCGGTTTGAATACCACAGCCAAGGGGACCAAGCAGTTCCAGCGGAGCATTGTTCGGAACTTTGATTACATTACGCTCATGGGCAAGCGTGAAGGTGCCGAACGACGATTGCCCGAAGAAGTGGTCGTGGACCGATCCCTGCTTGTCCTGCGTGGCGGTACTCCCATCTTCGCGAGCGCCGCCGAAATTCAAAGCGTAGAAGTTCGCGCAGTAGGTCAGGTCGCCGCGCAGGCAGGGTGTGCAGTGGCCGCACCGCATGTAGGTCAGCACGACGTGGTCGCCCACTGCGACTTTTTTGACGTTGCTGCCGACTTGCTCCACGACACCGGCGCCTTCGTGGCCGAGCACGACGGGCAGGGGCACGGTGTACAATTGATTGCGTGCCACCATGTCAGTATGGCACATGCCGGTTGCGACGATCCGAATCAGCAGCTCGTCGGGACGAGGCTCATCCAACACGAGGGTTTCGATCTGAAACGGTCCGCCTTTCTTGCGGACGACTGCCGCCTTGATCTCTCGCGTCTGAGTATTCCGCATGGTGGTCATCGGTGTGCTCCTTGATGTGTGAAATCTTCAGGGGGCATTCTGGTTGGCTTGACACGTGAGTCGACCCGCTGCCTGCAACAATTCAGAATGCCCGCATTCTGTTCAAGGCATCCCAAGGTGTGTTATACGGACACAAAGCCAGACCTCCGCATCTTACGCGGATCAGTCTGTGTATAGTTAGGTTTTTCACCAGGCTCAAACAGGATTCATAGGCACATGAACGAAGACGGTGATGGTATGGACGCATATCGTGCAGCGGGAGAACTTGCAGGGATCACGAGTCTCGTCGATGCATTCTACTCAAATATGGATACCTTTCCGGAAGCCCGTGTGATTCGGAAGATGCATCCCGATGATTTAACCGAGTCGCGGAAAAAGCTCACGTACTTTCTATGCGGAGTGCTAGGCGGCCCCAGACTATTTATCGAGCATTACGGCGGAATCAACCTCCCTGATTTTCATCGGCAATTCCCAATTGGACCTGACGAGCGCAACGCGTGGATGCTCTGTATGCAACATGCCATTGCTGTTCAGCCCTATGAGGCATCCTTTAAAGAGTATTTGTTGGCTCGATTGTGGATTCCAGCAGAACGAATCAGGATGGTCAATGAGATGGGAATCTAACAGTTGTCTGGAGAGGGACGCATGGTCGGCTTCACCCTGCGAGACAGGCACGCGGAGCGTGAGACCCTGAGACGTACTTGAACAGTACATCGAGGGCGCGAGCGGCGAGCCTGCCTGCCGAAGGCTCGTCGTCGTAGCGAATCCGCGATGCAACAGAAGTGTTCATGAATAATGAGGGCTAGAACCAGTAGACATTGGTTTGGCATTTTCAGTAAATTTGGCAGCGATGTGAGGAGTTGGACGGGCTGGCGGCCGGTGGCGCCTGGTCAGCTCTGGTTATTCCCCATTTAATGAATAATTAGGAGGAAGAGCGAGCGATGAGTACAAAAACACTCTATGAACGTCTCGGAGGCTATGACGCAATCGTTGCAGTTTCCGGGGACCTGTTACCACGCCTGATGTCGGATTCACGGCTGAAACGTTTTTGGGAACATCGAGGACAGGACGGCATCGACCGAGAAAAGCAACTCCTGATCAATTTTCTCTCTGCGAGTTCGGGTGGTCCCATGTATTACACCGGGCGAGACATGAAGACTTGTCATAAAGGGATGAAGATCCGTGAAGCCGACTGGACGGCATTTTTTGGCCACGTCAATGCGACGTTGGACGCCTTTAAAGTTCCCCCGACTGAGCGGGGCGAGGTCGTCGGGTTCGTGCAATCATTGAAAAAAGATATAGTCGAAGCCTAGCGGTGGCGGGGTGGCCTGGTTGGTCCCCCGTGCTCACGGAACCCCCACGATGAAACAGTGGTCGTTCGACGTGCGCAGTTGGCGACCAAACCAGGCCACCCCTTAAAGAAGGTAACGAGCGAGCTTGGAGGGAGCATCTTTCGTCACTCGCTGCGGCCTTGCTTGGGAAAAGGCGCGTCCTTGGGTAAAGAGGCTGCCTTGCAGACTCAGGGCGGGAGGGTGAAATAGTTGCCAGGGTTGGGCGGGTGAGAAGTCTGGCCTTTTTTGAGCATCCTGCTGCTACTCTGAGATGCACAGAGACCGATCGCTACGTGAGTTATCGTGATACTCACGTAGCGACGGTCGTCCTTAGAGCGTCTTGTGCGTGCCGTCGCAATACGGCGGAGTCTTCGTCTGCTTGCACATGCATAAGGCCACTTCTTTCGTTTCATCGACTGTAAACTCGACCGGCTCGATCCCGGTTCCTTGGTGGGCTCCGTCACAGAACGGTTGGTCCCTCGAGCGTCCACATTGACACCAATAGTACGTTCCCGCTTCCAACGTCAGCACTTCGGGCTCTTTAGCTGCAACGCGTGGCTTCTCCATGAACAGGCCTCCTTTTGTACGTTACAAATATAATGGTTTGATCGGCGACACGACGGCCGCCGGATTATTTTTCCACACCGACTCGTCCACGTCTACATAGAGTTCCACTTCGTTTCCATCAGGATCGCGCAAGTAGAGACTTTGACTCACGGTGTGATCGCTCATGCCATCGATCTGAACCCCAGCCTGTTCCAACTCTTTCTTGCTCAAACGGAGTTCGTCGAGACTGTCTCCCACTTTGATCCCGATATGATAGAGCCCTCGACGCCTTCCTTCAAGCGGCCCAGGAGCCTCACCGACTTGAATCAGCAAGAGTTCGTGGTGGGTCCGTCCGGATGTCAGAGCTGCCGCGGCTCCGCTGAAAATCCGTCCGACTTCCTGAAATCCCAGCAGGTCGCGATAAAAAGCCAACGATTGTTCCAAATCCTTGACGTAGAAGACAACGTGTCCGAGGTAATGTGCTTTCATAATTCGAACTCCCGTTTGGCGTAAGAGGTAAAGCGTGAGGAGATGTGAGCAGGAGAGCGTTCCCTTTGTCAACTATCCCCTAGTTTAGTACCTGACTCATCCCCGACTGCGACTCCGATGTAATAAGCGAGCCTGCTCACAGGACTGTCCCATGAATCCTGAAGATGCATAGTATGGAGCGTCACGAACTTCTCCATCACCTCATCTTGTGGGTTAGAGAAATTGTCTTGTTCCTCTGGATAGTTGACGTGTGTGTAACTTGATTGTGGGGAGAGCGTCACCTGCCAGCTGTGGAATCGGCGGTCGAGTAGGTGGGGCAGGATCGGGTTGTGGCGGAGGAAGTGGCGGCTTCGGAGAAGGAAGCGGGCTAGGGCCAGGGGGAATGGGTCCTGTATCCGGATCTGGATTGGGATTCGGAGTCGCGGCTCTTTCCATCCACATAATCATCTCCTTGAATTTTCAATTCTGTTGGATGTGTTCTCAGTCGCGCGGTCTTCAAAGTTACTTGTCCCACATCTCAAGGTCATACTTCTTCCGACCTTGCCGGGGGATGTTTTTTTGAGCAGCCTGTTAAAAGCTTCTGACGTTCCTGTCTGGCTGCCGAGTATTTCCCTTCATTCTTTGAATCAAGACTTTTCAGAAATGCCACCATGTCAGCCCGCTCTCGGTCGCTCTGAAAATAGAATGTATGCGAGCGTTACGCCCTCGCGCTGGATTCAAGAGACTGTCCAGACTCTTCACCGAAGCATCGTGCAATAAAGAGGGAGGTTCGATCAGTAAGATAAATAAAGGGGTCCGCGCTATCGGTCTTCCCAAGCGGATCCTGTGTGGAAATCGGTTTGCCACAATCATTCATGGCGTCTTCTGCTCTTGCTTAGGTGTTCCGCTTATAGCTTCTGATTCGTAATCCGGGGTCGCGACCTGTCGGAACCGAATGATCGTTGAGGATCCTTCAGTGGAATCGATATGGAGTTTCACGTCTGCTCCCGCCTTTTCGACCATTACGCGACAGGGTTGAGGAATGCTCAGGTAGACATGCTCTTGAGCCACGTCGGCCTTGCGCACAAGAATCGACAACACTTCGTCTGTGTGATCGAGATGAAGAGTCAAGGCTTGAAATGGAAGCCCATTGGCCTCATGTGAGGCGGTATTGCAATGGTTTTGCCCCGCGACATACACCAACCATTCCTGGTGGTCTTGGCTGAATTGTTGGAAGAATGGTTCCCATTCCCCGCGAGTGATCTCGCGCCCTTTCCTAGTTTCAGTCGCTTCTGAGGTTTTGCTCATTTTAATGCTCCAGTGAAACAATGGAACAAACCTCGTCGCGCCGCATGACATTTGGCTGCGTCACGAATGCGAAGACCTGTTTACGGCCATGAACTGGTTAGGACTACGTCTCATTTTTGATCATAACGGCGATATGACGTATGGGTAGCTAGGATATTCCCTAGCCCTCACGTATTCATGACGGCTCGTCGCGAGATAGCCGAAAACGCATTCCTCGTAAGCGTTCGTATTTCGCAGCAGGAGCGCGCGCCTTTCGTGCCCAACGCTTAACGTCTTACGACTTTCTGCCAGTGTCGTAGTAGAACCGCTCATGCACGATCTTGCCGTTGTTCCACTTGGCCACGACGACCTGCTCCATATGCACCGGCTGTCCGCTGGTGGCGATAAAATCCAGACTGCATTCGTAGAACGTCACATGGTCGCCGACGCCTGAGGCTGTGACGTTGAAGCCCTTCCATTCCTTGACGCCGCTCAAGAACTGCTTTTCCCGCTCGACATTAGCGGCCTGACCGACGGTCGGAGGGTTGGCATTGTCCTGCATTTTCACATCCTTGTCGTAGAACTCGCTCATAGCCTCAATGATCTTGCCTTGACGAATGTAGCTGAACAAATCGTTCAGCCGCTGTTGTAGATTGATTGTGCTCATGACCGCTTCTCCTTGTGAGGTGTGTGGGTGAATGTTATCCCGGCTTTCTGGACTTCCTGATAGGGGAGGAGCCAGACTAGCGATTCATCGCTCAGATCGCCAACTTGAATACGGTTCCCCCAGGGATCGCGGAAATCGCAACGGAAATTCGGCTGCAGCTTCAATTTATACTTGCTGATCAGCTTGCGCCGCACTTCCTTGATCTGCTGCGCATCACGGACCATCAAGCCGAAATGTTTCACGCGATCCGGTTGCAGCTTGTCCACCTCGAATATGGCCATGAACTGATGCTCGCCCAGCTTGCACCAGGCCGCGCCTTCGCCGCCGCGGAGCATCGTCAGGCCGAATACATCGGAATAGAACTTCACAGCCTTCTTGGCATCGGTCACCTCAATGACGATGTGGTTACAGCCGTAGACTTGGACTGCCATTTAGGCCTCCTTTCTTTCTAGCAGGATGCTGAAAAAGCCCGCCAGCGTCGTTCTCACCTTGAAAGCATCCTCAACGTAGCCAGGGGCTACGCCTCCGGTGCTTACGTCGGCTGCGGCCTCGCTGAACGGTCTTTTTGAGCATCCTGCGGCTATACTGACTTTGGCACCAATGAGAAATATTCCACCGGTGTATTGTCTAGAACTGGGTTCCTCTCAGCCTGCTAGGACTGCTTCTCGGCCTGCTGAATGGCCGACACAAAGATATCGGGAGGCTGCGCGCCGGAGATCGATACAATGCCGTTGAAGACAAAGTAGGGGACCCCACGAATGCCCAACCGGCGACCGACTGCTTCTTCCCCCTTCACCTCAACTACGCCTTTCTCGCTCTCCAGAAACTCTTCTGTCTCTGTCCGATCCAGCCCGGCTTCTGCAGCCACATGCGTAAGGGTCGTCACCTCACCGATGTTCTTGCCTTCCAGAAAATACCCATGAAAGAGCGCCTCCACCATTGCGTCCTGTTTCCCCTGCTGTGCGGCATACCAGACGAGCCGATGGGCCGCAAAGGTATTTGGCGTCCGCTGAATCTTCTCAAAGGCAAAGGGAATCCGTTCTTCTACTCCGGCAGCGAGGAGTTGTTCTTCCATCCGCCCAAAGTTTTCCAAACTCCCAAACTTGGCTTTCAGATAGGTGGCCCGATCCATTCCATCGAGTGGCATCGTCGGATTCAATTGGAACGGACGCCAGGTAATGCGCGCCTGTACGCCGTCATTCAGGTGAGCCAACGCCCGCTCCAGCCGCCGCTTTCCGACGTAGCACCAGGGGCACACAATATCGGAATAGATGTCGATCGTGACTCCTCGATCCGTCATGACAGATGTCCCATCTTCCCTGCTTGATAGTCCTGAGCCGCTTGCATCAACTCTTCACGGGTATTCATGACGAACGGGCCATAGCGCGCAATCGGTTCTTCAATCGGCTCCCCGGCCATGACCAAGAGTCGGCTGTCTTCGTGAGCGACAACTGTTATCTGCGAGCCGGTTCGCGTGCAGACTATTAGTTCAGCTTCCCCAGCTACTTGCCCTCCGTTGACAGAGGCGCTGCCTTGCAAGACAAAGATGGAAGCATTGTGTCCTTCAGGCAAAGCCAGAGCAACCCCCTTTCCGGCCTTCACTTGCAGATCGTACAACTCAACCAGAGTGACGGTATGGGCTGGTCCTTTGTGTCCAAGGAATGATCCGGCGATCACCCGTAATTGGCCAACTCCGCCATCGAGATCGATTACCGGAATATCCCCGTTGAGAATCGTCTGATAGCCGGGCGCCGACATTTTCGAAACGCGTGGCAAGTTTACCCACAATTGAATCGCGTGTAGTGTCCCGCCGTTCTTGGCCCATTCCTTTTCGTGCAGTTCTTCATGCACGATGCCGGACGCCGCCGTCATCCATTGGACGTCGCCTGGGCCGATCACCCCGGCATTCCCAGCCGAATCGCGATGCGCCACCATCCCTTCATAGACGATAGTGACCGTTTCAAACCCGCGATGCGGATGTTCTCCCACGCCACGCGGATGGCCGGTCGGCGTGAAGTACTGTGGCCCCGCATAGTCCAGCATGAGAAAGGGGCTGACCTCACGGTCGAGCTCATTGCTCGGAAAGAGATTGCGCACAGGGAATCCATCACCCACCATGTGGGTGGAGCCTGGCTGATAGATCCCCACGATGTCTTTTGTTGCCGCGGTCTCGATTGTCTCATGATGGCTCATTGGATCCTCCTTCCCTTCGGCTCAAACCCCGTGATGCGAATGTTACACTTACAGTCGGTTCTCCTCCAGGTCGTACACATCAAACCACACATACACCGGGCGATGCTTCGGCACGACCTTGGGAATATATTCCTCGAGGTATTGCTGGGCCTCAAGACTCATCTCGCTGAGCCGCATATCGCGCAGCCTATTGTTCCATTTCAATACGTCATCCGTATTCTTTACTTGCGAATGGCTGACGATCCACTCCCCGATCTCTTCGTCTGAGACTCCGGTCGCCACGACCTCCTTGAACTGATCGGGCGTGATACCGGTGAATGAAAACCATTGGCTGGCTAACGAACAGGGCCAGTAATTGTATTCACCGTTCGTCCCGAGCAAAAACGCCCGACACTTGTCCACGCAGCGAGCCGCGATCACATAGCCGCCCAATTTTTCCCGTGGACTGCGAGGGTAGTCTTTCCGAAGATCCTTGGCCAACGTTTTCACCTTGTCGAGATCCGTCTTCATGATTGTCTCCTTTGTCTCACTCATGATCGCGCACCATTCATGAGGCCTTCACGAACCCTTTCAAGGCCTCGGCCAGCGTCACCCGACCCCGAATCACCGATGCGGGATGTTCGTACCCAATCGCCCCTGTGGAAAATGATGTGTACATTTCTTCAAATAGTTTCGCCGCTTCATCGGAAAAACCGAACGACTTGAATGTGGGCACCACTGCACTCAACGGCGCATGCTGAGCCGTGACGGGCTTTCCCAGAATCTGACTGAGCGCGGCCGCAACCTGATTCGAACTATATTCTTCCGGCCCGGCAAGTTCCACGATCTGTGGGCCTTTCTCTCCAGCCATTAATTGCTCCGCCCCCACACGGCCGATGTCTTTGGTCGAGATCATTGGGACCATCGCTTGAGGCGCAATGAACGTCGGCAAGACACCCTGGGCCTTGGCTGCGCCGAGGACCGGAGCCCAGTTGTCCATGAAGTAGCAGGGACGGAGGATCGTCAGATTCTTCGCTGCCGCTCCGAGCGCCTGTTCGCCGTAGCGAGCAGCTCGAATTGGCCCGAGCCCCTCAGCGAGGTGGCTACCGATTGAGGACAGAAATACGACATGGCCGATCGCGCTTCTTTGTATCGCCTCTGCGGCGCGATCCATTCGTGCTCGTTGGTCGGCAAGCCACGCTGTTGCCCCATAGTTCGGCGGGACCAAGAGATAAACACCCTTGGCCCCTTGCAATGCCTCGCTCAGCGAAGACACCTCGTCGAGCGAGGCTACAGCGATCTCTGCACCCTTTGCTTTCCACGCCGCACCTTTATCCGCCGAGCGCACAACGATCCGCACCGGCTGTTTCCGGTTCAGCAACGTGTCGGCCACCACCGATCCTGTATTCCCTGTTGCACCCACGACAACAAACATGATCACGTCTCCTTCTCTTGAGAATTACACCATCTTCTCTTCGATCACCTTACCAATCGACCACATGCTTACGCCAATGATCAAACCTGATGAACCTCGATTTCGCTTGGCTGCCGCAATACAGTATAATAGTTCTAGTTAGAACCAAGTCAAGTGGGAAATGTTCAGTGAGAGAATTCTAGGTACGGTCGGCTTACAAGGGAGCGAAAATTTGAGAGGTTTCGGCAATAGGCATGTGACTGTTGCCAGGCCGGTTATGGTCAACAATCATCGCCGGGCTGAAGCGCGTGGGGCTAAAACCCAAGCTCTTTTTCGAGATCGGCCTTTTTATCATTGAATTTTTTCTGCTCCGCCTCGTTTTTTTGTGTGAACGCGCCTTTCACGTTCTTACCTGTTTTCCCCATGGCGCGGCCCATCTCTTCTTGCTTGGCCTGTACCTCTTTGGCCTTGGAGGACCCGGCAAATTCGTAATATCTTCCTGCAATACCTTGCGTGAACATCGGGTCCCCGCGCTTCATAATCGTATCGCCTCGCTGCTCAGCCCGAACCTTGGCCGACTTGTTGCCGTTCGGCAGAAACTTCATCCAGTCTGAGGCCTTCTTCAGCTTCTCAAGCGAGTCCATGCTCGCCTTCATCACGTCCTGCGCACCGCCGGACAGGCCTTGGGCATCTTTCTCCTCGGCCTTCATCAATTGGTCGGCGTTGGTGGACGCGATGCGGCGAAGCTCCTGGTGATAGGCCTGGGGCAAGACGTAAACCTGGCTCTCGCCCGTCTTGGGATTGCGGAGCCCGCTGCGGCTTTGGTCGACTCCCCAGGCTGTTTCGAAAAGCGTCAGATCGTCAGGTTTCGCGTGCACCGCTTTCAGCATAACCCGGTTGGCCTCGTCGAAGTCACCGATCGCTTCAAAATACCGGAACGCCGACGTCCGCCCATCAGCCCGTACCGGCTCAGGTGAATACAAAAAGCCTTTCGCTTCAGCCGCCTTGGCCAATTCCCGGCCGAGTTTCGACACATTCGCTTTGGCTCTGGCCTGGGCATTCTTGTCGAATCGATCGATACAATCGTCGTCTGAAATCGCTTGAGAGGCCACAAATAGCTCGGCCGGCTGACCTGACTGTTCCGCTTTGCTCAAGGCGGCAATCGCCGCCTTGGCAACCTTCTCTTCATCTTCGGCTAAACAGATATCGTCCGCGCGGACTGAGGAAGCCGTCACAGCGAAGATCGCCGCTGCGCAGCAGGCCATTCTAAACAGGATCATGAGCGCAATCCTCCGTTATTGTCCCAGCAGGCCTTTCAGCATCTTGCCCGCATCGATGGCCTCACCGTCTTCATCGCCCTTGTTCGGCCCCTTGTCTCTACTTCGCTTCTGGTCCCGCCCTGCGCCTTTCATCATCTCTTGAATGTTCGGAACTCCGCCTTGCCCCATCATGGCTCCCATGTCATTTTTCGTATAGCCGGCGGGAATTTCGAACAGCGCCGGATTCTGCTTTTCGACTTTCAGATTGGTCAACTCACTCGCCATGCGCACCTTCCTGCCGCCCTCCTTGGACAAGAGGTCCATTTTAATCGGGATGCCATCTTTGGTCGCCCAGAAGAATCCACCGAACTTCGACCCGTCCTTCTTGGTCGCAATCATTTTATACTTGGTCGTCTGAACCCCGTTGACCATTTCGTCGCCGACAACGGTCTGCTGCACGTCCATGGAGTTGAGATCGGGCGACTCCATCTGGTCCATCGACATCTCCATATACATATTCCCTATCAATTGCCACATCACCTTCTTATCCCTGCGGATGATGGTGACGTTGCCGTCCGCCCCGCCCATCTCCATGCGCTGCTTGCCGGACGAATGGTAGATGCGGGATTTCATCGTCATGCCCCCTTCTGTTTCCATCGTGCTATCTGCAGAATAGTCCACCTTAGGTTCCGGCAGAGAGGCAGCATTGACCGCGAGAGGCAGCAGCACCGTCGAGACCACCACACCGATATATCGCCACAACTTCATGGGCCTACCCTCCTTTAGAAACATTCCAACTCTTCAAGCGACGGGAGGCTAGCGGGTTTCGCGAAACGAGTCAATATCCGGAGCAGGATTGAAAAGACCCGCCACATTGCGATGGCATTCGTCCTCTCATCACAGACTCGCAGATTCGCCATTGATCGAACCATGAGCCGTACGCCGGATAGGGTTGGTAGATGCATTCAACAAGCCTGACGTCACGCCCAAAGGCATCAACAGCACAAGAGCCGCCTTCAGAAGCAGGTTGTCATAAGCCGAAACATCGTAGCTCCAGGTTCCATCGATCCCTGCCACGGCCCGCACACGGTCTGAAGGACAGGCTGCATCGGCATCCGTCATGATGTAGTGAATCGTGTCGCCCGCTTGGAGCGACACGCCGCGCGCCAACAGTTCCTGCGCGGCAATCATCGACATGGTCTGGTGGCGGTAGGCCTGCGGCTCTTTCGTGAGCGATTTTGCGATGGCCAGCTCCTCAATGGTGGCATGACCATCTTGGAGATAGCGCCGATAGGTGTGGACGACTTCCATGGCCTGTGGAATCTGTGTGCGCAACTCGGTCAGCGTCCCTGCCTCACTCAGACAGCGCAGCACCTCCGCTTGCGCCCGCTTCACGAGCCGAGGCATATCGCTCCGTCGTAGTTCAATCCCACGCACTTTCATCCCGCCATGGTCGAACAGGCCCACGAACTGATTCGGCACCGGCATGAGTGGATTGACTCGCGACGGGAAGAACCCAATCCAGCGATAGAGCCCCTCCACACCGATTGTGAGTCCCGTCTGCTCAGTAATCGTCTGCGCAAGTCTGTCATAGTCTGCCCTGACCGAACCGGACTTGACGAGCCAGAGCGAATCCACAATCGCATGCAACATGCGATAGCCCTGCCGTTCTGCAATCTCTTTCGCCTGCAATAAAATATCGCGACTGTAGGCTGTGACCGCTTCGTGCGCTTCGATCCGACCGAACCGGGCATTCTTGTACCCCAAATACCCGAACGAGACGACGAGCAGCCACTTGAGCGCCGTTTGCCGTTGATCGAGTACGGCTCTCGCCGCCGGCTGTGCCGCCGCGGCCATGAGCTTCTTGTACCGCGCGCGCTTGTCGAGCAACGGGGCCAACGTCCGAGGCACCAATCCCTGGCGCCGGCGGCAGGTATGGTGGCCGATCTCCGGCACCCGCGCGGTCGGCTCATCTCGACAGCACCGGCAATTGACCGTCTCGGGAGAGACGTTGAAGCGCACCATGATGGAGGGGTACATCGAGGAGAAATCCAGTTCTCCAACCTGTTCGTGATAGCCGACGATCGGCGCGAACACCAATCCGCCCTGATCGCTCTGCAGCAATTCGAGCGCGGATTTGAAGGCTTCCGGCTCCTGCTTCCTGTATGGAATCAGCAGACCGTCACGGCACGCCGTTTCGAGTTGCATCGACGTGATTCCCGTTCCGGTCGTCGTGCGAGCCATGTGCTGCAAATCGACCTTCGTGACACGAGCCTGCTCGACAAGCCCGGCCAGACCTGTTTCCGCCAACGCAAAGGAATTGTGCCGATCGAGGTGCAGCCGCCCCGACAGGGTACGGGCGCCGGCATGGGACAGGATACGGCCATACGAAAAGTACGAATGGGGTTTCCTGGCGCCGATGGATCGATGGGGATCGCGATTGAGCGCGAGCGGCAGGCGCAGACGATCTGCCGTGGCCATGAGACGCGGCAGAAGATAGGAGTCGCCCCAGTCCGTCAAGAGAATATCGGGGTCCTCCCGCACAAGCAGCTGGTTGAGGCGCTGAATCACGTCGGCATCGTCGCCTTCCAAGAGACGCTCCTTCCCGTCTATCCGCACCACGAGCAAACCACCTCCACCATGATTCGGGTTGGGTGACGGACTGTCGGGCGATAGCTCCATGATCGTAAGCGGTGGGAGGCCATAGTCCGTGTCCCAGGGTGACTCCAGCGCCTGAATCGACTGAATCAAACCCTCGGCTGTGAGATCAGCTTCGCAATGGACGAGAGGAAAGAGCTGCCGATCGTAAAAGTACCGCTGCGGCAGCGACACATCCACGTGAAAGAACTGCGCGTCGTGGCAGGAACGGATCAGCAGTTGCGTCAAGGATGAAAACTGCGCAGGAGCGTGAACCGAGACTTCCAGCACCGGGATCGGGCGAAGCGCGCCGAGTTCATATCGCTCGACTTCTCTGGTGCCGATGCGACAGGAGGCACGGCGGAGTAGCCGGAACACCTGCTCGCGGATGGGCGTCGGAGCAGCCACATAGCAGGTCGGCACATAGGGATCGACGGCTCTGACACGGCGACCGTCCTCGCCGAGAAGCCAGACGACCATACCCTCTTGCGCCGGATAGACATCAAGAAGCCACCCCGTGAGTCGAGTCGTGGAGCATGCGGGTTTCAAGGATCATGACTTTCTGTTGCAACATGACGACGTGTTTCTGTTGTTCGATCAACATGGACAACAGCATCACCTCGAACGGCGTCTCACGCGCGAGATAGGCGCCGGCCGATGCATGGTGGCGGGCGGCGGCGAACAACACATCGAGCGCCTGCTGATCCTCACGCCGCAATGCACGCCGGTAGCGGCTCCACGAGTCGATTTCCTGCTGGACCAATTGCGTGAAGGTGACAAGCGTGCGTCCCATTGCCTACAACCGATTCCAGAGCTGGCGCGGAATCATCCAGCGTTTGGGCTCAGCTCCTCCCTCTTCCTGGAGCCATAACCCATCCTCTGCCTCGCACAGATCGATCACCCGACGCGCCTGCGTACGGAGCGCCGCCACAAATCGACTGCGCCCGCCTGATTCTGACGGCGCGAGCGGTGTCACGCATAATAATTGGATGCCCTGCTCGGCCATGTGCTGTAAGGCCTCCGTCATCGCACGAAAGAGACGCGTTGCTTCCGGCTCCGGCACCGACTGATCGTACAAGGTGTCGAGTGGGCCGGCGAGAATGACGAACCGCGCATCATAGGTGCGCAAGGCCGACGGGAGACAATCCGTGACCAACCGGACCATCTGATGACAGGTGAAGGCCCGTGAGACATGAATCTGTTGCAGCACGTGAGCCGGCGCTACCCGACTTGCCCGAGCCAGCCGCCCCACCAAGAACGGATCGAAAACATTGGCGCCGGCCAGATACAACACCGGTTCGCCGGCCAGCGCGCGGTCAACTGCGGCACAGAGGCCCAGTCGATAGACCGACGACGGTCCGGACAACAGCACCAACCCCTTCGGCTGATCGGGCGACACCGCACTCCGCCGCAACGCCGCCAATAGATGGCAAGGCGCTTCGATGATCGCGCTGCCATCGTCGGTATACAACGGGAGCTCCATCGCCTGTTGCTGCACCTGAGCCATAGCACACCTCACGATTCGTTGAAGTGGCGGATCACGCCCGCGACAATTCCTTGAATGGAAAACTCATCTTGTGCCGACACGAGGATCGGCTTCATCGCCGCATTCGCCGGATGCAGTTCGATCCGGCCATCCTTGCGATAGTACTTCTTGATCGTCGCTTCATTGTTGACCAACGCCACCACCGTCTGTCCGTTCCTCGCGGTCCCCTGCTTCCGCACCACCACCAAGTCGCCAGGAAGAATGCCGTCGTCCTTCATCGACTCGCCCTTGACTCGTAGCGCGAAGGTCTCTCCCCCGCGCAACAACGGCGGCAGCACCGCGACCAGTTCAGCTTGCGAGATCGGTTCAATCGGCGCCCCGGCCGCCACCATGCCCAACATCGGAATCTGCGCCGACCCCAACTGATCCAACGCCATCTCGACCGACAAGGGCACTTCCCATGTGCCGGCCTCATAACGGCTGATCGTCATGCGGCTCAGTTGCAGCACCTCCGCCAGCTTCGCCTGCGTGTACCCCAACCGAATCCGTGCCTGCCTGAACTGTATAGCCGTCATGTCACAAAATGTTACATACCGTGGCACAGGCTGTCAAGTGGGGCACGTAAGGATTGAGCGATGAGCTTCTACCAGGGAAGGAGCAGAACGGCTGGCTACAGCGATATTCGCGCAAAAACTCGACTCGATGCGCCAACTCAGGTAGATTTCCCAGGCACTGACCTTGGGCCGCCGTCGTTGCTCACGATCGAAGGAGCGCGCCTTGTTCGAATTCAGAACATCGACGGCGATAATCTTGCCTCTCATGTGTGGTCTAGAGCGTTTTTGGTTTATGTCTTTACATAGCCTGAGGACGCGAAGTAGCGCGTGCATTCGTCGGGTGTGAAGCGGTCGAGCAACACGCCGATGTCAG
>Ga0163153_10003348_pt1 | contig 21631 bp, 15 predicted proteins | sample OliLakLV19MP6IB1_FD_148629 | JGI IMG/M metagenome (GOLD analysis project Ga0163153, IMG submission 148629) | Freshwater microbial mat bacterial communities from Lake Vanda, McMurdo Dry Valleys, Antarctica - Oligotrophic Lake LV.19.MP6.IB-1 | ecosystem: Environmental > Aquatic > Freshwater >...
AGGGATCTGGGCAAAACCCAGATTATCCAGCACTTCGCGCTGAGTCAACACCAAACGGGCGGACGTATCGGCAAAACCAGCCTCATTGGCCAAGAAGATCGACCAGCTTTCATCCAAACTTTTCAGGTCTACGATGCGATCGGACAATGCACCCGCAGTCTTGGCCTGGGTCATAAAGGTGAAGAGCGCAGTTAATGCTTCGGGATTGCTAACTGTCCCATCCTCAAAAAGCTGGCCACCGGCGCCGACATACTGTAGCAAGAGTGACTCATTGGGATAATCCCCTTGGCCGGCAGCCATGACATAGGTTGAGCCTGATGCCATCACTTCTTGCCATGTGGTGGGTGCCTGTTCGATTTGCTCAGCGTGGTAGACCAAATGGATAATGTCTGCTGCATAGGGAATGCCGATGGTTTGACCTTGGTAGTTGACCGCCGCGCGCGCAAATTGAAAGAAATCGGTGTTACGGGTTACCTGATCCCACGGAATGGGTTGAATCAACCCTAATTCGGCAGCTTGCCACAATTGCTCAGTATTTAGCAAAACAACATCGGGCAAAATCGTCGGCGCTAGGCTCTGTGCATAGCGTAAATAGGCAAAGAGACTGGCGTCGCCCGTCTCAGCTTTGGTTTGCAGATCCAGGTGTACGCCAGGATGGTTACGCCGAAACTCCTCATAGACATTTTCCAGCACAACTATTGAAGATGGCTCACGAGGTTGAAAAAACTCTGGCGTCCAGAGGACAAGTTGACGATCATCATTGACAATGACGCCGGACTCTTCTTCGTTGCTTGTTGCTTGATCAGTGACAAGTTGGCCGGAATCTCCCGCTCCCGTTGTTGGCGTTGCAAAAGGCGGTAGAGGCGTGTCACTCGGTTGACAACCCAAAAAACCCAGACAAAGGGCGAAGGTTACGTACAGAAGGCTATAGCCAATGTTGCGGATGCGCCAGCGTTGGTTATACAGCGTGTTCTGATTGGCACGCGGGTAAAATAAATGGATGATCATAGTGTGTATTATAGCACACGTTTGATTGCTCTTTTCACTTGTGATACAATGAATTAATGAATGGAGATCCCACCGATACTACCTTTGACCCTAATTGGCCAATTTACGGGCATACAGCAGCAGTACAGTTCTTACGTCGGCTTGTGCAGCCTGCGCGTGCGAATGATCCCGATCATCGGCTTGATGCGTTGCGTCAAGCCTATTTGTTATTTGGACCGCAACAAGTAGGCAAGCGCACGTTGGCACAGGTTTTTGCGCGTGCGGCTCTCTGTACAGATGCCGAGCAACGACCCTGTGGTCGCTGTCGCGCCTGTCATTTAGTAGGACGTGCCAACCATCCCGATTTACGGATCATCCAACCCGTGGACAAAACTGGTGCGGTTGACCGGCGCGGCGGCATGTTACGGGTGGAGCAAGCCGCGGAAATTATTCATGATGTTGCGCTCCGCCCGATGGAAGGACGCTATAAAGTCTTTTTGATTCAGGATATGCACACGGCCAATGATAGTTTTGCCAATAAGCTCTTAAAGACATTGGAAGAACCGCCGCCGTATGCGCTCTTTTGCTTGACCGCACTGGATCGTAACGATCTGTTGCCGACCATTGTCAGTCGCTGCCAAAGCCTGGAACTCAGACCGATTGCCACCGAAACCATTGTGGCAGCTTTGGTTAGCCAGTGGCAAATGGCCGAAGACGAAGCTGCGCTACTGGGACGGCTGGCGCGTGGACGCTTGGGATGGGCCGTGGAGCAAATGCAACAGCGCGACAAGAGTGATCAGCGGCTCGCCCAGTTGCAGACTCTCTGGCAATTGATCGCCGCCGACCCCGTCGAGCGGCTGCTCTTTGCAGAAAAGAGCGCCAGCACCTTTACCAATCGCTCGCTCTTTGAAATGGTTGATCTGTGGACAACCTGGTGGCGTGATGTATTATTAGTGCAATCCGGCTGCGCCGACAACTGTTGTAACATGGATCAAACCGTGCGATTGCAGCAGCAGGCCACACAAGTAGCGTTGACAACGGTGCGTGAGTATTTGCGCACCCTGCAGCGCATTGAACGCTATTTGCAACATACCATTAATACACGATTGGCGTTGGAGGTATTATTGCTCCAATTGCCAGCGTTAACAATTAAGAATTGACGATTGTCAATTCTTAATTGTTAACGCCTGAACCATTTTAGGTGCAATAAAATACTATCTAAGAATGACGAGGAGTCATAAACATAATGCCGACAGTTGTTGGAATTGAATTTAATCCTGTAACAAAGGTCTATCATTTTGGCGCCAACCAATTATTAGATCTAGCGAGTGGCGAGTTTGTCATTGTGGAGACGGCCAAAGGAGCGGAAATTGCGAAAGTCGTGGAAGCTCCCCACACCATTGATGAGCGCGATGTGGTTGGCGAAATGAAAAATGTTGTGCGGCGAGCATCAGCATGGGACTTGGTGCAGAAGGATGTGTGGGCGCGCAAAGAACAGGAAGCGCTTGCCATCTGTCGCAATAAGGCCAGGGAGCATGAGCTGGACATCAAAGTCGTCCGTTGCGACTACAACTACACAGGTGGCCGCCTGTTGATCTATTTTTCATCGGAGAACCGGGTCGATTTTCGTCTGCTGGTGCGCGAACTGGCGAAGATCTTCCGCACACGGATTGAAATGCGCCAGATTGGGGCACGCGATGAGGCCAAATTGCTGGATGGCGTCGGCAAATGTGGTCGCCAACTTTGTTGCACCAGTTGGTTACGCGAATTCACCCCGGTCAGCATTCGCATGGCCAAAAATCAACAGTTGCCGTTAAACCCAGAAGAGATTAGCGGGGTTTGTGGACGGCTGCTTTGCTGCTTGTCCTATGAAGACGAGGTCTATAAAGAACAGAATCGCAAAATGCCGAAATTGGGGGCCGAGGTCATTACACCCCAAGGTGTCGGGAGGGTGCGTCATTTACACCCACTCAAAGAGACAGTAACCGTCATGTTAGAGAGTAACGCCATGGCCGAGTTTGCCGTTGGTGAGTTGATCTCCAACAAAAGTAGCAGTGGCGGTGGTTGTAGCACCTGTGGGGGCTGTACCGTCAAACGACGCGCCGGTGCGGAAGAAGACAATGCACGCGTCCGCAGCCAACGTGGGGCAAACGAACCGCGTTCGGAGACACCCCAAGCGCCGGATGAACAACCCACCGATGAAGGTTCAGGTCAGAACAAGCGCCGACGACAAAGCCGTCGGCGCTGATAAGCGCAGCTATTACTGGATTTAGCGGTATATCCCAATTTGTGTAACTTCTTCTTTGTCTCGGCAGAGTCAACAAAATCTACACACAATTGGGAATACCGCTGATATTCTATTGTAGGACTTGGTTTTTACAGTTCAATGGGAGCTTAGCAAACGTAGGCAGATAAAAAGCAATCCGCGGATCATGCCAAGACTAGGCTAGGTACGCTATTTCCATTCACATGCCCATTCCCATTTCTAGTATAAACCCCATTGCTATTTAGCAATGATTGCGGGCGCCGATAAATTGTAATTCTCACCGCCGTCCGCTCATTGCCCTCAATCTCTACCTCGGTAAACATGGGGGCGATTACCAGATCGATACCATCCTGCTCAAGATAGCCACGTGCAATTGCAACAGCCTTAATGGCTTGATTAACAGCGCTGGCGCCAATTGCTTGCATTTCTGTTTGCTCTTGTTCGCGCATAACGCCGGCAATCGCACCTGCAACAGCCGTAGAACGTGATTGGGCAGAGACTCGAATTAGCTCAGCCATAAAATTGCCTCCTTAAGAAAACTAGGTCGATGTATAGTAGCTTGGTACGAGTCCGTATACGTTGTTCTAGCGCAGATCTAGCGCAAGGTATAACGTATATTACGCCTGGAACTACTTGCTTGAAGACCGGTCTTGGTATCTTGGACGAAATTCGCGATTTAAAAGATACGCTAGCTAGAGAATTGCAAGACATTGTGCTTACTAGGTAGGACGTTTGTCGTGGAAAAAAAATACTTACAAAGCGCTTGCAATCCAAATTAATAGTTACTCAGCCGTCGTTGCACAAACTGTCTTTACTGTTCAAATTATAATTGAATTATTTTATTTTGTGCCTTACAGATTGTTTACACTATTTGAGGCTATTATAGTAGGAATAATGGAGAAAACAAAAAGTCGTTGCGTTTATGCGCAACGACTTAGTTCAAAAGTCCGAAAGCTATGATTATTATGGTAAAACAGACTTGCTATGTGTGCAATCTCTTGCTTCCACAGATGTAGTTACTTGAAAACAAGGATTGATAGCACAATGGGTTGTTCGTTATGTAAAATACAATACAATCAAAGCATTCAAAAATCTACGCACAATTACGGGGAGCTTCCGACAGCTTCGTCATTGAACCTTACTTCGCATATTCCGTAGCGCGTGTCTCACGAATGACGGTAACACGAATTTGACCAGGGTATTGCAGGTTATCTTCGATTTTCTTTGCGATTTCTTTACTAATATTAATCGCTGTCAAATCATCCACATCTTCTGGCCGAACAAGTACACGAACTTCGCGACCGGCTTGAATCGCATACGTTTGGCTTACGCCGGGGAAACTGTTGCCGATATCCTCTAAAGCCGTTACGCGTTTAATATAAGTTTCCAGGCTTTCACGACGCGCGCCAGGGCGTGCACCGCTGATGGCGTCGGCGGCGGCCACAATGACCGCTTCGATCGACTGTGGTTCGACTTCGCCATGATGGCTGGCAATGCAGTTAACGACCGCTTCATTCACACCGTAGCGTTTGGCAATCTCTGCGCCAACAATGGCATGGGGGCCGTCGACTTCATGGCTTACGGCCTTCCCTAAATCATGTAATAAACCACCTAAGCGAGCGATATTGACATTGGCATGTAATTCATGGGCCATCATCCCGGCAAGATGGGAGGTTTCAATGGCATGAAAGAGTTGATTTTGCCCATAACTGGTGCGGAACTTAAGCCGCCCCAAGATGCGCTGTACTTCGCGGTGTAACCCTTGTACACCGGTTTCGATCATGGCGTACTCGGCCGCTTCCATAATCACGCGCTCGATCTCTTGTTGCGCTTTCTCTACCTCTTTTTCAATGCGCGCCGGGTGAATGCGGCCATCCATAATCAGCTTGCTGAGGGTCATGCGCGCCACTTCACGGCGGATGGGATCAAAGCTGCTGATGATAATCGCCTCTGGTGTATCATCCACCACTAAGTCAACACCCAGCGCTTGTTCAATGGCCCGAATATTACGACCTTGGCGACCAATGATGCGCCCTTTCATTTCATCCGAGGGGAGATCGACGCTGCTCACGGTATATTCCGAAATATGCTCACTGGCCAAGCGCTCAATCGCCATTGTGATAATGCTGCGCGCCCGTCGGTCTGCTTCCTCGTGCGTTTCTGCCTCTACCTCGCGAATGAGACGCGCCATGTCATGGCGTGACACCTTCTCCACCTCGGCCAGCAACACCTGACGCGCCTCGTCCTGTGACATTTGTCCTATACGCTGTAATTCAGTCTGGCGTTCTTCTTCTAGAGTGACCACTTTGGCCGTGCGTTGGTCTAATTTGCTTTCCCTTTGATTGAGTTTGCGTTCACGTGTTTCAATTTGCTCTAACCGTCGCTCCGCATTGTCCAAACGGTTCTGCAACCGTTCTTCAATGCGCTCTAACTCTTTGCGACGCTTGGTTTGCTCTCCCTCCATCTCATTGCGTTTTTGTACTTCCTCTTCCTTGATGACGAGACGCATCTGTTTTACTTCCGTCTCCGCTTCGCGTAGAATGTGTTCTGCTTGTTCCTCAGCACTCTGAAGAAGTTTGGCCTGACGTTCCTTTTCAGCCTCTACGCCGGTTTGCTCGCCCCGTCTAAAGGCGAAATAGGCGGCAGCCCCTGCGCTGATCACCGAAAAGGCAATGATTAGCACAATGGGTAGAATTATATTGTCCATAAGCTCAAGTTCCTTGTAAGTATACTTGTCCGGAAAAGTTTTGTCCGGGGTCCCATTAGTCCTGCGCTTGGGGGTCCTTAGTAAACCCTGGTACAAAATTTTTCTGGGAAACTATAGGTATTCGTTCTAAACAAAAAACGCTGCAGCCGAAGCCACAGCGCACAGTAAGCGAGTTAGCCTTTGCCAAACTTTTGGGTTACATCAACATCCTGTTGTGATGCAGCCAATGCAGCTAAACCGCTTATACACAGGTACCGCACGATCGCGTTCATATTCGCATCAACTAAGAAGCGCCATGAACAATGGGCAGAATCGAACAGACAGCCCGAAGCAACCGCGATTGACGGATAGTAACCATTGGAACCAACCAAACGGACCCATAAATGCTTAGTACAGAAGTTAGTATTCAGTTGCCAGTGGTAGCAGCTAGCTGACTTCTATAGACTAATACTCAGTAGTCCGCAGTCAACAACCGTCCTAAGTCCGTCCTGACAAGCAGACTACAGACTCCGGACTACTGATACTTAGTAGACCGCATCATATCTAATTCGACTACAGACTTTGGACTGTAGACTGCGGACTACGGGTACTAGGCATTTACAGCCGGCTCTTCCTGTGTAGTATTGACTTCGCTGCTTGGTCCAATCCTACCGTTTAAGAGAGCTTCGGCTGTATTACCAAGCAAGCCGGCCTTTGTTCGCACAAGCTGTTCGATTTGGTGGGCAAGGTGGGGATTAGCCGCCAAATAAGTCTTGCTTGCTTCCCGACCTTGCCCAATCATGTCGTCATTGTAGCGGATATAGGCACCGCGTTTTGTCAAAATGTCATACGCAACCCCAAGATCGATCAGATCGCCAATCGTGCTGATCCCTTCATTATACATAATATCGAATTCAGCGATCTTAAACGGGGCAGCTACTTTGTTCTTTTTCACCGTGACACGGGTGCGATTGCCAATCACCTCATTGCCTTGTTTGATCGACTCGATGCGACGGATATCGAGGCGTACACTGGCATAGAATTTAAGGGCTAGTCCGCCAGTGGTAGTTTCTGGATTGCCAAACATGACCCCAATTTTCTGGCGTAGCTGGTTGGTAAAGATCATACAGGCGCCACTGGTTTTTACAGCACCCGTCAGCTTACGCAGCGCCTGGCTCATCAGGCGCGCTTGGAGACCAACATGGCTATCCCCCATCTCTCCTTCCAGTTCGGCACGGGGGACCAGGGCTGCTACGCTATCGATCACCACCACATCCATTGCGCCAGAGCGAATTAAGGCGTCGGTAATTTCCAGCGCCTGTTCACCCGTGTCAGGCTGGCTGACATAGAGATTATCGACATTGACCCCAATACGCTTGGCATAGGCAGGGTCGAGCGCATGCTCAACATCGATAAAACTACAAATGCCGCCACTCTTTTGGGCCTCGGCAATGATGTGCAGACAAATTGTCGTTTTTCCCGAACTCTCCGGTCCATAGATTTCAACAATCCGACCGCGTGGCACGCCACCAACACCCAGCGCAATATCAAGACTGAGACTGCCGGTGGGAATGGTGGCAACCTGAAGCCGGGTGGCTTCGCCCAACTTCATAACTACTCCTTCACCAAATCGTTTGTTGAGGCCAGCCAGGGTTGTTTCCAAGGCTTTCTGGCGACCATCTATGCTCATGCCTATACTCCAGATGAGGCGCTGCCGTTGTTCGCGAAACAAGTAGCGAGGTAGAGCCTGCAATGGGCGGATCGCAAAAAGCGTCGCCCTACATCTACTGATAAGTTCCACTGCAATTGCGCTATACTATATTGTACTGTAGTTGCCCCACTATTGCAAACGTGCTTACAGACGGTAACTATCTGCATGGGATTGCACAGAAACAAATCAGAAAAAATTGACCCATTCCCCACCAATCAACGACTGGCGGGAAATAGGCGCTTATACAGAACGCAAATAAACAAAGCACGAGGAGGGAGCACGCCCCGTGCCCTGTTTAAAGTAGGACTATTACATTTAGGTGGCAAATGGTATGTAGATTTTTTCACGCAACGCAGTAATTGTCTGCCGCAATGTTTCATCATCGGCTAAATCGGTCGCCACCTTATCAATGCCATAGCGCACAGTACTATGGTCGCGTCCACCGAGTTGATCACCGATGGCCGGCAGGGAGAGGGCGTGTTCCTCGCGTAAAAGAAACATGGCAATCTGTCGTGCGTGCGCAATTTCTTTGGTACGCCGCCGCCCATACAAATCTTCGGCTTTCAATTGAAAATGCGTGGCCACGAGCCGGAGTAACGCATCTGGTGCACATGGCGTCCGTTCTGGCGCCAGATTGTCAATGATCGAGGTCGCCAAAAATAAATTCAAGGGACTATTCATCAGGCGCGCTTGGACAATCAGCCGATTAAGCGCGCCTTCCAATTCACGGATATTACTGTCAACCCGCTCGGCCACCATCATCAGCACACTTTGATCCACGTCCGCATTCATCCGATTCGCCTTAGATTGCAAAATGGCGACGCGGGTTTCAAAGTTCGGTTGCGAAATGTCAGTTTGTAGACCCCCTTCAAAGCGACTGCGCAGCCGATCATCCAAAGTCGCCACGGCCTTTGGTGGGCGATCACTGCTAAGCACCACCTGACGGCCGCCGGCATGAAGATAATTAAAGGTATGGAAGAACTCTTCCTGAGTGCTTTCTTTACCGGCAATAAACTGAATATCATCAATTAATAAAATATCCACCTGCCGGTATTTGTTACGAAACTCTTCTGTACTTTGGTTACGAATTGCACCAATGAGTTCATTGGTAAATTGCTCCGACGAACAGTAGAGCATCTGGTAACCCAGTTGCAACGCACGATGACCAAGCGCGTGTAATAAGTGCGTTTTACCCAAGCCTACGCCACCGTAGACAAAGAGGGGGTTAAAGCTTTCGCCAGGTCGCTCAGCAATGGCCTCAGCCGCAGCATGGGCCAATTTATTATGACTACCAACCACAAATGATTCAAAGGTATAAGAATGGTTTAGTTGACTTTGGGTTGTGATAACCCCATCCTGGGAACGACGATGCTGTTGACTGCCAATTTCAGGCGGTGCTGTAACCTGTACTGTACCTTGGGAAGTCGCGCGCGTCTGTCCGATCTTTGGGGCGCTTTGCTCTCTTTGAAGAGGGGCGCGTCCATTGGCAAGCGGGTCGATGGTCTGGTAAAGTGGCACCGGCGCTGCATTGGGCGAGTCGCTAACTGGGTGGGGGCAGACACGAAACTGGACCTGTACGGAACGATGAATGAGCGAACCGAGCACCCGCTTAATCTTATGGCGCAGCCGGTTCTCCAGCCAGTCGCGTGCATAAGCGTTGGGCAGGCCAATGATAAACTCGCCATCTTCATACGCAATTACCCAAGTGTCACGCACCCAGGTGTTATAGGTGGCAGACTGCATCTGAAGGGATAATTCACTCAAGAGCATTTGCCAGACACTATGGGCGTCAAATTCATGCTTGGCAAGGACGAGGGTTGGCTTCCAATCAGGATGGGATTGCTCGGTTAGTTCACCAAGTTGCTTTGCTTCAGCTATATCCTGCTCTTGTTTATGGGGAGACCGTACCAATGGACGATCAAGATGAGTGTCCTGGACAGGGTCAGTAATGTAGGACGACAATGATTCTTGGTTTTGATTGGGAAGCCCAGCTGTGATAACCATAGAACTGTTATGGGAACGGGGTAGTGTTAAATGATAAGTCACAAAATTTCCTTCCATGCCAAGACGAAACGAGTAATAATAATTTCGTTAAGATATGAATAGCTGCACGGTTAGAAAACGGTAGTTCTCCCTGAAGGGAGAACTACCGTTTTCTAACCGTGCAAGATAAATTGCATTGAGCAAAATTTTATAAGAATAAAACTAGCTTTTCAGTTGCCTTATAACAAATACAGCAACAAATAATCAAGCGTGATGTTCTAAAGAAATCACCATATCAAATTTCCCATGTGCATGTTTTGCACGCGGAAAACAAACGTTATGAAAACGCATAAAATGAATAGATTGCGCTATTTTTAGTCACCTTGAATTTGCACAGAACTCAAAGCGCCAAGAGGCGTGGAAAAAGCTACGTTTTCCATTTGCAGAGAACGTAGAGCTAAGTGGTCTCGGCAAAATTACTAAAGGTAAGTGTAACAGAACTTTTTACTTCTGACAACGTTGATAGAGACGCAAAGAAGATGATTTTGAGGCAAAAAACGATGTTTACCAACGCAGAACTTTTGTGCTACACTAAATCTAGAAGTGAAAATTTTGTTACAACCTAGATAGCTAAGATACACAGAAATACAAAGTCATAATATCTTTAAGGTTGATGCAAAAAACGGGATCTTATGACCAAAATCTATAAAAATTTTCCCCATCGCATAGTAGGAGTTTTCCCCTGTTGCCTATAGTTTTCCCCAGAGTTATCCACAGTTGGTAGATAACGTAAGTCTTTTATTACCTATGATAAATGAAGATATTTGTTGAACCCGTAGAAATTCGCACTAGCAAAAAACTCTTGCTTTTTAAATTGACACATTTGTATGCTGCTATTATAAAAAAAGTAGGAAATTTAGGCTAATCTGGAAAGTGAAGTCTTTTCTACTGTTGTCAGTCAAGCAGGGATGCATGGTATAATTCAGCGTAAACGATCCATATTCGCTCAATATTTGCCATGAATCAGGAGCTAATGATGAAACGCGTAGCACCCTTACGCTATGATGTGATCTCAAGAAAGCCTTTAGCGACCCGGAAATCTTTATAGACTTTGTGCATGATGTTTTGGGCATCCGCATCGAGATTGACAAGGTAGAAACCGAAAAGTCCTTCAAGCCGCCGATTGGTGGCGTCGCCTCGCGCTTTGACCTCTTTGCCGAAGACCTAAAAAACCGTGTGATGGTGGATATTAGTAATCGGTCTGAGTGAAGCGGAGATTGTAGCGTTGCAAGAAGCGTAAAGCAGACACGAGTAAAGTGTCAGAGAGGTTGTAGGGAGTAAGGAGTGACAAAACATATTATCGCCCCAGTGAGCGAACTGCCGGTTGGCGCACGTAAAATCATTGAAATCAACGGTCGATCCATCGGCGTCTTTAATATTCATGGTAACTATTATGCCCTGCGCAATGCCTGCCCACATCAGCTTGCGCCGCTTTGTCAAGGGCATATCACCGGCACGACCTTGCCCAGCCAACCGGGGGAATACATCTGGGATCGAGATGGCGAAATCATCCGCTGCCCCTGGCATGGTTGGGAATTTGACTTGACAACGGGCCATTCTATTTTCAACCCACACAAACTGCGCGTCAAAACCTATGCGGTAACCGTGGAGCGTGGCGATGAATTGCTCAAGCAGCAAATAGGGACAGACGAAGCCGATCCTTCAGTCGAGACTTTTCCCGTGACGGTGGAAGATGAGCTAATTGTCTTGCATCTATAATGTGCTTAAAGTAGGAATAAAATGTAGAGTCTTTTTGGAAATTCTAACCTGGACAAGCCAGAACCAGATTTTTGCATCGAATTTCTCGAATTAAATTATTCGAGAAATTCGATGCAAAAATCCTGAGTGGTTTCCAGAGATTAACTTTCGATCATCACGACCGCACCGGTGTCCAGATCATATTGGGCGCCGACAATCAGCAACTGCCCTTGCGCCACGGCTTCGGCCAGAATTGGTGATTCGTGTAGCTGGTTGACAGTGAGTTTCACGTTGGCCTTAATGCTATTATCGAGCATATCGCCGGATTGCCCGACCGCTTCTTCAATGGCCGGTGTGATACTGTTGACCAAATAGCCAATACTGGCCGGCGCTTTGGCTTGCTGTTCCACTGCTTCTAGCGTGGCTTTTACGGCCCCACACTTGGCGTGACCCATTACCAGTAACAATGGAATTTTCAATTCGGCAACACCAAATTCCAGGCTGCCCAGCACAGCTTCATCGATTACATGACCAGCCGTGCGGATCACAAAGAGGTCGCCCAGCCCCCGGTCAAAGACCATTTCCGGTGGTACACGCGAATCGACACAGCTAAAGATCGTGGCAAAGGGGTGCTGACCTTGTGCCACTTCTGCGCGGCGTTGGCTAGATTCATTGAGTGGCAATGAACGGTTAGCACTATAGCGTTGATTGCCAGCCAGCAGCCGATCTAATGCCTCTTGGGGGTTTTGGACAGGCGCTTCGACCGGGAGAGGCGCCTGAATAGGCGCAACGCAGGCGCCTAGGGTGGCGCTGACCGCTAGACCGGAGAGGTGGAGGAAACGACGACGATTGATCGAGCTAAACATGGGCATAACTCCTTTATTCATTGGTAGATGAAGAATTTATTGTACAATAAATTTAACCTAAATTACAATTATGTAATTTTACTACATGATTAAGTGTACCCAAAACTAAATCTGATCAAGGCGCGCTTCTTGTCTCAATTTTTTCAGTTGCCCACTTTGATTTTTTCCGCTACAATCCTCGCTAAATATCCATTCACTTGTAGCTATTCTGGCTTCTGTAGTGTCTGGCCGGAATAGGTATAATCAATTTACGCAATTTGTGGTATACCACACAACTTAAGGAGAAATCCACTATGCCCTCTGTACGCGACATCTATCATTTTGACGAACTCACTTGGCCGGAAGTCAACGAAGCGGTGGCGATGGGCAAAATTCCCATCATTCCCACCGGCTCGGTCGAGCAACATGGTCATCACTTGCCCCTTAAAGTGGATCATCTGTGCGCTAACGCCGTTGCAACCGAAGCGGCTCGGCTGCGCCCCGAACTCAGCCTGGTGTTGCCGCCGGTGAGTTATGGCTATGTCCATCATGTGATGGATTTCCCCGGCTCGCTCAATATTCACTTTGAGCATTTCATTCAATATGTGTTGGATATCTGTAAAAGCCTGGCCTACCACGGCTTCAAAAAGATGATCATCGTCAATGGTCATGGTTCCAATCACCCGCTGTGTGAGTTAGTTGCCCGGCGGTTGGTGGTTGAGACTGACGCCAGTTGCGCCTTCTGTAGCTGGTGGCAGATGTTGACCGTTAATCCCGATTTTATGCCGCAATGGCGTGAAAGTATCTACCCCGGCGGTTGCGCCCACGCCTGTGAACTGGAGACATCCATGCTCATGCATCTATCGCCAGAAAGTGTGCGTATGGACAAGATCAAGAATGAAATTGCCAAAACGAACCAAGTTGGCTCCAAGTATATCTATGTCGATCTCTTTGGCGGCGGGCCAATGGGATTGGTCGAGTGGACAAGCCAATATAGCGATACTGGCGTCATGGGTGAGGCGGAAAAGGCGACGGCGGAAAAAGGCAAACTTGCCTTTGACGAAGCCAGCCGCAACCTGGCTAACTTTGTCGCCGAATACTATGATCGTAAGATCGCCCAGCGCACCTCCCATATGGCGCAGGCTCCGACCTTCCCATTATCATTTCCAACGGGCTAAGTGAGCATCTAAAAATAACTTCCCGATTTACACCTGACAGGTTTTCGGAAACCTGTCAGGTGTGGCGGAACTTATTTTTAGACAATTACTAAGTGTCGCGATAAACCTAAAGAATGGACTAAATCATGACAGCAGAACTCAAAGTCGGTGTGATTGGCTGTGGCGGCCATGCCCAGAGCCACTTTGCCATGATCAAAGCTGAACCGCGGCTGAAGTTAATCGCCATTGCCGAAGTCGATGAGCAACGACGCGCCAAAGCGCAAGCCGAGCATCGACCGGAAGCTACTTTTGGCGACTATCGCGAGATGTTAGAGAAGATGGAATTGGATCTAGTCTATATAGTGACGCTGGCCGGCCATCTTTTGCCGATTGTGCAGGAATGTCTGGGGCGTGATCTGCATACATCCATCGAAAAAGCGCCGGGTTATACGGCGGCGGAAACGCGCCAAATGGTGGAAGCCGCCCATAAGAGCAAGGGTAAAGCGATTGTCTCGTTCAATCGCCGTTATATCCCCGAAGTTCTGGCGGTGCGTCGGTTGGCACAGGAACGGGGCGGCGCGATGCACGTGGCCGCCAACTTTCACAAACCGCCTTCCGGCATGGTGCCGCCGGACAAACAAACGATTGTGCCGCCGGAGTTGACTTCCGACGCAATTCATCATGTCGACCTGATCCGTTGGATGATGGGGCGCACAGCGACCGAAGTGCGCGCGGCGACCGAGGTCTACGCCCACACTTGGCGCGATATGGGTGTCGGTGCCCCCCATCACAACGCCGTGATCAAGTTTGACACCCACACCCACGGCGTCATGATGAGCCATTTTGGTGTTGGTTATCGCATCCAAAGCGCCGAAGTTCATGCCGAAAACATGTCTGCTTACCTAGATTTGACCGGCAAGCCCAAAGTCACGCTCTACCTCGATGGCAGGCTGGTGGAGGAATCTCTGGACCTGGAACCGGTCGGCGGGCCAACCTTCAATGAGACGCGCCATTTTGTCGATTGTATTCTCAACAATACCGAGCCGTGGAGCACCATCGACGATGCCGTGAAAACAATGGAATTATGCGAAGCCATTGTTGCTGGTCATCAAGGGAAACTTTAATCGCCAATCACGAATCACCTAATCACGAATCACAAAAAAGAGGAACCAATGCCAAGAATCAACCGAGCAATCGAACTACTCGAACAGAATCAACCGGTCTATTACACGGGCGTTCATGAACTGACCTACGAAAATGGCAAGGCGCAGGCGCAGACCTGGGCCGATTATCTGTTGGTCGAGATGGAGCACGGCATCTTTGACCCTGTTGGCCTGTCGGCGTTTATGCACGGTCTGGTCGATGGCGGCCCTACCCGCAGCGGCCATCGCACCCCGCCCGTCATTACCACCCTGCCCACCGACGGCACGGATGAGCAGACCATGCGTGCTAACGCCTGGATGGTAAAACAAGTGTTGGCCGCCGGCGTGCATGGCATCCTGCTTTGCCATGCCGAGACGCCGGGGGCGGTAAAAGCCTTTGTCGAAGCGGCGCGCTACCCCTTTCTGGCGGATGGCGTCGGCAAGGGGCTGGATGTGGGCCGCCGTGGGGCGGGTGGACAAGCGCGTGCCGCTGAAATTTGGGGCGTCAGCGCACTGGAGTATCTGGATGTAGCTGACGTGTGGCCGCTCAATCCCAAGGGTGAGATTATGTTGGGGTTGAAGATCGAAAACCGCCGCGCTTTGAGCAATGTTGAAGCGACAGCCAAGGTCCCTGGTATTTGCTTTGCTGAGTGGGGGCCGGGTGATATGGGGATGTCCTTTGGTCACAAAGATGCCCACGATCCCCCCTATGTGCCGGAGATGAGCGATGCACGCGCCCGTATCAAGGCCGCCTGCGACGCCAACAAGATCTTCTTTCTCAATGGTGTCAGCGAGAGTGACGTCATTGAGATGATCGACGAAGGGGTACGCGTCTGTTCGGCACGGAGCGCTGGCGCCGCCGAGATTGGACGCAAACACACAAAACGGACGATGCCGTGGTAAGGTAGGTTTGGTGGTATACTAAGGCAATAAACACTATAGTTTTCCACCAACTTAACTGTAAGAAAGAATCATCATGAGCAATCAGCCAACAACGATTCATCTGCAACGGCACAACTTTACCAGCCGCGAGGAACCCTTGATCGACCAGGGATCACTGACAGCGTCGCTCTTTCTCTTTGATAGTGGCGTCCATGCCCTGCGTCTGCGCAACGAACGCAGCGACTTGGTGCTGCTCCCGTTCCAGGGTCAGCAGATCTGGTCAGCCATTTTCGACGGACGCAACGTCACCATGAAGTCATGGTTTGACCAACCACGGTCTACGACCAACTACCTCGACACCTATGGCGGTTTTCTGATCCATTGCGGCATGGCGTCGATGGGCGTGCCAGGGCCGGGCGACAACCACCCGTTGCATGGCGAAATCCCCAATGCGCCCTATCAGAAAGCCTCCGTGGTGTTGGGTGAAGATGCGCGCGGTCCCTATATTGGTCTAACAGGCGAATATACCCACGCCGTCGCTTTTACCCACTACCATGTGGTGCAGCCACTGGTCAAGCTCTATGCCGGCGAGGCGCGCTGTGTGATTGCGATCACTGCCACCAACCGCAAACATTTACCTTTGGAATATATGTACATGGCGCATGTGAACTTCCGGCCGGTGGACAACAGCCGTCTTGTCTATAGCGCGCACTGCACGCCAGAGACGGTGCGCGTGCGCAAGAGCATTCCTTCGCATGTCAAGCCTGATCCCAGCTATGTCGCCTGGTTGCAAGAACTGGAACGCCATCCTGAAAAGCACCACACTTTGTCCCCTGACCTTGCCTTTGACCCCGAAATCGTTTTTTCCATTGACTACTTGGCCGATGAAAAGGGTTGGGCGCACACTATGCAAGTCCATCCCGACGGCAGTGCCGATTATATCTGCCATCAACCAGCGGTGCTCAACAAGGGCATCCGCTGGATCTGCCGCATGACCGAACAGGATGCGATCGGGATTATTCTCCCCTCCACCGCCGACCCAGAAGGCTATACCATTGAGAAAGCCAAAGGCAACATTCGCACCTTACAGCCGGGGGCTAGCTTCTCTTGTGAATTGGAAGCCGGCGTCCTCAGTGTGGAGGAAGCGCGACAGATGACGGAAAAGATTAATCATATGATCGGCGGATAATTTTCCTAGTATGCAGCAGGCTGGAGGTAAGACATGGCACTGGCTGTAAAGCGCGAAAAGCGTTATACCGCAAAAGAATACTTAGCCCTTGAAGAGGCTGCTGATAGCAAAAGTGAGTACCATAATGGCATCATTTATACAATGGCCGGCGGTTCCTTTAACCATGACATGATCAGCGGTAATGTCTATGCCGCATTGCATAGTTTTGCCAGATCTGGCTCTTGCCTCGCGTTCACCAGCAACATGAAGCTCAAGATTGAAGCACACAATCTTTACCTCTATCCTGACGCCATGCTCATTGGTGGTAAGCCGAAATTCGAGAAAAATCGTACTGACGTTGTACTGAATCCGATTATCTTGGTTGAAGTGCTTTCCAAATCGACAGAGAGTTACGACCGCGGCAAAAAGTTTGAATTCTATCGCACGCTGGCAACCGTTCAGGAATATTTACTCATCGATCAAGAGCGTCTCTATGTTGAGCACTATCACAAATTGCATATGGGCCGCTGGGAATACACGATCGTGCTCGACTTCGACGAAACCGTAAAATTGCAAAGTATCCAATTGGAGATACCGATCCGACTGATCTACGAACAGGTGGATTGGCTGAATCGGGATTAAACACTAGAGGAGAAAACTCATGGCTACACCCATCAAGATTGCGGTTGTTGGCGCTGGCAGCGCCACCTTTTCGCTAGGGTTGGTCAAAGACCTTTGTCTCACGCCAAACCTGGCGGGCAGTATGGTTCACTTTATGGACATTGACGCCGAACGGCTCGACATGATCACCAAGCTGGCGCGGCGCTACAGCGAAGAACTCGGCTCTGACCTCCAGACCGACCACACCCTTGATCTGCGTACTGCGCTCACCGATGCCGATTTTGTCATCAACACGGCGTCGGCTATCAGCCACTATCATCAACGGGCCATGCGTGACTTGACCGCCAACTATGGCTACTATTATGGCCGTGTCAATCTCGGCTCGCACCAAAATCTTCAGTTAATGCTGGATGTGGCGCATGAGATGGAAGAGACCTGCCCCGATGCCTGGTTGATTCAATCGGGCAACCCCGTCTATGAGGGCTGTACGCTCATGACGCGCGAAACCGATATCAAGGTGTGTGGCCTCTGTCATGGTCACTATGGGGTCTATGGCATCGCGCGTGTTCTGGGGTTGGATGTGGACGATATGAGCAACCTTACCTGGGAAGCGCCTGGCTTGAACCATAATATCTGGCTGACCCACTTCTATTACAAAGGGGTGGACGCCTATCCGCTCCTTAACCGCTGGATTGAGGAAAAGGGTGAGGAGTATTGGCGCACTCACGTTGCCGAACGCACCCATGACATCCAGATGTCGCGCGGCACGATCCATCAATATCAGATGTTTGGTCTGATGCCGATTGGTGACACACCGCGCCGCGGCGGCTGGTGGTATCACACCGACCTCCAGACTAAAAAACATTGGTTTGGCGAGCCGTGGGGTGGGCCAGACACGGAACTGGCGCGGCCTTTCTATGTGGAGAATCTAGAAAAGAAGATGGCGCAGATTCACCAAGTCGCCAACGATCCCAAGTCAAGCGTGGTCGAAGTCTTTGGCGCGCAGAAGACGCGTGAACAACAGGTGCCGATTATCGATGGGTTGGTCAACAACAACGAAGGCTACTTCCAGGTGAATGTACCCAACTATGGCGCACTGCCCGGCGTCCCCGACGATGTGGTGGTCGAAGTGCCGGCGCTGGTCAACAAGAAGGGCATCCAACCGATTCGTGTCGATCCGCTGCCGGAGAAGATTATGTATGAGCATATCTTGCCTGAATGGCTGGATATGGAGCGCGAACTGCTTGCCTTCCACAGTGGCGACCGCACCATGTTACTCTGGAATGTTCTGGACAGCCAACAAACAAAATCCTATGATCAAGCCGTCGGCGTATTAGAAGAACTGCTGAGCATGGCTGGTCATGAAGCGATGAACGAACACTATCAATATCCAGAGAACCATATTCTGCTGGATTCGGTTCGTCAGCGCGTATAAAATTCAGGCTGGTAAAGGTTCCGAAAAACGCTGCTCGTGTTGCGTGTTGCGTGAGGAGTGTAGAGTGAAGCACTCTACACTCCTCACGCGCATTTTATTTTTTGCATAGCCTTAAACGGTCATTAACCGTTGCTTGGTTTGGCCAGTGTTAATTCGCGGAATCCATACGCTCCAGATATTCATTCGGATTTTTAGTGTAGATTGCATGAGATGTCTCCGTTGGTCTACTAGTGTAGGAAGTAAGACGAAGTCTGCCCTCATTGTAGCGATGTGCGCCATCAGTTGCTGTGACGGAAGCGACGGCATGGCTGTGCGCTACCGCACAGCAGACCAGAGTACGCACCTCAATTCCGTCAATCCGCCGAGGTAAAAAGGTTGACGGTTGGCTATAATGGAGCAATGGGTAGCGACTCTATACCCTGCTCTTAGCCGATCCATGACCGGCGACTACTCTGGAGAATACAATGGGCATCTTGCGCAATTTCGTCCTGCTAGTTTGTCTTTCTGTGGCTTGTTTGTTTTTCCTCATCATGTACAGCAAGCCGCTAGCCGGGCTAGCTGTACAAACGTACCGCAATGATGAGCATTCAAGCAATGATCAAGTAACCGTACCCTTTACAACCACACCGTCTGCCCAACTCTTTCTACCATTGGTGGCTGGTCCCCTACCGGCCCGTATGCTCATTGCTGCCGCGCATATTGATAGTGTGATTAGCGGTGAAGGTGATGAAGCAATTCTGCTCTGGAATATTGGCGACGGCGCGCAAGCGTTGGCCGGCTGGCAACTGGCGACCGCCAATCGCCAAACCACCTTCCCGCTAACCGCCACCATTACCCTTGCCCCTGGTGAACGCATCTGGTGTGTTGCCGACGCGCTCATTTTCCAGCACACCTTTGGTGAACTGCCGGCCTGTGCATGGGCAAGTGACGGTGATCAGACGGTGCTTACGCTAGAGAGCAAGTTACCGTTGACCAATGGCGGCGGTCATCTCTCCCTACGCAACGCCGCAGGTGAAGTAGTGGATACGCTGATTTATGGCGACAGTGCGCAACCCGCCGCGGGTTGGGTTGGCTTGGCTGCGCAACTTTATACACGCGGGGATGTAGCGAGTGGAGGACAGGTCTGGCAGCGTAAACGCGATCCGGTAACCGGTTGGCCCATCGACACCAACCGCGCCGCCGATTGGGCCGGCGATCTAGCCGATCTGCGCTGGGGACGACAGGTGCGGATGCCCGGGTGGTCGGGCTGGACGACAACCGATCTGGGTCGTCCACAGTCCGGAAGCGCTACGGCCACCGTCACCGTGGCGGTTGGGCCGGAAGGGCTTTATCAGCCGCTCTCCACCTTATTGGCGAATGCAACCACTTCCCTTGATCTGAGCCTCTATACCGTGGAACACCGAGAACTTGCCCAGATCATCGCCGATGCAGCGCGACGTGGGGTTCGGGTACGCCTATTGCTGGAAGGTAGCCCGCCCGGTGGCATTGATGATCTACAAAAGTGGTGCGTCAAGACCATTGTCGACGCCGGTGGTGATGTGCGCTATCTAGCCGCCGTGGAAGGTGCGCCCACCGGCTATCGACCACGCTATCGCTTTCTTCATGCCAAATATGGCGTGGTTGATGGTCAACGGATCTTTAGTGGGACAGAAAATTTTACCTATGACGCGATGCCGATTGACACTAGCGTTCCAGTCGGGGGTCGGCGTGGCTTCTATTTGATCACCGACGCTGCCCCTGTATTACAAGCGCTGCAACGGCTCTTTGCCATTGACTGGGCGCCTGATCGTTTTCTGGATCTGCATCCCTTTGACCTCAATCATGCCAGGTATGGCGGTCCGCCGGCCGATTTTGTCTTTCCCACCTTGCCGATTTATCCAGTCACCGAATCGCCCTTTCGCGATCCCGTTACCATCCAGGCTACGGCCCAATTTACCGTGGTCAGCGCCCCAGAAAATAGCCTGCGTCCGGACGCAGGTATTCATGCGCTGCTGGCCCAAGCCGGTGACGGTGACGAAATTCTGATGACCCAGCTTTATGAACACAAGAACTGGGGCGAAAGTGTCAGCAACCCCATTGCCGACCCCAATCCACGGCTGCACGCCATGCTAGAAGCGGCACGACGAGGGGCGCACGTGCGCTTGTTGCTGGATGGTTTCTTTGATGATGCTGAAGCCTTACGCAGCAACCGCGCGACGGTCGATTATATACGGGCCGTGGCCGCGGCGGAAGGTCTCGATATCGAGGCGCGCACCGGCAATCCAACTCTGGGCGGCATTCATGCCAAGGTGGTGCTGGTGCGGCTGGGTGATCGACACTGGTCAGCCATAGGCAGCCTCAACGGCGGGGAGGTCAGCCACAAGTTAAATCGCGAGGTCATGGTGATGATGGACATTGTGGAGGTCTACACGCGACTAGCCACCGTCTTTGCCTGGGACTGGGAGCGGGTACTGCTCTAGTAATTTTACCGCATTTAGTTTTATAGGACTTACGCAGCCTGCGTAAGAACAGGTATTTTGCGTAAGCCCTATTTTAAACTGGTACACGGATTTCACCGATAAACAGGGTGCACCCTGTTTATCGGTGAAATCCGTGTACAAAAATTAAGTCTTGAAGAATTTATCTGCGCAAATCCGCCCTATCCGCTTCGGGGACCCTCTTGGTGGCGTTCTATACCTCAGCCTGCCGCCCTACTGGCCAGGCGCTCCTCGATCTTGGCAATTTCTGCCTGTCGTTGGAGGATACGTTCACCGGTGGGGGGGCCGGCAAAGCGGCGACGTTCCAACGCATACCAGAGGATCACCTGGGCAACGATCAAGCCAATGGTGAGATAAAGCACGCGTTGATTGGGTGGTTGAAAGCCCGTCCAGGCCAGCACCAAAGCGCCAATCACGGCCAGCACGGCTGCTGGCTTGGAATAGACGCCCAGGTTGAAAGGCCCTTTGTGTTGCCAGCTTTTGCCTTCGGCCAACAAGCCCGCGGCAATCGGC
>Ga0163153_10003349_pt1 | contig 21630 bp, 22 predicted proteins | sample OliLakLV19MP6IB1_FD_148629 | JGI IMG/M metagenome (GOLD analysis project Ga0163153, IMG submission 148629) | Freshwater microbial mat bacterial communities from Lake Vanda, McMurdo Dry Valleys, Antarctica - Oligotrophic Lake LV.19.MP6.IB-1 | ecosystem: Environmental > Aquatic > Freshwater >...
GGGGGAGGGGGGCGACACCGCACCACCCGCCCCAAGTGCTATCCTCCGCAAACCACGCGCGATGAGAGGAGCCCCGACAATGACCACCGACCTCCTGGTCACCCCCGGCTACGTCCGCACGATGGCCGCGTACAACAGCGAAATGAACCGCCGCATCTACGAAGCCGCCGCCCGCCTCACCGACGAAGAGCGCAAGCGCGAGCAGGGCGCCTTCTGGGGCTCGATCCACGGCACGCTGAGCCACCTGCTCTGGGCCGACCGCATGTGGATGTCGCGCTTCGACGGCTGGCCGCCGCCGGAGGTGCCCAGCAAAGACAGCGCCAAGATGATCGAAGACTTCGCGACGCTGAAGGCGGAACGCGAGGCGGCCGACGCCAAGATCGAAGCCTTCGCCGCGCGCGTGGACGAGCCCTGGCTCGCGGCCGATCAAGTCTGGTTCTCAGGCGCGGCAGGGCGCGAGCTGCGCATGAAGCGCCACTTCCTCATGATGCATTTCTTCAACCACCAAACCCACCACCGCGGCCAAGCCCACGCCCTCATCACCGCCGCGAACGAACGCACCGGCGACACCGACCTCTTCCTGCTGATGCCGGTGCTGATGGCGGCGGGGGTGATTTAAGGGAGGTCGAAACGCGTTCTGAGTGAAAAATGCCACCTGTTCACAACTGGGTGGCGAGCATCCGGGATCATTCATTCCCACCGCGTTGCGCTCCGATCACCACTGCAAGTTCATGCCGACGCTAGGGTGTGATTGCGGAAGGGGATTTGGGGCCGCAAATCGTGGAGACTTTCGACTATCTGATCGACGCAGTGCGTTCCAGTGAAACCACGCTGCGTCAAGTCGCATCCGTGGCCACAGAATGGCGCGGTCTGTCATTCGTTGAGTTCGCAGGCATCGGCTTTTTCTTAGCGTTTATGCGTCGAGAACTCGCGAATGCATTCACGTTATACGAACTCGTATTTTCTAATACTCCATTGAAGGCTTGGCGTCAGGGCGGCATTAAGAATGAGCACATAGAGCACGTCCGCCGAGCGATATTCTTCTACCTCCTATTTCTCTTCTACTTAGCCGTTCAGTTTCCCCTCACCTTCGGACCGTCGAACTCTCTCGAGACTGCTGCCGATCTGACAATACAACTGGCACTACTGTTCGCCGTTCTTTCGCGCGTATCGATCGTGAAGAAGTCTTTGGACGCGCGCCATCAGGCCGATGAGGAAAGGCGGAAGGACGTGCGCGAATGGCTAGACAATTCTCTTGGCAAGATGGGCATCAAGTTCAACTCGTTGCGCTGGAAGGCAGCCGCAGTGTTCTTCACAAGTGTCTCGCTGCTCGTTGCGCAAGCCAGTCCGGCGTTGGCGCAAGGCATCATTGAATTGTTGGAGCTACTCCGCGGATTAGCCTAATGACGCGGAAATGCCGTGACAGCATATCGGTCACCGGGCCTAGAGACGGCGAATGGGTATGCTGTCACCGAAGTTACTTCGTGATACCGAATCCCAGAGGTAGAGATGTCTGCAGACCTGCGAGAAGCTCTGAACGAAATCACGAATAGCGGGCGATGCTGCATCTGCGAGCACGCGCAAGAGTTCGAAGCGCTTCGCAAGCGATTGCCACATGCCATTTCGCTTTTTGAGAAGGAGTTCCCAATACCTCACAACTGCTTCCAGTATGCGTTTGGGATCGCCCAATCAGACGTGATCCACAGGATGCTCACGCAGGACAGGTTTCGACAGACGAACCGGAAGCCCCATACGGACGTGAAAGTGGGCACAGAATTCGTCGCTAAAATGATCGCGGCCGGCATGTTGGTCGCCAATCCCAACGGCAAGATCATCCTTTACTTCGATGACAAGGGCGAACCGAAGCACGCCGGAATCGCACTCGGCCAGCGCGTGATCTCTAAATGGGGGTCAGGTTACGCATGGAATCACGACGTTTGGGAGGTCCCTGCTACTTACGGGACTCGCGCGGAGCGTTTCGATCTGAAGGCCACAACGCCAGAGATAGAGCGGCTCTTTCAAGAATATGCCGCACGCTTGCCCACCATTTCACCTAGCTAATACAAACGATCACCTCTCGCCGAGACCCTCGGCTTGAACGCCCCGCGCGCTTACACATTTGCTGCATCCAAACCGATCGCTGCGCGCACCTCTTGCGTCAGCTGACGCAGATCGCCGCTATTCTGATCGAGGAGACTCTCAGTTAGTGCGTAGCCATGCCGGGGTTTGTCGTACGCAACAAGGCGGAGTTGCCAAAAGGCATCGCTCAATAGTCGCGGCGCATCTACGTGGGTAAGCCACCCTATCTGCTCGTTGGATCGGATGCCTTTGTAGTATTTCGGCTCCATGCAATGCGCGGCAAGCCAGTCAATCACTTGCGAAACCGACACCATTGGCGCGGAAGAGTCCTGAGCGTTGAGACATGCTGCAATCGCATCAGCATTCAAGGGGAAGTTTTCGTATGTTCGCCGGGAAAGAAAGTTAACTAGCCCGTTCGAGCGTTTCGCGAGGTCCTGGATTTCGGCGTCTGTTAGCAACTCGCGATCAAATAAGAACGCGATCACCGGCGGTATCAACGCAGAAGACTCGCTAAGCTTTTGATAGATCTCAAGCACGAGTTCCTTTCTCCTGCTGAAGAAAGACCCTGTATCGGGCACTCCGAGGATCGCCATTCCGGATGTGGACCTACCGAGCCCCTTTTGCAGAAGGAGTGGAACGCAAAGCGCTTCCGTCGGCCCTTCCACCCAGAAAATTCTATCAGCGCCATACACGTCAGAAAGGCGAGTACCAACTTCGGCGAGGGCAGCTTTGACTTTACGCAATCCGTCGCCCTCGACAACAATCAACTCCGACTGGTCGTCTCCCCATTTGGCAAGGAACAGTTTCTCGGCGTCGAAGGCGCTAATTACTTCCGGGGAGTGCGTAGAGACAATGAACTGATTCCTGTCGTACTCCTTAATCACTTCGATCAAACGCCGCGAGGCCCCTGGGTGAAGGAAACTGTTTGGCTCGTCGATGAGAATGGTTTTGGGTTGGTCACCTTCCGAGAACGCGACATACAGAATTGCGAGCGTCTGACCAATTCCGGTTCCACAATCCTTTAGACTATCGAAGAGTTCGCGACGGTCGTCTTCGTATCTGGATATGAAAATTTCAACGCGGTTGTTCGGTGCATTCCTAACGCTTATGTGGTGCACATCGGGCAGGACTCGCGACACGAGTTTCACGAACCGCGCGAACCGAGGCTGAATATCCTGCAGATTGTGCAGAACCTCTGCGAGGTTACTGGCGTCAGGGCGGAGCACATTGCTGACACCTACCGCGCATTCGGCAACGGCGAGCCGCTCTGCATTGAACAGATAGATATGCTTTGGTGTCAGTCGCGCGAGCACGAGGCCAAACTCTTCTTGGTTCTGTGCAGGCCCTCCAATCTCAAGCCGACCTTCTTGCACGCGGGGGACAACTACCGTTTGATGGCGAGGGTAAGGCTCAGCGTGCACAAAAAGGTCGAACGCCGGGTATCGCTCTGCTCCGAAACCTCCTCCGCCTTGGCGCGTCACGTTGAACGTGACCTGACCGCTTGTCGCTACATCAACCCAAATATCTTCGAATGATGGTGCGCTGGCCGGCCCCGATGGTCGCATAGGCACATAAATCGGCTGGCCATTTTGGAAAACCCAATCCTCTATTTCGCTGCCGGACACCGCAAAACTGAAGTCGACCTCGGACGTTGGAGGTAGAGGCTTGTCGGCGCGCATGCCCCGCGACCTGTGCGGGTGATTCCCAAAGTTCATACTTAGAGCAGTTAGGAGGGCCGTCTTGCCGCCGCTGTTCTCCCCAACAACCAGGTTGCGGCTCTGCGCGAGAGAATGTGTTCCGGTGTCGCCGAAACTCTTGAAGTTGCGTATTCGAAAGTCAACGAGGCGCATCTTTCCTCCTTTGGCACTACACTAGAGCACTCATAATCAAGCTCAAGCCCAAGTCCAAATCAGGCCAGATAAACAACCTCAGCGCGTAACCTTCTTGCTGTCTGATATGCGCTTCGCAAACTTTTGCCGACTCGCCTAAAGTCCACGTCCCCAATCGGCGGACCGCACGATGGACACGCAAAAAAAAGTGGGGTCAGAGTGCAATTCCAACGATGAACTGCAACTGCCTCCCGACTCATGCTTATAGTCTGACCGGACCGATTGCCGGACCGGCTTGACACAAATGAGCGTGCCACAGTTCGTTCTGCACAGCGCCCTTGCCGCGATAATCGCGCTCGCCCTTATCGCGCTCTTCTTCAGACTGCTACGTCCGGCTCCAACCCGGCCGAAACCCCGTCTGGTTGAGCCGATTTCTTCTGAGAACCGCGACGCCATTGAGAGAAAACCACTCACTGCGGCCAACAAGCGCGCGCTTCTGATCGAGGGCTTGCCGGAAGCCGACGTCGATTATGTGGAGGACGGTGACACGTTGTTTGTCGTCAGGGGCTGGAGCAGGACGAAGATCCGGCTCGCTTGCATCGATTGTCCGGAAGGCAAACAGCCTTGGGGCGATATCGCCAAATACGGTCTTCTCAAGATGGTCGGCAGGCGAAAGGTGCGCATCGAGGAGCATGGGCTGGATGTTTATGGACGAACGCTTGCGACGATCTACGTGCGCGACAAGAAGAGTGCGGAATGGCTGAACGTCAACGAGCGCATGGTGATGCTCGGTCACGCATGGGTCTTGCGCGGGTTCCGCGACAATCTACCGATGGATCGGCAAGCCAAACTCAATCGCCTTGAGGACTGGGCGAAATCGAAAAAGGTCGGCTTGTGGAAGACGGAAGATCCCATCCCGCCATGGCAATGGAGGCAAACGAGAGGGGTCAACCGCCCACCCGATTAGCTGCCCAGATCATGACTGCCTTCAGGTTCGCGCATCCGCTATCCCCCGAACCAGAACACCGGCGCATCTTGGTGCCGTCCAAGTTCGGCCCCATCGTAAAGTGCCCGCCATACCCAGCGGATGGTGTCATCTTCCGAGAGTCGTTGGTTCTCCTCGGGACGTTCAAGCAGCCCGCGCCACCACGCTCCATAGTCCTTGCGCATCACATCAAATTCCGCCGGGACAGTACCGAGTTTGAGATGAGGCGCGAGGCGTTGAATTTCCGACAGCTCGGCTTGCAGTCTCGCGATGCTACCAACAAAAACCGGATCGCCTCCGTCCGTCACGACGGGCGGATTGATCTCGATGGGCAACCAGACTGCACTTAACCACCAGGGCAGGTTCTTGAAACGCGTCCGCTCCATCGCGTCATAGCCGGTTAGTCCTTCCAAACCTGCCGCGAACTTGTTGAAGAAACTGACTGAGCTGACGTTTATCAACGAGATGACCGCGACTTCTTCTGGACACGCAAGCCAGCGACCCGCCTGAGCACTCGCACCGATTTGCTCAAGAACCCCCTCGACGTCATCGACGAGGAATTCGACGAGTCGACCAACCGTTAGAACCGAGCTCATGTTGGATGCTCCTGAGAAGGCCAGTGTGACGCTAGTGCAGGCGACATTTTATTGCAGAAAACAGCGATTAGTTCTATATTTGTTCCAAAGTTGCTCGACAGATGGATGTGACGCCACGTGATGGCAATGTGATGGATACGTGATGGCAGAAATGGCGCAAATCTGCGGATGTGACGGTGTGATGGCACGGATTGCATCGATTCTCACCTCATTCTCAACTAGCGCGGCGCTGCACAATTTCGGCAGACTGGCCCCACCACGCCATTCGAAAACCGGAGCCATGCCCCATGACCGTTGACGCCGCGCGCCCGTCGGACGCCACCCCAAGCCTCGCCTTCGACCCCAACGCCTTGCGCGAAAAATACCGCACTGAGCGCGACCGGCGTCTGCGCGACGACGGCAACGAGCAATATCAGGAGATCAAAGGCCGCTTCGCGCACTACGCCGACGACCCGTACGTCAAACCGGTCACCCGCGCGGCGCTCGCCGATGAGGTGGACGTCGTCGTGGTCGGCGGCGGCTTCGGCGGGCTGCTCGCCGGCGCGCGGCTGCGCCAGGCGGGCGTCGATCGCGTGCGCATCATCGAGAAGGGCGGGGACTTCGGCGGCACCTGGTATTGGAACCGCTATCCGGGCGCGGCCTGCGATATCGAATCCTACATCTACCTGCCGCTGCTGGAGGAGGTGGGTTACGTGCCGCGCGAAAAATACTCGCGCGCGCCCGAAATCCTCGCCCACTCGCGCGCCATCGGCGAAAAATTCGGCCTCTACAAGGACGCGCTCTTCCAAACCGAAATCACGTCGATGCACTGGGAGGAGGGCGCCGCACGCTGGATCGTGAAGACGAACCGGGGTGATGCCATCCGCGCGCGCTATGTGGTGCTGGCCTCAGGCCCGCTGCACCGGCCAAAGCTGCCGGGCATTCCGGGCGTCGAAAGTTTCAAGGGCCATTCCTTCCACACCTCGCGCTGGGACTACGACTACACGGGCGGGGATTCGAACGGCAACCTGACGGGCCTGAAGGACAAGGTCGTCGGCATCATCGGCACCGGCGCCACCGCCGTTCAATGTGTCCCCCATTTGGGCGCGGCCGCGAAACATCTCTACGTGTTTCAGCGCACGCCGTCCTCCATCGACGTGCGCGCCAACCGCCCGACGGATCCCGACTGGGTGAAAGGCCTGACGCCCGGCTGGCAAAAGCAGCGGATGGACAACTTCAACATCCTGCTCTCTGGCGGCTATCAGAAGGAAGACCTGGTCTCCGACGGCTGGACGGAAATCATCCGCAACCTCATCCTGGGGCAGGGCGCCGCGAAATACGCGGGCGTGGCGGGGCAGGGCGGCAAGCTCTCCATCGAAGAACTCGTCGAACTCGCCGACTTCGAAAAGATGGAGCAGGTGCGCAACCGCGTCGACCAGGTCGTGGCCGACAAGGCGACGGCCGAGGCGCTCAAACCCTATTACCGCCAGTTCTGCAAACGCCCGTGCTTCCACGACGAATATCTCGACACCTTCAACCGGCCGAACGTGACGCTCGTCGACACGAAGGGCGAGGGCGTGGAGCGCATCACCGCTGACGGCATCATCGCCAACGGGCAGGAGTACAAGATCGACTGCCTGATCTACGCGACGGGGTTTGAGGTCGGCACCGGCTACACCCGCCGCTCGGGCTTCGAACTCCACGGCCGCGGCGGTCAGAAATTGTCGGACAAATGGGCGAACGGCACGCGCACGTTCCAAGGCTTCCACGTCGAAGGCTTCCCGAACGCGTTCCTGATCTCAAACGCGCAATCCGGCTTCACCGCCAACTTCCCGCACATGCTGGCCGAGCAAGCGATCCACGTCGCCCACATCGTCAAGCACTGCAACCAGAACCAAGTGCGCGTGATCGAAGCGACGCCCGAAGCGGAAGAAGAGTGGGTGGAGACGATCAAGAAACTCGCCGTCCAACGCCGCAAGTTCCTCGCGGAATGCACGCCGGGCTACTACAACAACGAAGGCCAGATCGCGAAGCGCGCCGAACAGGACGGCTTCTACGGCGCAGGCCCCGTCGCGTTCGTCAAGGTGCTGGAGGATTGGCGGGCTGAGGGCCGGCTGCAGGGACTGGCGCAACGGAAGGCGTGATGTCCTTGAGCTGCGAAATCTTGACCCAACCTTCGCGCACCGGCTTGCCCGCCGCGCGAACGCGGATCCATTCGCCACGCTCTTCCAAGATCGTCACGCTGGTGCCGCGCTCCAGCGGTGCAATCACGCTGACATTGGTCGACGGCCCGGCGCGCAGCCGCGCATCCAACGCCAACACCGCCGTCCGCACGACAACGGGCGGCGGGGCAGGCGCCGGCGCAACGACCGCCTGCACTACCGGCGCCGGCGGCGGCGCCGACATCAACCCCATGACAAGAGGATAAGCCACGACAACAACAACGCCGATCGCCGCCGCAATACTCGCATCGCGCACGTACCGTGGGTAACCCGGCGTGGCCGCAGCAACAGGCGCCTCGACAGCATCGGTCATCGAGCGCATGGCCTCAAGCTGCTCCCGCACCCGCGTCAACTCAGCCTCGCGCGCCACCAGCGAAGCCCGCGCCCCGGCAAGCTCCACTTCCATCCGCCCTTCGTCCCGGGTCGATGCCCGAATGCGAAGCTGAGACAAAGCCGCCTCCGCCGCCTCATACCGCGACGTCGCCTGCACCAACTGCTGCCCGATCTCCTTGCGAACCTGAGCCTCAGTCGTAGCCCGCCGCGAACTCTCCTTAGCCACCCACTCCTTAGTAGCCCGCGAAATCGCCTCCTGCGCCTCCCGCTGCCACCGCAACTGCTCATCCTCGGCAAACTTATTCGCCTTGATCAGCTTAGCCTCCAGCGTCGCCGCCTTCTCCCGCAACCGCCGCAGCTCACTGTCCCGATCACTCTCAACCGCAGCCGGCATCGCCTCACGCGCCTGCTCCTCCACAGCCGCCATCCGTTTCAAAGCCGCATCGCGCTCTTCAACCGCAGCCTTCAGCGCCGCCACTTCGCCGCGCAACGCAGCTTCCGCCTCGCCCTGATCGCCGCGCACGGCATCAACCTGAGCATGCGCCTCGGCCACCGCCTTCGCCGACGTCGCCCGCCACTGCGCTTCGGCGGCAGCAAGCCGCGCCGCCTCATCCGCCTTCCAAGAACTCTCCGCCTTCGACAGCGCATACTGCGCGTCACGCGCCGCGCGCGCCGTCGCCTCCTGCGCCTCCGCCAGCGCCGCACCGCGAGCGGCGAGCGTCGACTCCAACGCACTCACCTGCTCGCGCAGCCCGCGCACAGCCTCGCCTTGATCGCCACGCACGGCATCGACTTCCGCGCGCGCCTCGGCAACCGCCTTCGCCGTCGCCTCGCGCCACTGCCCTTCGGCGGCAGCAAGCCGCGCCGCCTCGTCTGTCTTCCACGCACTCTGCGCCTTGGCCAGCGCATCGTTCGCAGCCGCAAGCGCCGCGTCACGAGCGGCGAGGGTGGTTTGCACCGCGCTCAGCTGCTCGCGCAGCCCACGCACAGCCTCACCTTGATCGCCGCGAACGGCATCGACTTCCGCGCGCGCCTCGGCAACCGCCTTCGCCGTCGCCTCGCGCCATTGCGCTTCGGCGGCAGCAAGCCGCGCCGCTTCGTCTGTCTTCCACGCACTCTGCGCTTTGGCCAGCGCATCGTTCGCAGCCGCAAGCGCCGCGTCACGGGCGGCGAGGGAGGTTTGCGCCGCGCTCAGCTGATCACGCAGCCCGCGCACAGCCTCACCTTGATCGCCACGCACGGCATCGACTTCGGCGCGCGCTTCGGCAACCGCTTTCGCCGTCGCCTCGCGCCACTGCGCTTCAGCGGCTGCAAGCCGCGCCGCCTCATCGGCCTTCCACGCACTCTGCGCTTTGGCCAGCGCATCCTGCGCATCACGCACCGCACGCGCCGTCGCCTCGGCCTCGGCGGTCACCTTGGCAAGCTGTTCGCGCCATTGCGCCTCGGCCGCGGCAAGACGCGCGGCCTCTTCGGCCTTCCACGCGCGCTCCGACAGCGAGGTCGTCTCGCGCGCTTCAGTCATCGCACGCTCGCGCGCCTCGGCCGCCATCTCATGTGCGCGCGCCTCGAGCTTGCTCAGCCGTTCACTCTGCTCGGCCTCCCACGCGCGCCGCGCCGTTTCCACATGCGCCGAAGCCTTCGCGGCCGCATCCTCCAGCCGCATCTCCATCTCGGCCGCCCAGCGCGCCTCAGCAGCGGCAAGCGACGCCTCTGCGCGCGGCATCGCCGCCAGCGCCTTGTCGCGCTCGGCGAGCGACGCTTTCAGCTTCGCCAACTCATCGCGCAACCGCTCAACCTGAACATCTTCACCCGCGACGTCGGAGCGTCCTTCGACGACCGGCGCCGGCGCATCGCTATCGAGCGGATAGTCGAGCACGGCCAGCGTACTGCCCGCCGTCAAACTGACGACGCGCACCGACAACGACGTGGCGCCTTCGACGCCGTCGGGCACGAGATATTCGAGATCCTCAAGATCGTCGCGCGTCAGCGACCACGAGCCGTCATTGTTGCGCGTGCCGGCCGAGAGCCGCGTCTGTTGCGGCAAACGCTCGACGCGCAGCGACAGCTTGCCGTGCTTCTTGTGCGGCGCGAGCAGGGGCAGGAGATCGATCGGAAACGCACGCGGTTCGTTCGTGACAACATCGTCGTCCGCGTCTTTCGCGCGCGCGACCAACCGCTTGCCCATTTGAGCCGCACGCGCCATACGCAATGCCCCACCACGGACGCCCTAAGGGCGCTCCGAATCCATAAAAACCGTGACGCCCATTCTCCCCCGCCCCAGTTAAGCTTTCGTCCCTCTAGTCGTCGCAATTGACCATACCTGCCTGCGGCAAAGCGGCCAAAACAGCGGGTTTCCCGTTAACGGACCGTTACTTGGGCTCAAGCCGCTTGGCGTCGTCCCAGGCCGCGTCCATCTCTTCAAGCGACGCCTCGCCCAGTTTGCGCCCACTGGCCGCGACGGCAGCCTCCACATGCGCAAACCGCCGCACGAACTTCGCGTTCGTCGCCCTCAGCGCCTCCTCCGGATCCAGCCCCAAATGCCGCGCCAGGTTCGCGACCACAAACAATATGTCCCCGAGTTCGTCGGTCAGCTTCGCCCGCGGCGCGCCGGCGTCGATCGCCTCGTTTAACTCGCCGATCTCCTCAGCCAGCTTCGCCATGATCGGCGCCCGCTCGCGCCAATCGAACCCGACGCTCGCCGCACGTTTCTGAAGCTTCAACGCGCGAACGAGGGCGGGCAGAGCGATCGGCACGTCGCCGAGCAAGCCGCCGGCGGCCGGCCCGCGTTCCGCGCGCTCAAGCCGCTTATGCTCTTCCCAAGCCATCGTCTGAGCGTCTGCGGACGCAACCGTGGCGTCGCCGAACACATGCGGATGCCGCCGGATCATTTTGGAACAAATCGCCTCGACGACGTCCGCGAACGAGAACGCGCGCGCCTCAGCCGCCATCTGGCTATGAAACACGACCTGCAGCAGCAGATCGCCAAGCTCGTCCTTAAGGTCGCCGAGATCGCCACGCTCGATCGCGTCCGCGACCTCATAGGCCTCTTCGAGAGTGTAGGGGGCAATCGACGCAAACGTCTGCTCGACATCCCACGGACACCCGCGCTCACGGTCGCGCAGCCGCGCCATGATCGCAAGCAACGCGTCAATCCGTCGAACGTCGTCAGGCGCATCCATAGGGCTCATCTCGCGTGGAAAGCAGCGTCCGGCCTGACTTACAGAACCCCCTCAGCGCGGAACAGCAGCACAGCAGGGCCACCCGAGATTTCCGCAGCTTAGAGCCAAATCCGGGTATCCGATTATCGCATAATATGTATTATGGGAAATATATAGATGCCCTGAGGCGGAATTCTGCGACCCCATCCCATTGGCTGTTCGACGCTCAACGGTCATAACGCAGCCTCAGCTAATCGTGAGCGCATCAATGACCAACCTTGAGATCGTAGTCGCGCGCATGAGCGAGAAGACGACGATCGCCAATTTGATGCAGCTCTACGTCCACGACTTCTCCGAGTTCTGGGCCGGCACTGCGAACGGCGAGCTACAAGAGGACGGCAGCTTCCCCGCCTACCCGTTCCTGGACACCTACTGGAGCGACCCACAGCGCGTGCCGCTTCTGATACGCCTCCGCGGGCGCTTGATCGGCTTTGCGCTGCTCAACAACGCCTCGCACAGCGGCCAACCGGTCGACCGCAACATGGCCGAGTTCTTCATCGCCAGGAAGCAACGCCGCAGCGGCGCAGGTACGGCGGCGGCGCAAGAAATCTTCAGCCGCTATCCCGGCGCATGGGAAGTCGCGGTCGCGCGGCGCAACATCGGTGCGCTCGCGTTCTGGCGCAACGCCATCGCACGGCATCCGACTGCCGACGCCATCAAGGAAGCCGACGTCACGACCAGCGACTGGAATGGCCCGATCATCCGCTTCCGGATCTGACGTCGCGCCTCAGCGGGTGTGCACCTCAAACCCTGAACCTACGGCCTTGATAAGGCCGGCCGCTTCGACAGGCACCTGCCGACCGAAAGCGCTGCGTGCGTACACGCCTGCGGTCGCTGAATTGTCGACCCGCGGCGCATAGCCGGCAACTTCGGCGCGAACAGCCTTCGGCGCGTTCAGCAGGCTCACGGTTTTGGCCTCCTGCACCGCCTTCTGGAATCCGGCGAGGCGCTTGTCCACGCGCGCAACAAGATCTTCCGTTAGCGGCGCACCCTTCTCTATGGTGAAACGGAACTGGCCGTCCGCCATCTCAAGCAGCCCCATCCTGTCCTGGTGGCCTGCACCGACGTCCACGATGCGCACGCTCAAGCCGGCCAGCACGGCCTTGTAGTCATTGGGCGCCGGAACGATGTCGAGCCGCCCGCAAATGACACTCACGGCCTCATAGCCGCTCGGCATCGTCAGTTTGAAGGGGCCGCCTTCGGTCGCGAGGATCAGACTGGGCGTATCGCCGAGCACGAACTTCGGTGGATCCTCGGCGAGCACCTTGGCGATCACGCTGCACCGCTCGGTGAACGACGCAACAAGCCGCGCCGCCGCGCCCGGATAACCCGCCATGTCCATGTCGACAGCGGCGATGCGGCCGCCGTCAACCATCCACGCGCGCCCGTCCAGCGTGCCCACAACGACGTTCATCTGATACGCAAGCTGCGCATAGACGTGCGTTTCGACCGGCGTCATCGAGACGACGTGAACGAGCATCATGCCCGCGACCGAGCTCCCCGTCGGCCTGTTCGCGGCCATCTCGCGGCGGCTGTAGCTTATGCAGCCCTTGGAGAGATTGTCGCGCTGCACCACACGCCTCCCGTCCGCGCTGACCGTGAAGCGTACGTGGCCGCCGACAATCATCGCGTCGTCGTCGTCGCTCGACGCCAACGCCCACACGATCCAGCCATCGCCCGCAGAATCTTTCAGCGCCGCCGTCGTCGTTGTTTTCGAGCACTTGTTCGAAGCATTGGACAGCGCCAGCGCGCGCGCCTCGAACTGCGCCGTCTCTTCCACGGTCAACGTCCGATCAGACGGCACAAGCCCATGCACCTGGCCCACGATCGTCGCGCCGTCGAACACGATGTCGACGAGCGCTTCGGGTTTGCCGTCGCCGCCCACGAATCGGATGCGTTGCTTGCCGTCCACGGGACTCGCGATCCAACCGCGCACACCGTCGATGTCCATGTCCTTGACGAGATCGGCGGCCTTGGCATGGAGCTGTTGCTGGTCGAAAATCTCGCGGCCGAATTTTTCGAGCGTCGCGATTTCGAAGTCGCGGATCGCGGGCGACGGCACGTCGGCGGCCAGGCCAAGAGACGTCACGCTGCAAACGGCAGCCACGAACCACAACAGCAGTGCACGCACCGAACCGCCCCCCGACAAGCCCCGACGCGATATACTGATCGCCGGTGCATCGTCTGTCGATAGCGGCTCGAATTCGCGCGACGGTTGCGTGCCACCAGCAGCGGGATTTGAACCCGCATCTCCCGTACCGCTCGATCGGCTAGCCAGGCGTCTTACCGAGATGCGGCAGATCGAGCCCGCACTTTAGAACGACGCTGGTGACGCGGTGATCCTAAGCGCGCCGCCTCACCCGTTCAACGGCCTCGCCTGTCACAGGTATCGCGTTTCCTCGGGCGTGTTGAACCAGTTGTTGTGCCGTCCATCCATAAAGCGCACCGGCAATTCGGCGAGCGTCTTGGGATCGATCTCGTCGAGGCACGCGACGTTGATCGACACATACGCCCCGCCGATCTCCTTGATGTAGCCGTCACCATACGCCGCCACGCCGCAGGTTTTACAGAACCGGTGATGGCCGCTTTTGGTGGCGAATTGATAGTCGGTCGTTTCGCCCTCGCCGGCCAGCAGACGGAATTTGTCAGGTTTGACCGTCGTCCCCCAATAACGCTGCTTGGAACAGATCGAGCAGTTGCACCGGCTGGTCCCTTCGGTGAAATCGATATCCGCTTCGAAGCGAACGTTCCCGCAGTGACAGCTACCTTTGTACGTCTTGATCATCCTGCGTCCTCCTTGCTGACTGCCGCGAGATATCGAGATATAACGCGCGGCAGTCCGGAAAATGGCAGCAGCCTGGCGGGAACCTGCCTCAACAACTCAAAGCAGATCGCCGCCGCAGGCGCCGGCCGTCGTGCCGTGCTCCTTATAAGCCTTGATCACGTTACGGCCGGTGGTCCAGCGGTGCACCTCGTCGGGCCCGTCGACCAGGCGCTGCGAACGGATGTGCGTGTACCAAGCGGCGAGCGGCAGATCGCGGCTGTAGCCCAGCGCGCCGTGCAGCTGGATCGCCGTATCGACGACCTTATGGACCATGTTGGCCAGGAACACCTTCGCGATGCCGTTCTCCTGCCGCAGGTCGAGCTTGTTCTCGGCCTTATAAGCAATGTGCATCAGCATCAGGCGCGCGATGTAGAGCTCGCTCGCGCAATCGGCCAGCATGAACTGCACCGCCTGCCGCTCGTCCAGCTTCTTGCCGAACGTCGAACGCGTCGTGACGTGTTTGGCCGCCATGTCCAGCGCACGCTGCGCCATCGCCACATTGTGCATGCCGTGCCGCAACCGGCCGTAAGCCAGACGATGCTGGCCCATCGCAAAACCCTTGCCCTCGCCGCCAAGCAAGTTCTCCGCCGGGATCTCAAGATCCTTGATCTCGATCTCCGAATGCCCGCCGCCCAGGATATGCGACAGCGGCCCTTCGACCGCCATCGTCGGAATGTCCCGCTTGATGCGATAGCCGGGGTTCGGCAACTCGACCAGGAACGTCGAGAACTGCTGATGCCGCGGCGCATCCGGATCGGTCTTCGCCATGACGAGCGCAATGTCGGCGACGCTCGCCGCGCTGGAGAACCACTTCTCGCCGTTGAGCACGTACTTGTCGTTGCCGCGCTTTTCCGCCCGTGTCTGCATGCCGGTGGCGTCCGCGCCCGACGCTTTCTCCGTCATGGAGTAGCAAATGCGTTTTTCCCCGTTGAGCAGCGGCTTTAGAAACTTTTCCTTTTGATATGGCGTGCCATGCTCCAGCAGGGTGAGCATCGTGGCATCGTCGGGCCCTTGCGTGTTCATCGACAACGCGCCGAGATAGCTTTCGCCCAACTCCATCTGCACGAGCGCGTTGGCCAGCGGCCCCAACCCCATGCCGCCATGTTCCTTAGGAATAAAAGGACACCACAGCCCCTGCGCCCGCGCCTTCGTGCGCAGCTCTTTCAGCACGGTCTTATAGTCTGCCCCATCGATGAGCCGCTTCTCCGCCGGCACGCATTCGTCGTGAACCCACTTGCGCACCCGCTCGCGCAGCGCCTTGGCCTCGGCCGGAATTACGAAATCGATCGCCATGTCGTTTGCTCCCAATGTTTGAATGGAAGCACCTTAGCACGCTGGCCGGTTGTGCAAGGCGGGGGGCGGGGACCACGCACCGGTAGAACCCCGTTTGGGTGCCCTTCCCTCACGCGAAAAGGGGCCCCTCCCCTACCCCGCACGCGCCGATTTACCGCGCGTCAATGTCTGGGCTAAACTGCACGCATGGTCGCTCCCTCGCGCACACGTCGCCCGCTGACACTCGGCTCGCTCATCGAAGGCGGCAAGGGCATCAATCTGCAATGCAAATGCGGACATCGCACCGCCTTGCTGCCGGAGCAGATCACCGCAATGGCGCACCCACAGACGCGCGTTCTGGAATTCAAGCGCCGCGTCCGTTGTTCGATGTGCGGCCGCAGCGGCGCCAGCGACGACATTCAGATCGCGACGTTTGAAGTCATGGCGCCGTTCATCGACCGCGGCGACGCGCCACCGCGCCGCGCACCGTCGCCGCGCCTGCACTAGGCCGCTGCGGCGTCGATCACCTTCACCACGGCCTCCTGCGCCCGCGCAGGCGAGCGTGCGGCCTTGAGCTGATCCGTAAACTGCTTCAGCACGCCCGCCTCGAACGCGGTCAGCACTGCGGGATGCACATAGCTCTTGCGGCAGATCGTGGGCGTGTTCTCCAGCGTCTGCGCCGCCGCCTTCAGCGCTTCATTGATCTGCCGCTTGCGCACCGCGGCACTCGGCCCGGGCTCCTGCTGCGCCAGCGTCTCGAGCACCTCAGCCGATGCACAAAGCGTGCGAAAATCCTTCAACGAGACATCGCAATCCGCAATCTCTTTCAGATAGGCGTTGACGTCGGCCGACGTGATCGACCGCACGTTCCCGTCGCCGTCGCTGTACTGAAAGAGCCGCGGCCCCGGCAACGTCACAAGTCGCGCCAGCGCAGCGGCAAGCTTGGCATTCTCCAACGTCTTGCGAATGTGCTTCCCGCCCTTGGCGCGGAAGCTCAGATGCAAGGCGCCGTCCTCGATCTTCACGTTGGATTTGAGAAGCGTCGCCGCCCCACGCGTCTTGCGCTCGCGCGCATACTCTTCGCCGCCGGCGCGGATCGCCGAGGTCGCGATCAGTTCGATCACGGCCGCCAGAGTAAACTCACGTGTGGGCTCGCCGTCCGACAAACGCTGCGCCAGAGTGCGGCGCACACGCGGCAACACATCGACAAGCGCGACCAACCGCTCGGCCTTGCGCAGATCACGAATCTTCGCCCAATCCGGATGGTAGGCATATTGCAGACGCCCCGCCGCATCGCGCCCCACCGCCTGCAAATGCGCCTTCGCATCGGTCGCGTAGACGACATCCTCATACGCGGGCGGCACGGCGAGCCGATCGAGCCGCTGGACCAAGCGCTTCGCGGTCACTCGCCGGTTGAAACGATTGCGATAGATCCAGCCATCGCCGCTGCGTTCGCGGCGGATGCACAACTCTTCGCGCTTGGCGATGCGCAGGCCCAGCTTCCGGGCCAGCGCGCGTACGTTCGACCGCGTCATGTCAAGCTAACTCGTGCGTGATCCCGCGGTTCCGGCCAAGCGTTACGGGAAGTGCGCGAGCGCGCGATCGGCCAGCGACCGCGGATCGCGTTCGCCAAAGATGGCAAAGCCCAAAATCTTGTTGGCAAGCACGTGACGCGTCGCTGAACGAACGCCTGCTTTGTTGCGCGTCCGCAATTCACCCAACGCGCTATCGTACGCCTGCTGCGCGGTCTCCAACGAATTCGGATCGAGAAGCGGCGTCGGCAAGCCGCCAGGGTTCGACGACCCGACACCCGTCTCGGCGGGCCGCAGGTAGGTCGAGATGAAGAACGGCTCAAGGTCTCGAACGCTCGTCTGTTCCGTCGTCATGAAGTGTTCTCCCAGTTGGCAAGCCCGACATAAACGCCGGCCCGTTCCAAGCGGTTCCCAACGCTTTACGACGGGGCCGATTCTCGGCCATTTTTTGCACGAATCCCTAATTCCGTGTTTGATCCCGCGCCCACCAACGGAGACCCTCTATGCCCGACTACGTCGACGGATTTGTTCTGCCCGTGCCGCGCAAGAACCTGGCCGCGTACCGCCGCATGGCGCGCAAGGCCGGCAAAGTTTGGATGGACCACGGCGCGCTCTCCTATCACGAGGCGGTCGCGGACGACGTGAAGCCGGGCAAGATCACGTCTTTCCCGCAAGCGGTGAAGTTGAAGGACGACGAGACGGTGATCTTCGCCTGGATCGTCTACAAGTCGCGCAAGGATCGCGACCGCATCAACGATCTCGTCATGAAAGACAAGCGCATGCAGCACGATCACAAGGACTCGCCTTTCGACGGCATGCGCATGTTCTGGGGCGGCTTCAAAACCATCGTCGACCTATGACAACGACACCGGAAACGATCGTTCAGCGCCAGCTTGACGCCTACAGCGCGCGCGATCTCGAGGCGTATCTGGCGCTGTTCGCGGAAGACGCCCAAGGCTTCGAATTCTTGAATCCCGAACCGGCGATGAACGGCAAAGCCGCCATCCGCGCGCGCTACGCGGACCTGTTCGCGCGTTCGCCGAACCTGCACGCGCATCTCGTCAATCGGATCGCGTTCGCACGCGTGGTGGTCGATCACGAACGGATCGAAGGCCGTCTTGGCGCACCGGGCGTCTACGAAATGGTCGCGATCTACGAAGTCGAGAGCGGCCTCATTCGGCGCTTTCACGCGGTGCGCGCATGAACCCCGACGAGTTCCGCGAAGCCGGTCACCGTCTCATCGATTGGCTGGCCGACCATCGCGCCGGTATCGCCGCGCGCCCCGTCATGTCGCAAGTCGCGCCCGGTTCGATCAAAGCGCAACTGCCGGCCGCGCCGCCGGACATCGCCGAGCCCTTCGACGCCATCATGGCCGACGTCGATCGCATCGTCGTGCCCGGCGTCTCGCACTGGCAGCACCCGAACTTCTTCGCCTACTTCCCGGCCAACGGTTTAGAGGCGAGCATCCTCGGCGACTTGCTGAGCACCGGCCTCGGTACGCTCGGCCTCGCCTGGCAGTCCAGCCCCGCGCTCACCGAAGTCGAAGAAGTCGTCGCCGATTGGCTGCGCCAGATGCTGGGCCTCAGTGACGCCTGGAGCGGCGTCATCCAAGACACCGCCTCGACGTCGACACTGGTCGCCCTCCTCTGCGCGCGCGAACGCACCAGCGCCCACGCCGCGACGCGCGGCGGCCTGCAAGCGGAGCCGCACCCACTCACCGTCTACGCAACGGCACAGGCGCACAGCTCCATCGACAAAGCCGCGCTGCTCGCGGGCTTCGGCCGCACGAACATCCGCCACGTCCCACACGACGACGCCTTCGCGATGCGCGCCGATGAGCTGAAGCGGATGATCGAAGCGGACCGCGCCGCGGGTCTCAAACCCTGCGCGATCGTCGCGACCACCGGCACGACCACGACCACAGCGCTTGATCCGATCGAAGCCATAGCCGACGTCGCGCGCGAATACGGCGTGTGGCTTCACGTCGACGCCGCGATGGCGGGCTCGGCGATGATATTGCCCGAATGCCGCTGGATGTGGGCCGGCGTCGAAGGCGCCGACTCCATCGTCATCAACGCGCACAAATGGCTGGGCGCGGCGTTCGACTGCTCGCTCTACTACGTGCGCGATCCGCAGCATCTGATCCAAGTGATGTCGACGAACCCCAGCTACCTGCAAACCGCCGCCGACTCGCAAGTGAAGAACCTGCGCGACTGGGGCCTCCCGCTCGGCCGCCGTTTCCGCGCGCTAAAACTCTGGTTCTTGATCCGTGAGCAAGGCGTCGCCGGCCTGCAATCGCGCCTGCGCCGCGATATCGCCAACGCGCAAGCGCTCGCCGACGAAATCCGCAAGACGCCGGGCTGGCGCGTACTCGCGCCCGTGCCCCTACAAACCCTCTGCGTGCGTCACGAACCGCAAGGCCTCGCCGGCGAAGCCCTCGACCGCCACACGCTCGCCTGGGTCGACAAGGTCAACCGCTCGGGCGAGGCCTACCTCACGCCGGCGCTGCTGAACGGCAAGTGGATGGTCAGAGTCTCCATCGGCGCGCCCACGACCGAACGCGCCGACGTGATGAACCTGTGGCGCCTGATGCGCGCCACAGCGGAAGCGCCGGTCACGCGTCCTTAAGTTCGAAGTCCATGTGAACGATCACGTTCCGTCGGACCATATTCGACGGACGATATCTCCACGTCTGCACCGCGCGCACGGCGGCCGCCTCGAAGTATCCACGCGGCCGCGCCTCCACCACTTGCACGTCGCGTACGGTGCCGTCGGGCATGATCGTGATCGACATGACGACGCGCCCCTCGACGCCGCGCTCCTGTGCCGAACGCGGATACGCCGGCAGCGACTGGGCGACCGGCTGCTCGCCCACCTCGCCGCGCACATCCAGAGCAATCGGCCCCTGCGCCGGCCCGCTCGCCGTCGGCGTAATGGGCGACGGCTCGACAGTTGGCGGAACCGGCGACGGCTTGGGAATACGCTGCGTGATCGGGGGCTTCAGCTTGATCGGATCGGGGTCCACGGTCGGCGGCACCGGATTGATCCGCACCGTTTGAATCGTCGGCGGATCAAACGTTGGGACGGGAGGCGGCACAATCTGAAATGCCACCGCGATGTAGTAGATCATCACCACGTGCAGAATGATCGAGAACAAAATGATATGCGGCGTCCAGCTACGCGGACGCTCTTGAGCAACATTCATGTTCAAGCCTCCGTTCTTGCATTCGATTCAACAATGCAAGCATAGGCAGACTTGAAACAAATGAACAAGGCTGCGACGGCGTCGCAGTTCGCCTGGCGGTTGCTTTTGACGCCCTCAGCCCACGACGTCTTCGGTCACCAGCATTTTGTTCCCATAGCCCCGCCGGTGCAGTTCATCCATCAGCCGCATGACCGCCGCGTACGGCACCTTTTGGTCAGCCCGAATGAGGATCTGACGGTTGCGGTCGCCGCCCGTCTTCTGGTCGACGACAGCGATGAAGTTCGACCAGTTGGCTGCAACCTCGCCGGTATCCGGATTGCCGACGTTGATGACACCGTTGTCCTGCAGGCTGACGAACACCGGCGGCAGCGGCAAAGGCGGTGCGATCGTGTTGTTCGAAAGATTCAGCGGAACCGCGATCGTCGCAATCGGCGCCGCGACCATGAAGACGATCAGCAACACCAGCATCACGTCGACGAACGGCGTGACGTTCACTTCGGCATTTGTCGCATGGCGGCCTTTGCCGGCCGATCCGCTTTCGACGCTCGCTGCCATAGGTCTGGACTCCTCATCGGGAGCGCAGACGTTACGAGCAATTCGCCGAAGCGCAAGCCGCCAACGAAAAAGGGCCGGATTGCCCGGCCCCGTTTCGTGTTGCAGTTGTTTATCGCGAGACTAGTCGACCACGTCTTCGGCGACCAACGCTTTGTTCTTGTAGCCGTCCTGGTCGATCGCATCCATCAGACGCATCACGTCGGCATAGATGACCTTCTGGTCCGCGCGGATGAAGATCTTGCGCGTGAGGTCGCCATTCGTCTTTTGCTGCAGGGCCGTACCGAGCGTCGTCCAATCCGCCTGGATTTCACCCGTGTTGGGCGTACCCACGTTGATGACGCCCGTATCCTGCAAGCTGACGAAGATCGGTTCGATCGGATCCGGCGGCGCGGTGTCGTTCGGCGGCGGCAAGTCGAGCGGAATGCTGATCGTGGCGAGCGGCGCCGACACCATGAAGATGATGAGCAACACCAACATGACGTCGACGAACGGCGTGACGTTGATCTCGGCGTTGTCGCCATAGCGACCCCGCTTTCCGCCTGCGCTTTCACCCGTTCCGATGTTGCCTGCCATAAGTGGCTCCTAAACTTCCGGGCTCAGTTCAGTTTGAATTCGACGTCGACTTCGGCGACGACCACGCGGCCCGGCGCCTTGTAACGCCACCGCTTCACACCGTCGATCGCCGCTTGCTCGAACCAACCTGGCGGCCGGGCGGAGACGACGACAACGTCGGTCACGGTGCCATCCGGTTGAATGGTCACGCGAACCCGAACCACGCCTTCTTTCTCTTGCTCTTCCGCGCGCCGCGGATAGCGGATCGGCGGACGCGACACCGGATTGTCGATGATCTGCTTGTCCGAAAGGATCGTCGTCGCATCGGCCGTCGTCTCAGCCGGCGGTTGGGGCTTCAGCGGCACCGGCGGCACCTTCACCGGCGACGGCGGCGGTGGCACGGCGCGCGGGCGGAACCGCGGCTTCTCCTGGATCACTTGCTCTGGCGG
>Ga0163153_10003351_pt1 | contig 21623 bp, 20 predicted proteins | sample OliLakLV19MP6IB1_FD_148629 | JGI IMG/M metagenome (GOLD analysis project Ga0163153, IMG submission 148629) | Freshwater microbial mat bacterial communities from Lake Vanda, McMurdo Dry Valleys, Antarctica - Oligotrophic Lake LV.19.MP6.IB-1 | ecosystem: Environmental > Aquatic > Freshwater >...
ACACGCTGTTGTGTGGTACGTTCTCGCATGCAAAGGCCTCCTGTGTGGTTCATCGCTCGTGTCGCAACGGCTTTGTACCACGCTGGAGGCCCTTTGCATTCTCAGCTTCGTGAATAATCCGGGCTAGTGGCGTCAAGGTGCTGATTCCTAGTCTAACGGTAGAGTGTTCGCAAGTCCTTGACCTTCTCGAAGGTGTTGAGTCTATCCATCAAGGCAGAGGTTGTGTTGGCACCATGACATCTAATTGTTAGCTGCGATTTCAAAGCGCGTAAAAGGGTTTTTCGGTTTTCTTTTTGTTGTGAGCGTCCGTTATTGAGCATTCGACTGAGCTTTACGGATGGCAGCGGTGATGAAATAACTGCCGAGGTGGACAATGCGACCTTTGGCACCGAAATGGCGGATGCCGTTTTCGATCCTGGTGGCAATTGAAACTTCGCCGGAAATCGATCAGCTTGAAACGGCTGCTGCCTTGGCGCACACGACGATGCTGTCGTTGAAAATGATGAAGTCGGGATGTGGGGGGGGCGACGTTTCCAGATTTCAAAGTGTTGTGTTCTTTTAGCGCTAGCAATTTTTTGAGGATGGTCATTGCTTGGTCAGGTTTCCTCGGGAAAAGGCGTAGAGGGAGGCAAGCTAACCTGCATTTTCAGTTCCATGAGTTAACAAGAGTTTCCGCGCATCGGCGATTTTTCCCGCCACTGCAGATGCGGCCACCGTGGCCGGACTGCCGAGATAGAGTTTCGCGTCCTTCGCGCCGAAACGGCCAGCGTTGTTGTTGGTGGCGGTGGAAATTGAGACTTCACCGGAGTGCACCGGGCCGATTACGGCATCGTTGCAGGGGCCGCAGCCAGGTGGCAGCATCACGGCGCCAGCTTCAATGAAAATGCCGAGCAAACCTTCCGTGGCCAGCCGGCGGTTTGTCGCTTCAGAGCCGGGCGCGATGAACAGCCGCACATTGGGTGCGAGTCGGCGACCCTTGAGTATCGCCGCCGCCGCAGTCATGTCTTCCCACATGCCGGAGCCGCAGGAGCCGATGAAGGCGTGGTCGATGAGCGTGCCTTCGACTTCGGATACGTTGACTGCATTTTCGACACTGCCCGGAAGTGACACCTGAGGTTCCAGACTGGAAATATCGAGAGTCAGGTCGGCGTCGTAATGGGCGTCGGCATCGGAATACACTGCTGAGAACAGACGTTGTGCCCGCGATTTTGCAAATTCGAGGATGGCTTTTGATGGCGGGACAAACACACCGTAAGCACGGATTTCCGTCGGTGTCGAGCACAGTGCCGCACGCGACGCGAGGTCGAACTGGTCGAGGTCGCCGGCGTATTCGAGCACACGGTAATCAAGATCGGCGCTGAGCTTGCCCTGTTTCAGCATCGCCGCAAAATGGAAGCCGACATCACGGGCATGTACGCCGGGCTTGAGTTGTCCCTTCAACGTCAGGCGCACGGTTTTCGGCACCATCACCCAGTTGGTGCCGGTTGCCAGCACGCGGCTGATTTCGCTGCCCATGCGAAAACCGAAGGCGCCGATGGCGCCAGCGTTGGTGGCGTGTCGGTCGTTGTCAAAATAGAACATCCCGGGCAGCAGCAGGCCGCTTTCCATCGGGAAAATATGGCCGTGGCCGCCGCGGCCGACGTCGAAGAAATTCATCACACCCCACTGCGCTGCTGCCTTGCGGTTGAAGGCGCCGCGTTCAGCCGCGCGCGGGCTGCCGTAGATGACATCATGATCGGTGACCATCATCACCTTGTCCGGCGTGGCGAGGCGGTTGATGCCCAGCGCATCAAGCTCGCGTTTGGCGCCCATCACTACGCCGTCGTGGATCATGATGTAGTCGGGGTCCGGGGAGACCACGTCACCTGGTTTCAAGGTGCTGCGCCCGCTTTTCGCGGCCAGCACCTTTTCTACTGCGGTCATGCCCATAGTGTTACAGGAATTCCCGCGGATCGGTGATGCACCCCGTTGCAGCGGATGCCGCGACTGTGGCCGGGCTGCCGAGATAGAGTTGCGCATCCTTGGCACCGAAGCGTCCGGCACCATTGGCAACCGCAGTGGAGATGGAAACTTCGCCTGAACCAATGAGGCCGGTGCGGCCGCTGGCGCAGGGGCCGCAGCCGGCCGGAATCACCATCGCGCCGGCGTCGTGGAAAATGTCGAGCAGACCTTCTCGAGTCATGCGCCGTGTTGAATCTTCCGAGCCCGGCACCACGATCATGCGCACGCCCGGCGCGAGACGCCGGCCCTTCAGAATGGAGGCGGCAATTTCAAGGTCCTCGTACATGCCGGAACCGCAGGAGCCGATGTAGGTGTGGTTGACCGGAGTGCCGGCGACACTGGAGAGGTCGGCGGCCTTGTGCGGCCCACCGGGCAGCGCAACCTGCGGGGGCAGGGTGCTGACGTCGAGTTCGATCTTGGCGTCGTAGTGTGCGTCGGGGTCGGCATAGACGGGGGTGAACGGGCGCTGTGCGCGTTCCTTGGCGTAAGCGAGAATTTCAGCGGACGGCGGGAAAAACACGCCGATGGCGCGCATCTCTGTCGGTGTACTGCACAGCGATACGCGTGCAGCGAGGCTGAACTGGTCGAGTTCGCCGGCGAACTCCAGCACACGGTAGTCGATATCGACGCCGAAATCACCATCAGCCCGCAGGTGTTTGCCAATGACAAAACCCAAGTCACGGGCGAACACGCCAGGCTGCAGTTTGCCCTTGATGGTGAGTTTCACCGACTTCGGTACCAGCGTCCAGTTGGTGCCGGTGGCCAGTACCCGGTTGATTTCGGTGCCCATGCGGATGGCCAGAGCGCCGATGCCGCCGGCGTTGGTGCAGTGGCGGTCATTGTCGAAATACAGTGTGCCCGGGGATACCCAGCCGCGCTCGGTGGGGAAGATATGGCCGTGGCCTCCACGCCCGGAATCGAAAAAGTTTTTTACACCCCAGGCCTCGGCGGCTTTGCGGTTAAAGGCGCCGCGGGCCGCAGCACGGTCATTCACATACACCACGTCGTGATCAGTCACCATCAGCACGCGGTCGGGATCGAACAGGCGGGTGATGCCCAGCGCGTCGAGTTCCTCTTTTGCCCCGCGCACCACGCCGTCGTGGATCATCACAAAATCGGGGCGTGGATAAACGATGTCGCCGGCCCTGACCGCGGCTTTTCCGCTGGTGCGGGCCAGTATCTTCTCTGCTGCGGTCATGCCCATCGGGGAAGTCCGTATCGTGCGAGAGTTATTGCTGCAGGGTATGGCGGTAAACTGTGACGTTGTGTGCGCTTGAAGTATAACTGGAATGCGTTTTGCTTACGGCATGATACATTTTCAGAATATTCGCAAAGGAGATTCCATGACACTGATTCGATATGTGGCGGCGCTTGCTGCATGCGCAGTCATCACGGGCACGGGCAATCAGGCGATGGCCCAGTGGAAGCCGGAGAAGGCCATCGAGATTGTTGCACCTTCGGGACCTGGCGGCACCACTGATCGCACCGCACGAGTCGTTGCGAAAATCCTGATCCAGCACAAGCTGGTGGACGTTCCGGTCAACGTGGTCAACAAACCCGGTGGCAGCGGCACCATCGGACTCAATTATCTGAACCAGCACCCTGGCGACGGGCATTACATGATCGTGGCCACCACTGGGTCGATCAGCAATCACATTCTTGGCCTGATTCCCTACAACCACACGGCTTTTTCGCCGCTGGCCATGTTGTTCGAGGAATATCTGGGTGTGAACGTGCTGACTGATTCGCCGATCAAAAGCGGCAAGGATCTCGTCGACCGATTGAAAAAAGCCCCCGATTCCGTGAGCTTCGGCATCTCGACCAGCCTTGGCGGTGCCAACCATACGACGCTGATTACCTGTCTGCGCGCAGGCGGCGTCGATATCAAACGCCTGAAGACCGCCGTTTTTCCCGGCGGTTCGGCGACAACTACTGCCGTCCTCGGCGGCCATGTTGACGTGGTCAATACGGGGCTCGGCAACATGGTCGCGCATCTTCGTACCGGCAAGCTGCGCACACTTGCGATTTCCTCGCCGAAACGCATGTGGGGCGACTTCGCGTCAATCCCAACCTGGCGCGAGCAGGGCATACCGGCTGACTCGTCAAGCTGGCGCGGGCTGATGGGGCCCAAGGGCATGACCGCACAGCAGATCGCTTACTGGGACAAGGTGCTGGCGGCGATGGCTGCAACCGATGACTGGAAAAAAGAAATGGAAGAAAATTTCTGGGTCAATGGTTATGTCAACGCACAGGCGGCGAAGAAGCGGCTCGATGAGGAATATGCGGAATACAAAACCATATTGACCGAAGTGGGTCTGGCGAAACTCAAATGAAATCATGAATGACGTTGCGGTGTTTTGGCAAAGTGATGAGCTTTGCCAATATCTGGCGAGCCAGGCAATTGAATATGAGCGACTGGATCATCCCGCGGTTTACACCGCCGAGGAGGCCGAGCGCCTGGTGCCCAAGGCACGCGGCGCACATGCCAAGAACCTGTTGGTGGAAGACCGCAAGGACGGGCGTCTGTTCATGCTGACTGTGCCCTTCGGGGTGCGTGTTGATCTGGCGGGTGTTGCGACACGGCTAGCAACAAAAAAACTGCGTTTTGCTTCAGCCGACATCATGCAGGCCACGCTTGGGGTGACGCCGGGCGCGGTCAGCATGCTGGCGCTGGTCAACGACCGCGCGGATCGAGTGACGCTGGTGCTTGATGAATCCCTGTGGCGGGCCGAAGCGGTGCAATGCCATCCACTGGTGAACACGGCCACGCTGGTGCTTGATCACGCCAGTCTGGAACGATTTTTGTCAGGGATCTCGCATTTCCCGCGGGTCTTGGAAGTGCCTGTGGCATGAGGCGGCATGTTCGAGGCCTCAGCCTGAATGGCGTTATTTACCAGGCGATCGCATAAGCCTCGCGGCGGGGATCGGCGCCGGCGTGCAGCCATCCGCTGTCCGGATCGCGCCTGACCGCACAGACCGCGCCGGCCGCGGGCGTCAGGTCGGACCAGAGTCGCACCTCATGGCCCAGTTTTTCCAATGCGGCAATGGTGCTTTCCGGCAAACGACTTTCGACATTGAATTTGCCAATGGCGTGGGGCGAAAAGGAATTCGGAAACAGGAATGTGCCGAAACGCGGCTGTTCGATGGCCTGCTGCACGGTCATGCCGAACTCGTGAACGTTCAAATAAACTTGCAGCATGGCTTGGGCCTGCACGTCGCCCCCCGGCGTGCCGAAACCCATGGCGAACTCGCCATTGCACAGGGCGATGGCCGGTGCAGGCGTAAGCCGGGGGCGTTTGCCGGGACGCACTTCGGCGGGGTGACCCGCTTCCAGACGCCCCTGTGCGCCCCGTGATGAGACGGTGCCGCCGAGCGAGGGAATCACCGGTGTATCGCGGGCATTGTCGGACAGTGTCGCTGAATACGCATTGCCTTCAGCATCAACTACGCAGCAATAGATGGTGTCGAGCGCCATGCCGGGCGCCGCCACGGGATACGAGGACAAGTGCGGAATGAACGGTTCGACTGTTGCGCCCGGCGGTTTGCCGGGCAGCGGCAGCGCACCAAAGGCTTTATTGCGGTCGATGCGTGCAAGCTGTGATGCGGCATATTTCTCCGAGAGCATGCCGGCGACCGGTACATCCATAAAGCGGGGATCGCCGACATAGGCCTCTCGGTCGGCAAACGCCAGATTCAGTGCTTCACAGACCATATGGATATAGGCGGGGGAGTTGTGACCGAGCTTCGCCAGATCAATGCCTTCCAGTATTTTCAGTGACTGCAGCAGGGAAATGCCCTGGCACCAAGTGTCGCAACTGTGAACCTGATGCGTCTTGTAATCGCAGCTGATGCTTTTTTCCACCGGCACTTCGAAGGCGGCCAGATCCTCGCGCGTCACGAAGCCGCGATGCTCGTGGTGAAATGCTGCAATCCCTTCTGCAATGGGGCCTTTGTAGTAGTAGTCCCGCGCCGCACGCAATTTGGCCGCACGGTCACCCGGCGCTTCGCGCTCGGCCTGCATCATCCCGGCAATGGAGCGCGCCAGTTGCTCCTGACGGAAAATTTCCCCGACACGGGGGGGGCGTCCCTGTGGCAAATAGACGGCGGCACTCGACGGCCAGCGCCGGTATTTGTCCTGGAATTTTTCCAGGTGGCGCACGAATACCGGGTAGGCCGCAAAACCGTCACGGGCAATCTCGTGCGCAGCGCCCGCGGCTTCCTCGAAACTGATGCTGCCGAAATGCTGCAGTGCCTCGATGTGGGTCGCTGGCGCTGCGGGCATCACCGTGCGCAGCAATCCCTCGGGCACCACGCCCTCGCCCACGGCGCGCAAACGTTCGATATCAGTGGATTGCGGCCACCAGCCGAGGCCGGCAAGACTGTGTACTGTGCGGTCTTTTTTCCGGTACACCAGCGTCGGGGCCACGCCGGAGAAGCTGACAATGTCAGGCTGCAGCACCGCGAGCGCCATGGCAGCCGTGACACCGGCATCCACGGCATTGCCGCCCCGTTCAAGTATGCGTACTGCTGCTGTTGCCGCCAGATAATGACCGCAGGCCACTGCATAACGTTTGCCGATCAGATTGGGACGCCAGCTGGGTCGGTTCGGGGTTTCGCTTGCCGGCATGTTGTCTCCGCTTTTACAGTTGCTGGATGGCGCTGTTGTTTTGCGGCGCGATGACATGATAGCCGTACTCCCTGGCCGCGGCAGTCAGCCAGTGCCAGCATGAGCCGGCATAGCTGCGCGCAGCGTAAAGTATGAAACTGTCACCGTTCCGGGGTCGATGCAGAATAACGCCGATTTTTGCGATGCTGGTTTGCACACAGGTCCCGGGCGCGAACTGCCGTGGATGCAGGTCAATCGCGCAGCCTTTTGCCAGCAGGTCTCGGGATTTTTCACCATCAACCTCCACGGCGATACGTGCGTGACTGACATCGGTCAGCGTCGCGCCGGGAATCATCATTTTTTCTGACCAGAATGTTCCGTTGCTGGCCACCAGCAGCCATTCATTGGGGCCCAGTTTCAGAATAGTGCCTTCATTACAGTTGCTTGAAGAGTTCGACGCGATTGGGAGTTCGCAACCGCAAGCGCCGCGTACAGCTGCGTTGAGAGCCGAATCTGCGCTGCCGCGAAGGTTCAGCATGATCAATGGTGGCTGCGACCGGAGAATAATGCCCTGACCGGGCGCGGCAGGAGTAGCAACAGCAATGTCTGCAAGAGCAGATTGGCGATTCAGGTCATCAACCACGCAGTCGTTTCCCTTCCGAATCAAAAAATATGGGGGGAGTCACTTCGACTTCGACACGGCTTCCAGTCAGCGGCGACAGGGCATGTATCCGTTCGCCGATTCGGGCGCGGCCAGTGGACAGCAAGGCCAACGCGATCGGGTGTTCCAGCGTCGGGCTGTAGCAGGTGGATGTGACGTGGCCAATCATCGGAATGGGTAACGGTTGTTCCGGCTGTAATGTGAGTTGCGATCCGCGTGGAATGGATGTGCGGCCATCGACTGGTATCAGGCCGACCAGTTGCCGGCGATCCGTCGCAATCAGTCCCGGTCGCGTCAGGCTGCGCTTGCCTAGACAGTCCTTGTCCGCGGCCACCATTTTTTCCAGCCCCAGATCATCCGGCGTGGTGCGGCCATCCAGTTCCATGCCAGCCGCGTGGCCTTTTTCGATGCGCAGCACAGCCATGGCTTCGGTGCCATAAGGCGTGATGCCGAAGAATTTTCCCGCAGCCAGCAACGCTTCCCATATCGCAAGCCCATAATCGGCAGGCACGTTGATTTCGTAAGCACGTTCTCCGGAAAAACTGATGCGAAACACGCGTGCGGGAAAGCCCGCGATGTTCATTTCGCGATAACCCATGTGCGGCAGGGCATCGTTGCCGACATCGGCGGATGCCAAGCTGGCTAGCACCTGTCGTGATTCAGGTCCGGCAAGTGCCATCGCGGCCCATTGATCAGTCACTGATGTCAGCCTCACATCTAGTTCGCACCAGTGTACCTGCAGCCAGTACTCCAGAGTAGACATGACGCGTACCGCATTGGCGGTGGTGGTGGTCATCAGGTAATGTTCATCACCCAAGCGCGAGGTCGTGCCATCATCGAAGGCCATGCCGTCTTCACGCAGCATCAGCCCGTAGCGGGCCTTGCCCACGGCCAGATTGCGCCAGCGATTGATGTAGACCCGTTCCAGAAACTCGGCGGCGTCGCGGCCCTTGATGTCGATTTTGCCCAGGGTGGAAACATCCACCAGTCCAACCGCATGGCGCACCGCGAGCGCTTCGCGGTTGATGGTCTGCTGCTCGGTTTCTCCAATGCGCGGATACAGCCGTGGCCGTTGCCAGAGGCCGGCGTTGATGAAGCGCGCGCCGGCTCGCAGATGCCAGTCATGCATGGCGCTGGTGCGTAGAGGATCGAAATGCGCGCCGATTTCAGTACCGGCAATTGCGCCGAGCGTGACCGGGGTGTACGGCGGACGGAAGGTGGTGGTCCCGACTTCCGGAATCGGTGTTGCGTTGATCTCGGCGAGTATCGCCAAGCCATTGATGTTAGAGGTTTTTCCTTGGTCGGTGCCCATGCCGAGCGTGGTGTAGCGCTTCAGGTGTTCGACTGAAACATAGCCCTCGCGGGCCGCCAGTGCGAGATCGGCCGTGGTGACATCGTTTTGCAGATCGACGAAAGATTTGTCATGGCAGGTATGCGCTGCTTCCACTTTCCACAATGGCAGGACTGATCCTGTCGCCGGCTGGCTGACTGGATGCCGCGGCAGTGCAGCAGGAGGATTCAGACCGCATGCCGCCGTTGCCCGCGACCCTGCTGCGGCGCCGTCGGCGATGCAATCTGCCAGGTTGTAAATGCCGCGCGCTGCGCCTGCCGACTCTTCATTCTGCATTGATACATCCGGCACGAAGGCGGTTAAATTCCCGTCATAGCGCAGGCGGCCTTTGGATTGCGAGAACAGATGCACGACCGGACTCCAGCCGCCGGACACGCAGAGCAGGTCACAGGCCAGACGCGCCACCGCGCCATGCGCAACACTGTTTTCACAGCGCATGACATCCACGGCATTTATGCGCTTTGTGCCGTGTGCTTTGACTACGGCATGACCATGGATCATGCGCAGGCCTGCGGCTTGTGCCTGCGCGGAGACCTCACTGCCGGCCGCCGGACGCGCGTCAACGATTGCGGCGACAGTGATCCCGGCACGATGAAGATCGAGCGCGGCGTGATACGCGGAATCATTGTTGGTAAATATAACCGCGTGTTTGCCGGGTCGCGCAGCATGGCGTTTGACGTAAGTGCGTGCCGCGGAAGCGAGCATGATGCCCGGCAGGTCATTGTCAGCGAATACCAGTGGCCGCTCAATGGCGCCGGTGGCAAGCACGACGCGCCGGGCACGGATTTTCCACAGCCTCTGTCGGGGCGCGCGCGCGTTGCCCGGAGACACAGTTTCAGCGACGGTTAAAAAATTATGATCGAAGTATCCGCAGACTGTGCTGCGCGCAAGAATTTTTACATCCGGCAGCGAGGCCAGTTCCGCCATTGTGTGATTGATCCATTGATCAGCAGGCCGGTCATCGATGGTTGCGGTTTCGTACAACAGGCTGCCACCGGGACGGAAGTCCTGATCGGCAAGGATGACGCGCGCGCCCGCGCGCGCCGCGGCCAGCGCGGCGCTCAATCCCGCGGCGCCGCCACCGGCCACGAGCACGTCGCAATGCGCGTGGCAGTGCTCGTAGCAGTCCGGGTCCGGGTCGAGCGGTGACATGCCGAGGCCGGCCATCTTGCGGATGAAGTGCTCGTATTTGAGCCACCATGACGGTGGCCACATGAAGGTCTTGTAGTAAAAACCGGCAGGCAGAAATCGCGACAGCAGATTGTTTATTGCACCGAGATCATGTTCGACCGAAGGCCAGCAATGCTGGCTGGTGGCGGAAAGGCCGTCGTAGAGTTCGATCTGTGTGGCGCGGATGTTGGGCTCGGTGCGGGCGCCAGTTTCGAGTTGCACCAGCGCGTTCGGTTCTTCGGCACCGGCGGAGAATATCCCTCGCGGGCGGTGGTATTTGAAGCTGCGGCCAACGAGATGGATGCCGTTCGCCAGCAAGGCAGAAGCCAGCGTATCTCCGGCATAACCCTGCAGGCGGCGACCATTGAATTGAAAACACAGTGGTTTTCTGCGATCAATCAGGCCGCCTTGCGGCAGGCGATAAGATTGCGTGCTCATCGCGGCGGCAGCTTCCCGGGTTCCGCGGTGGCAATAAGCTCATGGGTCAGCGTATTTCGACGCACCGCGATCCAGCGTCGGCAGCCGGCACTGTGCTGCCACAGTTCATCGTGCGGGCCGCGAGGATTGTCGCGCATATAGACATAATCGGCCCATTGCGCATCACTGGTGGCAAGCGGATCGGCAGGTCGCGCAACATCGGCCGGGCCACCGTAGGTGAATTCCGAGACATCCCGCGCCCCGCAGTGCGGGCATTGAATCAGCATCATGACGTGTGCAGTGGATCCACGCAGGGTTCAGTGTGCCCAGGCGAAAGGACCGCCGCCGCGTTCGTCAAGCGTGCGTCCCTGCGCATAACGGTCGAGCGTGAATGCGGCATTCAGTGCGTGCGGGCGATCCTGGGCGATGGTATGCGCGAAGCACCAGCCTGATGCCGGTGTCGCCTTGAAGCCGCCGTAGCACCAGCCGCAGTTGAGATACAGGTTGTCGATCGGCGATTTTCCGATGATCGGGCTGCCATCCAGACTCATGTCCATCACGCCGCCCCAGGTGCGCAGCATGCGCAGGCGGCTGAAGCAGGGAAACAGCGCGACCAGTGATTGCACCGCATGTTCAATAGGTGGCAGATTGCTGAGCTGACCGTAGGAGTTGTACATGTCGAGATCGCCGCCCAGCACCAGTTCACCCTTGTCAGACTGGCTGACATAAAAGTGCACCGCGCCCGAAGTGACCACGGTATCCAGTATGGGTTTGACCGGTTCCGACACCAGCGCCTGCAGCACATGGCTTTCGATGGGCAGGCGCAGGCCAGCCAGTGCCGCGACCTGTCCCGAATGTCCGGCGACGGCGAGGCCGATTTTTTTGGCACGTATGGTGCCGCGGCTGGTTTCTATGGCGATGATGCGATTGCCGTCACGGCGAAACCCCGTGACTTCACATTGCTGGATGATGTCGACGCCGCGGCTGTCAGCGCCGCGGGCATAACCCCAGGCCACGGCATCATGACGCGCGGTGCCGCCGCGTCGCTGCAACAATCCGCCCATCAGCGGATAACGCGCCTGTGGCGAGCAGTCGAGCAGGGGCACCATGCGACGGACTTGATCAAGGTCGAGCAGTTCCGCATCGATGCCATTTAGACGCATGGCATTGCCGCGACGGGAGTAGCTTTCCAGATCGGCGTAGCTGTGGGCCAGATTGAGCACGCCGCGCGGGCTGTACATCACGTTGTAATTCAGGTCGGCTGACAGGTTTTCCCACAGTTTCAACGCGTGTTCGTAGAAATGAGCGTTGGCATCCAGGAAGTAGTTGGAGCGGACGATGGTCGTATTGCGTCCAGTATTGCCGCCGCCGAGATAGCCTTTTTCCAGCACGGCGACATTGGTGATGCCATATTCTTTCGCCAGGTAGTAGGCGGTGGCAAGGCCGTGGCCACCACCGCCGATGATCACAACGTCATATTCCTGCTTCGGCGCAGGGCTGCGCCAGGCCAGCGGCCACTGCTGGTGGTGGCTGAAAGCGTTGCGCAGCAGCGAAACGATGGAATATTTCACGGGATTGCCAATATCATGCGTTGCGGGCGAAGTGCGCCATCAAAGCAGCATCGATAGTCAGGGTCAACCCGGACGGACGCCTGCGGCGCCATGAATTAGCCAGCCTGTCGCACGTCATAAGTTTTGCTAATGGTATGCTTGGTCGAGTTGAATCAACTTGAACGGAGAGGCACAAATTGACTAGGCTCAAGAGCTCGGTTTCATGGTGCCCGGTGTGGAGATCATGAAAACCATCAACAAGCAGGGCAAGCGTGGCTTCGATCTGCATGCTTTGCGGGTGTTTCTGCTGGTGGCAGAGACCGGCAACATGACCGCGGCAGCGAGTCGGCAAGGGCTGACCCAGTCAGCCGTTTCGCAATTGATCAGACAACTGGAAGAGTGCATGGGAGCTGTTCTGGTGGACCGTTCGCAGCGCCCCGTCGGCTTGACGGCGACCGGTCGCGTGTTGCAGCGCCATGCCCTGGCCATTATCAGCGATGCCGAAGCGCTGGAAGTCGCGGTGCGCCATGCCGGTTCGAGCAAAGTGCAGGAACTCAATATTGGCGTGGTCGATTCCTTTGCCTCCACGGTTGGGCCATCGCTGATCAAGGAACTGCTGAAGACTACCGCGACGCACCTGTCATTCCGATCTGGCCTTGCCCATGATCAGGCGGAAGGGCTGCTCAGCCGCAATCTCGATTTCATCATTACCAGCGACCCGCTCGACGATGTGGACGGACTGGAACGCTATCCCATCATGTCCGAGCCGTTCCTGTTGCTGTTACCGGAAAAGCTGGGCGCGGTATCCGATCTGCAGGACCTGAAAAAGCTGGCGGCAGCACACTCACTGATCCGTTTTTCCGCGCGGTCGCAGATTGGTGTCCAGATCGAGCGTCATTTGCGGCGGCTGGGTGTCAAGGCGGCGCGCCTGCTGGAAGTTGATGCGACAGATACGCTGGTCGCGATGATTTCCGCCGGGCTGGGCTGGGCGATTGCGACGCCGTTTTGCCTGTTACAGGCTGGTGGCAGGACGAAGGACATTCGAGCATTTCCGTTTCCGGCGGCAGGCTTCAATCGTCAATTGCACCTGATTACGCGCAGCGGAGAGTATGGGGACCTGCCGCAACGCATCGTCGATCTGTCGTGCGGAATTGTACGGCGCGAGTGCATGCCGGAGATCAGGCGTCTCGCCCCGTGGCTCAAAAACCAGATCATAGTCGGCTAAACTCAAGCGGAGGCAACTTGGCAAACAGTGAGAAGGAAACAAAATCTGATTCTGTGGTTCTGCATAGGGATGCGCTGGTGCTGGATGCGCTGACTCCGCTGTACGTGCTGGATGAGCCGTACACGGAAGCACTGGTCAAAGGCGGCGTCAATGCCGGTTTCCTGAGTGTCGCCTCCCCGCAGCCTTGGGATGAGGTCATGCGCCGTACCGAGACCGCGCTGGCCAAGATTGAAAAGAATCCGCTGCTGGTGCTGGCGACCAAGGCCGCTGACATCCGGCTGGCGAGAGAGCAGGGCAAGATCGCGCTGGTGCTAATTACCCAGGCTGCGGACATGATTGAGAAGGATCTGTCGCGCGTGCGCAAGCTGCATGATCTCGGATTCCGCGTGCTCGGCGTGTGCTACACCTTTGCCAATCTGCTGGGCTGCGGCTGTGGCGAGTTGCGTGATGGCGGATTAACCTTCTTCGGCAAGGATTTCGTCGTTGCGGTCAATGAGCTGTCAATGATGCTGGATGTTTCACACGCTGGCCACCAGACTTCTCTGGATGCAGTGGAACTGGCGCGGGCACCAGTGGTGACGCATGGCAACGCTTATGCGATCACTCCGAACGACCGCAACAAGAAAGACGAAGTGCTTAAAATTGTTGCTGAAAAGGGCGGAGTCATCGGATTGAACGCGATGCCGCGTCCAGTCGATCCCGACGACCCCAGTCTGGAGCACATGCTGCGGCACGTGGATTACATCACCGGAAAATTCGGCATGCACAGCATGGGTCTGGGGCTGGATTATGTGGAGGGCTTCAAGCGCGAAGGCAAAGTGCTGCCGCAGTCCGTGCGCAATCGCACCTTGCGTCCGGATATTTTTGGTTCGGTCGATGATTTTCTGAACCAGAATTATGCGCGCGACCTGGAGAACATCGAGAAGCTGCCGAATCTGAGCCGCCGCCTAGTTGAGAAAGGCTATGCAGTTGATGATGTGCGAGGAATACTCGGCGAAAACTGGCTGAACGCTTTCGAACGGTTTGTGGGTTGACGGACGGAGAAACATCATGGAGATTGCAATGAAAAAAATCCTGAATTTGCTGAACATCATTGGCGGCGCTGTTTTTTGCGGCGGATTATCGATGCCATCCTTGCATGCCGCCTCGACCTATCCTGATCGACCCATACGCATCATTGTCGGTTTTACTGCCGGCACCACGACGGATTACACGGCCCGGTTGCTGGGTCAGAAGCTGACGGATCGCCTCGGACAGAATATCGTCATCGAGAATCGACCTGGCGCCAACAGCGGCCTCGCCAACCGCATGGTCGGGGATTCGACTCCCGATGGTTATACCTTGCTGCTGGGTTCACTGGGCCTGGCGATCAGCCACATGCTCTACAAGGAAGTGCCGTTCGACCGCAAGGATTTTGCGCCGGTGAGCCTCGTGGTGCTGTCACCCAACGTCATTTGCGTCAATACCGCGGTGCCGGCGAAAACGACCCAGGATCTAATCAATCTGGCGAAAGCGCAACCGGGAAAAATTCGCTATGGATCATCGGGTCTCGGCAGTTCGGCCTTTCTGACACTTGAATTATTCAAGTCCATGGCCAAAATCGACATGCAGGAGATTCCGTATAAAGCAACCTCGCAGGCAGTCGCTGACGTCATGGGCGGGCAAATCCAAGTCTATCCGCCGAATCTGGTTTCGGCGATTCCGATGCTCAAAACAGGCCGCCTGCGTCCACTTGCGGTCACCAGCGCCAAACGCGCTGCGGCATTGCCGGATATACCCGCGGTGAGCGAGACCATCCCCGGATACGATGCCAGTACTGGCGTCTACGGGATACTGGTTGCCGCCAAGACCCCCAACAGCATCATCTCCCGTTTGCACAAGGAGATCGCCGATGTCGCACAGACAGCGGATTTCAAGAGCCAGATTGAAACCAAAGGCGGCATTGTGGTGGGCGGAACCCCGAAAGAATACGATGCTTTCCTGGATACCGAGAAAGTAAAGTGGGGAAAACTTTTCACCCAGTTGGGCATCAAGCCGCAATAGGCTGCAGCAACGCGGCACGGGGCACCTGGTTTATCACGGCAGTAATGGACAGTCTGCCAGGCACTGGCGCACACTGGTGTGATCGTGAAAGCTGCGGCAACATCCGGAATTCTGCATGGCGCTGTTCTGGCGTTGGTGGCGATCGTGTCACCGGCAGCAGCGCAGGGAACGACCCAGTTCGACAATCTTGCGCGCAGTCCCTACGTGCACTGCGCGTTTTACCGGCAATATGACATTGATCCGGCGACCGGCGGCCGTCTGCTGGTCGAGGGGCGTTCCAATTCGCTGATGCACTACCAGCGGCGCAGCGATGCGCGCATGCTGGCCATCGATACCCGGCGCGCCGGCGCTCGCGATGCGCTGGTGGTGCGCGGCAAAAAATACCTGCACTTCATCGAATACGCCGCCGGTCTCTATGCGGTGACGACAATTTATGCCTGCCTAGAACGCGACGCGCAGGGCACCTGCATCAACTACGGCGCGGTGAATGCCCGCCATTTTGATGCGCGGGTGCTGCGCGACCCGGATGCGGTTTACGAGGAACTGCAGGCCTCTGCCGAGCCGGGTTTCTGCGACCACAGCTTCCTCAACCTGCAGGAAGCTTCGCGTACGCCGGTGCAGTAGGGTTGAGAGGTTAAAGAATCAAAACCTTTTTACCGCCGATGAACGCCGATAGACGCCGATAAAAACAGATTCAGGATCAACCAAAAATAACTAAATAGTTATTTAAAAACAAATAGTTATATTTTTCCGTGTGTGGCACCCAGGTTTTGACGTTATCGGCGTTAATTGGCGTTCATCGGCGGCTAAAGCTTTAAGGGTTGTCAGGCTGCGCGCAGACGGCCGGCGCGGCAGTCTTCGATTTTGCCGCGCAAATAATTCGCGGCCCAGTCGATTTCTTCAACGGTATTGAAACGCCCGACCGTGATGCGGATCGAATTGCCGGCCATGCCCGCATCCGAGCCCAGTGCCTGCAGTACATGCGACACGCCACCGGTGGAGCAGGCCGAAGTCGATGACACGGCGATGTCGGTCAAGGTGGTCACCAGCGAGTCGCAATTGGGAATGTCGAGGCTGATGTTCAGGTTGTTGGCGATGCGCTGTGTGAAGTCGCCGTTGAGCATTACGCCGGGCAGGTCTTTTATCTGATTCCAGAACCGGTCGCGCAGCTCGCGCAGTTGTGGCACTTCGGTTGCCATCATTTCACCGGCGATGCGGAAGGCGGCACCCATACCGACGATCTGGTGCGTGGCCAGTGTGCCCGAGCGCAGGCCGCGTTCGTGGCCGCCGCCGTGCATCTGCGATTCGACGCGCAGCTGCGGCGCGCGGCGCACGTACAGCGCACCGATGCCCTTGGGGCCGTAGCTCTTGTGCGCAGTCAACGACATCAGGTCCACCGGCAGTTGCCCGACGTCTATCGCCACTTTGCCGGTCGCCTGCGCGGCATCGACATGAAACAGCACGCCGCGCTCGCGACAGATTGCACCGAGGGCGTTGATGTCCTGGATCACGCCGATCTCATTGTTGACCAGCATCACTGACGCCAGCACGGTGTCCGGGCGCAGGGCGGCGCGGAAAGTTTCGATATCGATAAGGCCGTTTTTCTGTGGCGCGAGATACGTCGCCGAAAACCCCTGTTTTTCCAGCCACTGCATGGTGTCGAGCACCGCTTTGTGTTCGGTCTGCACCGTGATCAGGTGGTTGCCGCGCTTTTGTGCGGCCTGCGCCGCACCCTTGATTGCAAGGTTGTTGGATTCGGTGGCGCCTGAGGTCCAGGCGATGTCGCGGGGATCAGCATGAATCAATCCAGCCACATCTTCGCGCGCGGTTTCGACGGCGCGGCTGGCGGCGCGGCCGAAAGCATGTGAGCTGCTCGCCGGGTTTCCGAAGTTTTCGGTCAGCCAGGGCAGCATGGCTTCAAGCACGCGCGGATCCAGCGGCGTGGTCGCGGAATTATCGAGGTAAACCGGGGCTTTCACAGTATGGGCTCAGTGTTTCTGGGTCAGTGCGGCAATCACGCGCTGGCGCTTTTCTTCGACTTCTTTGGCAAAACCGGGGTGGCGTTGTTCGACGAAGCCGGTCGCCAGTCCCAGTTTCAGCAAAGCCACGGCGAAGGTTGCCGACAGGTCGTCAAGATCCGGACTCACCTTGGCGAGCTGCATCGCTTCGATGGTTTCGTCATAGAGTTGCTGCATTGCATCGTGCAGCTCGTCGTCAAACAGTTTGGGTGTGCTCATGGTCGTGACGGAGTGAATGTTGGCTGATTGTACCGCGATTCTTTCCCGTGATTCGCCGTCTCTACAGATTACAATGCCTCTCATGGAATTGATCGGCCGCACTCTGCTGTGTTGCATGGTTGCTGCAAGCGGCCTGGCGCAAAACGCTGCGGCGCAGATTTACCCGAACCGTACCGTGCGCATCATTGTTCCCGTCAGCGCCGGCGGTGCCACCGATGTGTTCGCGCGCGCGCTGGGGCAGGGGTTCACCGATGCCTGGGGGCAGCAGGTCATCATCGACAACCGGCCCGGCGCCGGCGGCATGATCGGTTCCGAGATGGTGGCCAAGGCCGCGCCCGACGGTTATACGCTGCTGATGGCCTATACCTCGCATGTCACCAATCCGTCTCTGTGGACGCGCATTCCCTACGATACCCGGCGCGATTTTGCGCCGGTGGCGATGGTGGCGACGGTACCCAGCGTGCTGATCGTGCATCCCTCGCTGCCGGTGCGCTCAGTGCGCGAACTGGTTGCTTTTGCCAGACAGCGACCACACGAACTCGACTACGCGTCTTCGGGCATCGGTACATCGGCGCATTTGGCCGCCGCGCTGTTCGCGCAGCGCACCGGGTTGTTTCTGACGCACGTGCCGTACAAGGGCGGGGCGCCGGCAGTTTTCGAATTGGTGGGCGGACAGGTGTCGATCATGTTCGGCAGCCTTGCCACGGCCCATCTGCACATGCGCTCGGCGCGGGTGCGGGCGCTGGCGGTGACCAGTACCAAACGTGCAACAGCCGCGCCTCAGGTGCCGACCATGCAGGAGGCGGGGATTGCCGATTACGAAGCCGTGGGCTGGTTCGCGATGTTCGCGCCGGCGCAGACCTCCGGCGTGACGGTCAACAAGCTCAGCACGGCAATCAGCGCGCTGCTCAGCCAGCGCGAATTGCGTGAACGTTTCGTCGCGCAGGGCGTCGAGCTGGCGCCGTCCACGCCGGGCGAACTCGGCGACCGTGTGCGCATGGAGCTGGTGAAGTGGGCCGCAGTGATCAAGACGGCGGGCATCGAGCCGGTAAAAAACTAGCGTTGCGCAGCAAAGCCTATTTTTCGCCGAGTCCGGCTTCCTTTGCGGCCTTTGACCAGATCACCGTCTCCGCCGCCATGCGCCGTCCCATGGCATCCGGCGATCCGCCGACGGCTTCCAGCCCCGCATCAAACAGGCGTTGCACTATTTTGGGATCGGACAGCGCCTTGTTGTATGCGGCTGACAGGCGCGCGACCACCTCACCCGGTGTGCCGGCCGGCGCCACCGCGCCAAACCATTGCGCGATATCCATGTCGGGGTAACCCAGCTCGGCAAGGGAGGGCACATCGGGCAGCGCTTTGGCCCGCGCTTTTGAGGTGACCGCGAGTAGTTTTACCCGGCCGGAACTGATCTGCGGCATCAACGGTGCCGAACCGAGCACCGCCACCGGGACCTGCCCGCTCACCAGATCCACCACGGCCTGTCCGCCGCCCTTGTAGGGAACCCCGATCATTTTGACGCCGGCCATTTTGAAGAATATACCGGCTGCCACGGCCTGTGTGCCGGTGGCGGAGGACAGTGCGTAAGCGATCTGTCCGGGCCGCGCTTTGGCGGCTTTCAACAGGTCTGCAACCGATTTCCAGCCTGGTGCCGGATGCACGGCAATGACGATGGGCTGGTTGGTGAGAATGGTGATCGGGAGCAGGTCCTTTTCCGATCGGTATGACAACGCAGGATTCAGCACCGGCTGATAAAAGGATGAATCAGAGCCGACGACGATGGTGTAACCGTCGCGGGCGCCGCGCACCAGCATTTCGAGCGCGATGCTGCCGGCGCCGCCCGGCCGGTTTTCGATGATCACCGATTGGCCCAGTTCCCGCGATACGATGTCGCTGGTGAATCGCGCTGACACATCGGTTGTGCCGCCCGGTGCAAATCCGACCAGTACGCGGATCGGCCGCGTCGGCCAGGCCTGCGCGTAACAGAGCTGGCAAAAAGCCAGCAGAATCACAACCAAAATGCTACGCATTGATATTCCTCCTCTGGATTAACGATACAGTGACGCGCCGGTCAGTCTCCCGCTTGATGCTGCCGGGTGGCCGTGCCGACGGTAAAAAATATCAGGCCATGCCGATGGGCTCCGCCAGATCATCGCGGATTTTTCCCGGGCGCTCAAGCATCATGTCGTGCAGTTCTTTCTGGATTTTTGCGCAGCCCGGGTCATTGAATCGGTTGTCCATTTCGCCCGGATCGTTTTTCAGGTCGTAGAGTTCGCCGGCGCCGGAGCCCAGCTCGAAAGTACACTTGTGGGTCCTGGTGCGCACCGTGCGCAGTTGCAGACCGACGCCACAGCGTGACGGATGCACATGCCATTCGCTGTAGGCGGCATCACGGGTTTCATTTTTTCCGGCCAGCAGTTTGGCCAGACTGCGGCTCTGCATGTCCTCCGGTTTGCTGATGCCGGCGTATTCATAAAACGTCGCGGCCATGTCCAGCGTGCCGACCGGCTCGCTGACCACCTGGCTTGCCGCGATGCCGGGTCCGCGCGCGATCATCGTCACCCGCATCAGGTCTTCATAAGGCGTCGGGCCTTTCAGGTAGAGGCCGTGGTTGCCGAGCATGTCGCCGTGATCTGTGCTGTAGAAGACCAGTGTGTCTTCGCTCAGATTGAGATTGTCGAGCGCGGAGAGGATGCGGCCGACGTTGTGGTCAATCTGCGAAATCATGCCGTAGTAGTTCGCCGTCATGTCGGCGAGCTGGGCATCGGTCTGCGGTGGCACCCGTGAACCCGCGGCGCGGAACTTGAGCATCTCCGGGTCCTCAAGTTGCGGTATGCCTTCAAGCGAGGCCTTGTGCCACCACGGCCGCCGTTCAAGATCAGGCGTGCGGTGTTTCGGCAGCGTCAGGCTTTTCGGGTCGTACATCAGGCTCCACGGTTCCGGACAATCGAAGGGATGATGCGGATCGGGAAAGGACACCCACATCGCCACCGGCTTTGACTGGTCGTGATGCGTCAGGTAATCAATCGTGCGGTCGGCGACCCAGGTGCTGTTGTGCCAGGCTGCGGGTAACGCTGAATGCCAGGTCTGCGCGGTGCCGATTTCCGGACGGGTACTGGCGGCCCACAGCTTGACGGCTTCCTCGTCCTTGCCGCGGGAGAGGAACCAGCGTTCGTAATGTCCCATTGGCGGACGATCCAGCGGTCGTGTCCGGTGCATGTGGCCGAGAACGCACAGCTCGACATGCTCGAAGCCCATGTACGGGCCCATCCAGTCGGGACCGTACTTGTCATGGCTTTTGTTGCATTCCGGAGTGCCGGTCCGCGCAAACGTGGCCTTGGTTGCGAAATGCGCCTTGCCGATAAAGGCGCTGCGATAGCCGTTGCGCGCCAGCGTGCCGGCAAACCCGTTTTCACCAATACGCGGCTCGAGATCGACGCCGTTGTCCCACACGCCGTGGGTCAGCGGCAGCATGCCGGTCAGGATCGATGCGCGTGAGGGCTGGCAGACGAGATTCGGCGTCATGCATGCCGAGAAGCGCGTGCCGTCGCGCGCGAGCTGATCGAGGTGCGGCGTGCGCAGTTCCGGGTTTTCGAAGCCGTTGCAGTCGGCGCGTTGCTGGTCCGACGTGATGAGGATGATATTTGGACGCTTTTTGCTCATGACATCTCCGCCAATTCAGTTGATGGGTGCTGATGACGCCTTGTCCGCAGGTGGGCGTGCAAGGCTTATTTCCGGTTGACGCCGAATTTCCCCGGCCCGATCAGCGCTACTGCCAGTGCGGTGAACAGGAAGAAACCCTGCAGTTCCAGTTCCCAGCCGCCCTGTTTGCCGATGCTGAGCAACTGCGAGCTGTGGGCCAGTGCGATGGCGACTACCATGTTGAAGGCGATGATCACGCCGCCGATGCGTGCGTAGAATCCAAAAATCACCAGCAACGGGGCGAACACCTCACCGATGAACACGCCGTAGGCGAGGAAACCTGGCAGGCCATGGCCGACCACCATGGCCTCGATGCCACTGACGCCATAACGCATTTTGGCGATGCCGTGCAGCAGCGTCAGGATGCCCAGCGTCAGGCGCAGTACCAGTTTGCCGATATCATCGTTCATGGTTGTTCTCCTTATGGTTGTCGTTGATTTTTAAACGTCACAGCGTTCAGGCTGAGCCCTTCGACAAGCTCAGGGCGAACGAAATTGATTTTTATGCGCTAGCAGCCTGTCGGGCTTAGGGTGTTTTTCACGAAAACGAACCTTTTTTTACCATCGAAACACCCCCCCGAAAAATTTAAACGCGCTGTAGCTCGTTTTAGAGCGGGCAGTTTTTTGGAATCGGCTAAGTCCGACAGGCTGCTAGGGTCCG
>Ga0163153_10003353_pt1 | contig 21594 bp, 24 predicted proteins | sample OliLakLV19MP6IB1_FD_148629 | JGI IMG/M metagenome (GOLD analysis project Ga0163153, IMG submission 148629) | Freshwater microbial mat bacterial communities from Lake Vanda, McMurdo Dry Valleys, Antarctica - Oligotrophic Lake LV.19.MP6.IB-1 | ecosystem: Environmental > Aquatic > Freshwater >...
TGGTTCAGGTTAAAGGGGTGAGGCGGTTTTTGGTCGAAGTCAAGGCCCTTTCATTCAAATTATCAGAAAAGCATTTGAGGCAAACCATCAATTATGGGGCAAATGAAGGCATAGAATGGGCCATGTTCCTACGCTAGCCAGTCTTATTGAAAAAGCAAAATTGAAAATGTAATCAACAATTAGCCTAAAGCCGTCAGTAAATCCTTAAACCCAACTATAATATGCTACCAATTTTTCAAATCATCCCGGTCCTCCTGTTCTTACTATTGATCTTCTTGCTTATCCGCGCACTGGTTCTGTGGTATTTCAAAATCAATATTGTTTTGATTGAGCTCGAGGAGCAGAATAAACATCTCAAGCACATTGCTGCCGTGCTATACCAGCAATTGGATTTAATGAAAGAAAAAGCTAATCCTGAGGCTAAAGAAGTATAGGCAATAAATCTCTCCTGCCTCAAATCTCTTAAAAAAAACCTTTTAACATAGTTATATTATGCAATACAAAATTATCCCAGTAGTCAAACAAATGGAGCTAGTAGGCAAAAATAATTTTTCTTCATTTGTTGATTATTACCAGAAAACCCTGAATGAAGAAAGCAGGGATGGCTGGAGATTCAAGGGTGAGACCTTTGTAAGATCATCAACACCGCCAGGTTGTTTGGGTAGCCTGTTTGGAGTGGCCCCAACTATCCATGATCATAAGCTATTTATTTTCGAAAGGGATTGATCCAAGGGACTCCTTCCTAAAAGCCTCCAGGACATAGATTGTCCGGCTGTAGGAAAGTGAAACCGCGAAGTAAAAACTTAAAACCAACTAAGCAAATAAAATTCCTCAAATTTACTACATCCATGAATTCACCTTTTCCCATACTATCCATCATCATTGCATCACTTACATTCGTTAATAACTCTTTTTCCCAGGAAGTTGTTATACCAAAAAAGGCAAACAAAATTATACTCCTTAACGATAAAACAGCAGAAGAAAATTTTACTATTTTAAAGCAGTCGTTAGCTGAAGCCGGTATTGAAGTTGCTAATCAAGACAAAGATATTTTTCAAATTAAAACAGGCGCAATTATTACCAAAGGCTTTGCAGGCGGCTCTGAAGTATTCCTGCTTTTGAGTTGCAAGGATAGTTCGATAATAATTCGGGGTCAGCTCAGATCCTCATTGGTAATAACTACTGGTAATGCTACAAGTGATAGCGCACTGGAAACTGTTTCCAATATCGGATTTAAAGGGTCAATTTATAGAAAGGCTTGGGAGGGTATGGATAATTTTGCACGATCATTAAATATTGATCGAATCCATTATGAGGTAGCAAAATAAGGAAGCTGGACGAATATAAATAAGTACCAAAAACATACAAGTAAACCTTAAAAACCATTCTCATGAAATCACTTCTTCTTATCCTGGCATCCTTAGTCCTGGCCTCCTTCCAGCCTACTCAGGACACTAAAGCCCTGTATCACCTGATTTGCACCGGGAATTATTCAAAGTCGTATCACCGGGATTATGCTAGGACAAGTGATTACTGTAATGGCTTGAAAGGTGTGGATCTGAGGTTTATCAGTCTGGAAGCCAGTGAGGCTAAAGCAAAGAGGTCGGATCCATGTAATTGGTGTTATCGGGGTAATTAAGAAATAAGTAAATCAATAGACCAACCATATGGAAAATCAATACAACTCATTACAATCAATCTGGGCAATAGCATTAGACGAATCAGAACAGAAATTGTTTAATGAAACAAAAGCTTTCTCCTCCTCAAACTCATTTGAAAGAAACAGGGAAATCCTTCAATCAGTAGAAACCCTGACTAAATCATTAAAGGATTCAAAGAAAATCCCTGCTTCAAGGATTAATTATTTTACCAAACCAGAATATAACATCTCCAATCGTAAAAGATCGAGAAAAGAGATTTTTGAAGGAAATGGTACTTCAGGAGACGCTATCTATAGTCATCCGCATTTTATAGAATACTTATTGTATTTTGTAAATGGAGCCAAATTACCGACGACAATTAAGGAGAAGGCAGAAGAATTAATTGTGAATGCCCATTTCAAAGACATGGGGTGCGGGGAATTCATTAAATATTTAAAGGACCATAAACTGATTCCAAAGGATCTTCAATCAAGAAATACATTTTCAGAAGAAATCTTTAAACTTGCAATCGATGCCAATTGCGACATTCATAGTGCCATTCGATTAAGAAACCATGTAAAAAATAAGCGCTAATTACATTACGACGCCTAAATTAATATCATTGCTTTTTCTAATTATGGAAGAAGATCAAACGGAATCTAGTGAAAGAAAAGGGTTGAATTTTAGGATTCAGTTTAATGAGAATTGGAATAACCCTACCTTCCTTTTCCTGACGGGATTTATTTTGTTTGGAATCATAATCTTAATATTTGATATTCATTATAAATGGGACTTGCCGGATTTATTAGTTGAAGCCCATGGTGTCCTGTTAGACATATTCTTTTTTGGGATTATTTTTTCAATTTACGATTCATATAAACATAAAAGTGAAAATATTCAAAGATGGCAGGAAGAAATAGATGATTATCGTGATTGAGATGAAAAGGAAGCAACCTATAGAATTGCAGGAAACATTCATCGCCTAGTCAAGGCAAACATCGTTAAATTAAATCTTTCCAGTACTTTTTTAATAGACGCAAAACTTTATGGTTTGAAATTAGTAGGAGCTGATTTTTCATATGCAAACTTAATGGGTGCAGGATTTGTAAAGTCTAATTTAAATGGAGCTATTTTTCATTTCTCTAATTTAAGAAAAATAACTTGGCACCATGCAGATTTGACTAACGCGATTTTGGATAATGCAATTGTTGATGAATTTACATATGGTAGTAAAGAGGAAAAAGAATATCTATTCACATCTTTTTTTAACAAATTAAGCTATAGTCAAGTGGTTGGGATTGAAGAATTGGAAAAAAAATATACAGTTTACAGATATGTATTATCTACAACGGTACAGTTTAGAATTGTTACCAAAGCCGAATATCAAAGACTAATTACTCCTCCAATAATAACCTTAAGAAAGTAATTTTTTGAATAATCGGGGTGGACTGACAGGGGGTTGAAAGAGGAACCAAATTCAGCTTTGATGTTGATGGCACCTCAAACACCTTATCCTGCTGGGAATTTTATACTAACGCTTCCCAAATCTTCACTTTGCACCCCATTAGTCCAGTTAATGATCTCTTATAAATTCCAAAAATTCTTCCACGGAAACTTCCAATGTTCTAAGATTGATCCTTATTAAAAAGGGATGAATTTCCTTTTTATTTTGATTATGTGTTGGGAAAATAACAGGACGTTTTAACCCAGTTTTTTGCCACTTTTCGTGTTGTTTTGAGGCAATTTGTTCGCATCCTTTGCTTTGTAAGAAAGCCCTCCAAACTGAAAGTTTTACAGGTCCTAGCACGGAGCTCATGCAAATACCGGTATCTCTCGTACCTGATATCCTGGCATCAATTTCTTTTTCCTTGAAATTTCTAATTTAGGTGGAATGTAAGATGGTTTTGGCAATTTCCGGACAGTCCATCCATGGTCCAGAAGCATTTCAAACAAAGTTCCGTTATTAATACTCCATTCTATGGTTTCATTTACAATAGATTTGAGTGATTCGATCGCTTCTTCCTGAGAATCACCCTGTCCAGCTAAATCAAGACCTGGAGAATATGCAATTATAGAGCCCAATTCTTCGAAAAGTTCGACACTTAATGCAATGTCAGCCAAACTCTTATCGATTTCAATTCTGTTCATTTATAGATCAATTAATATTGGGACTCAATGTAATTTATGGCAGCCAAGTTGACCTCAAATATAACGGATTTGTTATACTAGTAGTTTCAAACTACAACGTAATTTAATAATACAATCCGATTCATTAAGCTACTGATTTTTAGAATATTATCAACAACCTAATCTCTCCTGACGACCTAAATATACCTAATCACCTCCTCCTCCTCCTTTTCCGATGCCTCCCAGGCATAGTACAGCTTTACCACATCACTCAACTTGATGTCCTGGTCTGAGTAGTAGCTGTTAAATGAATGGCAGGTGATGCCCCAGCTGCCGTATCGTGCCTGGTTAACTGCTTGATCAGTATCCCGCCTTTTTTTCCCTCCTAAGGACTATGATAAGATTCCTGGTACGTGAAGGTTGTTAGCCCAATGAAGATGTTGAAACTCCTTTTCATCATTTCATGATTTAGTCCAGCACCATTTTCAGATGCGGTATGCCATCTTCCAGGTAGTATTGATGGATATCTGTAAAGCCAAAAGAATTATAAAAAGTGGTGAGATAAGCCTGAGCGCCGATTTTGATTGGATGTTGGCCAAATAGTTGACGAACCTGCTCAATAGCATTTTGCATCAGGTACCTGCCAAAGGCTTTTTTACGGTGTTGCGGATGGACGACCACACGACCAATGGATAAAAAACCGGGATAAGGCATCCCGGCACCAAATAATCTGGCATACGCCACCAGTACTTCTTCATTAAATACCATCAGGTGATATGCAGACTGATCGTATCCATCCAGGTCCAGGTACAAGCAGTTTTGTTCCAGCATAAATACTTCCTGCCTGAGCCGAAGAGCAGCATAAAGTTCTTCTGGTGTCAATACAGAGAAGGGTTTACATTTCACAGATAAGAGATCGGGCATTGAGTTGGGTTTAATTCACTGAATTCCACGTACAATAAATTATTTTTTTTGAGCAATTGGAAATCAATATTTTTTTGGCAGGATTGCCTGATCTGCAGTAGTTTTAAATGTATAATAACCCTGTATGCCCAAATGTAACCCGGTGGCGGTCTGCACTTCCACCAGTTTATTGCACAGGATCGAATTGGAATGCAGAATGTGTTCGAAAGGCTGTACAAATAAATGTGGTTCCCGTTGACTTAAATTAAGTTTGGTATCCGTAATGAATTTTTGCAGGGCAAAATCCCAGGGTGTAAGATTAAAATCCCCGGCAATCAGCGTAGTGTGATTTTCTTTAACAGCCCATTGAGCCACGGAATCTAAAAAAAACTGCACCTTATCAAAATCCAGTTTGTTCATTCTTGGCAATACGTGACATCCAAAAAACTGGATGGTATCAGTCTCTACTTTCAATTTTAATTTCACCAATGGTATCTGGTAAGCGCGCGAGGTATCGGAATACACCAGGACTTCATGGTCCAGAATAGGATACCTGGAAAAAACCATCATACCATAAGGGTCTATCCGTTTGAGTTCAACCTGATGAGGATATTGTTCTTTCAACGCATTTTTTAAGATGAGGGACCATTCCGGGGTTAATTCCTGAATATTTAGAATATCCGCTTCACTTTCAATCAGCCTGTTGGATAAGCTTTCAAATTCATCGGCTCCATAATTAATCACCACCTGACAAATACTGAATTCTTTTTCCTTGTTTGTAAAAAAAGTCTGAATACCACTGTTGCTTTTTGCTTTTAAAAACAAACACAAAACAGCACATAATGCCAGGCAGGTAAACATTATCCTCGGCCGGTTCAGTACCATAAACAACATGGAGGATCCTAAAAATATCAACACGGCTTCAAAGGCATAAGTGGTCAAATCTTTCAATGAAGGCCGGTCAGGGGTAAACAGGATTAACCATACCACAGCCAGCATCGAAATGATAATGCCGGTTTCTACCCAGGGATTTTTTAAAATATACTGCAGCTTTTTCATCCTATGATCCAGGAGTAAAGTTAAGCCCAAATGGCCATTGAATTAAATGCAAAAATCCAGCCCATTCTGTCCCCTGTCCTTTCCGGGCTTATTTACCTTAGTGCCAGGACCGTGGTGAGCCGTGAATTTATGGATTTTCCTTCCAGGGTCAGCGCCTGAATATTGAATATATAAATGCCCGTGGGGCAAAGCTGATTCTTCTCATCGGTACCGTTCCATTCGATATTTCCCTGATGATTAAGCACTACATTATCCACCAACTTTTTAATCAATCGACCCTGATCATTGTAGACATAGATTCGGGATAGATAATCCCGCGCTGGCAGTGAATAATTTATCTGCAAATAATCTTCATATCCATCCGCGTCTGGTGAAAAAATTTTTTGTTTTAGTTTAAAATATTCAGCTTGGTTAGTGGGTGGGTTGGTTGAATTGACTCGGGTAGGTGTCCCATAACCTTCCAGGCCCGAAGCCGAATGCCAGCGGACAGGTTCGCCGGGAACAAAAGGAGGTATTCTTTCCAAAGCCACCCCCTCCGTTGAAGTCAAAAACAAACTGTGATTATCTTCATGATAGGATATTGAATCAATGAGCGTTCCTGCTGAAGAATACAAGGTCAGTTGACCGGACTCATCCGGCAATCCGGGGAGGCTTTGCTGAATTAACCATTCGGGCCTTACTTTTTTATAATGGGACAATACATCAGCCGGTTCAGGGGTAAATACAAAATACGCTCCGGGTAACATCCAGCGATCTGAATTTACTCTTCTTTTTTGACCGTTGTTTTCATTGCCCAGGGACCATCCTTCAGGTGAAACTACCTTATCCGATCTGTTGTATACCTCCACATAATCAAATCCACCAACTAAAGGATTAAACAAAACTTCATTGATGATCAGGTCCGCATATTCTAATTGTTCCTTTTTGATAAAAGAAGTACTGAGCGGTATCGACCACATACCGATACAATTTTTTAGTTTAAAATTTAATTGATAAACTAAACCTCGTTGAACAGATGACGCTAATTTAATTTCCAGGGTCCCTTTTTTTTCCCCAGCGCTCACCGAATGAATACCAAGAGGAGGCAGGATATTAAAGGAGTCAGCATCCGGAGCATCTATTTGCTTATTGATTTTAAAGCCAATCGTATAATCATCTTTGACAGAAAACGAATCTATAACCCAGTCCAACGCAAAAGTTTTATCCGATACGGAATTGGGTCCTCCGGGGCTGCCGCCGGTTGAAGCAGTGGATGCTTTCCAGTTTAAAGCCCCGTCACATACATTGGCCGTATTGATCATTTCCAGTGACCAGCCTCCATTTTTTTTCTGGCTGTTCCGGTACCAATTGTCATCATAAGTCACAGAATGGATCGAAATTCCATTGTGAACCAGAGAGACCGTGCCTAAAGTATTTCGTATGGAAGGCCATCGGGCCAACCCGTAGGCCCTGCCAAGTGGCATAAACCTTTCAAAAGCATTTTTTTCACACAGGATCAAATAACTTCCCGGATGCAACAATAAAACGGAGGTATCCATGGAAAAAGAAGAGGATTCAAACTGCAATTGTAAATCTGCAAGATTGAGGGTATGTTCGGTTGGATTAAATAACTCGATGTATTCATAGGCAGGCAACCCGATCACCGGTAACGGATCTGCCATGATCTCTGTAATCAGCAATTGAAAAGGTAAAAGAATTTGTGGTTTTCCGTAATCGAAGAAAACAGAAAAATCATGGATTGGATTTCCGTTTTTATCTGTCAATTGTTTGCAAACTAATTGATAAGTACCGGTACCCCATTCCCGGTTAAAAGTCAGGATAATGATATCATTTTCATTGATTTGAGCCCTAATGGGTTGCCAGGATGGTCCGGCATCCATGTAAATCAAATAATTAGCGGGGTTCACAGCAACACCTGAATCAATGGGTTCGTCAAAAAATAACTGAAGTATATTAAGCTCTGCCCTTATTTTTGTAACCATCGGTGGTAAGGTATTGGTGTTGACCCCCCTGGAAGAGGAAATTGACCCTGGTATCCAGTTGGTCTTATCGGGCAAATCAGCATATACAAGTGTCGGGAGAATCTGCTGAGTTCCTTTTATAAATGGTGCTTGAATACCGGGTAAACAGACAACATAAAAAAGACTTATACTAAAAATATAAATGTATTTATTGCCCCATGGTTTAAAAAATAAACAAAATGAAAGAATGTATATTTGCGCCCTTAAATAAATGCATAGTTTTATGAAAGTCGCATGTGTTGGCGCTACAGGCTTAGTCGGTACGGTCATGTGTCAGGTGCTCGAAGAAAGAAATTTTCCGGTGTCCGAATTTATCCCGGTAGCTTCAGAAAAATCTGCCGGTAATAAATTTATTTTCAAAGGTAAAGAATATCGGATACACACGCTTGAAGAAGCGGTGGCACAAAAACCTCATCTCGCTTTGTTTTCAGCAGGAGCTGCTGTATCTACCGAGTGGGCACCCCGGTTTGCTGCTGTTGGCACCGTAGTAATTGACAACTCCTCAGCTTGGAGGATGGACCCCACTAAAAAACTGGTGGTTCCGGAAGTCAATGGGGATGTACTGACGGCCGATGACCTCATCATAGCTAACCCCAATTGTTCGACCATACAATTGGTCGTTGCCCTGGCACCTCTATACAAATCATATGGTATTAAACGATTGGTTATTTCCACCTATCAGTCCGTCACCGGTACCGGCGTTAAAGCAGTCAAACAATATGACCGGGAGCGGGTTGGAGACCAGGTGCCGGCGGATGAAAAAGCCTACAAACATCCCATCTTCGAAAACGTGATTCCACATTGTGATATCTTTCTGGAAAACGGATATACCAAAGAAGAAATGAAAATGGTCAACGAAACCCGTAAAATACTTGGAAATCCATCATTAAGGATAACCGCTACCGCCGTCCGTGTGCCGGTTAAAGGAGGCCATAGCGAAAGTGTAAATGTCGAATTAGAAAAAGACTTTACACTGAAAGATATTATGATGCTCCTGAGCCAGGCCGATGGAGTACAATTACAGGATGAGGTGGCAACTTTTAAATACCCTATGCCGTTATATGCTAAAGGAAGAAACGAAGTTTTTGTGGGGCGATTGCGCAAAGACGAATCCCAGGAACGGACACTTAATATGTGGATTGTTGCTGATAATTTGCGCAAAGGCGCTGCAACCAATGCCATTCAGATTGCTGAGTTTATGTTAAAAAAAGAATTATTACCTATAGAAGTCGAAGCTTTATAATCGACTTGATTGTACCATGGTTATTACGAGTTACTAAAAGACAACTGATTATACGTTATGAAAACTAGAATTGTATTTTGGGGAACGTTGACTGAAAACGAAAAAGTACTGGTTGCATTGCAACTTGATCCGGAGCAAAATAAAGTCCACGAATGGCTTTTTCCTCAATCCAGTGTCACCGAAGAATTTGCCAACACTATGATGAGGGATTGGCGTAATGACAAAGAAGTTGTTTTTCCTGAAGATACCAGGCATTCCGAAAAAGCACTGACCGCCTCCGAATCTATTTTGTCAGAAGGCCTGAAACCGGATAAAGACGATATAATCTCCCGGGCACAGACGGAATGGCATTTTATCGTTCTTTCTCATAAATTGAAACAGGGGTTTGAAAATGAATTTCAGGACCTGAAAGAAAAAACAGCAAAACTTTTAAAATACGATAATGACCTTTGGGAAGAGCTAAAAATCTTTTGGGACAAAGTTCAAAATCAGGTCAGGGAAAGAAATTTATTTAAAGAACATGCTCAAATCCTGAGAGACGGGACTAACGCTCTTTTTGAAAACCTAAAAAAACTAAGAAAAGCGGTTGATGAAGAGTTTGACCGTTCGTCCAGGGACCAGGTAAGCCAATTTCAAAAAAAGCTGGATGAAATCAATACCAAACTTGCCAATAACCTGAGCCTTCAGCCCATTTTTGATGAACTCAAACAATTACAGCATAAATTACAAGGTGTCGAAATGAACCGGAATGATCGCAGTATGGTCTGGGATCAAATCGATAAATTGTTTAAACACATTAAAGACAAACGATTCGGTCATAAAGAAGGTGTTCGGGAAAATAATGGTACCGACCGGCTTTCCAGGCGATTTGACGGTCTGGTCGAGGCGCTGAACAAAATGGAGTCCTCAATTAAACGCGATTACAATGACCTGGAATTTGAAAAACGAAAAGTAGCCAATTCTGAAGGGCAACTGGAAGCACAGATCAGACAGGCTAAAATAAAAATGATTGAAGAGCGGATCCGGTCAAAGGAGGAAAAACTCCAGGACATGAATTCCACCAGGACGGAGTTGGAAAAAAGACAAGAGCAGGAAAAACAGCGTGAAATCCGACGCCAGGAGAAATTTAAACTGGAACAAGCCAAACATGCCGCCGAGGACAGGATAAAAGATGAAATCAAAAAAGCGGCAGAAGCCCGTAAAGATGATGGGCGGATTGAAAAGGCGGCAGAAGCTATATCCGGTATCAAACCCGGAGCTCACCGGGATAATGTCCTCGATACCATTGGCACTACCCTCGGAGAGACCCTTGAAGATGTAGTAGATACCGTCATGGCTATATCCGAAGTTGTCGGTGAAAAAATACACGATTTTGCAGAAAACCTGCAAAATGAAAAACCAGCGAAAGAAGACAAACCAGCTTAATACGGAAGGTCAGGACCTATAAGTTGGCGATGGCAGCCTCCCGCTTTTCCATAGAATTACCGTGCGTCCCCCTGATGGTACCTCTGCAATGAGCTGATTGACACTGGCATTCAAAGGGCTCCATAGTTTCATCTAAAAATGTCGCGTAATCAAGAGTCAGTTCCTGGCCGGATTCGATGTTTTTTAAGGCGATCACATTGAGTCCATCATATCCGGTATTGGGGTCGCAACTGTGGTTTTGAGGTGCCCAGACCGAAGGATTATCGTCCCATAATATATACAGGTTTTTGCTAAGCGGGACAGCGTATCGTGCAAACAAGTCCTTTTCAACAGGCGTCCAGTGCTGGTCTACAAATCGTTTGGTGACGATTCGATGGCTACGGGATTCATTATTAAATATGACTTCGTTTTGCTCAATCGGACGGTCTGCATAGATTCCAAATCCATTGATGGAATCCCCCCTCATCAGGTATTTTTTTTGTTGTGTTTTATAACGGTATATTCCTTCCTGAATAATGTGATTCAAAAAACCCTGCTGCCCAACTCCGTCAAATTTTAAGATATAATCGGCAGAACCTTCATACCCATCGGAATAGAATACGGAACAGGTAAAATTGATTTCCAGAAAAAAAATATCCCCATTGCCGTCTACCCTGAAATCGAGCCGGGCATAACCTACTCCGCCAAATCCACGGAAAATACGTTGAGCGGATTGACGCAGTCGGATTTCCAGATCAGGGTCATTGCATGGAATATTGGCATCCGTATGCAGTTCAGATGTTTTGAGTGCATACGTTTTAAATGAAAATCCTTTAGGAAAAATATACTCTACAGGTTTAAACGTCCGGCATTGTTTTTCATTGGTAGGGTCTGCAGCCACCAGGACGGTAAACTCCCTGCCGGCAATATATTCTTCGATCAATAAAGCGGGATATTCATCTAACAAACTACAGACCTTATCATTCAGTTGATTATAATCACCGACCATCGAATAATCGTCTACTCCAAGGCTGTCACCAGCTTTTGCCGGTTTTACAAACAAGGGATATTTCAGTTTGCGTACAGCAAGCGCTAATTCTGTAGACTGATTTACCAGGGCATATCGGGGAGTCTGGATATCTTCAGTAAATGCTACATATTTCATCAGTTCCTTACTGGGGTCATACAACCGGCTGGTAGGTCCGGTAAATGGAAAATTGAGTGTTTCCAGGGCATAAATCACATCGATAGAAGGAATGTCCCAGTCCAGGTAACCTTCACAGAGGTTGACGAAAATATCGTAACCCGAATAGCGCAATTCAATTAATTGTTTATAGGTAGTCAGCTTATTCAGAAAAACATGATCAACCTGATGACCCGTCAACAATCGCTGAAGGTCTCTGGGCGGATCATAATTTTTATAATCTACAGAAGAAGTAGCGTAGTCGGGTTGCAGGATACAAACTTTCATCCCAACCGGATCAAATTAATTGAGGTGAATTGGGGAGGATCAGGCCTCCAGTAATTCTGCATGTACGGCGATCTGTTGTTGATACCTTACCAGAGCATCCATCAGGATATCCTGGATTAAATGGTCATAAGACTTTTGTGAATATTTAAGGATGGCACCAATGGAAGTAAAATTTTCATCTTCACTCAATCCGCATTGGGCATTGACTTCCAGTACATAACATTTACCGGTAATTTGGTCGCGGCGAATATCAATGCGCCCATAACCTTTTCCCTTAACAGCCAGGTAAGCAGCCTTACTGATTTGTTCCAGTTCTTCCAATACCTCTTCAGCAGGAAATTTGTAATCATAAAAATTACCCTGAAGGGGCATGCTGGTTTCGGTTTCATAAATTTCCCATAATCGTTCATAGGAAAGAAATTTTTCATGGTCCGGTAAGGATGAATGAAACACTCTTTCCACGGGAGCATAATAAATCAGATCTTCCGGTTGATCAGACGAACCTACAATCAGGGTAGTGTATTCCTGACCGCTGATGTATTGTTCAGCGATCACTCCCCCTGTTCCGAATTCCCATCCACGGTAACCATTAAACAGTTTTTTGACTTCATGTTTCATTTCAGCAGGTGAATGGACCACATTTTTTATACCGACACCCAAAGATCCGCCGGAGACGGCAGGTTTTACAATTAAGGGGTTGCCCAACCGTTTGAAAATACCTGCAGGGCTGGGATTCGATTCTTTGATTTCTTTCCAGGGTGCATTGGTTACCCCGGATTGATCAAAGGCTTTTTTCATGGGTATTTTAGAAGTGGTGATATCATAAAAATGACTATCCGCACCGGTAAATACGAGCCCACTCACTTCCAGGAGTTTGACTACGGAAATTCCCGGGGTTCCATTGACTTCATCACCATCACATAGATTAAGTACTATAGGGAAAAAGGTTCCGTGATGCAACTCCTGTTGAATATCCCGTAGGATTTCCTGATAGTCGTTTAAGGTCACGGGTTGCCATTGCCAGATTGTTTTGATTTTTTCAAATACCCGGTTATATTCTTCTATACTTTGGCTAAAATCATAATAATAATTGAGTTGCTCGTCATTGGTTTTTACCGAAGGCGCCAATACCCATACTTTTAACTTACGGTTACCGGTAAGTTTTTTAAATCTGCGTGCAAGTTTCATTGATACACATTAAAATGGAGTCCAGGGTTAAACCAAAGAAGGTACTTCTTTGAGCTGGCTTTGAATAAAAGCAGACAGATGATACCGCTGAATCAAGTCAGGGTCTATGGCGTGAGCACCCTGAATATATCCCAGGCATTTAGGGCTGCCGCAGGAACAATCAAAGGGTTGGATCATTTGCCATTCGGTGGAAGGGTAAAAATAAGTCAGTTGTTCTCCTTTTTTAATGTCCCGTACACAACGAAGTGCAAAAGTATCTACATCGAAAAATACATTTGGATCACAACCGTGATTGATGGTAGCAAGAAATTCCGGATTCAATTCGATGTGCCGGCCTTTCCCTACTTGTACGGTGAGGTAAGTGGGCTTGGATTGAATCTGTTTGGGGCTGAAAGGGTAGAGAATATCTCCAGCGTGTAGGGGTTGGGTGGCTACAAAAGAGCGTTGTTGGGTGGCGTGGTCATAATAAATATCACCCAGACCATGGCGGCTGAGCAATTCGATTTGAGATTTGCCGGTTTTGAGTTTCATATATAAAAATTGATGTTTCCAAGATTGAATTACATACAACCCAAAGCAGGACCGATACAGATGAGGAGATCAGTAAAAAGGAATGAATTTTGAAAAACGAAGGATCAGATGTAAGATCAGTTTTCAAGAAGGTTCTGGGTTGTTGATGTATTGCCTTTATGATTTGAAGCATTAAAACTAAATCAATAATTAAAATAAACCAAACATAGTTCAAAAAAATTTCATTTTTTTTTAGTATAGTTTGTGTTTGCTAAAGAGCAATGAACTGTATTGAAAGATTATACGGGATTCAATGCGTCCGGAAGTTTACCCCAACACGAATGAATGAAATAAATCTAAACGATATATAGTGGTTCCAGGGCCTGTAAACATTGGGTTGCAGTTGATTTCAACAAACCATCTTGTTTATAAAACAGTTGATCAATGGCATGAAAGTTGGATTGATTTTATTTTTACTGGAGTAGGCTTCGTTAGTTGATCTTTCTAAAAATATTTTTCATTTAGATTATCTGAGCACCCCCAAATGATATACAAACCCAATACCTACTAATACAAAACAATAAAAACATCAACCCCTGGTCGCGAAAAAATACCGGAAAAATTGATTGAGTGTCCTGTTTAGGCCCGGATTAAAAAACAATTGAAGACCTTCTATATCATGAAATGAAGGATTTTTATCATTTTTACAAGGTGAATCAGGAAGATCGAATAAGATATGACCGGGTGTTTGAGAAAGAACTCTTACCCCATATTGATGCATTGAGCACTTTTGCTTTCCATCTTACCCTTAATGAAGACGATGCCGACGACCTGGTCCAGGAGACCTATTTAAAAGCATACCGGTTCATTGACAAATACCTGGAGGGAACTAATGCAAAGGCCTGGTTGTTTAAGATATTGAAAAACGCCTATATCAATGAGTACAGGAGAAAAAGTAAGGCTCCGGCACATGTTGATTACGAAGATATTGTAGGCTATCAGGATAGCGAAGACAGTGCGATTGGAGAGTTTACAGATCTGAGGGAGGAGCTTTTTAACCATATGATGGGCGATGAAGTGACCAATGCGATCAATTCATTGCCGGTCGATTTTCGAACCGTTATTTTATTATGTGATGTCGAAGGTTTTACATATGAAGAAATTGCTAAAATCCTGGATGTTCCCATAGGTACGGTAAGGTCGAGATTGTTCAGGGCCAGAAACGTTTTAAAAGATAAATTAAAATCTTATGCGGAGACGATGGGATTTTCTGATAAAAGAAAACCCAGACCTCGCAAAATGGAATAATATAATAATGGTTAATTCTAACGAATTTGTCGTATGAGAAATCCAGATCCGATTCACGAGTACCACCGTATGGTCAATATGTTTTTAGACCAGCAATTAAATGACGAGGAAAATCGCCAGGTGTTACACCAGGCTCAGGAAAACCCTGAATTTCAACGGGTGCTTCGGACAGAACAAAACTTCAGAGAGTTGATTAAAAAGAATGTAGTTCACCGGCCCCAGGTGACTTCCCGGTTGATTGACAATATCCGAAGCAGGATCCTGAAACAGGAATAAAGGATAAATTTGACTCTATCCATTTGCTGAGAGCAGCCTTCCCCTCCAATTATTTTAATTGGGCACTCCCAAATAACACGGTAAACTGTTTGCACCAGATCAATACGTAGGAATGTTTATTGGTATCGGCGGAAGCAGGTACATCTATCTTAAAGTTTCCAGTCGGTACCGTTTTGGATAATCTCGGTATAATCTTGCGCGGTTTTATCCCTAGCAATCCATATCCTGACGTCTCGGGCCCGGAATCAGTCATAAAATTTTCAAAAAGAAGGTATTTTTTTCCCTGGGCATCGCTGGCCAATTTTACGACCCCACTGGTATTATGTGCTGCTGGCGAGAAAATCCCCTGGGACAGAATAGTCACATCAGCAGGGATATTAGTATCTCCTGTTGCTTCTTTACTGCATTGCCAAAAGGAGACAGAAACCAGAAGCAATAAAATTCCTTTTTTCATAAGAATAGGTTGACACCCAAATTAAAGGGTTTAGAATTAACAACCGTTAAAACTAACCTTCCTTAATTAATCCGTCCATCATATCCTGGGCAATCGGGCAAAATGAAGCATTTTTAAGCGTCAGCGCCATCTTTTTTATGAAGACGTCTTCTTCCGTATAAGGAAACCGCTGACAATCGGAGGGACGGACTTCATAGATGCCGCATCGATTGTCCTGATCTAAAAATACGCAGGGTTTGGTATTTAATACATAATCACCTTCTTCATCGCGGTGGAGGTATTGTCCTATCAGTGCCGATTCTTTAACCCCCAGGTATTTACTGATTCGTTTAATGTCGGGCGCCTTAAATCTTGGACTATAGTTTTTACAACAAGCAGCACAAGCCAGGCAATCGTTTTTCCGGTAGGCATCTTCAGACAATTCAGCCAGCAAAGGCACGAGTTTTTTAATATTGGCTGAAGCTAAGAATCGTTTGTAGGCTGCCTGGTTTTTTAAATATCGATCTTTAATTTTCTCCGGATGATAGATCATATCAGGCAGACTGGTCATTACTTTGGTTTAAACAAAAATATCCAGGACAAGGACCATACCCAGACCTGCAACGCTTACCACCGTTTCCATCAGCGACCATGATTTGATGGTGTCTTTTATGTTCAGGTTAAAATATTCCTTAAACATCCAGAAACCGGTATCGTTGACGTGTGAAAACATCAGGCTCCCAGCCCCAATGGACAAAACCATTAAGTTGGGATTGACCAACGCCGGATCGATTCCGGGTGCAATCAAGCCGGCAGCAGTAAGTCCTGCAACGGTAGCGCTGCCTAGGCTGAGCCGGATCACAGCAGCGATAAACCAGCCGGTAATCAAAGGAGAAAAAGCAGAATTTTTAACCAACTCGCCAATCTGGTCACTGATGCCTGAACTGATGAGCACCTCTTTAAGTATACCTGCCCCGGCGACGATCATCAGTATAGGAAAAACGTCCTTGGAGGATTCTATACCTTCCTGCATAGTTGTTTTTAAAGTCGTGCCTCTCCGGATACCCAAAAAATAATAAGCAATAAGCAGAGAAAGGAGCATCACTATATTGGCATCCGATATCAGACTGGATGCTTTGTAGGCAAAAGTCGTTTTATCGAATACCGACGTAATCCAGGTACCAACAGCCAATAAAACTACCGGCAATAAAGCGCAGAGAAAACTGATGCCGGAAGAGGGCATTTCGTGGGGCTCAAAAATTTTTACTTTGAGGCTGGCCAGGGGAGATCCTTCAATTTTTAAAACGGTACGGGCAAATATTGGCCCTGCCAGTATAATGACCGGAACAGAAGCAATCAACCCGAATATCAAGGTTTGTCCCAGGTTGGCCTGCATCAATGGAATGATCGCAGTGGGTGATGGATGAGGGGGCAGAAAACCATGGGTAACCGATAAAGCAGAGCAGAGTCCAACAGCCAGATATACCAACGGGAGTTTATACCTCAGTCCCAAAGCATAAATCAAGGGGATTAGTAAAATAAACCCTACGTTATAAAATAAAGGAATACCTACAATAAAACCCGTCAATGCCAGTGCCCAGGTCAGGTATTTTTGGCCAAATAACCCTACTAAAGATTCGGATATCTTTTGTGCGGCTCCGCTGGATGCTATGATTTTCCCCAACATAGCTCCCAGGATGATCACTGAAAAAACAGGGCCCAGTATATCTCCCACTCCTTTTTGAATGGACTTACCTACAAGATCAGGGGCTAATCCTAATACAAGGGCGGCAACTATGGAAACAATTAAAAATGCAATAAATGGATGCATTTTGGCCCAGGTAATGAGCAGGATCAGCAATACCAGGATTGCAACAACTGTAAAGATCATAAACTAAAGATATAAAAAAGCAGAAGTTGGTCTAAAATATAAAGCCATGCTCCCAACCTTATTTAAAATCAATAGTCTAGTTATTACTTAAATTAATCCAAATTTATCGCATAATGGATTCCCAGTGGGGTAAATTCAAAAAGGCCCCTGGTCTATATTGCTCCAGTTAGGCAATACAAATCCTGTTCATTCCCAAGTCAGGAATGAACAAGAATAACCGCAATTACGAATTAAAGGGCTTAAAAACCTTTTTTAGCCATCCCGTCCTGAATAGCCTGGAGTGCTTTGGCTTCGCCAAGCAGGCTGGTCAGTTTATTTCCTTTACCATCATTTCCCTGGGCCATATAACCACCACGGGCGGTCTTGGTAATGATAGCATCTTTCATTTCTACGTTTTTTTCTTTGGTTTTCACGTTGTATGCTCTGATAGGCTCTGCCATAAATGTTATTTTTTTTTTGAGGCGCAAAAATACGCTTTTATTTGAGACAAAAAAAACTTTCCCCAAAGTCAGTTAAGCTTATGTTAAATACCTTAATTCCTTTCTAACGCTTTAGGTTTCAAAATAGCTTTAATTAAAATACCACCATCATGAACAGAAAAATATTTGTAAGGACCCTTGCCGCCGGCACAGCCGGTTTGGGCCTCATCCGAAATACTATCCTGGCTCAAACGGATCCTAAACCTGCTGCATTAGTGCCTGAAAAGGTTAGAGACTTTGTCGGGGCTTGTCACCGCGATCTGGATAAAGTAAAATCCTTACTGGCAGAATCAACCAACCTGATTTATGGTTCCTGGGATTGGGGAGGTGGTGATTTTGAATCCGGTATTGAAGCGGCAGGCCATGTCGGTCGAAAGGATATTGCCTCTTTTTTGTTGGAAAAAGGAGCCCGCAGCAATACCTTTTTAATGACCATGATGGGTCAAACTGCCTGGATCAAATCTTATCTGCAACTGTATCCTGCTCATCTGACGATCCGTGGCCCGCATGGGTTTTCATTATTGCACCATGCCAATCAAGGAGGCGATGAGGCCCGCGAACTGGTCGATTACCTTCAAAGCCTGGGCTTAAAAGAAACCAAATTCAATTTGCATGCTTAAAACTTAAGTATACATCACATGAAAAAACTATCCATTGCCTGGCTTATTTGTGTTTTCGTTTTACCCGCTTTCGGACAAATGGATGTCCCTCCCGTGGGCGGCAATCCAAGAGCTATGGTATCTGAGGAAGTCGGTATTACCAGCATCACCATTAAATATTCAAGACCTGATGTAGCCGGTCGGGAAGGTAAAATATGGGGCACCCTGGTATCACATGGCTTTTCATCCAATAGTTTTATTACCAATAGGCCCACCGCTCCCTGGCGGGCAGGGGCCAATGAAAATACCACCATCACCTTTGAACACGATGTCAGCATAAATGGCAAATCTGTTAAAGCAGGTACCTATGGCATTTTTATGGCTTTGTGGCAGGATAGTGTCCTGCTGATTCTTTCCAACCAAAGTGATGCCTGGGGCAGTTTTTATTATGAAGAAAAGTATGATGCCCTGCGGACCATCCTCAAACCGCAGCTGAATGATAAAAGTGTGGAATGGCTGAAATATGAGTTCATTGAGCACAAGGAAACGAATTGTACCATAGCCATGTTTTGGGAAAAACTGATCGTACCTTTTAAAGTGGAAGTCGATGTAGACAATATTGTGATCGCTGGCCTGCGGGAGCAAGTGACCAGCCAGCGAGGTTTTAATAGTACTAATATGGTTCAGGCAGCCCAATTTTGCCTTAATAAAAACATTAACCTCGATGAAGCCCTGACCTGGAGCCAACGCGCTGTTACCGGATTCAACGGCCAACGGAGTTTCGTCACCCTCCGCAACCTGGCAACCGCTTATGAAAAGCTCAACCGATTGCCGGCAGCAGATAGTGTAATGACGGAGGCCCTGAGTATGGCGAATCCAAACCAATATGTGTCTTATGGACGGGCGCTGATCACCCAGAAAAGAGCGGATAAAGCACTGGAAGTAATGAAGACCAATTTGCAAAAAAACGGGGATGTCTATATGGCCAATCTCGGACTGATGTTTGGTTATTCCGCTAAAGGAGATTATACCAATGCTATCAAACATGCCGATAAAGCTATGGCACAAGCCACCAACGATCCCGCGAAAAAACAAATTGAAGGCAACCTGGCCAAACTAAAAGAAAATAAAGATGTCAATTGAGAATAGAGGTGATTTGGGGGAAGTAGAAGTTAGGGCTTGGGCTTTTACTTCCAATCACTGACCATGATCACCCGTTTACTTTATTATCCTAAACATGTATGGCCTATCACCTTGAACTTGCAAACCGTACCCGCGAATTGATTGCCAACTCAGGCAAAAAAACAGAAGAGAAAGCCATGTTTGGCGGACTTTGTTTTATGGTCGAAGATAAAATGTGTATTGGGGTTGAAAAAGACCGGCTGATGGTGCGACTGGATCCCGCGATCTATGAAGAAGTGATCCACCTTCCCGGTTGCCAGCCCATGAATTTTACCGGTAAAATAATGAAAGGTTATGTGTATGTTGACGAGGAGGCTGTAAAAACCAAAAAAGCCCTTGGGTACTGGATACAACTGGCGCTGGAATTTAATACTATAGCTAAAGCATCTAAAAAAAGGAAACCTAAAAAATAGGTCAACCAAACCTTAGTATACCAATACAGAAATCCATTTTACGGCAAGAAAAAATCCAAGCGGGTTTGATACAACCAAATTTATTAATACTTTTAGTAAAACCTTATTTAGTGATCAAACTGCAAGGATGGCGTTGGCTATTATTGATTATTGTGGTGAATGCCTCCTGTAATGGGGCTGGACACCAATTGACGGAAGGTATTCCACCGGATCAGGCCTTATCCACTTTTCAATTAGCTGACGGATTTCAGATTGAATTAATAGCCGCCGAACCTTTAATTGCCGATCCGGTCGCCATGGATCTGGACGATGAAGGAAATATATATGTGGTCGAAATGCATGGCTATCCTCTCGATAAGGGAGGATCTGGTCGAATTGTCAAGTTGACCGACTCGGATGGAAACGGACAACCCGACAAAAGTTTTGTTTTTGCGGACAAATTGGTACTGCCTACCGGAATAATGAGATGGAAAAAAGGATTCCTGGTAGTTGATGTCCCGGATGTACTTTACCTGGAGGACACGGATGGTGATCACAAATCAGATCTGCGGAAAGTTATCTTGACGGGATTTGCATTGACCAACCCACAACACCTGGCCAACACGCCAATCTATGGCCTGGACAATTGGATTTACCTGGCACATCAGGGAAAGGTCACTCCAAAAGTATTCCCGGTTGAGTTTGGGGATACGGGCTCTGTCGTAAAATATGCCAATCAACCTGGTAGCAACAGCTTACCTACAGATGCCAATGGCCGTAACGTGAGGTTTAAACCCGATGATTTATTGCTGGAGATGTTGTCCGGTGATTCCCAATATGGACAAACATTTGATGAATGGGGCCATCAGTTTTTAACCAGCAATGCAGATCACCTGTTTAGTGAGATCCTGGCTGCCCGATACCTGGATCGCAACCCGGGTCTGTTGATCGCAGAAGCCATGGAAAAACTTCCCGACCACGGCAATGCTTGTGAAGTATATCCAATTACTAAAAATCCCCAGCATCAGTTGTTGACTGATATCGGTGTCGTCACTTCTTCCTGTGGCGTGACCTGGTACCATGGTGGTTTATTTCCCGACAGTTTTGCCCAAGTGACTTTTATCGCAGAACCTGTACATAATCTGGTACATGCAGATCGGATTGTTGGAAAAGGAGCCTCCTATACCGCCTCCAGAGTTTATCAGAAGAAAGAATTTTTAGCATCCACCGATTCCTGGTTCAGACCAGCACAATTCTACATCGGACCGGATGGGGCTTTGTATGTGCTGGATTATTATCGTCAGATCATTGAACACCCGGAGTGGATGAGCGACGAAGTGAATCAATCCGGGGCATTATATAATGGCGCTCAACAAGGCCGTATCTACCGGATTACTCCAAACGGTACCCCACCCATGGATTGGTGTGGAAAATTAAAGCTGGATCAATCAACTCATGCCCAATTAGC
>Ga0163153_10003357_pt1 | contig 21579 bp, 20 predicted proteins | sample OliLakLV19MP6IB1_FD_148629 | JGI IMG/M metagenome (GOLD analysis project Ga0163153, IMG submission 148629) | Freshwater microbial mat bacterial communities from Lake Vanda, McMurdo Dry Valleys, Antarctica - Oligotrophic Lake LV.19.MP6.IB-1 | ecosystem: Environmental > Aquatic > Freshwater >...
CCCGCCACGAAGGCAATCGAGAGATTGGTCGTCGCGGCGACGAGCGCCTTGACCCGCACGATGGCGATCGGGTCGCGGATCGAGAGACGCTGGGTCAGGTTGTTGTCGAGAGCCCAGCTCAAGCACGCGCCGCTGAGCGCGAGCGCGCCGATCGCGTTGCCCCCGAGCGTGCCACCGTCGAGGCCGAGCGCGAGGCCTCCGATGAGGATCAGGACGGCGGGCGCGATCTCCCGGCGGTCGAGGTGCTCACCGAACAGCGCCACCGCGACGATCATCGTCAGCGGTGCCTCGAGGTTGAGCCACAACGCACCGGTGAGACCCGAGACATGCTGGAGCCCGTACAGCATGAGGATGGGGCCGAGGACGCCGCCGCTGATGGCCACGCCCAAGAGAGCGGGCACGTCGCCTCGTTGCAGCGGTGCTTCGCTGGCGGTGCGCGCCGCCAGCCGAACGTACCCGGCGACCGTGAGTGCGGCCGCCGCCCCGAGGTAGAGGATCGCTGCGAGCATCACCGGGTGCGTGTCGGTGAGCAGCGTCTTGGCGAGCGGTGCGCTCACGCCGAACGAGGCGGCAGCGGCCAATCCGTAGATTACGCCGCGACGGCCCGTCGAACCTCCGTTCACGCCCGCGTCCATCGTCGATGTTCACCAGTCGTCATGCCCAGGCGAGCAGGACCGCGCCAGCGACGATCAGTCCACCGCCCAAGCTCTGCATCCACGAACGGGTTTCGCCAAGGAGCACCACGGTGAGGAGCATCGCCACCACGACGCTGAGCTTGTCCATGGGCGCTACGCGCGCTGCAGCTCCGAGGTGCAGTGCGCGACGAGGCCACCAGCCACATGAGCCTTGCTGTCACACCGTGGCGTGGGACGAAAGACGCCCACGCATCGCGAGCGAGGCGCGCACCAGCAGCTGGCTGCTGTGGGCCGCGCTGCCTTCACGATCTCTTCACCTTCGGAGTGGTAAGCGTCTCCGTGCAGCGCGAGCGGTGCCGCGCCAACGGCACCGCTGGACCGGATGCCGCTCCTCGCGTCTCCGCCTCTTCGCGGGGAGCGGCCCGGTCGACCGAGCCCAAGAATCGCTTCTGCGCGTTCGATTTCTACGGCTTCGGGGAAATGCGTTGCGGCGCCTCGTCGCCGACTTGGATCCTCCATCAGCTACCCTGGTATCGCGGCACCTGTTCGCTGGCTCCGTCGCTTGGAAGGTCTGGCACGGAGGTGCAGTGGGTGCGCCTCAGCTCGCTGTACCCGTGATGATCATCTTGACGTTTCTCGTCGGTGTGAGCTGAAGCCCCGCTGCATCACAGTTCCAGGTGGGCGAGCTGCTCGTGATGGAGACGCGTCCCTTGCCATGGCAGGAGACCAACGACGGGACCCTGCCCCCCACCGCGCCGCCGATCGGAGGCGGTGTATCCGCTTTGCCCGTGACCGTCAGTCGGATGGTATTCCCGGGCGTCACCACGAGCCCGGCCGCCCCACAATCCCATGTCGCGGCGCCGCTCTTGATCACGACGTTCCGCCGCGTCGTCACGCTTCGCCAGACCACTCTACGCGGCGTCATCCCCGTGACAGAGCCCGAGTGACGTCGGCGGCGGCGGAGCGCCGCCCGATCCCGTCACGATCGTGCGTGCTCGTGCTCTGCCGTTTCGCACGACCATCGCGCGAGTCGAGCGCGCCTGATGGCGCCGGCCCGCCGGTCTTTAGCGGACGTCAAGGATCTGGCGCGATGCAAGTCTGCTTCACGATTCCTTCATTCTGAGGGTGGTAAAGACGACCTCGGGGCGGCGTGGGGCGGCGTCGCGCCGATGGCGCCGCGTGATCGGTATCAAAATGGCACATGGATGCTACAAGTCATACTTGGCACTCAAATGCCAAATTGTGTTAAGAGGGCCCTGCCGCCGCTTGGCGCGCGAACCGCTGACGACGAGACTCGAACGGGATGAGCAGCGTCGAACATGACGATATGCCGCAAGCGCTGCAGGGCGCGCTCGGCGAGATCCTCGAAGCCGTCGCGCGCATCTGCCTTCAGCACGGGGTGTCACTCGAGGTCGTGACCGAGCTCACGAAGCGAGCGATGGTCAGGGTCGCTCACCGCGAGTTCACGATTCCGGGACGCAAGCAGTCGGCCTCCCGGATTGCCGTGCTGACCGGCATGCACCGGAAGGATGTGGCCCGCGCTCTGGCGTCATCTCCTCCCGACGGCCCAGATAGTCGCGAGCGGATCGCCTATGTAGCCCGGGTCATCGCAGGCTGGCGCCGCGACAAGCGCTTCAAGGACCGCCGTGGTCGCACCGCCAGTCTTGGCCTTGATGCACCATCGCCAAGTTTCATGGACCTCGTGAAGCGATACGGCGGCCGCGATATCCCAGGGCGTGCCGTTCTCGACGAGCTCGAGCGAATCGGCGCCGTGAGTCGCCTGCGCAACGGGCGGATCCGGCTGGTGACGTCCGCGTACGTTCCTGCCGGAGCGTCGAAGGAGAGCGTCGCGATCTTCGGTGAGGACGTCGCGGATCTGATCCAGACGATCGGTCAGAACATGGCGAGCGGACCGGAGGGTGGCATTTTTCAGCGGCGGGTCGCCTACGACAACCTTCCCGTGGAAGCGATCGAGCGCATTCATCGGCAGGTGCGGAAGGAAGGACAGGCCCTGCTCGAGTCACTCGATGGTCTGATGGCGAAGAGCGATCGCGATTCGAATCCGGCGAGCCGAGGGAGCGGCAGAAGACGAGCCAAGGTCGGCGTCTACTTCCACGCCGCGGACGTGGATCCGGAACGGGAGTCGAAGAGTCCGGACTACCTCGGAGACGAGCTTCAATCGTGGCGACGTCGCCGATCTCGTCCTGAATGCGCGGTTGGAGGTCGAGGGCGTACTCGTGGCGGTGGAAGTCGAGTTCCACACATCCGGCTCCGGCGGATGACGGCATGATCGCGACCGGCACACCGCAGTACTCCGTCGTCGTGCCATTCTTCAACGAGGCAGCCAACGCGGCCGCCCTCCTGTCCGAGATCGAGGAGGTGATGCAGCGGATCGCCGCGGTCTACGAGGTCATCCTCGTGAACGACGGCAGCACGGATGCGACGGCGACGATTCTGGCCGACTACGCGTCGCAGCATCCCGGGTTCAAGCTCCTCGACCTCGCGCGCAACCGCGGACAGGCCGTCGCGCTCTTCGCCGGTCTGCGGGCGTCGTCCGCTCCGATCGTGATCACGATGGACGGAGACGGGCAGAACGACCCGCACGACATCCCACTTCTACTCCGCGAGCTGCCCGCGGCCGACATGGTGGTGGGTGTGCGCGTCGATCGTCGCGATGGGCTGGCGAGGCGTGCGATCTCACGCCTCGCCAACCGGCTACGGCAGCGCATTCTGCGTGACGGCATGGACGACAGCGGGTGCGCGTTGAAAGTCTTCCGGCGTGAGATCGTGGGTACGTTGCTCTCGATTCGAACGCTCTACTCCTTTTTGCCGGCGATGGCGGTGGCGGCCGGCTTCACGGTGGTTCAATGCCCGGTGGCGCACAGGCCGCGGAAGGGAGGTCAGTCGAGCTACGGCGTACGCGCCTTCCTCTGGCGACCCATTGTCGACACCATCGGCCTCTGGTGGTACTCCCGCCGCTGTTTCGCCGTTGGCGAGCTGGCCGCAAAGGCATCCTCCGAGGCCGCCCGAGAGCCAACGCGCGAATCGGAATGAAGCGGCTCGCGCACCCGGCGTTCCTGTGGGCGTTCGTCGTCATTGCGTTGTTCGCTTGGCTCGGGACCCGGGGCCTGAACGAGCCCGACGAAGGCCGCTATGCCGAGATCGGGCGCGAGATGGCGGCGTCGGGCGACTGGCTGATTCCGCGTCTCAACGGGTTCGAGCATTTCCAGAAGCCACCTCTCCTGTACTGGGCGACGGCACTCAGCCTGCGACTGTTCGGCGTGAACGAGTGGGCGGCGCGGCTGCCGTCGGCCCTGGCCGCACTCGGCACGCTCTACTTGACGTGGCGCATCGCGACCATCCTCTTCGGTCCGTTGGTCCCGTCCATCGCCGTTCTCGTCTTGGTCTCGACGGCCGAGTTCCTACTTCTGAGCCGTACCCTCACGCCCGACATGATGCTGACCTTCTGGATCACGCTGTCGATCGCGTGCCTCGTCGAGCACGTCGCGGGCCGCGCGGGCCGGTGCTGGCGAATCGGCTTCTTCGTCGCGATGGGCCTGGGATTTCTGTGCAAGGGGCCGATGGCTCTACTGGTGCCGATCTCGGCTGCGGTGTGCTGGCAGATCGGCCTGCGGCGTCGCGGTGGGAAAGCTCGTCTGGGGTGGGGAACCGGACTGCCGATCAGCCTGTCCATCGCTGTTTCGTGGTTCGTGTTGGTCGCGCTGCAGCACCCCACGCTGATCGAGTATTTTCTCGGCTACGAGCTGCGCGACCGGCTGTTCAGCTCGGTTCATGGACGCGCGCAACCCTTCTGGTTCTTCGTCCCGGTGCTTCTCGGGGGGATGTTGCCCTGGACCCCGGTGCTGGTCGTCGTCCTGTTCGGAGCGTGGCAGGCAGTGCGGACTAGAGAGGCCGTCTCTCCAGAGAGCTGGCTTCTCGGCGGCTGGGTCGTGCCGCCATTCGTGATCTTGTCGCTCAGCGGATCGAAGCTCGCGACCTACGTGCTCCCCCTGTTTCCGCCGCTGGCGCTGCTCATCGCGCGCTGGTGCGCGGGACAGGCCGCAAGCCGGGCGTTCCGGAGAGTCGTCGGTGGGAGTGTGCTCTGCGCACTCACCGTGACCGCGGCGCTGCCGGTGGTCCTCGTGGTCCTGCGGTCCTACGACGCGCGCTACCACGACGTGTGGTTCGCGCAGGAGTTCACGTTCCTGCTGCTGCTTCTGGCCTGCTTCTTCGGAGCACTGCTGTCGAGCGTCGTCCGTCGCCAGTCAACAACGACCGCCGTTCTCGCCCTGGGCTGTGGAGCGACGATGCTCTGGGTTGGCCTCGTGACGCAGGCAGACCGGCTACTGGTGACGGAAGGCGGTTCGGTGCGTCCCCTGGCTCGCATCATCGAGACGATGCCCGGCGCCGTCTCCGCAGAGGTCTTCGCCTACGAGGTTCGGGGCAATGGGCTCGAATTCTATCTCCAGCGACTGGTGCGCCGGACCGAGAACCAATCCTCCATCGTCGTGCCGCCGAGCAGGGGCCAGAAGTCTCGGCTGATCACCTCGCCCGAGAGCTACCTCGACGAGCTGGGAAATCGTCCGGCCGCGGCGCTCGTCAGTCCGAAAGCGTTGACGCCGAATGGCTCGTTCGCGGATTGGCACGTCCTCGGCCGATCCGGCCGACACGCGCTCGTCGCGAATGATGCCTTTGCGCAAGCGGCCAGAGTACCTACGCAGGCGCCAGCTGACGAATCGTCCAAGCGGAGAGGATCCGCGCGAGATCTCCCCGGCCATCCTTTGCCGTCGGTCACGACCCAGGCCGATTGCTCAGGCCGCGGCCGACTGGGGTGCTGCAGGCAATTCGAAGGACACCGTCGTTCCCGTCTCAGCGGCGGTTGCGATCTCGATCCGACCGCGATGCTTGCGGACGATTTCCTGGCAGATCGCAAGCCCCAATCCTGCACCAGCGTGCGCGCTCGAGCCGTGACCGAAGCGCCGGAAGAGCAGGTCCGGATCATTCGGGGTGAAGCCCGGCCCTTCATCGCGAACGCTGGCACGAATGCTCGTACCGCACCGGGAGACGCCGACATCGATTCGGCCGCCCATGGCCGTATGTCGGAACGCGTTGTCGAGTAGGTTGATGAACACTCGCTTGAGCAGCTTCGAGGAGCCACGCACGAGCGTCGATTCCTCTGCCGAGATGGCGAGCACCCGGTTTTGCTCAGCGGCAACGGGTTCCAGAAACTCACAAACCTCGCGAGCAAGGCTTGTGAGATCAACGTCCTCGTTAGGGAGTGACTCTGCCGACTCGACCGCGCTGAGTGTGAGCAGGTCTTCTGCGAGAAGGGTGAGGCGCTCGGTTTGCTCGAGGGCGTCGAGTAGGCCGTCCCGATAGGCGTCCACCGAGGGCGTGGTTGCGAGTGTACCTTCGATGCGGGCGCGAAGCGCGGCCAAGGGGGTTCTGAGCTCGTGGGCGGCATCCGCCGTGAAGCGACGCAGATGAGAAACCGCGTGGTCGAGGCGCGCCAGCATGCGGTTCAGAGCACCGGCGAGCCGATCGACCTCGGTCGTATCCCGGTGCGCTACCCTGTGGTGCAGAGAGTCGGCCTCGAGCGCTTCGAGCTCGCTCGCGACGCGGTCGATCTCAGACGTTGCACGAGTCGTGATCTGCCAGGCCATGGCTCCCAAGACGATGAGGAACGCCGTGGCGCCGAGTCCCAGCGCGAGACGAGCACGTGCCAGACTCTGCACCTGGCGGTCGGCACGGACGCCGATCGCGATCCATCCTCCGCCGGGGACAGGGTGGCGTACCACTCGGTACAGGTGGCCGCCCTCGCTGAGGAACTCCGCTCGCCCAAGGCCGTCGTCGCGGGCCGGAACCGGTGAGAATCCACCAGGGATCGTTCCATGCACTGCCAACGAGTCACCGTGGTGGTCGACGACCGCGACGAACTTCGCCGGGCCCAGGTCACGTTCCGAACCGATCTGTGCGACGGCGACGGCGATGTCGTCGCTGCCGTCGTCGGGCGGCCACTCTTCGTCGGGCGGCTTGGTTTCGTCCGCGCGGAGGATCAGGGCCAGACCGACCGATTCCTCCTCCAGCGCCGCATCGAGCGGTCGCCACACGGCGCGCCCCAGCAGAGATGAAACGCCGATCGATGCCACGACGACGAGCAATCCGCCGAGGACGACGAACGACGCAGTCAAGCGAGCGCGCAGGCTGCGTGGCGATCGCATGGTGATCACGACCCCGCTTCTTCGAAGACGAAGCCGGCCCCACGGACAGTGCGTATCCGGCAGTTTGCGCCGGCTTCTTCGAGCTTTCGACGCAAGTGGCTGATGTGCACGTCGACCAGGTTGGACAGCCCATCGTACGAGTCATCCCAGCAATGATCGAAGAGCATCGTACGCGTAACCAGAGTTCCTTGGTGCAGGAGCAGGTACTCGAGGAGCGCGATCTCCTTGACGGTGAGCTTGAGCACCTTCCCTTCACAGCGCACGACGAACGCGGCCTGGTCGTACTCGAGGTTCGCGTACGCCAGAACCGGCGGTACGCTACTCGACGGGCGACGGAGAAGGGCACGGATACGCGCGATCAGCTCGGGGAAAGCGAATGGCTTGGCCAGGTAGTCGTCCGCACCGGCGTTCAAGCCGTCGACCCGCTCCGTGACGGTGCCCCTCGCCGTGAGGACGATGACCGGAGTGGTGCTCGCCGACTGTCGAAGCTGCACGAGAAAGTCGATGCCATCGCCGTCAGGCATGCCGAGATCGAGCACTACGAGATCATAGCGATTCAAGCGCCGCAGCCGACCCGCCGAGCCGAGTGTCGTCGCGACGTCGACCGCGAAGCCGGCTCCGAGAAGCCCATCGCGCAGGGCGCTACGAAGCGCGGCGTCGTCCTCGATCACCAAGAGCTTCATCCCTGTTGTGGTCCACCCATGCGTGAGCTCCTCGCGTCCAGCAGTCGCAGTGTTCCCGCCCGCGCCGTGCGTTCCTGCGACTGGGGATTCGTCAGTTGACGGTTAGTCAATAGCACGCACCGACCGCCGTCCACGACGGCAATGCCGAGGTCGCGCGGGTGGAAGTGTCCGTGCGACACCGCTCGGGTCGAGGTCGAGCGACATCATCGGACCCGTACCCGTTCGACCGTGAAGGATTCGTGAAGCGTGCTTCAGCGAAACCCTGCAGCGGTTCACCGAAGCTTCATGGCCCCACTGATAGGCCTGCTGTTGCCCGGCAAGCTCGCCGGGCTCGAGACGCGACGAAGCCCGGCGAACCCGGGCGCGTCGCAAAGGAGTAGAAGGTGATTTCGAAGACGATCGAAAGACGGTTGGGCGCCGCGGGTGCGATCGTGCTCGGGCTGTTCGCCTTGACGGGTGAACTCTTCATGCAACGCCAGGCAGAGGCAGCAACGGCGGTGGATGTGGTCGGGGCGCTGCGCGCGACATCGGCAGCACCCGGCGCGACGGGAACCTTCCGCGAGCGCTCCTCTGTGGGAGCTTCGGCACGTGCAGCAGGCGCGCGAACGACGCTCGTCGTGAGGGCGAAGAGTCTCGCGCCAAATTCGACCTACCAGGTGCGCTTGAGCGGGAAGCCGATCGGTACGCTTGCCACTGGCGCCGGCGGATCCGGTCGTGCGGTCTTCTCGACGCCCACGCGCGCGCGTGCACAAGCGCTGCCCGTCGATCCTCGTGGCCGTCTGTTGTCGGTCAACGATGCGAACGGTGACGACATGCTCGAGGGTGAGGTCGACGACCCGACGACGCCAGGCGGCATCCAGTGCTGCCTCAATACGGCGGAGGAGCAAGGTTGTGACTCGCTGCTCCCCGCCGACTGTTCGGCAGCCGGCGGCATCGACATGGGTGCTGGGACCTGCGATCCCGATCCGTGCACCCAGCAGGGCGATGACACGGACGAAGATGGTGGTGCGGACGGCGAGGTGGACGACGACGCGGTGAACGGTGAGGGCGGTCTGGCGAACTGAGCTGAGCGTTGTGTAGATCGTCTGACCTTTCAGCAGGGAGGCGTCTCGTCGACTGCCGGGACGCGGGCGAGGGCGACCGCTGCTCTTCGGAGCAGCGGTCGCTCAGCCCGCGTTCACCAGGTGCATGAGGTAGGCGACCATCAGAGCTGCCACCCATCCACACCGAGATGATGACGGCTGCCGCCACTCGGCTCACTGGGAGTCCGCCGGACAGCATCTCGGAAGCTCGAAGGCGGCATTCCTCCATCACCGCGTGCGGTACCATCTGGCGCGCCAGTGCGAACCCGAGTGGCAGAAGGAGGGCGTCGTCGAGGTAGCCGAGCAGCGGAATGAAGTCTGGAATCAGATCGATCGGGCTGAGCGCGTAGGCGGCAACGCAACCGACCACGACCTTGGCGTACCAAGGTGTGTCGCGATGACGCCCTGCCAGGTACAGCGCGAGGGTTTCGCGCTTGAGGGACTGCACCCGCTCTCTCCACGTTGGCATGTCGTCACCCTAGACCAGGCGCGGGGAGCGGTTCTCGCGTCCTCCGTCGGCCGGGGAACCGGTCTCGATCGTGTGGGGGTAGCCTCCGCGCAGCAGGATCGGCAGCGCGAGGAGCACGGCGGGAATCGTGCCGAGAAGGCCGAAGACGATCGCGATCGCGAGCGGCTGCAGCATCGAGCCTCCTCCTCCGACACCCAGCGCGAGCGGCAGGAGAGCCAGAATCGCGGCGAACGCCGTCATCAGGACGGGGCGCACGCGATTGAGGCTTGCTCGCGCCAGAGATTCCGTGCGCGGCAGCCCGGCGACGAGGCTTCGCCATTCGCTCACGTAGAAGATCGACGCCTCCGCCGAGATCCCGACGATCATCGTGAGACCCATCATCGACGCGACATCGAGCTCCGTCCCGGTGAAGAGCAGCCCAAGGAGGACGCCGCTTCCGGCGAGCGCTGCGACAGCGAGCACGGCGAACGGCTCGCGCCAGGTTTCGTAGAGGTAGAGAAGGATCAGGAATACGAGCAAGGTCGCCACGCTGAGGATGGCGACGAGTCCCCGGAACGACCGCTGCTGCTCTCGATAGAGCCCTCCGTAGGTGACATACACTCCTGCGGGGAGTGCTGCGCGCGCGACCGCATCGCGGACGTCGCGCATCACGGAGCCGAGGTCGCGCCCCGAGATCCGCCCTGTCGGCGCAACCATCGGCTGCATGTTCTCGCGTGTGATCTGTGGTTGGCCAGGATGGGGGATGAGGCTCGCCACGCGACCCAGGCGCACGGCGCCACCCGTCGTGGTCGGAAGCCGGAAGTTGCGGATCCGCTCGCGGCGGGAGCGGGAGTTGGGATCGCTCCAGAGCCGAATCCCGACCATCTGCTCCCCACGCTGTACACTGGTCGTGACCTCCCCCTCGAGCAGCACCCGAGCGATCTTCGCCACCGCATCGGGGTCGAGGCCGAGCATCTCCGCCTTGATGCGGTCGACGTGCACATCGATCCCGTCGCCGGCGAAGACGACGCCGCTTCGAACGTCGACCACCCCGGGGATGCGCTCGATGGTCTTGGCGATCCGAATTGCCTCCGTCCGGAGGACGCCGAGATCCGAACCGAAGAGCTTCACCTCGATCGGCTGCGGGACGGCGGTCAGGTCGCCGATGACGTCCTCCAGAAGCTGGGCGAGCTCGATCTCGATGCCGGGCACTTCGCGCTCGACACGCCCGCGGACGTCATCCATCACCTCGCCGATCGAACGCCTCGGCGCAGCCGTGAGGTGAACGAAGAAGTCGCCCTCGTTCGCTTCGGTGAGACCACCTCCCAGCGCGAGGCCGGTGCGCCGGGAGTAGGTCTTCACCTCCGGGACCGAGGCCAGAAGCCGCTCAACCTCACGGAGCCTGCGGTTCGTTTCGCTGAACGAGGTGCCGGGTGGGGTTCGGTAGTCGAGTACGAACCCGCCTTCGTCCATCGCCGGAAGGAACCCGACGGCGACGAAGCGCGTCGACGCGAGGCCTGCGGCAAGGACCAGAACGACGACGAGAAGCCCAAGGCGCGGATGCGCCAATACCCCCCGAAGGAGTCCTTCGAACCCGGCGTGCAGGCGCGACCTGAGCGATGTCGTGACGGTCGCCGGCTTGTGGCCGGCGACCGTCACGCCTGCGACGAGCGGAACGACGCAGGCAGCGACGCCGAGCGACAGGCTGAGCGCGATCGCCATCGTGGTGGAGAGTGCCCGGAAGAAGACGCCGGTGACCCCCGAGAGGTAGGCGAGCGGTACCAGGATGACGATGGTCGCTGCCGACGATGCGACCAGGGGCGTCATCACCTCGCGTGCCGCCGCGAGCGGCGACACCGGCGCGCCTTCCGCGCGACGCCGTTCGATGTGCTCGACGACGACGATACCGTCGTCGATGATGAGCCCGACTGCCGCAGCCATCCCGCCGAGCGTCATGATGTTGAGGCTGTCGCCCAGAGCGGCAAGGGCGAGCAGAGTTGCTCCGAGAACCAACGGAACGCAGGCGGAAGCGATCGCGGTCAGGCGCACGTCGCGCAGAAAGAGCCACAGCACCACGATCGCGAGCGCGACCCCTGCGAGGATGGATTCACGCAGCGAGCTCAACGATGCAGAGACGACCTCGGTCTGGTCGTACCACCAGTGGATCTCCAGGTCGTGCGATGCACGGAGCTTGAACTCATCGAGGCGCTTCCGCACCTCGCGCTCCACGTCCAGTGCGCTCCCGTCGGGCTGCTGGTAGACGTTGACGAGCACGGCATCGCGTCCGTCTGCAGTCACACGGACCCATTGCGGCACCGTCGACGCACGGATCTCGGCGACGTCCCCGAGAAGCACGACACCCTCGTCGCCGCGACGAACGACGACGCTGCGCAATTCATCGAGCGAAGCGATGCGCGTATCTGCCAGGACGAGATAGAGCTTCTCGTCTTCTTCGAGCCGTCCGATTGCGGTGACGACGTTCGCGGCCGAGACGGCCCTGGCGATCGCGTCCAGCGTGAGCCCAGATGCCTCGAGCCGGCCGGGATCGACCAGGACCTGAATCTCCGAAGTCTCGCCGCCCTGCACGCCGACATTGGCGACGCCGGGGACCGCGGACAGGAGCGGTGCGATCTCGAAGCGAGCAACGTCGCGTAGGCGCATGAGCGAGGCGCTTTGTGAGGTGAGGCTCAAGCCGATGATCGGAAAAACGGTCGGGTCCATGCGACGGACCTCGAAGGACACTTCGGGCGGGAGGGTCTTCAGGATCTGCGAGATCGCGGCCTGGACCTGCAGCGTCGCCGCGATCATGTCGATGCCCCAATCGAAGTTGATCGAGATCTCGCAGGTGCCTCGGCTCGTCGTGGATCGCACGGAGCGCAGCCCGGGAACGCTCCGGACCGTCTCTTCGAGCGGGCGTGTCACCTCGAGGACCATGCGATCGGCGGGGCGGTCGCCCGCATCGACCGAGACCACGACACGCGGGAACGTCGCGCGCGGGAAGAGTCCGACCGGCAGGAGCGGGGCAGAGGCAAGACCCGCGAGCGCGACGAGCACGAAGAGAAACAGAACCGAGCGGCGGTGGCGCTCGAGCCAGACGTCGGAGCTCACGGCGAGTCGCCGGACGCGATACGGAGCTTCATCCCGTCGGCGATCGCGGTGCGTCCCTCGGTGACGACGACGTCCCCCTCGGCGAGACCACTCTTGACCTCGGCGTATTCCGCGCCGTCGATCCCAAGCTCGACGCTGTGCCAGCGGGCTTCGTTGCGCGTGACGACGAACGCGCCAGGCTTCCCGTCGCGGTCGACGATGGCGTCCAGCGGGAGCCGCAGCGCCTCGTCTCTGCCGGCACTCTCGGCATGCACGCGGATGCGCATTCCCGCAATCAGCCAGCCCGGTGGGTCGGCCACCCGAACGATCGCCTCGACGAGCTGGGTTGCCGGATCTGCGACGGCGTGAACACGCGACAGGGTGGTTGTAACCGGTTGCGCATCGGGCGCGGCATAGACCGGAGTGAGCTCGACCTCCGCACCTTCCTTGAGGCGCGAGACATCCTCCACCTCGAACCCGGCGCGCACGATCATGGCCCGGTGCACGGCGAGCGTGACCGCCTCTTGACCCGCCTGAACGATCGCTCCGGGCCGCACCAGCACCTGCGCGACGATGCCGTCTCCGGGTGCACGCAGGACCAGCGGAGCCGCCCCATCACCAGCGCCGAGTGCGGCGAGCGCAGCCCGGCTCGACTCGAGCTGCTTCTCGGTGTTCTGTAGGTCCTGGTTGGTGGCGAGCTTTTCGGACAGGAGCCGCCGGATGCGGGCGAACTCGCGCGTGGCGAAGTCGACATCGATACGCGCCTTCTGCGCCTCGAGAGAGCCCGCCGGCACGGCGCCGACAGTGAGCAGGACGTCGCCTGCCTTCACGGGCTGACCGGAGACCGCCTTCACCTCGACGATCTGCCCCGCTCGCACGAGTGCGGTCGAGACGAGATGCTCCGGATCGAACTCGGCGGTGCCGAACGTGTCGATTCGCTCCGTGACGGGACCGCGGCCGACGGTAGCAACCTGCACCATGGCGACCACGGATGGTGTCGTATCGGGTGTCTCCTGTTCTCGATGACAGGCAACCGTCGTGAGAAGGAGTGCGGATCGGACGCCTGCGAGGATGCGGGCTTTACGGGTACGAGTCGCTCGGAACCGTGGTCTCACGCCGCCACCTCGCTCGCGCGCGAGATCGGGTTCACGCCGCCGCAAGCAGTAGCAATCCCTACCCAAGTCTCGGCGAGGCCTTGTGCCAACGTCGCTTCCTGCAGTCGCTGCTCGACCAGGGAGGTCCGAACCGTCTGATAGACGAGCCGATCGAGGTCGCCGCGGTCTGCCGCTACGCGCTCGACCGCTTCGATTCGAGCTAGAGGCGCGATCGAGCTCGTCACCTCGGGCAGGCGTCGAGCGATCACCTGCCCGACGCGAGTGAGCGCGTCGAGGCTCGCTCGCGTCGCTACCACGCGGGCCTCGTACTCGTGTCGTAGCCTCTCGCGGGTCGCGCTCTCGAGCGCGACCTTGGCCTGATTGCGATCGAAGATCGGGAGGCTCACGTTGACGAGACCACCCAGGAACTCCACCGAGCTCTCGTTGCGTTGCCGCACGACACCGATCGTCACGTTTGGTAGCTGCTCGATCACTGCCTGCCGAAGGCGCGCGTCTTGCGCCTGGTAACCACGGCGCAGCGCTTCCAGGTCGAGGCGTCGCGTCAAGCAATCCCGGATGATCTCGCCGACACCCGGTGGCGGCGGTTGCAGGTCACTCGGCGAGACGACGCGCACCTCTGGGTCGAGTCCTGCGGGATCACCGAGCATGCCGAGCAGATCGGCCCGAGTTTCCGCAGCGACCTGCTCGAGGTCGTCGCGCTGCCGGCGAAACGCCTCCAGTGCCGCGCGTTGTACGCCGAGCTGCGCGATCGTGACGTCCCCGGCGGCGACCGCGCGCTCGAGCGCCGATGTCGTATCCGCCTCGATGGCGATCTCCCCGGCGAGGAGCACGAGCCGCCGCTCGAGCCAGGCGAGCCGAGTCGTGAGCAGGCGAGCGTTCTGGGCTACCTGCCACTCTTGCCAAGCGATGCCGAGATCGACCTGCTCGAGACCCTTCTGCGCAACCTCACGCCGGACGGGCAGGGTGAGGATCGTGCGCGCGTCGATCGATAGTCCGAAGTTGAGAGCGGTGACCAGCCCCTGCGCCTGAGAGCCGTAGGGCTGATCGGCCTCGCCCGCGAGTGACGGGTTTGGCAGAAGCCCGGCTTGCAGCAGCTGCGCGGTTGCCTCGCCGCGCGCGTCACGCGCGGCGACCAGGTCGGGGTTGAGGACGAGGGCGAGGAGGGCGGCTTCGTCGGGATCGAGTGTGTCTCCGAGCTCGACTTCCCGGGACGCCAGCAAGGGGTTGCCGATCCGCTCGAGGTCCTCGCCGATCTGCGCTGGTGAGGGGGTCTCTGCGCGTAGCGGGAGATCGGCTGGCGGAAGAGGCGCACCCCGGTAGAGACTGCAGCCCGCCGCAAGGATCAGCGGGACAACCGCTGTGACGAAGGCCCTGAGTGCGTGACGGGTTCTCAGCAAAGCCTTGTGCATGTCGGTTGATCAGCCGTCGCCAGCGACTCCACGCGAAATCAGTCGATCGTTCGTTCGTCGCGCTGCCAGTGAGGTTAGCCGCCACTTTGTGAAGCGATCGTGAAGCGGTTCTGCGATCCCCGGCGCCCTGTGCCTGCTTGCCGTTGTGGCGGGTTGGTTCGTACCCTACCCCGACACCGCATGCCGTCGTAGACGTGCGCGGTGCGGGTTGCCGGGAGCCGAAGGGTCAAGAAGCGCTCGCCAGCGCCGATGCAGCCGATACGGTGACGCGTGCCGGTCAAGTACACGTAGAATCCGCCCGAGAACGAACCCAGACCCCCGTCCACCGCGACGTCGTAGCGGTGACCGGGTATTGCCGATCCGAAAGTTCGGTCTCACCACGAGGACACGCTCGACGTCGCGCATCGCCTCGAGACGTCCATTGGGAGGCATCGGTAGCGCGCGGTCGAGAGCGCTGCCGAGCCATCGCTTGCAATGCTGCTCCATGTGCTTGCCGACCCGCTGGAGGGCGGGCCGGCGAAGGAATCGGACGATGGGGCTCACGCCTCCTACCTCGGGCCCTGGGCGCAGTCATGAACTCCGCTGGCTTCGCTCCAGTAGCTCAACGCGAGGAGCGACCAGAGCGTCTTCTCACGGCAGCCGCGGAAGAACTCCGCGGGCTGCGAGAGCCAGCCCGACAGGCCCGGCACCGTGGCGCGCAGAACCGGCGACTCGCGCAGTCTCTCGCGCAGCCCGGCGTCTCTGCGATCGAGGAGGTCTCGCATCGTTCCGTAGTTGAAGCCGCGCTTCCGTCGCCCGATGACCTCGTCGGGCAGGCGACCGCTCGCCCACCAGCGGAGGATCCGTTTGGTGTTTGCTCGACCGGGCCACGGACTCACGCGATTCCGCGGCTCGAGTCCGAGCACGAACTCGACGAGATCGCGATCGAGAAACGGCATGCGCAGCTCGGCCGAGGCGTCCATCGCCGTGGAATCCGCAAACGACAGGATGTTCTCGCTGAGGAATGTCCGCAGCATGACCTCTTGAATGCGATCGAGATCAGACGCGTCGGGCGCGCACTCGCCGTAGAGGCGATCGACGGTGGCGAGGTACGGCTCCGGTAGCTCGGGGTCGTCAAGGAGCATTCGCACGTCCTCGATCGGAAGGGGGCGCTGGATCAGGTAGCGCGCCGCGGCAGGCACCGCGGCGCGCGTCGAACGCCAAACCGCGCTCTGGCGCGTAGCGGCGCTCTCGCCGCCAAAGACCTTGCTCTCGACCAAGAGGCGGAGCACTCGGCTTGGTAGCCAGGCCCAGCGGTGGAGCGTCGCCAAGCGAAAACGATCTTGGCTCAGGCGATAGCCGCCGAGGATTTCGTCGCCACCGTGCCCGCACAGGAAAACCTGCGCCTTCTCTCGCGCGCCGTCGATGACCAGCCATGTCGCCAGAGATGCGCCATCGCCGACCGGCTCAGTCAGCGACGAGAAGGCTCGCTCCATCGCATCGATCCGTCGCTTGGGTGTCACCAGGACGTCCCAGCTCGGCGCCCGGGGGGAGATCGAAGTCGCAGATCGTACGATTCCGCCACCTTCTGGAACCATGGTGTAGGTGAAGGTCTTGACGTCGCAATGATCGAGCGCGAGCGCGGTCCGGATGCTGTGGCTGTCGATGCCATCGCTCAGCAAGAGACCGGTCGGCATGTCGCTCACCAGGCATCGCTTGGCTGCCTGGCCGAGGAGTGCCCCGAACTCCTCGGCCAAACTGGCGCGCTGGCGACTCGTGGTAACGCCGGACCGGGGGCGGAAGCGGGGCTCGTACCATCGCCGGACCTCGACCTTGTCCGGAGCCACCATCAGGTAGTGCCCAGGTGGCACTTTCTCGCAACCCGCCAGCACGGTCCGCGGCGATATCACGTAGCGCATCGTCAAGTATTCGACCATGGCCGAGCGATCGATCCGGCCAGGAACCCATGGTGTCTGCACGAGCGCCTGGAGGCTCGAGGCGAAGGTGAGCGCGTCGCGCGCACGGAAGTGAAAAAGTGGTTTCTCACCGAATCGATCGCGCACCAGCCAAAGGCGGCGTTCGGCACGCTCGTAGAGGGCAAACGCCCATTGTCCAACCATGCGGTCGAGCGCGCCAACGCCCCAGCGCTCCCAGGCGTGCAGCAGAATTTCAGTGTCGGACGTCGAGCGCAGATCGTCTTGTCGGAGTCCGAGCTCGTCGCGGAGCTCGGCGAAGTTGTAGATCTCCCCGTTGAAGCTGACGATCGTCCGCCCGCTCGCGCTTTCCATTGGCTGGTGTCCTGCTGCCGACAGATCGAGGATGGCGAGACGGCGGTGCCCGAGCGTCAGCGGGCCTTCGCGCCGTAGCCCGTAGTCATCCGGACCGCGGCGTTGCATGCGCGCGAGCATGGCCTCGACTGCGTGGACGTCCTCCCCCGCATTCCCGCCGAACCGGAAAATCCCCGCGATGCCACACACGATGTGCTTCCCCCAGTCGGACCCTGCGGCCGAACTTTGCCCGTGATTGCCCGGTCCCACTCACCGAGCGTCGCGCCAGCTCTTCCGCGGTTGGGTCATTGCCGTAGCCGAGCGCGTCCCGGACCGAACCGGACAATGGATAGCTAGCGTTCGTCGTGTGAACGCATCGTGAAGCATCCCTTGAAGCTGGTGGGCCCGATCTTCCGGTTTCTGCTGGAGCACAGCGCGTGGGTCCGCCAGGAGGTGTTCGGCATCGCCGTGAACCGCGAGGGGGTCTTCACGGACGAGGTGGTGCTCGCCTGCGCGCGCGCACACACGTCCTCCTAGGCCCGCTGGGAGCGGCTGCGACGCTTCTTCCGCTGGCAGCTCGATCCGGAGCACAACCGCCTGACCCTGGACGCGGTGGACGGTCTGCGCAGGTTCGACCGACCCACGCTCATTCTCTGGGGCAAGGTGGACACGAACTTCGGGCCCGAGATCGCGGAGCGCCTCGCGAGCGACATTCCCGGGGTCGTCGGCGTCGAGTACCTGGAGGACTCCGCGCACATGCCGTTCCAGGAGGAGCCCGACGCGTACAACGCTGCGGTCCTGCGCTTCCTCGGCGCTTCCAGCGACGAACTCGCGCTCGCCTGGCTCGAGCGCCATCGGCTGTTCGACTCGCGCAGCCTCGGCTTGTGGGGGATTCCGGTCGGTCTGCTGGTCTCGACCTTCGTCATGTACTGGTTTCACCGCGCCGAGCACCGCTTCGACTGGTTGTGGCGTCTCACGCACCGGCTCCACCACAGTGCGCCGCGGGTGGAGATGCTGGGCGCATACTACACGCACCCGCTGGAAGTGCTTACGAAAGTCCTTCTGGGCGCGGTCATCAGACGCCGCTGACCGCGTCGGCGGTCGGGCTGCTCTCGGCGACGCTGAGCATGTGGCAGCACTGGAACATCGGCACGCCGTACAGGCTGGGCTACATAGTTCCCCGGGCCGGAGGCGCACGTGCTGCACCACGAGCGCGACGTTCACGCCCGCAACTACGGCGACCTGCCGGTGTGGGACATGCTCTTCGGCACCTTCGTCAATCCTCGTCAGGCGCCGAACACGAAGACCGGCTTCGACGTCCGCGCCAGCGTTCGCGTCAAGGACGTGCTCCTGATGTGCGACGTGAACGCGCTCCCCATCTCGGCCACGTCGGTGCGATCGAGCTCGAGGCTCGACGCATCTGGAGCGTGAACCTCAGGTCCGGACGGCGAGCGGAAAGAACGCGCGGCCCGCGTTCATCTCCGCCATGAACCAGTCTGCGAAGCCGTTCTTGATGACCCACTCGAGGCGGTCGCCGCGCCACTGCACGCGATACGGGTCGAACGCGGCGCGCTTCTCGGCCTGGAGACGCGACAGCGTCTCCAGCACGTCGGCATTGTCCTGTAGGACGGCAGGCCGCTCTTGCACGCGGCCCAGCCAGGCGACGAGGTGCGGGTGGCGGCTCGCATCGGGGGCCAGGCCGAGGAAGCTCGCTACCACCACGTGCGGCACGACCGCGATGTCGGCCAGCGAGTAGCTCCCGCAGAAGAAGTCCGACTGGCCGAGATGCCGCTCGAGCTCGTCGAACAGTCGCGCCATGTCTCGCGCCGCCGCCGTGTGCATCTCTGGATGACGCTCGCTGCGCCCGAACTCGAGCACCGTGACCGCATACAGGGCCGCGTCGAGCTGGGTATCGGCGAAGTCCTCGACCAGCCGGCACTTGGCGCGCAGACGCGCGTCCGCGGGATAGAGCGCAGGCTCGGGGTAGCGGTCCTCGAGGTACTCGCAGATCACAGTCGAGTCGTGGAGCGAGAACTCCCCGTCGACGAGCGCCGGTACCTCTGCGCGGGGATTCACGTCGAGGAAGTCGGTGCGGTTGCAGTCACCGTGCAGCGCGTGCTCGCGCTCGAACGGGACGTTCCTCTGGAAAGGGCAATGCGGACCTTGCGGGCGTAAGGGCTGAAGACGTCGTCGAAGAGTGTGAGCACGCTACCTGGTGTGGCACAGACCGTGACGACGCCCGCTTGACATCGAGGGGGCCCGAGTCGAGCATTCGAGAGACCGATGGAGCGATGGCGACGCGAGCGACTCGAGGGCGAGCCCGGGACGCAACGACCGTGACCGGCACGCTGCTCGCGCACGAGCCGCTGGTCCGGTTGTGCGCCTTCAGCGGCGTCCTCGCGGCGATGGCGCTGTGGGAGGTGGTGGCTCCGCGTCGCCGGCAAGCGATCGGCCGCCCGCTGCGCTGGACCGGCAACCTCGGCATCGTCGCGCTCGACACGGCGCTGGTGCGCCTGACGTTCCCCGTGGTCGCCGTCGGGCTGGCGATCCTGGCGCAGGAGCGCGGTTGGGGCCTGTTCAACGTGCTCGAGGTGTCCGGGTGGTTGGCCTTCGTGGCGTCGTTTCTGGCGCTCGATCTGGCGATCTACCTCCAGCACGTGATGTTCCACGCCGTCCCCGCGTTCTGGCGGCTGCACCGCATGCACCACGCCGACCTCGAGTTCGACGTGTCGACGGGCCTGCGCTTCCACCCGCTCGAGATCCTGCTCTCGATGGGCATCAAGCTCGCGGTCGTCGCGGCACTCGGACCGCCCGCGGTCGCGGTCCTCGTCTTCGAGGTGCTGCTCAACGCCACCTCGATGTTCAACCACGGTAACGTCCGCATCCCGGCGGCGGTGGACGCGGTGCTGCGCTCGATCGTCGTGACGCCCGACATGCACCGGGTGCACCACTCGATCCTGGCGCGCGAGACCAACAGCAACTTCGGCTTCAACCTGCCGTGGTGGGACCGCCTGCTCGGGACCTACTGCGCCCAACCGAAGGCCGGGCACGAGGGCATGACGATCGGCATCGAGCAGTTCCGCACGTCAGGCGATCTGCGGCTCGATCGGATGCTGCTCCAGCCGCTGCGCGGCCCGGCGAGCGGCTACCCGATCAACCGTGACGACGGCGCCGCCTGAGATGAAGCAACCGCGTCGCCCCTGGCGCGGGGTAATCCACGTTGGACTGTGCGGCGGCGTGTTTCGCGGCGAGGCCGGCGACAACGCACTGCACGCCCATGGTGCGCATCAGGTGTCGGTCGGATTGGACGGTCCGGTGACGGTCCGGGCCGGTGCGCGCTCGGTGCGGAGCCGCGCCGTCTTCGTCGCGGCGACGTGCGCTCATCGGATCGAGCGCGGCACGGTGCTCTCTATCTATGCGGACGTGTCGAGCGACCTCGGGGTCGGGATGAGGGCCGCCGCCGGGTGTCGCGCAGCCGTGGTCGCGCTCTCGGAGCAGATCGGCGATCGTCTCGCGATGGTCGGCAGTACGGCGCGCGAGCTCACGACCGACGTCGTTGCCGAGATCGCCGGCGTGTTCGGGCATCGCAGCACGTACGAGCAACCCGATCCTGCGCTGCTACGCATCACGCGGGTCCTCAGCGCAGCGATCCGTCACGGCGACACCCCGTCACGCGCCGCGCTCGCAACGCTGGCCGGTCTCTCCGAAGGCCGATTCTCGCACTGGTTCCGCGAGCGCGCCGGGATGCCGATGCACCCCTACTGGCCGTGGGCGTTGCTGGTCTCCGCAATCGGCATCGCGGCGGTCGCACTGCTCGAGCGCCTACAGCCCTACGAGCCGAAATGGCTCGAGGACCACGGCGACACGTTCGTCGACGTGCTGCACGGCTCGGTCAGCCTCGGCCTGATCTTCGCGACCGTCGAGATCGCGACCATCATGCGCACCTGGCTGCCGATCGCGCCTTGGTGGCCGTCGTGGCCGGCGTGGGCAAGTGTGCTCGCGGCCGGCGCGGTCATCGACCTCGGCCTCTGGGCGATGCACCGGGCAAGCCACGGCAGCGGGATCCTCTGGCGCCTGCACGCGCTGCACCACAGTGCGCAGCGGCTCTACTGGCTGAACGGAGAACGCCGCCACCCGCTGTCTGCAATCGTCCTCGCGACGCCCGGCATCACGGCGGCGATCCTCCTCGGTGCCCCGCCGCAGGCGATCGGCACCTGGATGGCGATGGTCTCCGTGCATCTCGCCTTCCAGCACGCAAACCTCGATTTCACCCTCGGGCCGTTGCGCTACCTGCTCTGCGTCGCCGAGATCCACCGCTGGCATCACAAGCGGGAGTACGAGGACGCGCAGGTGAACTTCGGCGAGATCTGGACGCTCTGGGACCACCTCGCCGGGACGTTTCACGACCAGCGCAACGGCGTGCGCGCAGGAGAGGTCGGCCTGCGGGACGAGGTGATGCCGAGCGGCTACGTGGCGCAGCTCGCCTGGCCGTTCACGCGGTGATCACGCCGCGCTTCAACGCTACACCGCGCGCACCAGCTTGCCCGGCATCGCACCGGTCGATTCGCCGTCCTCGAACGTGACCTCGCCCGCGACGATGGTCGCGCGGTAGCCGTCCACGCGCTGGATCAGGCGCCGGCCCTTGGCGGGCAG
>Ga0163153_10003358_pt1 | contig 21577 bp, 15 predicted proteins | sample OliLakLV19MP6IB1_FD_148629 | JGI IMG/M metagenome (GOLD analysis project Ga0163153, IMG submission 148629) | Freshwater microbial mat bacterial communities from Lake Vanda, McMurdo Dry Valleys, Antarctica - Oligotrophic Lake LV.19.MP6.IB-1 | ecosystem: Environmental > Aquatic > Freshwater >...
GGGGACCTCATCGAAATCTCCAATATCGGGAACTTCGACCTGCAATTCTTTCGTCATATTAACGCTCTCCGGCGACGGCGAGTATCAGCGTATCGCCTTCCTGAATCAAGCTGAAATGTTTCAGAAAACTCATGCCCAGCAGGGCTCGTTCACCCAGCTTGTCAGTGATAGTGGCGCGTACATTACGCAACACGAGAGGCCCGACCTGTATCCGGCCCAGTCGCGTTATCCAGCCTTTTACCGGCCCGGCTGCGGTCATCACGGTGATTTCCGGACCAAACTCCAGGCCCAGCGATCTGGCCACAGCTGAAGACAGTGCTACGTCTGATGCACCGGTATCGACCAGGAACGCAACGGCTGAACCATTAATCTCACCCTCAGCATAGTAATGGCCATCGCGCTGGCGATTGAGTACCAGTGCGACTTCACCATCCGTGGTCAAAATGCTCTGGGCCATCCTGTCATTGCGCGTCACGCCCTGGAACAAGGCAGTGAGCCCGAGCATAATCGCCACGATAGCGGCCCAATACAGGCTTTTGCCGCGCTGTTGTTCTGCTGCTGTATTGCCTTCCATTGCGGTATGCAGCAAACCCTCAGAGGGTCAGCCGCCGTAAGTCTTCCAACTGACTGGCCAGGTAGCGCGTGAAGCGCGCTGCCATGGCACCATCAATGACCCGGTGATCGTAAGAAACTGACAGGGGCAACATCAGCTTGGGCTGGAAGGCCTCGCCATCCCAAACCGGTTTGATGCTGGATCGGGACACACCCAAAATAGCTACTTCCGGTGCATTGATGATGGGCGTAAAGCCCGTGCCTCCAATGCCACCCAGGCTGGAAATCGAAAAACAACCGCCCTGAATATCCTGCGGCTTGAGTTTCTGCTCGCGGGCCTTGGCACTCAGCTCTGACAATTCACTGGCCAGTTCCATAATGCCTTTACGCTCGCACTCACGCAGCACCGGTACTATCAGGCCCTGCGGAGTATCAACGGCAATGCCGATGTTGAAATAGCTCTTCATCACCAGGTTTTCACCACTTTCATCCAGCGATGCATTGAATCGCGGATATTTCTTCATGGCTGCCACACTGGCCTTGATCAGGAAGACCAATGGTGTGAGCTTGAAGCCCTGCTCCTCTGCTTCAGCCGTATGCGCCTTGCGGAACGCTTCCATGTCCGTAATGTCCGCTGCATCGTGCTGGGTGACGTGCGGGATACTGACCCAATTACGGTGCAGGTGCCCGGCGGAAATCTTCTGAATACGCGACAGGGGCTGAGTAGTAATCTTGCCGAATTTTGCGAAATCGACTTTGGGCTGTGATGGCAGGTTGAAGCCGGCAAAACCAGCCGTTCCGCTGGCTGATTTGGCCGTCTTTGCCGCACCGCTCATAACGGATTTCACCAGTGCGGTTACATCTTCAGCCAGAATTCGACCACCCTTGCCGCTGCCTTTGACGGTACTGAGGTCGACTCCCAGTTCCCGCCCATAGCGACGCACGGATGGGCTGGCATAGGGCAATGAACCGGGTTTGCTTTCACCGGTTGCGGCCGCCGGTGCAGAGGTTTTTGGTTCTTCAGGTGCCGGTGACGGTGCCTGTTCGGAGCTTGTTTCAGACTCCTTGGATTCGCCATCTTCCGGCTCACTTTTATCCGGGGCTGCCGATTCTTCTGCGGCTTTCGGCTGTTCAGCATCAGCGTGCTGCTCATCAGACTCATCTTCAGCGGGATCTGCACTCGCTTCGCTGAGCTCAAGCACGGCAACCAGGTCGCCTTGTGAAACCTCGTCACCGACTTTTAACTTCAATTCCTTGATCACACCCGCTTGCGGCGAGGGTACTTCCATGGTGGCCTTGTCGCTTTCCAACGTAATCAAAGATTGCTCAATCTGTACGCTGTCACCCACCGCAACCAGAACTTCGATGACAGGCACAGCGTCAAAATCGCCGATGTCCGGTACTTTGATCTCGATGGTATTACTCACTGCTGATTCTCACTTCAGGCTCCATTGCTCATTTCAGTTCATCACATGATCTGGGCATCAAACAAGGGTTGGATTGATTTTATCCGGATCCAATCCCAATTTGCTGCGAGCGGCCAGCAGCTCACTCTGGCCAAACTGGCCTTTGCGGTAGAGGGCATAAATCGCCGCGTAAGCGATGTTGAAGCGATCCACTTCAAAGAACTTTCGCAGACGCTCGCGGGTATCAGAACGGCCAAAACCATCGGTACCCAGTACGATGTAATCCTGTCCAGGCAGGAAACCACGCACCTGATCGGCGAACGCCCGCACATAATCGGTAGCTGCAATCATTGGCCCGGGCTGCTCGGCAAGACATTGAGTTATCCAGGGTATGCGCGGTTCTTTCTCCGGGTTCAGGCGATTCCAGCGGGCACAATCCACGCCATCACGGCGCAGTTCGGTGAAACTGGTAGCACTCCAGATATCCGCTGAAATACCGAAATCCTGCTCCAGGATATTCGCTGCCGCAATGGACTCACGCAATATGGTTCCTGAGCCCAGCAGTTGCACTTTGCGACCGTGGTCGCCGCCCTTCCGCAGTTGGTACAGACCTCTGCGAATGCCTTCTTCGGCACCTTCTGGCATGTCAGGGTGGGTGTAGTTCTCGTTCATTACCGTAATGTAGTAATAAACGTCTTGCTGTTCTTCAAACATGCGCCGCATGCCGTCCTGGATGATGACGGCAACTTCAAAGGCAAATGCCGGATCATAGGAAATACAGTTCGGCACCATGCCGGACATCATGTGGCTGTTGCCGTCCTCGTGCTGCAGGCCTTCGCCGTTAAGCGTGGTGCGCCCGGCCGTGCCGCCGATCAGGAAACCCTTGGCGCGCATATCACCTGCAGCCCAGGCCAGGTCACCAATGCGCTGAAATCCGAACATGGAATAGAAAATAAAGAATGGGATCATGGCCACGCCGTTACTGGAATAGCTGGTCGCTGCCGCGATCCAGGACGACATGGCCCCAGCTTCGGTAATACCTTCCTGCAGGATCTGGCCTTTCTTGTCTTCCTTGTAAAACATCAACTGGTCGGAATCCACCGGCGTGTAAAGCTGGCCGATGGAAGAATAAATTCCCAACTGGCGGAACATGCCTTCCATGCCAAAGGTTCGTGCTTCATCCGCAACGATGGGCACAATGCGCGCAGCAATAGCCTGATCGCGCAGCAATATGGCCAATGTGCGAACAAAGGCCATGGTGGTGCTGATTTCCCGCTCTCCGGTGGATTTCATCACCGACTCAAAAGCGGACAACGGCGGGCTTTCGAGCTTCTCATACTCGGTACGTCGCTGTGGCAGAAAGCCACCCAGATCTTTACGCCGCTCCAGCATGTACTTCACCTCAGGGCTGTCCGGCCCCGGATGGTAATAGGGAATGCTTTCGATCTTGTCATCCGGCACCGGCACGTTGAATCGATCGCGGAATTGCCGGATTGATTCAGGATCCATCTTCTTCTGTTGATGCGTGATGTTTTGCGCTTCACCGGCACCACCCATGCCATAACCCTTGACGGTTTTAGCCAGGATCACCAGCGGACGCTCGCGCGGCTTCATCGCCAGATCATAAGCCGCATAGAGTTTATGTGGATCATGGCCGCCACGGTTCAGCCGCCAGATATCTTCGTCAGACATACTGGCGACCATTTCTTTCAATTCGGGATACTTGCCAAAGAAATGTTCGCGCGTATAGGCGCCACCCTTGGCTTTGTAGTTCTGGTACTCGCCATCAACGGCTTCTTCCATGCGCTGGCGCAGCAAGCCGTCCTTGTCTTTGGCGAACAAGGGATCCCAGTAGCTACCCCAAATGACCTTCAGCACACTCCAACGTGCACCGCGGAAAACCCCTTCCAGTTCCTGAATGATTTTACCGTTGCCTCGAACTGGACCATCAAGGCGCTGCAAATTGCAGTTGACCACAAATACCAGGTTGTTGAGTTTTTCCCGCCCGGCCAGCGAAATGGCACCCAAGGATTCGGGCTCGTCGGTTTCACCATCGCCGAGGAAGCACCAGACTTTGCGTTGCGAAGTGTCAGCAATGCCGCGATCGTGCAGATACTTGAGGAAGCGTGCCTGATAAATGGCCATAATCGGCCCCAGACCCATGGATACCGTGGGGAATTGCCAATAATCGGGCATCAGCCAGGGATGTGGGTAGGAGCTCAGCCCCTCACCACCGGTTTCCTCGCGAAAATGATCCATTGCATTTTCAGCGATGCGGCCTTCAAGGAAAGAACGGGCGTAGATGCCCGGCGATGAATGCCCCTGGAAGTAAACCAGGTCGCCACCACCGGGATGCTCAGGACCACGCCAGAAGTGATTGAAGCCAACGTCATACAAGGTCGCTGCTGAGGCAAAGCTGGCGATGTGACCTCCTAGTTCTCCACCCCGCTTGCCCGCCCGCAACACCATGGCCATCGCATTCCAGCGGATAATAGAGCGAATGCGGTGTTCCATCTCGGCATCGCCGGGGCTGCGCGTTTCCATGTGTGTTGGAATGGTGTTGATATAAGCGGTGGTCGCATCATAAGGCAAATAACCACCAGAACGACGGGTTTGATCAACCAGCTTTTCCAACAGGAAGTGAGCCCGGTTGGGGCCTTCACGTTCGATTACCGCACGCAGCGAATCCTGCCACTCCTGGGTTTCCAGTGGATCGCTGTCGCGGTGCAATTTATCTTCTTCGCTATTCATCTGCGTCCCTTACTATTCCATTTCGCTGGCAAGCCCGGCCTGCGCTTGTTCATACACCGGCTTGCGCCTGCTCGTACAATTGAGCTTCTGCCACGACCAGGGCGGTCATATTGACCACGCGCCTGGGTGATGCGGATGGCGTCAATACATGCGCGGGCTTGCCAGCTCCCAGTAGTATCGGACCAACACTGACGCCGTTGCTGATCACCCGTGCCATATTAAACGCAATATGCGCAGAATCCAGACTGGGCATGATCAGCAAATTGGCTGGACCACGCAATCTGCTATTGGGGAATATGTACTTTCGGAAGGCTTCGTCCAAAGCCATGTCTGCAGTCATTTCACCTTCCACTTCCAGTTCTGGGTCGGTTTGGCGCAGTATCTGCAATGCCTGCTTCATTTTTGCTGCGCTGCCATCCCTGTGACTGCCGAATGCAGAATGCGACAGCAAGGCCACGCGGGGGCGTAAGCCAAAGATATGCAGCTTCTCCGCTGCCATGCGTGTAATTTCGGCAATCTCTTCGGCCGTGGGATTTTCATTCACGTGGGTGTCGGCCACAAAATAAGTACCATCGTCGGTGTTTAGCGCAGCCAGCGAAGCGGCGATTTTCGCACCCGGTTTGAGTCCGATGACGTCCAACACGTTTTCGAGGTTTACGCGGTAACGCCCCACCACGCCTGTAATCAGCGCATCAGCTTCACCGCGATAAACCATCAGGCTGCCAATGACACTGTTTCTGGTTCGAACTATGACTTTAGCCGTGTCAGGAGAAACACCATTGCGCTCCATGATGGAGTGGTAAGTAGTCCAATAATCCCAAAAGCGTGGATCAGAGTGGGGATTAACCAATTCAAAGTCGACACCCGACTTCAACCTCAGACCCAATTTTTCAATACGTGCCTCCACCACTTCCGGCCGGCCGATCAAAATCGGTTGGGCCATGCCGTTATCCACCACCGATTGCACAGCACGCAGAATAACCGGCTCTTCGCCATCCGCATAAACCACGCGTTTGGGATGCGAGCGAGCGGCATCAAATACAGGCTTCATCAGCAGGCCGGTGCGATAAACAAACTGCTCCAGCTTTTCGCGGTAGGCATCCATGTCTTTAATAGGACGTTTGGCCACGCCACTATCCATGGCGGCCTGTGCCACTGCGGGTGCCAATTGCACCAGCAAGCGCGGATCAAATGGTCGGGGAATGATGTAATCCGGGCCGAACTGCTGGGTTTCGCCTGAGTGACGGCCTGCCCCAACCTGCTGGAATTCCATCTGTGCAAGTTCGGCAATGGCACGCACACAAGCCATTTTCATCTCGTCATTAATGATGCTGGCACCGACGTCCAGTGCACCGCGGAATATGTACGGAAAGCACAACACATTATTGACCTGGTTGGGATAGTCCGAGCGCCCAGTGGCGATAATGGCATCCGGCCGTGCCTCGCGTGCGTCTTCCGGCAGTATCTCCGGATTGGGATTGGCCAAAGCCAGGATGATGGGCTGATCGGCCATGCTTCTCACCATGTCCTTGCTCAGTACACCACCGGCGGATACGCCCAGGAAAATATCAGCGCCGCTGATGACCTCTCCCAAGGTGCGCATATCCGTTTCTACGGCATAAGCTTTTTTGCGCTCATCCATGTCTTCGATGCGGCCGGTAAAAATTACCCCGCATCGATCGACCACGGTTATGTGTTCTTTGGTCAAACCCAGGTTGACCAGCAAATCCAGGCAAGCCATGCCAGCGGCACCTGCACCTGAGGCGACCAGGCGTACTTCGGCTATATTTTTACGGACAACTTGTAAGGCATTCAGCACCGCAGCAGCGGTAATGATGGCGGTGCCATGCTGGTCATCGTGGAACACCGGTATGGACATTCGTTTCCGCAGGCTGGCCTCTACATGGAAACATTCCGGCGCCTTGATGTCTTCCAGATTGATTCCGCCAAAAGTTGGCTCCAGCGCAGCGATGATATCGATCAGCTTGTCTGGATCCTTTTCGGCAATCTCAATATCGAATACGTCGATGTCGGCAAATTTCTTGAACAGTACGGCTTTGCCTTCCATCACCGGCTTGGCCGCCAGCGGACCAATATCACCCAGTCCCAACACGGCCGTGCCGTTACTGATTACAGCCACCAGGTTACCGCGCGCCGTGACTTCGACTACCGCTTCGGGGTTTTCACGAATCAGCTCGCAGGCTGCCGCCACACCCGGTGAATAAGCCAGCGCCAAATCCTGCTGAGTGGTGACCGGTTTGGTTGGCGTGATCTTGATTTTGCCCGGTGTAGGATAGCGGTGATAATTCAGCGCATTTTCTTTCAGATTGGAAGTCATTTAGGGCCTGTTGGCCGAACTCTCGGCATCAAAGACAACGTACATAATGGATAACGCAGCCCGCTCAAAAAGCCGGGCTGCCAGCTACTCCAGATACAGGTGCTCAGCTCGCTCTCAAGCCGCTTCCTGGCTGGCATCATATTCACCCACCGCAGCCAGCCCGTTCATGCGTGCGCGATGTGCCAAGCGTTTTTGTGCGGCAGCCGCATTGGCAGAAATATTCTCACCCCAGACACTCAAAGCGGCTGCCTGCAAGGCGCGGCCATAAGAAAATGTCAACGGCCATGGGAAAGCACCCAGTTTGTTCATGGCATCCAGATGCGCGGTGGCTTCTTCATCTGATTGTCCACCAGACAGGAATACCACGCCAGCCGTGGCTGCAGGAACTGCGTTTAACAAGCATTGCACGGTAGCTTCGGCAACGTCCTGCACACCAGCACGGGATGATGCCTCTGAGCCGGATATCACCATACTCGCTTTGAGAATGGTGCCTTCCAGCAGCACATTCTGCTCATACAATTGGTGAAACAGCGAACGCAGGGTGGCCTCGGTAACTTCGAAAGACTCGTCCAGGCTGTGGCTGCCATCCATCAGCACTTCCGGCTCGACCACGGGCACAATACCAGCTTCCTGGCACAGTGCTGCGTAACGCGCCAGCGCATGAGCGTTGGCATCAACGCAGGAAGAAGTAGGAATGGTTTCGCCAATGGTGATGACTGCGCGCCACTTGGCAAAGCGTGCACCGAGCGCGCGGTACTCTTCGAGACGAGCACGTAGGCCATCCAGACCTTCCGTGATTTTCTCATCAGGATGGCCAGCCAGCAGGTGTGCACCCATGTCTACTTTGATGCCGGGCAGAATGCCGGCTTCTTGCATAACACTGACGAAACTTCGGCCATCAGCGGTTGATTGGCGCAGAGTTTCATCGTACAAAATGGCACCGGAGATGTGCTTGCCCAAGCCTGGCGTGGTCAACAACATTTCCCGATAAGCACGCCGGTTTGCTTCCGTGCACTCTACCTTGATCGATTTGAAGCGTTTGGCAATGGTGCCAGTGCTCTCGTCTATGGCAAGTATGCCCTTGCCTTCTGCAACCATGGCCTGCGCGACCGTTACCAGATCCGAACTGCTCATTGATGACTCCTGAGAATTGAAATTAGCCAATCCCCAGGCTGGGCTGGGTTTTAGCGCTGCAAGATAAACATTCTACTGCCTGAGGCGGAACATGGCCATTACCCCAAATCCGTCGCTAAGCTGATTTGGACCATCAAGCCTTGGATAAATCCAGTTCGGACTGGTTTTCCACGTCGCCTTGTGGCCCCAACTGTATCAGTCGCAGCGTGTTGGTTCCGCCCTGATCACCGAGTTTTTCACCCATAGTCACTATCAGCCGGTCACCGGCTTTCACGTGACCCTTGTGCCAGAGAATCTGCAGCACTTCCTGAATGGCCAGTTCGATATCGGCACCTACTGGTTCATGCGCCACCGGTATGACATCGCGAAACAAAGCCATGCGGCGGCGACTGGCTATGCTGGGTGAGAGGGCAAAAATGGGAACAGAAGATTGCACTCGGGAAAGCCATTGCGCGGTAGAACCCGACTCAGTCAAAGCCACGATGGCCTGTACCCCTACATTCTTGGCCATGTACATGGCCGCCATGGCGATGGCCTGATCGATGCGCTCAAACCGAACATTCATCTGGTTGACGACTCCGGAGCGATCAAAATGCCGCTCAGCGCCGAGACAAATGCGGTGCATGGCCTGGACGACCTTGACCGGGTGCCTGCCGACAGCCGTTTCGGCCGAAAGCATCACCGCATCCGAGCCGTCCAGGACGGCATTGGCTACATCCAGTACTTCTGCCCGGGTGGGTATGGGATTCTCGACCATGGATTGCATCATCTGCGTGGCCGTGGCGACGATACGGCTATGTTGCAGAGCTGTACTGATAATGCGTTTTTGCAATCCCGGTAATTCTGCGAAGCCAATTTCAACGCCCAGATCACCGCGTGCTACCAGTATCGCGTCAGAGGCATCACAGATTTCTTCCAGATTGTCGATAGCTTCAATACGTTCAATCTTGGCCATCAAATGAGCTGAGCTGCCGGATTGGCGCAACAGTTCACGGGCGCGGTGCATATCGGCTGCATTGCGGGCAAACGATACGGCCACGTAATCAGCATCCAGCCGGGCTGCCAGTTTAATATGCTGCAGGTCATGCTCGGCGATTCCGGCGATGGACAAGCCGCCTCCCTGCAGGTTGATGCCTTTGCGATTACCCAGCACACCGCCGTTTTCCACTTCGCAGATAATCTTCTTGTCTTTGATGGCCAGCACGCGCATGGAAATCAGACCATCATCCAGTAACAGGATGTTGTCGGGCTGCACATCCTCGGCCAGCTTGGTGTAGCCCACGCCCACCCCGTGTTGATTGCCTTGGCGATTAGGATTACCGGTATCCAGCTCGAACCGGGCACCTGTTTCCAGTACCACATGACCTTCTGCAAAAGTCTCGATGCGGATCTTCGGACCTTGCAGATCGAACAGGATCGCGACCTCGCGGCCGGTTTCGGCGGCGACTTCACGCGCCATCCGCATGCGCTGCTCATGGGTTTCGATTGGGCCATGAGACATATTCAAACGCAAGACATCAGCCCCGGCCTTGATCAGGGCATGCAAGGTTTCCCGCTTGTCGGTGGCAGGCCCAAGAGTTGCAATAATCTTGGTGCGGCGGATTTCGGTTTTGCCATTGTTGTCGTCCATTTTCATGGGGCGAATTATAGTCTGATGAAACGGTTAATCACATGAACCTTTTCTTACAAGCAACCGTGCCGAACCAGGTGCGAATCAGTTAAGCTGAATTCATGATGACTCCAGCTTGGCAAACATTGCTGCACCAAGGCATTAAAGCCGTACAACAAAGGCAGGCAAGCCAGGCATTGGAGTTGCTGCAACAAGCTCAAAAGCTGAAGCCAGACTCGCGCGAAGTAAACTATTGGCTGGGTAATGCGCAGCGCCTCTGTGGCCTGGCAGCAGAAGCGGAACAGACTTTTCGCAAGCTTTTGGCAGCCAACACTGCGGATTTTGATTCGACATTGGCACTGGCTTTTTTGCTGAGAGAACAAGCTCGGCTCAGCGATTTCAACCAGGTCCTGCTCGCCTTTGTTGCCCAGCCTTCTGCTGACTCGCCATCCTTGCTGAAGATCACTGGCCTGCTGCGGGACAGCAATCAGTTCAGCAGCGCAATCGCGGTAATGCAGCAACTTGTGGCCAGGGAACCCGGCCTGGCCAGCCATCACTTCAAACTGGCTCGCTTGTACCAGGGAGTTGGTGAACACGAAGCAGCCTTAAAAGCCTTTCGCTCAAGCTTGCTACTCGATACAACGATCGGCGGTGCCTGGCTGGGCCTGGCCACCTTGCAAAAATTTTCCGATGCGGATAACGCCGACTGGCAACTGATCTGCACAGCGCCGGAACAAGCGGCTGATTCGGAGGCGGCCCTATGCATCGCCTTTGCCCGTGGCAAAGGTTTTGACGATCTGGAAAACTATGCTCAGGCCTGGAAACACTACCTTGAAGGCAATCACCAGCGAAGTTTGAATCAGTCCTGGAATCCAGCAGCCTGGAAGGATTTTGTAACACAACAGCTATCCCAACCGATCGAGCGCTACGAAAAATGTGAAGGTCAGCGTAACGCGGTGTTTATCGTCGGCATGCTGCGCTCTGGCACCACTCTGCTGGAACAATTATTGGACCACCATTCCCGGATTACGGGCCGGGGTGAACTGAACTTCCTTGCCCATGCGTGGAAAAGTTGGGAGCCGGTGCAGCGAAGCAGGTCAGCAAACAACAAAATGACAAAAACCGAATTGGCCAATAATAAAATGGTAGCCAATGAACTGGCCACGCAAATCTGGAAACACATGCGGCTGGATGATGGCCCTGCGGATCACTATTACATCGACAAGAATCCGCTGAACTTTCGCTACCTGTCAATGTTGTCCGAAATAATGCCCGAAGCCAAAATCCTGCACCTGCGACGCGACGGTCGCGACAGTTGTCTGTCCTGTTTCATGCAGTTGTTCCAACATCCGGATGCGGCATTTTCCAACCAACTGGATGCGTTGGTGGACTATTACCGCGGCTACCTGCAATTGATGCAGCATTTCAGCCAGCGTTTGCCGGACCAGATAATGACCTTGGCTTACGAAGACCTGATTGAGGATAAAAGTGCAACGGTCGGCACAGTGCTGGATTTCCTGGGCTTGCCGGGCAGTGCATCCGACATCAGTGGCACATCTAACATGAAAGCTGCAGGATCAACCGCGGACTCACCGCGGCCTATTCGAACCGCCAGCGCCTGGCAAGCCCGGCAGAATGTGCACCGAAATTCATTGGGCCGCTGGCAGAATTACTATGAATTCGCGCCAACTTTCTTCGATCGCATTGCCGAACTGGATGCTGAGTTCAGCCTGGATTCAAAGCCGGATTAAATCCTTTCCTACTGCCCGGCAGAGTGTGTGTACCGGGCAAAAATCTTGCTGCCCGTTGCATCGATCGCTTGCTGCAATCGCTGAGAAATCCGGACTAAGTCTCAGGCTGCTCTGGCGATTAAAGCCGCAACGGCTGGCAAATTTTTGCCCTCAACGAATTCCAGAAAGGCACCGCCACCGGTAGAAATATAACTGATGTCCTGCGCCACGCCGAATTGGTCTATAGCTGCCAAAGTATCACCACCACCCGCTATGCTGAACGCTTTGGACCGGCCTATTGCCTCTGCCACTGCCCGGGTACCGGATTGGAAAGCCGGAAACTCGAAAACGCCGACTGGACCATTCCAGATTATGCTGCCAGCACCTGCAATGATTGCGGAATAGGAAATGGCCGTAAGCGGGCCGATATCAAGAATCATTTCATCCGCCTGCACTTCGTGCACCTGCCGCACGATCGCCTCGGCATTCGCGCTGAATGATTTTGCGACCAGTACATCCTTGGGTATGGGAATCGAGCCGCCGTTTTCATGCGCCTTGCGTATCAAACCTTGCGCTGCGCCCAGCAGATCCGGCTCATACAGCGATTTGCCTACTTCATGGCCACTGGCTGCAATAAAAGTATTGGCAATACCGCCACCCACGATTAACTCATCTACCTTGTCGAGCAAATGATCCAGTACAGCCAACTTGGTGGAAACCTTGGATCCGCCAACAATGGCCAGCAAAGGGCGTTCAGGCGCGAGTAAAGCCTTCTGCAAAGCCTGTAATTCCCGGTGTAACAAAGGCCCGGCACAGACCACCGGTGCTTTGCGAATCACACCTTCGGTTGAAGCCTGGGCACGATGCGCTGTTCCAAAGGCATCCATGACAAAAACATCGCACAGCGCTGCCATGCGGCTGGCCAGTTGCAGGTCATTGCTTTTCTCGCCAACGTTGAATCGGACATTTTCACACAGCACCACTTCGCCAGCTTTGATCTCCAGGCCGTCCAGCCAATCGCGCTCCAGCCTTACCGGCTGGCCCAACAATTCCTGCATGTGCTGCGCAACGGGTGCCAAGGAATCCGCTGCAGAAAAAACTCCTTCAGAGGGCCGCCCCAGATGCGACAGCACGATGACGGCTGCACCTTTTTTCAGCGCCAATTGAATACTGGGCAGCGCCGCACGAATACGTGCGTCCGATGTTACCCGGCCATCTGCCACCGGCACGTTGAGATCCTCACGTATCATCACGCGCTTGCCGGCCAGGTCCAGATTTTCCATTCGCAAGTAGTTCATCTGCTTTCTACCTTCGAAGCCTTGCAGCTGGTTCAGGCGTTCATCAAGGCAATGGTGGTATCCAGCATGCGATTGCTGAAGCCCCATTCGTTGTCATACCAGCTCAGCACTTTCACCATCGTTCCTTCCATCACCCGTGTCAGCGTGGAATCAAATATAGAAGAATGTGGGTCGTGGTTGAAATCGATGGAAACCAACGGCCGCGTGTTATATGCCAATACACCTTTCATTGATCCCTCGGCTGCCTGCTTGACGATACTATTTACTTCTTCCACCGTGGTGGCACGGCTGGCCACAAAGCTGAGGTCCACCACCGATACGTTGATGGTGGGCACGCGCATGGAAAACCCGTCCAGGCGCCCATTCAATTCAGGCAAAACCAGGCCAACTGCTGCCGCAGCACCGGTCTTGGTTGGAATCTGGCTCATGGTGGCAGAGCGTGCACGGCGCAAATCCGTGTGATACACATCGGTTAGAACCTGATCATTGGTGTAGGCATGAATGGTGGTCATCAGGCCATGTTCAATCCCCACCCCTTCATGCAGCACCTTGGCCAATGGCGCCAGGCAATTGGTGGTGCAAGAGGCATTGGAGATGACCTGGTCGGTAGATTTGAGGCTCTGATGATTGACGCCATAAACGATGGTGGCATCCACGTCCTTGCCCGGAGCTGAAATAATCACCTTCTTCGCTCCGGCAGAAAGGTGGGCACTGGCCTTGTCCTTGCTGGTAAAGAAACCGGTGGATTCAAGCACCACGTCAACAGCCAGGTCTTTCCACGGCAACTTGGCTGGATCGCGCTCTGCCAACACTTTGATACGATCTCCGTCGACTACCAGGTCACCATTGACCACTTCTACTGCAAAGGGGAATTTGCCATGGGTCGTGTCATAGCGCGTGAGATGCGCATTGGTTTCGGCATCGCCCAGATCATTGATGGCAACCACCTGGATTTCATCGGTACGGCCAGACTCATACAAGGCCCGCAGGATATTACGGCCGATGCGGCCATAACCATTAATTGCTACTTTAATCGCCATTTTCTGCTCCTGAAATTGTTACGCGTGTTGGTTTTGGCCTGTTGCTAGGCACAGCTTCCGCTTAGCTCGAATTCTCTTGGTGAAATCCCTGATTTATTCAGAGCTTCCATTATTCTTTATTTAGGGTCTCGCGTACCGCTTTGCAAACATGCGGCACGGTAAAGCCATATTGTTCGAACAATATGTCAGCCGGCGCGGAAGCACCGAATTTATCTATTCCTATAATACGCCCCGCCGGGCCCACAAAGGCATGCCAATAGAGGCTCACGCCGGCTTCCACCGCTACCCGCGCCTGCAAACTGCTGGGTAGTACCGCTTCGCGATAGGCTGCATCCTGCTGCAGGAACAAGCCAGGGTTCGGCATGGAAACTACGCGCACGGCCACGCCTTCTGCGGACAGAGCTTTGGCTGCCGCAACCGCCAGGCCTATTTCCGAGCCGCTGGCTATGATGAGTGCATCGGGCTTGCCGTCAGATTCAAGCAGCACATAGCCACCACGGGCAATGTCATCCAACTGGGTACTAGTGCGTGGCTGATGCGGCAGGGTCTGGCGAGTGAACACCAAAGCGCTGGGCTTGCCGCAGTTTTCAATAGCCGCTTTCCAGGCCACAGCAGATTCCACCGTATCGCAAGGACGCCATACCTGCAGACCCGGAATCAGCCGCAGGCTGGCAACGTGCTCAACCGGTTGGTGGGTAGGGCCATCTTCACCCAAACCGATGGAGTCATGGGTGTAAACATGAATGTTGTGCGCCGGTATCAGCGCTGACATGCGTACTGCATTGCGGGCATAGTCCGAAAATACCAGGAAGGTGGCGTTATAGGGGATAAAACCGCCGTGTAGCGCCATGCCATTGCAGATGGCGGTCATGCCGAATTCGCGTACGCCGAAATAAATGTAGTTGCCATTCTCTCCGCCGGCATTGACATCCTCGCTGCCCGACCAGATAGTCAGGTTGGAACCTGCCAGGTCGGCTGAGCCACCGGCCAGTTCCGGCAGCATAGGGCCGAATGCTTCCAACGCGAGCAAAGAGGATTTGCGTGAGGCCACATCTCCGCCCTTGCTCTGCATTTCTGCAATCAAGGCGGCGCTGCGCTCTTGCCAGTCATCCGGCAGCTCACCCTGCATGCGACGGTTGAACTCGGCTGCCAACTCCGGGTATTTCTCGCTGTAGCTTGCGAACAGCTCTTGCCAGGCTTGTTCGCGGCTGGCACCTTTTTCACGGCCATCCCATTGTTGGGCAATGTCTGCTGGAATTTCAAAGGGGGCATACGGCCAGCCCAGATGTTCCCGTGCCGCGGCAATTTCCGCCGCACCCAAAGGTGCGCCGTGTGTTGCTTCAGTGCCCTGCTTGTTGGGTGCACCAAAACCGATCACTGTACGACAGCAAATCAGGCTCGGGCGTGAAGTCTCTGCCCGCGAAGTATCAATTGCTTGCTGGATTTCTACCGGGTCATGACCATCGACATCTCGGATCACGTGCCAGCCATAAGCTTCAAAGCGAGCCGGAGTGTCATCGGTAAACCAGCCTTTAACCTCGCCGTCGATGGAAATGCCGTTGTCATCCCAGAAACAGTTCAGTTTGCCAAGGCCCAGGGTTCCTGCCAGGGAACAAACCTCATGCGAAATACCTTCCATCAAGCAGCCATCACCAAGGAATACCCAGGTGTTGTGGTCAACCAGTGGAAACCCTTCGCGGTTGAAGCGATTGGCCAGCACTTTCTCAGCCAGCGCCATTCCCACTGCATTACTGAGCCCCTGGCCCAAAGGCCCGGTGGTAGTTTCTACTCCTGGCGTTTCACCGAACTCCGGATGACCCGGGGTGCGCGAATGCCATTGACGGAAGTTCTTCAATTCTTCGATGGGCAAATCGTAGCCGGTGAGATGTAACATGGAGTACAACAACATGGAACCGTGGCCGTTGGATAGTACGAAGCGGTCGCGATCCTCCCAGCCAGGATTTGACGGGTTGTGTTTCAGGTTGTCGTTCCACAGTACCTCGGCAATATCCGCCATGCCCATGGGCATGCCCGGGTGGCCTGATTTTGCTTGTTGAACTGCGTCCATGGACAAAGCGCGAATGGCGTTGGCGAGGTCACGTCTGCTGGGCATTTAATTTCCTGGCTGTGAAAGTTTTGCGCTTCCAGTGATTGGAAGCGCTCGATCGAACGGCTGATTATAACGACAAATTCTGGCCTATTGCCTTGCGCTGGGGCAAGGCTTGCTCCTGTAATTCCGGTGAATCTTGGTAATTTTCCTCAGATGCGATTCGCTGCTTTGCCAAATTTCTGCAAAGTTCCAGCCTTGTACTCAGCCCAATATTCATTCAATTCCTTACGCACCACTGGCAACAGGAAGTAAATACCGATGATATTGGGGAAAGCCATGGCAAAAATCATCGCGTCGGAGAAATCGATTACCGAACCCAGTTGCATGGAAGAGCCTATGACGACAAAGGCCAGAAACAGGACCTTATAGGTGATATCGGTAATCAGGGATTCGCCGAACAGATAGGTCCAGGCTTTCAAGCCATAGTACGACCAGGAAATCATGGTTGAGAAAGCGAACAAAATAACGGCAACGGTCAGTACCCAAGGGAACCAGGAAATCGCTGACTCAAAGGCTGAAGAGGTCAAAGCCACACCCTGGCTGGGGTCTACGCTGGGATCCCAGGAGCCGGTGATAATGATTACCAGCGCTGTAATAGTACAAATCACGACGGTGTCAACAAATGGCTCGTATAGCGCTACGAATCCCTCGGTTATGGGTCGGTTGGTTCGAACGGCCGAGTGCGCGATGGCTGCTGAGCCCACACCCGCCTCATTGGAAAACGCGGCGCGCTTGAAACCCTGGAACAAAACACCCACGACCCCGCCGGCCATGCCCTCCGGACTGAACGCACCGTTGATAATAGCCATAACAGTAGCAGGTAATTCCGACAGATTCATGCCGATGATAATCAAGCCGGCTGTGACATAAATAATCGCCATTAAAGGCACAATTTTGGAGGTAACCCGGGCAATACCCTGGATTCCGCCGATGATGACCAGGCCCACCAGCGTGGCAATCACTACGCCGAACAACCAGCCCTTATCAACCAGCCAACTGGCATCGCCGCCGGTAACCGCTACCACCTGCTTGAAGCTCTGATTGGCCTGGAACATGTTACCGCCGCCAAACGATCCGCCAATGCAGAAAATGGCAAACATGACGGCCAGGATTTTGCCTAGCCCTTTCAGTTTATCACTGCGTTCAGCCAGACCTTTGGACAGGTAATACATGGGTCCGCCGGACACCGAGCCATCGGTATACACATTGCGGTAGCGCACGCCTAAGGTGCACTCGACAAACTTGGAGGACATGCCCAGGAAACCAGCCACGATCATCCAGAAGGTGGCGCCCGGACCACCCAGCGAAACCGCTACGGCTACACCGGCTATATTGCCCAGGCCGACTGTGCCTGATAACGCTGTTGCCAGAGCCTGGAAGTGAGTCACCTCGCCGGCAGCTGTAGGGTCGGAATAATCGCCGCGTACCAATTGAAAGCCATGCTTCAAGGCGCGCAGATTTATAAAACGAAAGTAAAAAGTAAATATCGTAGCGGCCACTATCAGCCAGACCAATACAAAGGGAATCGCCACGCCATTGATGGGAAAGGATGAAAAAATAAAACCAGCCACTGCGTCCGCATAGGGCTTCACGGCTTGGTCGATGCGACTGTCAACACCTTCCTGCGCCAGCGCAACCAGAGGAAAGAGGTAAAGGCTGAGCAAGCCGACGATGATTTTGATTCTAGACATGAGAGACTCCAGGCTTTGTTAGGCTTCTACTTATTGGAAGAAACGTGTCAGGGCACGACGGTCACGGCTACACTGGAAATCTGCACCAAAGTGCCGGGCACACTGCCGAAAAATTGCGCCTTTAACCTTGATGAACCTTTCCTGCCAATCACGATATTGCTGGCACCTTTCTCTTCGGCAACCTCGTTCAGAGTTTTTGCGGGGTGCCCATGTCGCACCATGCCTTCAACTTCAAGACCCCGGGCTTTTAGCAGCGTTACTGCAGGGTCAATCAAATCCGCATGCGCCCGGACCAATTCCTCTTCGCGGCGCTTGTGACGGACTTCGTTTTCGCTGGGGGTATTGAAAGAATATGGCGACCACTCGATCACGTGCAGCAGCATCAGCTTCGCGTTCGCCGACTTTGCCCACTCAGCGGCATATTCAATGCTGCGCTGACAGCAATCACTGCTGTCTATACCTACGAGTATCAGTTGTGACATTCAAGCCTCTCCTCTGATTAGGAAATCTCTGATTTACTCAGAGATTTCTGCGACACAGGGAAGTGTCGCCATTTTCAATGAGGACCACTCATTGAAAATGAAGGGAAGTGAAAACCATGCTTTTCACTTTCCGTGCTCTGAGAAATCCAGGATGGATTTATTCAGGGATTACTTTTCTCATCGCCAGCGCTTGCTGACAGCAGGCTCATACTAACTCACGTTTATGGTAGCTGTCAGACCCCAAATGCACTGCTTGCTGGATTTCAGTCATTGCGAACGCCACTTGATTGAACAACCCATGGAAGGCATTTGCTGCACAGGTCCTTTACCTGACTCCGCCACGGATTGCATGGCCAGTAGCAGTTCGGGCCTTGCATCTTCGGTATTTTTCGCTGCGCCGGCCGCATCGAACCGGCCTCGATACTGCAGTTCCAGTTCTGCGTTATAGCCAAAAAAATCCGGTGTGCAGACAGCGCCAAAGGCTTTGGCAACCTGCTGGCTTTCATCCAGCAGATACGGAAAAGGGTAGCCCTGCTGGCGCGCCACGGCTTGCATATGCGGCAGATCGTCTTCTGGATAAGCTTTGATATCATTGGGCATAATAGCCACACAACCTATACCCAGCCGCAGCAGTGCAGTGGTATCGCGCACCAGCTTTTGGTTGATGGCCTGCACATAGGGGCAATGATTGCAGATGAACATCACCAGCAAGCCGCGAGGGGCCAAACAGGCGGCGCGTGACCAGGTCCGACCATCGATGCCTGGCAGCTCAAAATCCGGCGCTGGCGCGTCAAAATCGCAGATTGGGGTGTGGGTCAATGCCAAGCGAACGACCTGGTATGGTGTCGGGGGAGTATAGCAGTTGAACTATTTGCATAATTAATAAGGGATTCTTTGCTCAAATTTGCTATATTTACATAAACTTTTCCGCGCTGTGTGGCTCAAAGGCCATACCAGCACGGCTGAATTGTCCGGCAACGGCCATCAAAAAGGATTGAATGATCAGTCAACAGACATTGCAGAAAGCCAAACAAAACCCGTTTGTACGGGCGGTTTTGCTATGTCTGCTCTGTTCGAATGTACAGGCGGCCGAAAAACAGGCCACCGCATTGCAAATGCTGGATCATGATAGCTATCGAATAGCACATTCAAGCTCAGAACTGGCCGGCACAACCCGTTCCCGCACTCATCCGGGAACCCCGCTGATCCTGGCACCCGTTTCTGACGCGTTTGAATTTGACCTGGCAGGCAGCGATATTCCAAAACTGCAGTTGCAACTGGCTCATCCCCTGCAGATGGATTCGGATCTCGTCGGCCGAAACCAGGGCACAACTGACCTGCTCGGTCTGGATGCTACCCTGGCCCTGCCGTTGGGCCGAGGTTATGCACTGCAAAGTCGTTCAGAACAGGCCATTTCCCCATCACAGTACCAGGCACTGGGCAGTATCCAATGCATGAACGGAACGCTGAAGCCCGACTCATACACCGCGTCCGGCTGCCGATTTGTCAACGAGCAACCAGCAACCTTTGACCGACGCACACTCAGCCTGGGTGCCAGCAAGGATTTCGGCGCAGTCTCCAGCTCAATCAACTGGTTTACCATTGAAACCAACAGTGGTCAGCGAGGTTTGAACCCGGCCAACCGCTTTAACCTGGCGCCGGTATTTGATCCTGCAAATTATTCAAGTTCGTCTTTGAATGGCATATTGCCAGGCCTGTCAACTGCATCGGTGCTGGAAAGCGAAGCCCGTGGTGTTGACCTGAATTTCCAGGTTGGTTTTACCACCGACCACGCCGGCACAGTGCAACTGGGGCTGGCACTGACACGCATATACGAAGCCCACCTGAATGGCCTGAATGGTGAAACCTTTACCCCGCTGTCCTGGAATGAAGCCGAGCCCTTCAGTGCCGCATCGCTGGGCATAGAGTGGCAACGTGGCGCTTTCAGTAGCGGAGTGCGTGGCTACTATCGCGATCAGATCAACTTCCTCGACCGGCAAAGCCTGAACAGCATGGGCACTTTTGATGTGCACTTCACCTGGCGCGCGCCCTGGAATGCCAATTTTTCAATCGGCGCCAGCAACGTGCTTGGAGCTGGCAGCAATGAACGTAGCCCAGCGGCAGACAAGCCAGTCAGTGCTGACCGTTTCGAATCCATCTACGGGCGTATTCCTTACGTTCGCTACCAACAGGATCTTTAATAAGCCAGAAAAACTGTGCTTTGACCCTCCACCTGCTGCCTCATCTGATCGTTGTGCTGCTCTATAATCACCCCTTGACCAATTCCACCATTCATATGGAAGCCAGGGTTTGACCGAGCTGAATCACTACATTCGCAGTTATGAGCAAGCGTTTTCTGCAGATTTTTGTGATCGCGTGGTCGATTTATTCGAATCAGACAGCAGCAAGCAAAAACGCAACGGCTCCAACATCCGCGCAGGCTTATCGGAAAGCAGTTGGCTGGAATTGGACCTGACCAACTGCACCGAATTCAATTTCCGCAACGTGGTGTCGAACTGCTTGCGCCACTACAAAGCGGTTTACGAAAAAGACTGTGGCATCCGACCCGCGCTGCCTGAACCAAGCGATCTGGCACCGCTGATAGTCAAACGATATGACCCGGGCGGCAGCGATCGATTCCAGCCCCACTTTGACGCCATCGGCCCGGTGGCCAACCGCTACATGGTGTTTCTCTGGTACCTCAATGATGTACCACAAGGCGGCGAAACAGAGTTTGTTGACCTGGGCATTAAATCGGCTGCAAGCAAAGGCAAGTTGTTGATGTTTCCACCCTACTGGATGTATCGACACGCTGGCCTGCCACCTGTTTCCAATGCCAAGTACATTCTGAGCACTTATCCGCTTTGGTAGCTCGCCGGAGCAGAGGCTCATGATGGATACTCAGAGCCAAGTGGCACAAGCTGCCCAGCATTTGCAGCGCGGTGAATTTCCAGCCTGCCAGCGCATTTGCAACGAACTGCTAAACCACAGCCCTGGACTGCTGGCAGCATTCAACCTGCGCGGTCTGGCGAGTGCTCAGACCGGTGACCATATCGCCGCGATAAGTGATCTTTCACAGGTCTGGCCGGCACAGCCACAGAACACCCAGGCGGCATTGTGGCTTGGCCGCCTTTATCGCATCACCGGGCAATATCAGCAGGCATTATCAGCCCTACTTGCGGCCATTGCGGAAAAAGCCCTCGAAGTTGAAGGGCGTTATGAAATGGCCCTGGTACAGACACGCTTACGACAGAGCGGCGAAGCCATTACTCAATATCAGCATATCCTTCAGCTCAGCCCAAACCATAGCAACGCCAGCGCGAATCTGGCGTTCCTGCTGGAGCGTGCCAATCAACTGCCAGAAGCGGAGCAGATGGCAGATCGTGCATTACTGCTGCAGCCGCAGAATTTTATGGCGCAACTCACCAAAGCCACA
>Ga0163153_10003361_pt1 | contig 21539 bp, 23 predicted proteins | sample OliLakLV19MP6IB1_FD_148629 | JGI IMG/M metagenome (GOLD analysis project Ga0163153, IMG submission 148629) | Freshwater microbial mat bacterial communities from Lake Vanda, McMurdo Dry Valleys, Antarctica - Oligotrophic Lake LV.19.MP6.IB-1 | ecosystem: Environmental > Aquatic > Freshwater >...
GCATGGCGCTCACTTCCGCCGCGGCCGCAGCCGGACTCGGCTGCGGTGGGGCCATGGCATCTGCCTGTGGCTGCGTTTCGATAGCCGGGCTCTCGTGGTAACAGCCGCGCGGCGCGAAGGCGCCGTGTCAACTCGTGCGGGTCGTTCCTACGTCCCCCTCCCCTCCCCCCGCCACCCGGGTTCGACGAACTGCCTGTGGAGGAACAGTTGCGGTACGTCGAAGCGCTTTGGGACCGCATTGCCGCAGCTCCGGAGGCCGTCGGCGTGCCGGAGTGGCACCGGCAGATTCTCCGCGAACGGCTGGCCGAGTATCGCAGCGATCCGAAGACCGACCGGCGGTGGGATGAAGTTCGCGACGAACTGCTGCGTGACTTCGCGGGTCGAAAGCAATCATCGGGCACATGACGGCCAACCCGGTCGTTCGTTCGTCGGCTGAGGCGGACGTTCGGGAGGCCGAAATTCCCAAGACACCCATGATCAAGTGATCGAAAAGACGAGCGAATTCGCGAGTCGCTGCTGCTCCACGGGAGGCGCAGGAGCGGCGGACGTCCTTCGCCGTTTGCGCACGGCTCGTCGTCGCAGCGACCAGCAGCACCCCAATTTCGTCAAGGATTTCAGCCCCTCGAAGATGGGTGTCCCGGTCGTTGTTCGTGTCGTCGTTGTTGTCGAAGCGGTTTCACGGGACACCCACTCCAAGCCAACGCACGAGTTGGCGAGATACCCATCCTCAAGCACCCGGAATCTCACGAAAATCTGCTGGATCGAGGTGTGCCCAAGAGCCGGGCCACGCAGGAGTGCAACTCGGCGTGCCCACGCCCGCGCGGTCCGCCGATTTCCGTCGTTCTTCAACGACTTGACAGGTGTCCTACGTCCCGGAATTGCCCGCGATTCCGACCGCGAAACAGCCTCGATCAGCGGTCGGCGATCGCGTCCCCTAGGCTGCAGGTCCATTTTGGCGCGGCCCGCCGGAGTCGAACGTCCTCCGTAACCAACGGCGTATCGAGTTGTTCCGCGACGGCGATGAAACGCGCATCGTAGGCACTGATCGCGAACTCGTTCGCGACAACGAGCGCTCGTCCGTGGTCCACACCGTGCATCCGCCCGCGCAGCAGCTGTTCGGCCGTATCGAGTAATCGCCGAGCCCGCGAAAGCGTCAATCCCCGGGAGCGGCAAGCCGTGGCGAGCAGGTTGCTCAGCTCCACGAGCGCGAACGGCTCGGTGTGCCAATCGTCATCGCGTGAGAAAAGGGTCTGCGCGGCCGGCGTCTGCTCGCCCGTGATCAACAGATAGGCCAGCACGTTCGTATCGACGACCACCATGAGTCTTCTCGTTCAGCCCCGATCAGCAGCCACGGCCTTTTCGATGTCGTCGATCGTCAGCGGGCCGCCGGGCAACGTGACCGGCCGCGGCGGACGTCGGCGCGCCGGCGAGCCGAGCTTCTCCGACAATCCACGTGCGATCACCTCGGCGAGGACGTCCTTCAGTTTTCGGTTCTCTTGCGCCGCTTGGATCTTGACGGAGCGCATCAGCTCGTCGGGGAGCTCGACGGTCGTCTTCATCTGGACCAGTTCCCATAAAACTGGTTTCCCGTCAATATGGCCACCACGTACGTCGCGTTTTGGGACAACGATAACGGGGCAACGGGGTTTGTCGCCCGTCATCGCCGCTGATCGTCACGCAGCCTTGAAGGCCGTACCCATCTTCTTGCGGTTCTGGTTGAAGCACGACGGAGACACCCATGATCAACCCACCGGAATCGAGAGAGACTTTAGTCGATGCTAGCCGGCGGGACGGTCGACTCGGGAGGTGGCCGTTCCGCGCCCGTCATTGAACTCGCCGCAGGCCGTCGGCTCTGATTGTCCAAGCCCCCTGTCGTTTCAGCTGCTTGATCATGGGCGTCTCGGTAGCCGGCCTCCAGTAGCCTCGGTAGTCGGCTTCGGAACAACCAAAGCCGACTGGTCGGTACGGCGAGAACGCGATCACTTCACCACACGCCTACCTGGCGAGGGGATTTGCAGCGGTGCATGTTCCCGGGTGCACGGCTGTCGGCAACAGCAGCGATTGCGAACGTGCCGCATTCCATGGAAGTTCGTCTGCAATGCGCGCGTGGATCCGGATCACCCCCGAAAGTCGACGGCGATGAGCCGCATCCTGCTGCTCGGAGCCTACGGCCTCGCCGGCCGCGCGATCGCCGAGGCGATTGTTCGCACGTCGTCGCACGTGGTTCTCGCGTCGGGACGCCGACACGACCGGCTCGCAGCGCAGTTCGCAGGCGCGGATCCATCGCGCCTGCAGATACTCCCACTCGACGCTACCGATGCGCGCGCTCTTGGGGAACTTGGGGACGCAGTAACGATTCTAACGATTCTCGGGGGGAACTTGGGGACGCAGTAACGATTCTAACGATTCTCGGTGAGATAGTTGTATAGTGACTGGTCCCAGCTTCTGCCTGGCGGAAGCGTCCATGGATGCCCCGTGGACCACGGCTCGACTGCCCTGGTGCTCTCCAGCACATCATCGCTCGGGGCAGCGAGCGCCGACGCATCTTTCGCTCCGATCTCGATCGCCGCGACTTCCAAGCAGCCGCGCGTCGTGCGGGCTCGTGCGGCATTGTGTTGTCAGGCCCACCGTGAGGGTCGCTGGCCTGCTGCCCGACTTGCCGCCTTCCTGGGCATCTCGCCGATGCGCGTACACCGCGCTATTCGCAAGCACGACGCGCCCTGATCCGCCCCGTGCGCCAGGAATCCGGAGCGCCCTGTCGCTTCACGGCCGCCGCCCGCGGCAACCCGGGGGCCCGCGAAGAATCGTTACAATCGGTACTGCGTCCCCTATCCCCCGTCCATCACTCTCATTCGAGATGCGATCGAGTTTCACATCGAGAGTCTCCGCGAACAGGGCGAGCCGGTTCCCATGCCTTCGTCTGAAGGCGAGGTGGTCGAGACAAAGGCCGCTTGATGCGAGAACCGAACAAGAGCGGTGCAGCCGACGCGGCCAAGGCGCCACACTGCTGAGGCCATGTCGGCGGAGACCGAGAGGCACGAGCGCCGCTCGCGCCTCGATGACCGGACGCCACCTGCTGCCGCTGCACAGCTCGGCGACCGCGATGCGCCAGCGGTCCGCGACCTCCTGCAGCAGTGCCGGAAGCGTCGTTTCACTCGGGGGCGGGACGTGGAAACCGCGTTGCTCGAGCTCATGGGCCTGCAATGCGGCGACGATCTCGCTCGAGCCGGGTATCGGCTTCGTCGAACAATCTCCAATTCACGTTCCAACTTCGCATGATGAAGCGGCTTGTGGGTTGGTTTATTCGGCGCGTTTTCGTCCACCGCCACAACGTGCTCAGAGCAAACCTCGGCGGTGCCCGATAAGACAATCCGGCCGACGTCCGTGCCGCCGCTTCGCGTCGTCATGGCAGCGGCCGAGCTCGAGCATTCGGCACCAGGCCGACGTTCCAACGCGGACTGACGTTGCCCGGAAATGACTCCGGCCCGGTGGACAACATTCGTCGGCCCTGATCGAACTCGTACACGGCATCCGCGAAGCATCCGCCCTGCAGTCGTCGTGCGAGCGATGCCCCGCAGGAGAATCGCTCGGCGAAGATGCAGTCTCGCCCCGTTCGCGTGCGCCGGGCGAGGTGATAAGACGCTGCGGAGCACCAAGGCTCAGGAGGAACCACCATGCTCAGACCCATTGCCATTGGGACATCGCTCGCCGCCACGGTCGCCCGCCTCGGCGCCGGCCTCAAGGTCGGCAAGCTCGGACCGCGGCCGACCGAGACCCTCGAGCTCTACGACTTCGAAGGATGTCCTTTCTGTCGCAAGGTGCGCGAGGCGCTGACGATGCTCGACCTCGAGGCGATGGTGTATCCGTGCCCGCCAGGGGGGAAGCGCTTTCGCCCCAAGGTGCGCAAGCTCGGCGGCAAGGAACAGTTTCCTTATCTCGTCGACCCGAACACCAACACCAGCAGGTTCGAGTCGGACGACATCGTAGCGTACCTCTACGAGACCTACGGTGCCGGTGCGCCGCCGTTGTCACTCCGGCTCGGACCGGTGACCAACCTCTCGAGCTTTTTGGCGACGGCCGCACGGCCGTTCAGCGGGCGCTCGAGCGTACCCTCGAAGGCCCCGAAGAAGCCGCTCGAGCTGTGGAGCTTCGAAGCCTCGCCGTTCTGCCGACTCGCGCGCGAAGCGTTGTGCGACCTCGAGCTTCCCTACTTGCTGCACAACGTCGCCAAGAACAGCCCCGGCCGCGCCGCGTTCGTAAAGCGCTCCGGGAAGATGATGGTCCCCTACCTCGTCGACCCAAACTCCGGCGAGAAGATGTTCGAGTCGGCAGACATCGTCACTTACCTCTACGAAACCTACGCGAAATAGTCCTAGCAGCCTGTTGAAAAACTGGCTGGCGCTTCGAGACGCCGCTCCGGGGCTCCTCAGCGCGAACGGAATCGCTCGGTTTTCCGTTCGGCCCGAGGAGGCGCGTAGCGCCGTCTCGAAGGCCACGAGACTTTTTCAACGGACTGCTGGGATCGGGGCCGGAGGCCGCACTGCATACCCCTGCTTTGCGTGCTGGTCGCCTCCAAAGGCGGCTTCTGGAAGCGCATGCTGATCCACGGCGCGCCCCCGCAGCCGAAGATCCTGGCAGCGATCGATCGCGCCCTCGCCGATCGCGAGGGCGATCGCTGCGAGATCCAGACGAAGCGTTCTCACCACGCGACGCCCAGCCAATCATAGGCGCGCGCCAGGGCCGCGCGCCCTCCCGTCTCGATGACCTCGCCATGGGCGAGGATCACCCGATCGAAGTCGAGTGCGGCGAGCGCCGCGAACTCCCGGCGCGCCGTCGCCCGGCGAATGGCGATTCGCTCCAGGAAGGTCGCGCGACATCCCGGGTAGCCACCGAGACAACGCATCGCAAACCGCGTCGCCTTCGGTGCTGTCGCAGGTAGATTGAAGACGAGGTCGGTGACCACTAGGGTCCGACTCGGCCGGTGCAACACGACGACCTCGTTGGTGAGCGGGAAGCACGTCAGAGGCAGCAACACGACGTCGTCTCCGAACGGCGACGAGTCCGGTCCCACGACACCAGCAAAGCGGAGGTCCGGACGCTTCGCCTGGAGGCCCGGCACCGCCCAGGCATCGGCACCCGCCTCGATCCAAGGTCCGACGTAGAGATGGTGCAGTAAATTGGGCGCGAGCACCCAGCGCACCTTCCCCAGATGCGCCACCCTGTCAGGGTCCATGTCGATCGGCGAGTGGATCAGCAATCCTCCATCGAGTTCCAAGACGGTCATGCGCGTGCCGACTTCGATTCCGAAGAAACGCTGCTCGCTCTCGACCACGTGAACCCCTTCTCCCAATTTTCGCATTCGCTCTACTCCTCGCAGCCTCGCCGCACAGCCCGTTCGGAACCCCTCCGCGTGTCACGCTAGCCCGGCATCGACGGATCAGCCTGCCCAGCAATGGGGAAGCAGCGCACTTGGGTACGAGCGATTCTGACTGAACGGTCTGCAAGACTCGCACGGGCGGTATCTGTCGAAGTTCGCATGGCGAGGACCGCCGTTGCATTTACGGCGGGCTGTGATTTGGTCGGCGCGAGCTCGTCACCCAAAAGGAGATCCCCGATGAACAAGCCCGAGCGCGGCACCGCGCTTTCCGTGTTCGCCGTTCTCTTCTGCATCATCGCCGTATCGAACCTGCTGAAGCCCTTTCAACTCGGCGGCGAGCAAACCGGCTTCGTCTTTCTCGGCTACCGGCTCGATAGGTTCGGCAGCGCCATTCTCGGACCGGCCTTCGGCCTGTTCCTGCTGGCCTACGCCTACGGCATCTGGACCATGCGCCGCTGGGCAGTGCCCTTGGCTCATTTCTACGCAACCTGGGTTCTGCTCAACCTGATATTTTTCAGCTTCGTCACCGAAAGCCCGTCAACCCCGGGCAGGATCGCCTTCGGTATCGTCTATTCCATCGTCGCGCTCGGCGTATCCGGCGGTGCCGCCGTGATCCTCACGCAGCGCAAACACGAGTTGGGCTAGCGCCAACCCGCAGCCGTGGGGCGACCGGCTCATGCCCTCCCCACTTCGGTAGGCGTGCCGGCGCTCGACTCATGCCGATGATCCCCGCGTCGATTCCACGCGCGCAGTCGCCAGTCGCAACACCTCCGCGTAGCCGGCAGCGACGCAGCGCTCGTCGAGTAGGTTGCGCGCGCGCAGCAAACGGTGGAATCCGCGCAGGTTGTACGCCGGCACCGTCATCATCAAATGGTGCTCGAGGTGGTAGTTGACGTGGTTCGGCGCCACGAGCAGGCGCTCCCACCAAGCGGTCAGGGTCGTGCGTGTGTTGCGCAGCGGATCGAGATTGTCGGGCACCATGCCATGCTCGGCAATGGCGCGAATGCGCGTCACCAACCGATACGTAGTCAGCCAGGCGCCGACCCACAGCAGATACAACAACGGGTATCCCGCCAGGGTCAGGATCCCGAGAAGAACCAGATTCGTCAGCGCTACCGGAACGAGCTTGTGCCAGCCGACGTCGGGCCGCTCACCTCGGTTCATCCCCAGCGTCCGCTGGTTGGCCTTCATGCTGAGGCCCATGTCGCGCTTGAACACCGCCTTCGCCTGCTTCCAACCGGTCTGGCCGCTCAAGTCGCGCCAGACCTTGCGCTTGAAACTGCTCTTCGTGATCGGGAACGGCGCGGCGAGCCCCAGGTCGGGGTCTTCGGCAGTGCCGGTCTTGGCATGATGGACCAGGTGATAGGCACGGTACGGACCGACGTCGGCCCAAACCGGGTAGGCCGCGAGCCAATTGCCAACCCAGTCGTTGAGACGGCGGTTCTTGAACATCGTGCGGTGCGCCGCCTCGTGCATGACGATCGCCATGCCTAGCTGGCGGGCACCGATGACGAATAGCGCGATGACGACGGTGAGCGGATTCGGGAAGGCCGCCACCAGCGCCATAGCCGCAAAGGTCAGCGCCCAGTTGCTGGCGACCATCGCCCACGCGCGTAGCGGCTCGAGCTGCAGCAACGCGCGGCGTTCCTCGGGCGAGACGAGATCGAGCCAGCGAACCGGCTCGTTCGCACCCGTTGATTCCTCCGAACTCATGGCAAAATCGTAGCGCCGACGCCGCGCTAAGTCGACCTGGCAGAGTGGTTGGTACCGAGGTATTCTGAACGCAGAATGATGACCGCTCCAATCCTGACCAAAGTGCAGGCGCTCAACCTGGTCCGCAAGGCTCTCTTCAAAGCGAGCGCCCGTCGCGAACTGCTAGCTACGCTCTGGGACGACTTGGACAAGCTCATGCGCCTGGTGCGCGCCTGGGCGGTGGGGCGTTACGACGCCATCCCCTGGCGGACGGTCGCGATGGCCATCGGCGCGCTGGTCTATTTCGTCAACCCACTCGATGCGATCCCAGACGTTCTTCTCGGGATCGGCTACCTCGACGACGCGTCGGTGCTCGCCATGGTCGTCGCCTCGCTGCGCGGCGATCTCGAGAAATTCGCGCAGTGGGAGCGCGAAGAGGCCAACACCATCACCATCGCCAGCACCGAATAGATTCCCCTACGGCGCGACCGGGGTCACGAAAACCGGGGTCGCGCTCTTCTCCTCCTCCGCGTTCGTGCTGAGCTCGTCGAAACATGAACCCTTGGGACCAGCAGCCCTTCGCCGCCCTCGAGGCGAACGGAGAGTTGCTTTGGCGGTGACGGCGTCAGTCGAATCCGAGTGGCGGGCCGTAGCTGCCGCCGGTATGCGCGACCACGATGATGCCGCAGTTTTGTGCCACCGCCGCGCCCTCCCAGGTTCCCGCGAAGAAAGCCGTCAGCGCGAGCATGACTCCGCCGTGGCTGACCACGACGACGTCGCTCCCCGGGTTGTCGCGAGCGATCCGCTCGGTAGCGGGCACCACGCGGTTGTACACCTCCTGCAAAGACTCGCCATTCTCCGGCCGCCACTCCCAGCGGCGGTTTGGGTCGAACGTCGGATCGGCAAGTACGCTTTCGTAGGGCTTGCCGACGTAGACGCCGAAGTCGCGCTCGTGCAATGCGGGCTCGGTCTCGACGCCGAGTCCGAGCGCCGCAGCGATCAGCTCGGCCGTTTGCTGCGCCCGCAGGAAGGGGCTCGCCACCACCCGCGCGGGCCGAAAGTCGCGCGCGATACGCGCTCCGGTGGACCGCGCCTGTTCGCGCCCCAAATCCGTCAACGGCACATGTGGTGTGAGCGTGAACCGGCGATCGCGGTTGCCCTCGCTCTCGCCGTGGCGGACCAAAATCAGGCGCCCGGTCTCACTCGACTGCATCTTTGCTGCTCTCCTCGATTCGTCGCTCCGTATTCGCATCTGCACGCGACTGCCGTGGCACATGCCAGCCCTCGCCGATGGCGAGTAGTTTGATCCGATCCATGGTGTCGCCGCGCGCAGCAACGACCCGACGCAGCTCGTGCGGCGCCTCGTCGATCGGCTCGTCGGTGAGATCGAAGGTGCCCCAGTGCATCGGCAGCATGTAGCGGGCACCGAGATCGAGGAACGCCTGATGTGCCCCAGCCGGGTCCATGTGTTGGTATTGCATGAACCAGCGCGGCTCGTAGGCGCCGATCGGTAGCATCGCCGCATCGATCCGACCGAAGCGGCGGCCGAACTCCGCGAATCCGTGGAAGTAGCCGGTATCGCCGGCGAAGAAGAAGCGGTGGTCGCCCGACTCCATCAACCAGGAACACCAGAGCGTCGCGTTGGTTCCCTGGCCGATGCGCCGCGACCAATGCTGCGCCGGCAAGCAGGTCATCGTCCAGCGGCCGTGCTGGGCACTCTGCCACCAACCGAGTTCGACGACGTTGTGCCGGCCGCGGTCGCGAAACCAATCGGCAAGCCCGAGCGGTACGAACCACTTCACGGTCGGCGCCAGGTTGTCGACGGTGTAGGCGTCGAGATGATCGTAGTGGTTGTGGGAAAGCACCGCGAGCGCATCGTCCGGAACCGCTTCTATTGGGATACCGGGAGGATACTTGCGGGCCGGGATCAACGCGCGCGGGCCGAAGTGCGGGTCCGTGAGCACCACATCATCGCCGTCGTGGATGGCGAACGTCGCGTGCCCGACCCAGGTGATTTTGGCGGAGTTCTGGTGTCCGGCGAGATCGGCGCCGTCGTTCTGAACAACCGCCACCTCGGGTGTTCGGCTCTTGTCGTAGGGGTTGCGCGACAGCTGCCAGCGCAGCAGGTCGAGCGGTCGGATCGAAAAGGGCCGCCAGGGCGTGGCGTATGCGCCGTCGCGCGCATAATCCGCGTACAAGGAATCGACCTCCGAACTGGGGCTCGGAGGAGGCGGCGTGTGGGAAGAGGTCGAGCAGGACATTGCAAATAGACTCACCAATGCGAGCGACAGCAGCATGACTCTACTGAAGAGCGAAAACTCTTCAATACAAGATCCCGCGTTTGAGCAGGGCGACATGGTGTCATCCACCGCGACGATCGAAGCGCAGCGTGTGGCGGTAGATGCGCGTCTCGCCGAGTTGCCCCTCGAGCCAACGCAGGTCCGGACCGTCGAGCGGGCTCGAATAGTCGTAGACGATCCATTCGTCCGGATGCTCCCCGCGCAGCACCGCAGGGAAGCACGTGTCGCCGCGGGAAGGGAGGTCGAGCACGAACGCGAGACGTGCGCCGACACCCTCCTTCTCAGGCACGTCGGCGGCGAAGCGCCACAGCGCGCAGCGCTTGCGCGCGAAGCTGTAGCCGAGGTGGTTCCAAAGCGTCCGCAGCCCGCGCCAACGACCGTGTTCGGGACCAACGCCGCGATCGAACTTGCCATCGCCGCGCAGGTGCCGCCGGCCGACGAGGTAGATCTCGCCATCGTGTGCGAATACGTAGGGCGAGTCGTACTTGCGCGGATCGCTCCTGCATTGCCAAAGCGTCGGGTCGTGTTCCGGAGCGCGACAAACGCGCGAGCCCCAGCCGCGCGCGTCGCCCGACTCCACCCGGATCACGCCAAACGAATCGCCCGTTTCGCCGCGGGCGAAATCCGCCTCGCCGCCCCCGCCGGCGTACAATGGGTGCCCATCCGCGTCCCACGGTCGCCAAGCGACCCCGTCGTCGCTTCGCAAGAGATCGATGCGCATGTCCGGCATCCCCGGCCCATATGCGGTCCCGCCCCCTTGGTAAGTGAGCAGGGCGGCGACGCCGTCGATGTGTCGCGCGCGCCAGCCGATGGTTCCGGGAGGGCCGAGCGGTTCGAGCGTCGACCAGCGACCCGTTCGGTCACGGGTCGCAATCGACATGCCTTCCGGTTCGAAGGCGACCGGGTCCACGCCAAGGCGCGAGACGAAAAGGATCAGCCGGTCCGCGTGAGCCAGCAGGCGCGGCTCGCGCAGATCGCGGCCGAGAGCAAACTCGGTATCCAGCTCCCACGCGATCTCGTCGCGGCTCCGCAGCACAACGATGCGCACGTCAGGGCTTGCAAAGTGATTGGGCGCCGTCCGCAAGGCGAGGAAGACGTCGCCGTCCAGCGTGCGTGCCACATCGAGGTTGTTGTTGGCAGCGCCGAACTCGACGCCCGCGGGAAGTCCGGGACCGGGAACAATTTCACGGGTGTCGATCACGCGCACATCGTGGCGCCCGGGCTCGGCGACGATTGCTTCTTCTGCAGCCGGCCACCATTGCGAGCCGACGACGGCGCCGAGCAGAGCCAGCAGGGAGATGGTGGCAATGGCGGCGGCCCGCACGAAGCGCCTAGTTCCGATCCGTTTCACTCAGGCCCCGATGTGCGCCGGCTCGGCACGCGACCGAAAACTCGGATCAGCGCAATCAGCGAGTCACGTTCGATCGGCTGCGTGACAGGCCGCATCGTCTCGTCCCGGGCGCAACCGCTACGCGAAGTACTGTTGCGAGGTCGCGGCAGCGGTGAAGTTCTCGCGCAGGTGCGCCAGCGACTGGCTATCGGCATTGACCGCGTCGAGCCCGTGCGCCAGCACGAACGCGTAGCTGCGCTGGAACGGCGATAGCGGCGCCGCGAGAAACTTCGCGTCGTAGTGCGCGTCGAACGCGGACGGACGGTCTGGACCGAACCCCATCAGGCTGCCGGCGAGGTGGCGCGCCGCTTTCATTCCGATCAGGCCAATGCCTGCGGCGCGGGCCTCGTCCAACGTCGACCGCAACCCCACCATCGGTTGCGAGTCTGCCTGCACGGACTTTTCATTCCAGTCGTACCAACCCGCCGGAGTGACCGCGATCTGGGCGAGCGAGTACCAGCCGGTCTTGCTCGCGGCCTGCAGGACCCGCTGCGCATTTTCGTGGGTGCTGACGCCCCAATGATCGACCTTGCCTGCCTTCTTGGCGGCGAGAAAGGCTGCGTGCATCTCCTCGCTTTGGATCAACGAGACGTTGTTGGCAGCCATGACGTAGTAGGCATCGATGTGATCGGTCTGGAGATCCTCGAGGCTCTTGTCGAGAGCCCGCGCCCAGTTGCGAGCCGCCTCGCGAAGTTGTTCGCCGCTCAACTCGTCCGCCGACGTGGTCTTCACGCCGACGAGTCCCTTGGAGATGAGGAAGATCTTGTCGCGCTTCCTCTTCGCAAAGCTCGCGAGGTTCGTCTCGGCATTGCGGTAGTAGTCGCTGGTGCCGACATCGAAAACATTGACGCCGTGGCCGAAGGCTTGGTTCAGGAGATCGTCCTTGCCCCAGAACATCAGCGCCGCGCCGCAACCGAACACGAGCCGGCTGCCGCTGAAGCCGGTGCGACCGAGGGTGCGGAAGGTCATCTCCGGCCATGCGTCGTCCGCTTCCGCGAGTGCCGTCGCGGCACGCACGAGTTCGGAGCCGCCGAATCCGAGCAGCGCCAGCAACTGCAGCATCCGCCGGCGTGTCGTCGAAAAGGATCCTTCGAATGATGTCATGCTGATACTCCTTGTATCCGCTTGGGTTCAGCTCCCACGCCTCGCCAATGCCTGGTCGCGCATCGCCCGGCGCAGCAGCTTGCCACTGGCATTGCGGGGCAGCGGCTCGGCGAAGACGAAGACCTGCGTCGGAACCTTGAAGGCGGCAATGTGCTCACCAACGTAGCGACGCAAATCGTCCACGTCGATCGAATGGCCGGCTTTCGGGTAGACCGCGACCGCGAGTTCCTCGCCGAGCCGCTCGTGCGGGAGGCCGAAGCAGGCGCATTCGTGGGTACTCGGGTAGGCATAGACGACACTCTCGACCTCCGTGCAGGAAATGTTCTCTCCCGCGCGGATGACGATATCCTTCGCGCGATCGACCAGGAAGAGGAAACCCTCGTCGTCGAGATAGCCGAGATCCCCGGTGCGCAGCCAGCCGTCGGCCGCAAGCACGTCCGCGGTCTCCTGCGGCTTGTTCCAGTAGCAGCGGAAAAGGTGCGGGCCGCGGAAGCAGACTTCACCGACCTTGCCGGTCGCAACCGTGTGACCCGTGGCCGGATCGGTCACCCGGATCTCGCAGATCGGGATGACCCGGCCGGTGCTGGCGGGCTTGCGGACATAGTCGTCGCCAGTGTTGCCGGGCCCGAACGCATTTGTTTCGGTCATGCCGTAGCCGATGTTCGGGCGCCCGCGGGTGAAGCTCTTCTCGATGCGCTCGACGAGCTTGGGTGGTGCCGCCGCGCCGCCGCCGCCAATCGACTGTAGGCTGGTGGTGTCGGTGGTCGCGAACTTCGTCGATTCGAGCAGATCGTGCGCCTGGGTCGGCACGCCGACGAAGATCGTCACGCGTTCGCGTTCGATCAACTCGAGCGCGCGTTCCGGCTCCCATTTGTACATCATCACGAGCTTGTTGCCGCCGAACGCGCAGCCGAGCATGACCGGTACGAGGCCGGTGACGTGGAAGAGCGGGACGATGAGAATGTAACAAGTGGAAAACGGATGCCGCGTCTTGGGCGGGCGCGCGAGCGAGTTCGCGATCGCGCGGCAACCGAAGGCGAACAGCGCCTGCATGACCGCGCGGTGGGTCGAGACGACGCCCTTCGGATACGCGGTGGTGCCCGATGTGTAGAGGATCATGGCGTCGTCGTCGGGATCGATCTCGACTGCGGGGATCGCGCTGCCAGCGTGCCGGGCGAGCAGATCGTCCCAGTATTCGACTTGCGGCGGAAGAACTTCCGAGGCGCCGTGCATGCGGACGGCGACGACACGGACGCCGAGCGGCTCGAGGTCAGCGAGAAGCGGCACGATTCGTTCGAGTCGTTCGGGATCGGCGATGACCAGCCGTGCGCCGCAGTCGCGCACCCCGTAGTCGATTTCTTCCGTCGTCCACCAGGCGTTCAGTCCGACGGCAACCGCGCCGATGGAGGTTGTGGCGAAGTAGGCGATGACCCATTCCGGATAGTTACGCATGGCGATGGCCACGCGATCACCGCGGCCGACGCCGTAGTCGTGCACCATGGCCGCCGCGAGCGCGTCGACGCGCTCGATGACGCCCGCATAGGAGTAGCGTTCGTCTTCGTAGACGAGAAACTCGGCAGCGCCCTTGGCGCGCAGTCCTTGCAGGAAGTCGCGCAGGGTCGGTGGCGCCTTGCGGAAGAGCCGCATGGGCACGCCATGGATCTCGGCATCGACGAGCGCGAAAGGCGCGTCGGGGGCGGTGAGCGTGGCGAGTGCCTGCTCGTAGTTCGGGCTTGGGTCGGCGTTCATCTGCATCCGTCTCCGCTGCGGCCGTATGCTGCCGGGTTAGCGGTTCTCCTCCGAATGGGTTGTCCGAGAGAATCGCGCAATAGCCTCGGCCGGCAGCATGAGCAACCCGCGCAAAGCTGGGCGGCTGGGTATCTGGGTCGCTATCGGGATCGCTTCCTAGCGCGGGCTGACGCCCGCAACCCAATTGCAGGACCTGAACTCTTTATCGCCGAGATTCTTGCCGGATTGGCAAGAATCTCGGCGATAGTAGTTCAGTAGTGGTAGCGGGCTTGGAGAAAATCGATTCGGTCGGAGCGGACCAGATACACGAGGCGGTGTTCCTGAGTGACGCGGCGGGACCATGTATTGGGTGCGAGATGGCGAAGGGGTTCGGGCTTTCCGATGCCACGAAGCGGATCACGCATGATTCCCTCGACAAGATCGAGGATGCGCAGGGCCACCCGGCGGTCCTTCGCAACCCAGTACCGCAGGTCTTCACGGAACTCGGGCTGGAAGATCGCATCCCGATCAGCTCTCTTCTTGCTCAAGGTGGAGCTCGCGCCGCAGCGCGTGCACCGACTGCGCTCGTTCCTTCCGCGTCCGTGCACGCGCCAAAGCCGTCAGCAGCCGTTGGGCGTTGCGCGGAGACCGCAGCAGATGTGCGGTCTCCCGCAGGCTGCGAAACTCGGCGGCTGACACCAGTGCAACGTCCTCCGCCCCGCGGCGGGTGATGATCACGACCTCATTGTCTTTTGTCGCAGCGTCACACAGCTTGGCCAACTCCGCTCGCGCTTGGCTATATGTGGTTTGAATCGCCATTGTACAGGGAGTCTGTACAACCGCGAGGACGTGGTCAAGTCCCCACACCGCCAGCCCCGCGAGGGGCCGCCGTTGAGAAGCGTGGTGGAGATCAACCAGCCGAACGGCCTGCTACTGAGCCGCCGGCAAGAGACGCCACGCGAACAGCACTGAAGTTCGCGCCGGTCGGCTCCAGCGGCGGGTTGGCGATCATTTCACCGGCGGAACTCCGAGGTCCTAGCAAATCTTCCGAGCCAAGCCGTCATCGACCTCATGGTGCCGTGGAACCGCAGACCGGCGATTCTGTGGCGGGTTGTGCCACCATGAGTGACGTGCACCCTCACGAAGCAGTACACATCCGTTGGATCGCAGGTGGCGCAGAAGCTGCCCGAGCTTCATAGCGCGATCGGTTCTTCATCGAATCCCTCTCCGGCAGCCTCCAGGGCATCGCGTCGATTGAGCTCGAGCGCCTCGCGCAAAGTGAACCGAAGGCTCGTGAGAAGCTCCTCTCGCGTCGCCTCCTGGCAGTTGACGCCCGGGACTTCTTCGATCCAGCCGATCCACCACTGGCCGGGCTTTTTCACCACCGCAGTGTAGCTGGCCTTCATGCTGCCTCCATAAGCCCAAGGTGCCAGCGATCGCCAACGATAAAGAGCCTATCCGCCGTCTGGCCGCACGAACGCGCCGCGCGGAGGCGCGCGGCGTGGTGGGCCGCATCAAACGGAGACACGACCCGAATCCGAAGCCGTAAGACCGCATGTTCGCCGAACGATTTTCCCGCGGAGGTTCGCTCGCACGACGACTGCAGGGTGGATACGTTGCGGATGCCATGTACGAGTTCGATCGCGATAGATATGTCACTCCCGCTGGGTCAGGGTCCTTTCAAGGGAACGTCAGTCCGCTCTGGAATGTCGGCCCGGTGCCGAACGGCGGGTACGTTTTAAGCTTGGCGATGGCGGCGCTCGAGCAGACTTTCGCCGGGCTCGATCCGCTGACCGTCACCGCGCACTTCCTGCGGCCGACCGCGCCCGGGCCCATCGAGGCGGCGGTCGAGACGATCAAGCGCGGCCGCAATTTCTCGACGGCGATGGTCGCGCTGCGCCAGGACGGCAAAGAAAGCGTACGGGTGTTGGCCACCTACGGGCGCCTCGACGCGGTTGAGGCGGAGCGCGAGTTCGTCGACGGCACGCCCCCTGCCGTCGCGCGCGACGACTGCTTGCTGTGGAATCGACCGAAGGGGATGGCACCCGAGATTGCCAACCGCTTCGAGAGCCGAATCGCGTCGGAAGACGCCAAACGTATGCAGACCGGCGACGCCGACCGGGCCGAAGTCCGCGGCTGGATTCGTTTCGTCGACGGGCGCGCGGCCGACGTCCACTGCCTCGGCCTCATCGCCGACGCCTTTCCGCCGCCGGTGTTCATGGTCACTGAGCGCGGTTGGGTGCCGACGATCGAGTTGACCGTGCACGTGCGTGCCCGGCCGACGTCGGACTGGCTCAATTGCATCTTCCGGACCCGCTTCTTGTTCGGCGGGCTGCTGGAGGAGGACGGCGAGATCTGGGACGCCAGCGGACGGCTGGTTGCGCTGTCGCGGCAGCTGGCCGGTCGGCCGCGCACCACTTGAGATGAGCGGAATCGTCGTCACCGGCTTCGATGCGTTCGCCACTCTGGACGAGAACATTTCGGAGTCGGTGGTGCGCGCTCTGCCATCTGCATGGCGACGCCCCGAGCGGCTGTGGATCGACGTACTGCCGACCATCTATAGCGTTGCCGAGCAACGCATCTGCGACTTGATCGCCGCGCACGAGCCCGAAGCGGTGGTGCTGCTAGGGGTGGCGCGGTCGCAGGGCGAGATTCACCTCGAGCGGGCTGCCCTCAACATCGACGATAGCGAGACCGCCGACAACGACGCGCAGGTCCGGCGCGGGCGGCTGATCGAGCCGCAAGGTCCTGTGGGCTATTGGTCGACGTTGCCGCTGGAAGCGATGCTGGCGCGGCTCGCTGCGCTGGGCGTGCCGGCGGTGATCTCGAACCATGCCGGCAGCTTCGTCTGCAATCACGTCTTCTTCGCGGCGAGTGCCGAGATCGAGTGCCGCGGCGGACGTGCGCGCTGCGGCTTCATCCATCTACCCGGCCGCGCCGACGCGCAGCTGGGGGGTGACGTCTTGGTGGCGGCTGTCGTAAGCTGTCTCGAAGTGGTGGCCGACGCGATGACGCGGCGGCCGAACCCTAGCGTGCGCAACTAGAAGGGGGATTGCCCATGGCAACATCGGAAGCGAGCGGCGGTCGCGCCGCGTTCGTGCTCGGACTGGTCGCTGCGGCCCTGTTCGTTCTCGGGCCGGCGGCCGCATTCATCGGGCTCGCATCGGCAATGACGGGCTTCGGCATCTTCGGTCTCGCCGGTCTGCTGGCGTTGATCACGGTCTTGATCGCGGCGGGTACCATGCTGCGCAGCGGTTTCGACGCGGCCAAGTCGGGCCTCGCGATTGGAGCGACGATGGTGATCCTTTTCATGATCGTCGCCATGCCGGGGTGCGGCGTGCCGCGCATCAACGACATCACGACGGACATGGCCAATCCGCCAGCGTTCGTTCATGCGGGAACCATCGCCGCGAACCAGGGGCGCGACATGAGCTACCCCGGCGAGTCGTTCGCGGCGCAGCAGCGCGACGCCTATCCGGAGGTTGCGCCACTCACGGTTGCGCAAGATCCCGCGGTCGTGTTTGCGACGGTGGAGCGCACCGTGCGTGCGACGCCGCGGTGGGAGGTGACCCGCCTCGACGCCGAGCGGCGCGAGCTCGAAGGCGTCGAGACGTCGCGCGTATTTCGCTTCAAGGATGACTTCATCGTCCAGGTGCAAAGCGGTGCCGACGGTGGCAGCGTCGTGCAGATGCGCTCGAAGTCGCGCGACGGCAAGAGCGACATCGGTGCAAATGCGGCGCGAATCGAGCAATTCTTCACCCGTCTCCGTGCGGAACTCGACGCCGGCTGAGCCGGCGCGGCATCAAGCATCGAGCCAGGCCAGGGGATTGGCGGGACCGTTGCCATTGCCGATGGCGAGGCCCGCAGCGATGGCGATACCGATGTAGCGTTTGCCGCGGATGACAGCTTCGCGCAGTGGCAGTCCGATCGCGAGGTTCGCGGTAATCGCTGCGGAGAGTTGGCAGCCGGTACCGTGGGTATGGACAGTGGCAACGCGCGGCGCCGCCAGTTCGAGGAAGCTCGCGCCGTCGAAGAACACATCGATCGCCTCGGGGCCGTCGCCATGGCCGCCTTTGACGAGGCAGCTACGTGCGCCCTGCTTGACGAGGATCTCGGCAGCATCGCGCATGTCCCCGACGGAGGCGATCCGGTGCCCGGTCAGCTGTTCAGCTTCGGGGACGTTCGGCGTGACGATGGTGGCGAGCGGTAGGAGTTCATCGAAGAGGGCCTGTTGCGCGTGCTCTTCGATGAGCGAGGCGCCGCTTTGGGCGATGAAAACCGGGTCGACCACAACCGTTCCCAGGTGATGGCGGCGAATGGCGGCGCACACCGCCGTGATGATTTTCTCATTTGCCAGCATTCCGGTTTTGATGGCGTCGACGCCGATATCGCTGACGACCGCGTCGATCTGCCGCGCGACGAATTCGGGGGGCACGGTGTGAATGGCGTCGACGCCGCAGGTGTGCTGGGCGGTGAGTGCGGTGATGGCGGTCATACCGTAGACGCGATGAACGGTGAAGGTTTTGAGGTCGGCTTGGATGCCGGCACCTCCGCCGGAGTCGGAGCCGGCGATCGTCAGAGCGCGTGGGATCATGGTCGGTCGGTTCTCCCTTTTGGTGGTGCGACGGGCAGTTGCGCTACAGTCTTTCGAATCGCCGTGCGGATGCAACCCGGTGGGGTCGTCGGATCCGTCGTCTCGGCGAAGGGAGTAGAAGGTTCCCGCAGCGGTCGACACCGGATATGAGTTTGGGTATAAGGGCCGCTTTCGCATTCCCAGCGGGGTGCGGTACAGTCCATTTGAAAGGCGAAACGGAATGGCCAACAAGGGAACGTGCAAGGCGCCCGATTGCGAAAAGGAAGTGCGCGCCAAGCACTACTGCGACCGGCACTACCGCAAGTGGCGCCAAGGCGAGATGCCGAAGCCGCGCTACAAGACGTGCAACGCGGAGAACTGCCGCAAGCCGCAGCATGACCGCGGCCTGTGTGAGGCCCATTGGGCCGAGAAGTTCGCCAAGAAGCCGGCTGCAGCTACGGCTGTGGCCGAAGCGCCGGAAGCCGCCGCGTCCTGAGCGGTAGGCCCGCGCAAGCGCATTGAGGGAGTACGATGAAGCGGACATTTCAGCCAAGCAATCGTCGCCGGAAGCGAACCCACGGATTTCGCGCTCGGATGAGCACCCCTGGGGGGCGCGCGGTGTTGAAGCGCCGGCGCGCCAAGGGCCGTAAGCGCCTGACGGTATCGATTCCGCCGAAACAACCGTCGTCCTGAGAGACGAGCCACCGTTTTCGACCTAGGCGCGGCAGAAACGATGGGGAAGAGTTGCTTTCCCATCGTTTCTGCCGCGCGCCGTTTGCGGGTGAGCGCTAAGCCTGCGAACCGCAGCACACCATGCCAACAGGGGAAGAAATCCCGACCGGGCCCGACCGTCGCGACGAGCGCCTGCCGAAGAGCCGACGGGTGCGCAAGCGCTCGGAATACCTACGCCTGCAGCACGTGGGCCGCCGTCGCGGTAACGGGCACCTGGTGGTCATTTGCGCCAAGAGTACGCGCGCAAACTCTCGCATCGGCATTACCGCAAGCCGGCGTGTGGGCAATGCCGTCACCCGCAATCGCATCAAGCGCTTCGTGCGCGAGTTCTTCCGCCGGCACCAGTACGACGTCCAGCCGGTGCAAGACATTCTCGTGATCGCCCGCCCATCCGCGGCGACCGCAACCTACGCCGACGTTCGGGCTGAGATCGCTCGCGCGTTGGGTATCGAGATCGGCCGGTGAACGCAGCAAGGCACGAGGCGATCGATCGCTGCCAGGCTGCCGTTTTCGGCTTGCCGCAGCGCGGCGCTGTTCTCGTCATTCGCCTTTACCGGGCGCTGCTTTCGCCGCTGCTCGGTGCCAATTGCCGCTTCGCCCCGACGTGCTCCCAGTACGCCGAGCAAGCGATCGCTCGCCATGGATTCCTGCGGGGAACCCGCATGGCTGGGCGTCGTCTGCTTCGTTGCCACCCCTGGAGCGCGGGAGGCTGGGATCCCGTCGCCTAGAGGCCCTCGAATCATGGAACAGCGTGCCATTCTCGCCGTCGCCGTCTCTCTGGCGATCCTGTTGGTCTACAACGAATTCATCCTGCCGACCGTCTACCCGGGCGGTAGTTCTTCACCGGTAATCGAGGATTCCGGCGCGCCTGTGCCTGCCCCGGATGCCGCCGATATGGCGCAGCCGCCACTGCATGGCGACTCGGCGCCGCTGCCGCAACTGGCCGCCGAGCCCGAAGTGCCGGCGCAGCGCGTCGTCGTCGAGACCGATTTCTACACCGCCATCCTGACCTCGGCCGGCGGCCGCATCGAGAGCTTTCGGCTCAAGGATCACCGCACGGCGGTCGACCCCGAAAGCCCGGGGCTCGAAATGGTCGAGCCGGCTGAGAACGGCGATTTGCCTCTCGGGGTCGAGCTACGTGGCCTCGAAAACGATGGGGGCAGCGGCAAGGTCATCACGCTCGGCGACCGCACGGCGTCCTATGCGATGTCTGCCGAGGGAACGCTACGACTTGCCGATGCGGACGTCCGCGTCGTCGAGATGATCTGGAACGGACCGGGCGGAACCATCAAGAAGCGGCTCACCTTCCGCGGTGACCGCCGCGACATCGATGTGGCGATCGTCGGCGAGGGGATGCAGCCGCGCTACACGCAGCTCGCACTATCGTGGCCCAGCCCGGTGAGTTCGGCCGAGCACGAGAGTCTCTTCGACCGGATCGAGTACCTGCAGGGCCGCAGCCTGGAGCAGTACCACCTCGACGACAGTGACCTGCTGGCCGGGCAGGTGGTCGAGCCGCCACGCACCGCCGAGGATCCGGCGTGGAAGTGGGTCGGCCTGAGCGGAAAGCACTTTCTGGTCGCCATGGTGCCGCTGCACGCGGCGCAGCAAGACCCGGAAAGCGCGGCCGGCTTTGCCGAACCGCACCCGACATTGTTCATGAAGCAGCGGACGATGGGCAGCGCGAGCGGGCAGAAATTCCTGCGCGCACAGCTGCTCTTCCCGGTACGGGCTAGTGCCGTCGAGCAGGACGTCAAGCTCTACCTCGGCGCCAAGAGCGTCGAACTGCTCGAACCCGTCGGCCACACCTTGTCGCGAGCGGTCGATCTCGGCTGGTTCAGCTTCATCGCGCTGCCGCTGCTGTGGATGCTGCGCAAGTGCCACGCGGTGACCGGCAACTACGGCGTCGATATCGTGTTGTTGACGGTGCTCATCAAGATTCTCTTCCTGCCGCTGACGCAAAAGAGCTTCACCGCGATGAAGGGCATGCAGAAGCTGCAGCCCGAGATGCAGAAGATGCGCGAGCAGCTCAAGGACAAGCCCGAGCAGATGCAGAAGGAGATGATGGAGCTGTACCGCAAGCACGGGGTCAACCCACTCGGTGGTTGTCTGCCGATGGTGGTGCAGATTCCCGTGTTCGTCGGCCTCTACCAAGCCCTGCTCAATGCGGTCGAGCTGCGGCATGCACCGTTCGTGGGCTGGATCACCGATTTGTCGGCACCCGATCGGCTCGGCTCGCTCCCGATCCCGTTCGTCGATCCCGCTGGAATCCCTGTGTTGACGCTGGTCATGGGCGCGTCGATGTTTCTGCAGCAATGGATGACTCCATCCGCCGCCGACCCGACGCAGCAACGGATCATGATGATCCTGCCGGTGGTGTTTACGTTCATGTTCCTCAGCTTTCCAGCAGGCTTGGTATTGTACTGGACCGTCAACAACCTTCTCACGATTGCACAGCAGTACTACGTCCATCAGTCGGCAGACTGAGGACCGTCGCGCAGTTCGTCGGCAGCGGATCGCGTGACTGCAGCGACGGCGCACGAACGTCGTTTTCGGAGGTGACGGGATGGAGACAGTCGAAGCAGAAGGCGATTCGGTCGACGCTGCGATTCAGACAGCACTTGCGAAGCTGGGCGTCGCCAGAGA
>Ga0163153_10003362_pt1 | contig 21535 bp, 18 predicted proteins | sample OliLakLV19MP6IB1_FD_148629 | JGI IMG/M metagenome (GOLD analysis project Ga0163153, IMG submission 148629) | Freshwater microbial mat bacterial communities from Lake Vanda, McMurdo Dry Valleys, Antarctica - Oligotrophic Lake LV.19.MP6.IB-1 | ecosystem: Environmental > Aquatic > Freshwater >...
ATCACTCGCCCCGATGAGCGACAATCCTTCGTTCAGGCTGCCCGCGATCGCGGCAGCCTGAACGAGGCAACCAGCGGAAAGCCCGAACTCACGCTGAAACTTCTACACCACGCCTCGGGACACGACCATTTTCCTGCTCGACCCGGCGGGCAACATCGTCAGCAAGGCAAGCCGGGCAAGGAACTGGAGGTCGCAGCCGCAGAAGGCCGGATCGAGGACGAAGGATGGCGGCTACGGAAAGATGGCACGAAGCTTTGGGCCAACGTGGTCATTACGGCCATTCGCGATGACGCAGGCAGGCTGACCGGCTTTGGCAAAGTCACCCGTGACCTGACCGAGCGAAAGCGCGCTGAGGAGGAACTGCGGGCTAGCCATGACAATCTGGAACGCCGTGTCCGGGATCGCACGGCGGAACTCGCCAGGGTGCATGAGGAATTCAAGGCCCACGAAGAGCAATTCCGGCACATGATCGAGGGGGTGAAAGACCATGGCATTTTCACACTCGACCCCGAGGGCCGGGTGACAAGCTGGAACAAGGGGGCCGAACACATCTACGGCTACGCCTCGGAAGAAATCATCGGACAACACCGCAGCCGCTTCTTCTCCCCCGAAGACGCGACCAGCGGGTTGCCCAGGTGGGAGTTGAGGGAGACGGTCGCCACTGGACAGTTTTCCGAGCAGGCGTGGCGGGTCCGCAAGGACGGTACACGGTTTTGGGCCAATGGGACGATAACCCCCTTGCGTGACGAGGCCGGAGCGCTGCGGGGGTTCTTGAAGATCGTCCGGGACTTGACGGAACGAAAGCAGATCGAAACCGAACTGCGGAAGTCTGTGGAAGCGTTGCACCTGAGAGACAGGGCCATCAAGGCCGTCTCACAGGGCATTTTCATCACCGACCCGAACCAACCCGACAACCCGATCATCTACGCCAGCCCTGGAGCGGAGCTCATGACTGGATACCGGGCCGAGGAGTTGGTGGGTCGCAACTGCCGCTTCCTGCAAGGAGCCCAGACGGACCCGGCAAGAGTGGCAGAAGTTCGTCAGGCGATCCGTGCCGGGCGGGAGTGTTCCGTCGAACTGCTCAACTACCGCAAGGACGGGACGCCGTTCTGGAACGCCCTGTTCATCAACCCCGTGCGAGACGATCAAGGGCGACTCGTCCATTTCGTCGGCGTTCAGGCCGACGTGACGGAACGGCATCAACTGGAGGATCAACTACGGCAGGCGCAGAAGCTGGAGTCCATCGGCCAATTGGCGGGTGGGATTGCCCACGACTTCAACAATCTGCTGACCGTCATATCCGGGCATAGCGAAATGCTCATGTCCCTGCCATCGAACGGCCCGATGCAGGAGTCGATCCAGGCGATCAGCGAAGCGGGCGAGCGGGCCGCCGGGCTCACCCGCCAACTGCTCATTTTTAGCCGCCGAGCCGTGGTTGACTTGCAAGTGCTGGATCTCAATATAGTCGTCAACGATACGGAAAAATTGTTGCGACGGATGATTGGCGAGGATGTCGTGCTGGCGGCGGTTCTCGCCCCCCGACTGAGCCGGGTTCGGGCCGATTCGGGCCACATCGGGCAAGTGTTGATGAACCTCTGTATCAACGCCCGTGACGCCATGCCGGAAGGGGGAAAACTGACGATCCAGACGCAGAACGTCGAACTGGACGCTCCGTACGTCAACACGCACGTCGAGGTTCAACCGGGTCGGTACGTCCTGCTGACCGTCTCGGACACCGGAACGGGGATGACGCTAGAGGTCAACAGGCGCATTTTCGAGCCGTTCTTCACCACGAAGGGCGTCGGCAAGGGGACCGGGTTGGGCCTGTCCGTGGTCCACGGGATCGTCAAGCAGAACAACGGTTTTATCGGGGTGTACTCGGAACTCGGCATGGGGACGACGTTCAAGGTGTACCTCCCGGTGGTCGAGGACGAAGTGGCCGCTCCCCGCAATGTATTTGACCCGACGCGGGTCGGTCGGGGAACCGAGACGGTCCTGTTGGTCGAAGACGAAGACAGCGTGCGGGAGATCGCACTCCTCGCCCTTCGTACCCAAGGGTATGCGGTGTTATCGGCGACAAACGGCAAGGAGGCCATGCGGGTCGTGAGTGAGCACACGGGGAACATCGACTTGCTGGTGACGGACGTGGTGATGCCGGAGATGAATGGTCGGCAACTGGCCGAGGGTCTGCGGACTCGCCTGCCGAAGATGAAGGTGCTCTACCTGAGTGGGTACACCGACGATGCCGTTGTTCGCCATGGCATCCTGCAAGCCGAGGTTGCATTCCTCCAGAAGCCGTACACGCCGATGACCCTGCTCAGAAAGGTGCGGCAAGTGCTGGACCAGAAGAAGTAGACGGCGTGTCTTACTGACATTCCGAACGGGTTGACCCGCTCGTCGATCTCCTCGCACAGCCGCGACAACTGGCTCACTTCCCGGGGCACAACCCGCCTTGAGTAAACGTGGGCGTGGACGGAGCGCCGACTCTTCCCGGCCCGCCCTCTTTTCGTTTTTCCTCCGCGGCCCTGGCTTTTCCTCTGTGCCTCTGTGTTTCCGGCTTTGGTCCCTCGCCGACCTAGGTGGCAAGCGCACGCATGAAGGTTTGTGCGCGCGCCCTCACCTCGTCCGCGGTCAGGCCCGGCTTGTAGAGTGCCGAGCCGATGCCGAAACCCGCGGCACCCGCCGCCAGCCAGGGCGCGATGTTTCCGCAGTGAATGCCGCCCACGGGAAGGACCAGGGTGCCCGGCGGCAACACCGCGCGCATCGCCGAAAGGACCGCCGGTGAAGACCCCTCGGCCGGGAACAGCTTCAACGCGTCGGCGCCGGCCTGCAGCATCGCAAACGCCTCGGTCGGCGTGGCGATGCCGGGAATCGTGGTGAGGCCGCGACGTTTCGCTTCCGCGACGACGTCGCGATCGGCGTTGGGCATGACACACAGGCGGGCGCCCGCGTCCGCTATTTCGCCGACCTGCCCCGGACGCAGCACCGTGCCCGCGCCGACCAGCGTGCGATCGCCGAATCGATCGGCCAGCAGCCGGATGCTGCGCAGCGGATCGGGGGAGTTGAGCGGCACCTCGAGGATGCCGAACCCCTCGTCCAGGAGCGCTTCGCCCACCGCTTCGGCCTCGGCGGGCCCGATGCCGCGCAGGATGGCGACAAACGGGCAGCGCCGCAGGCGCGCGCTGAGGTCACTCATGCGGCCAGCCTGACGCCGAGGCGGCCCGCGATGCCGTAAAGGCCCGCAGCGGCGACGTCGGAATCGTCGAGCGACGCCTCACATCCCAGCGACGAAAACGCGCGCACGTAGAGCTCTCCCACCGCGCGCGGGGCGATTACACGGACCGGGCCCGCAATGCCGGCGCTTCGAACCTCGTGCCCGATGAGCATGCCGGAGAGATACCCCGCCACCGACGCGCCTTCCATCTCTCCTTGCAGCGCGCGGGAGCGCGCCCCGAACACGTGGTGAAGCAATCCTCCGCGCTCGCCCGATCGGCGCACGCCGTCGTCGAACGCGGCGGCCTCGATCGAATCGCCGGCCATCAGCCGCCCCAGGATGCTGTGGCGCCCGAGGATCGCGAAGAGCTCGCCGGTCATGTGGGTGGTGAAGGCCTCGATCGATCCGTCGCGCACGCGCAGGTGTTTGCTGTGAGTGCCGGGCAGGCACAACGCCGAGACCCCGGCGGGAAGCGCGACCATCGCGCCCAGCGCCTGTGTCTCCTCGCCGCGCAGGACATCGGGCACGCCTTCGTCGTCGTCGCAGGCCAGGCCCGGGCAGACCACAACGCGGTGCCCCAGCCAATGCAGTTCGCGCACGCCGCCGGCGATGTCGTCGAGCTTTGCCGGGCAACGCAGGTAGGGGACCTCGATCCAGCCCTGGCGGCTGCCCACCATGCCGCACATCACGACCGGCGCCTTTGTCCCGGCCGCCCATGGGCCCAGCAGTTGCTCGAGCACGCGCGCGAAGGCGCTGCCGTCCACCGCCATGACGCCGGCCGGCTGCGAGCGGCGCTCGAGGATGCGCCCATCGTCGCCCAGCAGCCACGCGCGCACGTGGGTCGTGCCCCAATCGACGGCGATCATGGAAGCACGAGGCCACTTTCGGGATCGATCGCGTAGACGCGCTCGAACGCCACCGTCACTCCCAGGGGCGAGCCCCGGGCCGCGGGGCTTTCGGGGCGGAAGCGGGCCGTCACCGGGGCGCCGCCGAACTCGAAATAGACCATGGTGTCGGCGCCCGTCGGCTCGATCACTTCCGGCGTCGCCGTGAAGCTCACGTCGCCCGGACTGCCCACCGACGATTCGATCAGGTGCTCCGGGCGGATGCCGATCTCGACCGCGCGGCCCTCGCGCGTGGCGAAGCGCGCGGCGTGCTGCTGCGGGATGGGCCAGGGGTCGGCCCCGTTGAACTCGAGCCGCAGGCCGCCGGCCGCGTCCCGCGTGAGCCGCGCGGGAATGAAATTCATGCGCGGCGCACCGATGAATCCGGCGACGAAACGCGTGCGCGGCTTCTGGTACACCTCCATCGGCGAGCCCACCTGCGCCACCTCGCCGCGGTCCATCACCACGATGCGGTCGGCGAGCGTCATCGCCTCGATCTGGTCGTGCGTCACGTAGACCACGGTCGACTTGAGCAGCTGGTGCAGCTTCTTGATCTCGAAACGCATCTGCGTGCGCAGCGCGGCGTCGAGGTTGCTGAGCGGCTCGTCGAAGAGGAACGCCGCCGGCCGGCGCACAATCGCCCGCCCCATGGCCACGCGCTGGCGCTGCCCGCCGGAAAGCGCCTTCGGCTTGCGCGCAAGCAGCTCCGAGATGCCCAGCATCTGGGCCGTGCGCTTGACGGTCGCCGCGATCTCGGCCTTCGGCATGGCGCTTTGCTCGAGGGCGAAGCCCATGTTGCGCTCGACCGTCATGTGGGGATAAAGCGCGTAGCTCTGGAACACCATCGCGATGTTGCGCTCGCGCGGCGTGAGGTCGTTGACCACGATTTCGCCGAAGCGGATCTCGCCCGAGCTCGCCTCCTCGAGGCCCGCGATCATCCGCAGCGTCGTGCTTTTGCCGCAGCCCGAGGGGCCCACAAGGACCACGAACTCTCCGTCCGCGATTTCGAGCGATACATCGCGCACCGCCTCGACGTCGCCGAAGCGCTTGCCCAGTTTATCCAGCACGACCTTGCCCATCTCAGGCGACGACCGGGTACTTGGGCGACATCATCGGGGCAAGGTCGACGAGGATGGCCGTGAGCTCGTCGCGCGCGCCGGTATCGAGCTGGCGCCCTCCCGCCTGGCGGTGGTAGGAGCTGCGGATCACGCCGCGGCGGCGCAACACCTCCTTGTAGACCGCCACCCCATAGCTGGTCTCGAACAGCAGCAGCGGCAGCAGGCGGCGATAGGTCTCGCGCGCCTGCGGGTCCTTCGCCTCGAGCTCTTTCCACAGGCGCGCATGCAGGTCCGCGACTTCACAGGCGGGCATCGTCCCGCACACGCCGCGGCGATGTTCGTCGAGCAGGTGGCGCCCGGCTTTCCCGCCCATCACGCCCTTGAGCGCGGGGCCCGCCGCTTCACGCAAGGCCGTGACCATCGGACCCGGGAAGTCGGTTTCTTCCTTCACGTAATGCACGCCCTTGAGGTCCTTCAGCAATCCGGTCATGAATGGCGCGGACAGCGGCGTGCCGCCGGGGCCCTGGTAGTTCTGGATGCAGACCGGCAGCTCCGAGGCCTCGCCGATCGCGCGGTAGTACTCGCGGATCTCGGCGTCCGATGCGCGCTGGATGAAAGGCGGCATCGCCATCACCATGTCGGCGCCGGCGGCCGCGGCCTGCCTGGTGAGCTCGACGGCAAGGGGCGCGCACGACGCGGTCACACCGGCGACGTACGGCACGCGCTTGCTGGTTTCCCTCGCCGTGATCTCGACCACCCGCCTGCGCTCCGCGTCGGAAAGGTACGGCGCTTCGCTGGCGTTGGCCGGGCCAACAACGCCGTGCGCCCCGCACTCGATGCTGAACGAAACGACGCGCTTGAGCCCCTCCTCGTCGAGGTTGCCGCGATCGTCGAACGGCGTCGGCAGGATCACGTAGACGCCGCGGAAATCCTTCGCTTGCATGGATGCCTCTCTCAAGCGCCGCGGGCGGGGGCGCAATTGCGTTGCTCCCAGCCGTCGGCGAACAGGTTCATGAAATGGTGTTCGGAATAGGGATGTTTCTCGAATAGCGCCTCGTCGACCTCGACCCCGAGGCCCGGCGCGTCGGACGCCGTGAGGTAGCCGTCCACCACGCGCGGGACGCCCTTGAACATCTCGCGCGCCCAGGGCACGTGGAAATCGTCGAACGTCTCCTGGATGTAGAAGTTGCGGGTGGCGGTCATCACGTGCACGTTGACGGCGGTGGACAGGGTGCAGCGCGCGTTGTGCGGCGCCACCGTGGCGCCGTGGGCATCGGCGATCGCGGCCGCTTCACGCAACCGCGCGATGCCGCCCAGCTCCACGTATTCGGGCTGCACGACGTCGAAGAGTCCGCCCTCGACCAGGTCCGCGAACTGGCGCGGCGTGCTGAAGCGCTCGCCGGTGACGATGCGCACACGGCTGGCGCCGGCCACTTCGCGCAACGCCGCGATGTCCTCCGACCACACCGGCGCCTCGATCCATTCGCAATCGAATTCCTCCAGCTCTTCGGCCAGGCGGATGGCCTCGGGCACGGTGAAGCGGTCGTGCGCCTCGATCAGCAGGCCAACGGAATCGCCAACCGCCTTGCGCACCGCGCGCACGAGCTCGAGGCTCAGCTTGCGTTCGCGCGCGTCGAGGAAGCGGTAGTTGGCGCCGAACGGGTCGAACTTGAGCGCGGTGTACCCCATCGCCGCCACCTTCGCGGCGCGTTCGCCAAACGCCTGCGGCTCGCGCGGGCCCTGGTACCAGCCATTGGCGTAGGCGCGCAGCTTCCGGTGCATGCGCCCGCCGAAAAGTGTGTAGAGCGGCGCGCCGAGCGACTTGCCCAGGATGTCCCAGCAGGCGGTGGTGATGCCCGCGAGCGCGGACAGCAGGATGCCGTTGGCGGTTAGGTAGAGGCCCTTGTGTGCGTTGTCCCACAGCGCCTCGATGTCGCGCGGGTCGCGGCCGATGCACATGCGGCGGATCTCGCGCACCGCCGCCACCGCGGGCTGCGAAGTAAGGCCGCAGGTCGAATCGCCCCAGCCGTGGTGGCCGTCGTCCGTGGTGACCTTGACCAGCACCCAGTTCTTCCACGGGTTGCCGACGACATACGCTTCGATGCTCGCGATTTTCATGGTCAGCCTTTCACCGCCCCGCCGGTGAGCCCCTGGATGAAGGAGCGCTGCAGCAGCGCGAACGCAACGATGACGGGAATCGTCGACCCGATGGTGGCGGCCATCAGCGGGCCCCACTCGATGCCGAGCTCGGTGACGAACGAATACAGGCCCACCTGCAGCAGGCGGTTCTCATCGCGCAGCGTGAGCGCGAAGGCGAGCAGGAAATCGTTCCAGATGGTGACGAACACCAGCACGCCCGCGGCCGCAAGGCCGGGACGCAGCAGCGGCAGCACCACCACGTAAAACGTCTTCAGCCGCCCACAGCCGTCGACAAAGGCGGATTCCTCGAGCTCGGTGGGGATCGTGTCGATGAAGCCGCGCAGCAGCCAGATGAGCGTGGGCACCAGCCACGCCGAATAGGCGACGATCACCACGAACAACGTGTCGTAGATGCCGATATCCACCGCCATGAGGTAGAGCGGCACGATGATCGACACGCCCGGGATCATCACCGTCGACCAGATCACGAACAGCAGCGCCTCCTTGAAGCGGAACTGGAAGCGCGACACGGCGTAGGCCGCGTGAACCGCAAGCGCCACGCTCAGCACCAGGGCGCCGGCAACCACAAGCGCGCTGTTGAGGATGTAGCGCATGAAACGCGGCGCGAACAGGCCGCGCGAGTAGTTGCCCAGCTCGATCGTGGCCGGTATCCATTGCGGCGGCGAGGCAAACACGTCCTGCGGCGCCTTGAAGGAGGTCGAAAGCCCCCAGGCCAGCGGCACCAGCACAAACGCGCACGCAAGCAGCAGGAATGCGTACGCCGCGTAATCGCCGATCCGGGCCGTGCCGCGCCTAGCCACGATCGGCCCTCAGGACGCGGATGTAGGCGATGCTGAAAAGGATGTTGAGGCCGAAGATCACCACCGCGGCGGTGGCGGCCACTTCCTGGCGGTAGAACTGGAAGCCTTCCTTGAACACACGCAGCGCCAGCACCTGCGTGGCCTCGGCCGGCCCGCCGCCGGTCATGATGAGGACGGTGGTCACGGTATTGAACGTGTGCAGCGTGGTGAGCACGAGGGCCACCAGCACGGTGCTGCGGATGAGAGGCAGCGTCACGTGCCGGAAGCGCCGCCAGGCACTCCCGGCGTCGATGCGCGCGGCCTCGCGGACCTCCGCGGGAATCGTCTGCAGCGCCGCCAGCGTGAACACCATGACGAGCGGGTAAGAGTGCCAGGTGTTGGTCACCATCAGGCTCGGCAACGCCCACTGCGTGTCGGTCAAGGGTCCCGCGATGTTCACGCCGACCTGCTTGAGCAGGTGCGAGATCGGTCCCACGCGCCCGTCATAGAGCCAGGTCCACAGCAGGCCGGTCACGAGCTGGGAGACGATCCACGGCAACATCAGCACGGTGCGCAAGATGGCGCGAAAACGCATCGGGCGGTCGAGCAGCAGCGCGAGGCCGATGCCCAGCGGCATCGTGAGCGCCAGCGAGCCCAGCACAAACACAATCGAGCGGCCGATGTCGGCCAGGCCGCCGCCGTGGCGCAACAGCTCCACGTAGTTCGCGATCCCGACGAACCCACCGGTCTGCAGGTAGTCCGCGGAATGGACGCTCTGCCGCAACGCATAAAACAGCGGCACAAACGAAACCGCCGCGACCAGGATCAGCGACGGGTAGAAGAAGAGGTACGGCTGGAGGCGCCGTACCCCGATCGAGCTGCTCATGCGCGAGCCTTAGCGGCCCCCGCGCCGGTTGTATTCGCCCTCGGCCCAGGCCAGGCCTTCCTTTGGCGACATCTTGCCGGTGAGCACGCTGCCGAACATCTTGGCCCACGTGTCGTAGAGCGCCTCGGTGTTTTCCGGGAAGTCGAACTTGAGCGGATGTTTGCCCGCGTAGTCGACGGCCCAGCGGATGGTTTCGGCCTTCGGCTCGCTGAACCACGGATCCTTGAGCGCGCTGGTGCGCACCGGGACATAACCGGCGGTCTTGGCCGAGGCGACCTGCACCGGCGCCGAGGTCCAGTGGTCGACCAGCTTCCACGCGGCTGCGGAATTCTTCGCCCCCTTGGGGATCACGAGGCTCCAGCTCTGTACCAGCGCGGGCGAGGGCTTGCCCTCGTCCCAGCCCGGGTATTCGACCAGCTTGAGGTTCTCGCCGAGTTTGGAGCGCTCGCGGATGAACTCGAAGCGCTGCGACGATTGCGGCAGGAAACCGGCCTTCTGCGCGATGAAAAGTGTCTGCGCCTGCTCCAGGCCCTGCAGCGCCACGTTGGTGGGCAGCGCGCTTTTGTTCCTGGTGAGGTCGAGCACCCATTGCACCAGCTTTTCGGCCTGCGGCGTGTTGAACGCGGCCTTGCCGTCGTCGGCGAGGACCTTCACGCCGGAGCCGACGAGTGTCGTCAGGAACCAGCCCGCCGCCACCGACGGCGCCTCCGGGCTGAAGCCGATGGCGATGCCGGCGATGTCGTTGCTGGAGATGGCGGCGGCGGTATCGCCCCATTCCTTGATCGACTGCGGCGCGCGTTTGCCGGCGGCCTTCAGGAGGTCGGCGCGGTAGCCCATGCCGGAGACTCGCAGCTCCCAGGGCACGCCGAAGGGTTCGCCCTTACGGTCGACCGTTTCGGGCAGCTTCACCAGGTCGGCGCGGTCGGCGGCGGGCCAGGCGTCGAGGTATTGCCTGAGCGGGGACAAGGTGCCGGCGGCGATGTGCGCCGGCATCGACGGCGAATAGAGCATCGCCACGTCGGGCACCTGGCCGGCCTTGGACGCGCGCAGCAGCGCGGGGCTGATCTGCTGCCACGGCATGATGGTCACGTTGACCTCGATGCCGGGGTTCTTTGCCTTGAAGGTTTCGATCACGTCGGCCATGGCGCGCTCGCGGACGTTTTCCTTGCCCGGGCCCACGAAGGTCCAGAGCTCGATCTTCTGCGCATGGGCGGCGCCGGCGGCCAGCAGCAGCGCGGCGGGGGCGATGAAACGGCGTGCAAACGATCCGAATCGCATTCGATGTCTCCTTGTTGTCGGCGGGCGCTTGACGCGCTCCATGTAGTTCCATATTATGGAACTCGTTTTCATTTCAGTATGGACCGGCGCGATCGGCGATGTCAAACCCCGGCTGCGCGCGATCCATTCCCCTCCATGGCCACACGCAAGCCGGGCGCCGCGCCGCCCACCGCGCCCAAGGGCACCGGCGCCCTCGACAAGGGCCTCACGCTGCTGGCGCGCATCTGCGATGCGCCGCGCCCCCCGCGTTTCGTGGATCTCCTCCATGAGGCCGGCATGCCGAAGGCGACGCTGCACCGCATGCTGGGCGCGCTGCTCGCGCACCGCCTCGTCACCCTGGACCCGCGCGACCAGACCTACCGCGTCGGGCTGCGCGCGCTCGAAATGGCGCAGCAGGCCTGGCAGGGCATGGACGTGCGCGCGGCCGCGGCCGACGACATCCTCCTGCTGGGAGAAAAAACCGGCGACACCGTGCACCTCGCGGCGCTCGACGGCAACGAGGTCGTCTACATCGACAAGGTGGAAAGCCGCCAGCGCATCCGCATGTTCTCGGCCATCGGCAAGCGCGGGCCGCTGCATTGCACCGGCGTCGGCAAGGCGATGCTCGCCTTCGTCGAGGACGGCCGGCGCCGCGCGCTCGTCGATTCCATCACGATGAAAAAATTCACCGCCAACACGTTCACTTCGCGCGCGGCGTTCCTCCGGCACCTGGACGAGATCCGCGGCCGCGGCTACGCGCGCGACCTCGAGGAACACGAGATCGGCATCCGCTGCGCGGCGGCGCCGATCTTCGATTATCGAGGAGAGGTGGTCGCGAGCGTGAGCGTCACCGCCCCGTCCTTCCGCCTCACGCCCGAACGCCTCGACAAGATCGCACCCGCCCTGGTGCAGGCCGCGCGCAGCATCACGCGCAAGCTGGGCGGCAAGGGATAATCAGATGACCCGTTCGTTGCCGCCGTCGATGGGCACCTGCGCCCCGGTGGTCTTGGCGAAGAGCGGCCCGCATAGCTCCGCGGCAAGCTCCGCGACGTCGCGGCTCGTGACCTCCACGCGCAGCACGTTGTTTTTCTTGTAGCCCTCGACCGAAAGGCCGTAGTGCCTGGCACGCTCCGCCAGCACCTCATCGGTCCAGATGCCGGTGTCGAACACCGCATTGGGATGCAGCGTATTGATGCGAATGCCGTCGGCGCCCCATTCGAGCGCGGCGACCCGCGCGAGCTGCACCAGCGCCGCCTTCGAAGCCGAATACGCCGCGGCGCCCGGCCCGGGGGCGGGCACGTTTTTCGAGCCGATCACCACCACACGCCCGCCGCGCGGGGCGAGCTTGAGCAGCGCATGGGTCTCGCGCAGCAGCGCCAGGTTGGCGTCGAGGTTCACGCGCATGACCTTCCCCCACTGCGCGTCGCCGAGCGACTCGATGCGTGTGCCGCCGGGAAAGATGCCCGCGTTGAGCACCACCATGTCGATGCCGCCGAAGGCGCGCACGCCGCTTTCCAGCGCCGCGCCGAGCTGCGCGGCGTCGGTGATGTCGCAGGCCACGCCGATGAAATCGGCGCGTTTCGCCACGGTTTCGACCGCCGCGTTGAGGTCCAGCGCAATCACCGCGGCGCCGCGCGCGAGGAAGCTCTGCACACATGCCTTGCCGATCCCGGAAGCGGCGCCGGTCACCAGCACGACCTCGCCCGCGAATGCCGGCGCCGCACCGCCCTTGCGCAGCTTGGCCTGCTCGAGGTCCCAGTATTCGACATCGAAGATGTCCCTGGCCGGCAGCGCCTGCCAGCCGCCAAGCCCCTGCGCGCACTGGATCACCTGCATGGTGTGTTCGTAGATGTCGAACACGACCTGCGCGTCCCTGGCGTTGCGCCCGGTGGTGGCCACGCCAATCGCCGGGTCCACGATCACGCGCGGCGCGGCGTCGAGCATGGTCTTGGGCTCGCGCGCCGCCGGGGCATGGTCGTTGAAATACGCCGCGTATTCGCGCGCGAAGGCGTCCACGTCGCGGCCCACCATCGCGATGCGCTTGGTTCGCAGCACGTGGTCGGGCGTGGCGGGACCGCGGCGCGCGATGGATGCCACGTCGTCGGCTTGCGCGAAGGCGAGGCTCGCCTCATCGGTGTGGCTGGCGACGATCATCGGGTTGCCCGCGACGCGCGAGACCTCGCGGCGCAGGGTGGCCAGCTCGCCGCGCGCCGCCGTGGCCGCGCGCGGCGCTTTCGCGGGCGCCGGGACGCAATCCTTGTCCAGTGCTCGCTCCGCGCGATCCACCAGCGTGATCATGCGTTCGTAGGATTCGCGCGCGGTGTCGCCGAACGAGAAGATGCCGTGGTTGAGCAGCACCATGCCGATCGTCGCGGGCTTGCGATCGCGCGGGAAGATGCGCGCGCACAGCCGCGCGAGGTCGAAGCCCGGCATCACGTAGGGGATGACCACCACGTCGTCGCCGTAGAGCGCGCGGATGCGCCGTTCGCCGTCGGCAGTGTTGGTGAGCGCGAGGACGGCGTCGGAGTGCGTGTGGTCAACGTACTTGAAGGGCAGGATCGCGTGCAGGATCGCTTCGACCGAGGGCGTGGGCGCGTCGGCGCGCAGCATGTGGGTGCGCATCTCGTTGACCATCTGCGGATCCGAAAGCGCCTCGAGCGTGGAGAGGTCCACGAGGTGGTCGAGGCGCACCGGGGAGAAGCCCGCCTCCTCGATGAGTTCCAGATCCCAGCCGCTGCCCTTTACGTGCAGGACCGGCCGCTTGCGTCCGAACAGGTCCTGCCCGTCGATCTTGACGGAGGTGTTGCCGCCGCCATGCAGCACCAGCGACTTGTCGCGGCCGAGCAGCCGCGACGTGTAGACGCGCTGGCCGAGGTCACCGGGGAATTGCGCGGCCTCGGCGTCCGACCATAGGCTTTTCATCACCCAAGATTATCATTCGGCCTTGATGCCGGCCTCGCGAATCGCCTTGCCCCACTTGGCCGATTCGGCCTTCTGGAACGCGGCAAAGCTCTCCGGCGTGGTCGGGACGAACTTCGCGCCCTCGGCCTCGAGTCGCTTCTGCACCTCGGGCGTCTGCATGATCTTCTGCACTTCCGCGTTGAGCCTGACCGCGATCTCGTGCGGGGTGCCGGCGGGGGCGAACAAGCCGATCCAGTTGGCGACGTCGAAGCCCGGCAGGGATTCGGCGATCGTGGGCGTATCCGGCACCGCCGGCGCGCGCACGGTGCCCAGCGTGGCCACCGCGCGCAGCCTGCCCGCCTTGGCCTGCTGGATCACCGTGGGCATGGTGGCGAAGATCATCTGCGCCTGGTTGCCCATCACATCGGTGATCGCCGGCGAGTTGCCCTTGTACGGGACGTGGACCATGTCGACCCCGGCCATCGACTTGAAGAGCTCGCCGGCGAGGTGGCTGGTGGTGCCCATCCCGCCCGAGGCGTAGGCCAGCTTGCCGGGATTGGCCTTCGCGTAGGTGATGAGCTCGGGCACGGTTTTCACCGGCAGCGAGGGATGCACGACCAGCAGGCCTTCCGCGTCCAGCAAATGTGCAACCGGCACGAAATCCTTCAGCGGGTCGTAGGGCATGTTTTTCATCAGGAACGGGTTGACCGCGTGGGTGCCGATGTTGCCCACCACCAGCGTGTAACCGTCGGGCGGCGATTTCGCCACCAGGTCCGCGCCGATGTTGCCGCCGGCGCCGGTCTTGTTCTCCACGATCACCGTCTGGCCCCAGCTCTCGGAGAGCTTCTGGGCGACCACGCGCCCGAAGGTGTCGGCGATGCCGCCGACGGCAAAGGGCACGACGATCTTGATGCCCTTGCTGGGGTAGGCCTGCGCCTGGGCGAGTGCCGGAAATGCGAAGGCCGCACTGCCGATCAACGCCGCGATGATTTTTTTCATGCCGTCTCTCCTCGGTTGTTTCATTGCAAAACCTGCCTGAACAGCAGCTCGAAGTCCTCGCGCGCAAGGGGCCGCGGGTTGGTGGCGGTGGAGTGGTCCTTCAGCGCGCCGTCCACCATCGCCGGGATCATCTCATCGGTGACGCCCATGGCGCGCAGCGAGGCCGGCAGGCCGAGGTCCGCGTTCAGGCGCTCGATGAAGGTCGCGAGGTCCTCGCCGGGGCGGGTCACCAGCGCGCGTTCGAGCGCCTCCATCTTCTGCGCGGCGTGGCTGCGGTTGTGGCGCAGCACCGCCGGCAGGATGACCGCGTTGAGGGTGCCGTGGTGAAGCAGCGGCTGCCTGAGCCCGCCCAGCGGGTGCGACATGGAATGCACCGCGCCCAGGCCCTTCTGGAACGTGAGCCCGCCCTGCAGCGAGGCCATCATCATGTTCCAGCGCGCGTCGCGGTTGCCGGGTTCGGAAAACGCCGGCCGGATCCAGTTGGCGGCGCGAATGGCGCCGTCGAGCGCGATGGCGTCCGCCGGCGGGTTCACGCGCGGCGAGAGGAATGTCTCGATGCAATGGGTGAGCGCGTCCATTCCCGTTGCGGCGGTGAGGCCGGCCGGCAATCCCAGCGTGAGCTCCGGGTCACACAGCGCCACCTTCGGGATCATGAATGGGCTGATGAAGCCGAGCTTGCGCCCGTCGCGCAGCGTGATGAGGGCGGCGCGCCCCACCTCGCTGCCGGTGCCGGCGGTGGTCGGGATGGCGATCACCGGCGCGATCGCGGCGGTGATTTTCGCCAGGCCGCCGAGGATCACCGCGTATCGCTCCAGCGGCCCGTCGTGTGTCGCCAGCAACGCCACCGCCTTGGCCAGGTCGATGGATGAGCCGCCGCCGAGGGCGACGACACCGTCGCAGCCGTGTTGCCTGAAGATGGCGACGGCTTTTTCGACCGCTTCCTCGTCGGGGTTCTGCGGCGTCGCATCGAAGACGGCCGGGGCGAGTGGGGCAAGCACCTCGCGCACGCGCGCCATCACGGGGCCCTTCGCCAGGCCGGGGTCGGTGACCAGCAGCGGGTGCATGATGCCCGCGGATTTCGCGATCTCCGCGGCCCGGGTGAGCGCGCCGAAATCGAACTCGATGGTGGTGAGGTAGTTGATCGTGGCCATGTGCGTCGTGCCTAGGCGATGCGTTCGAGCTGCTTGATCGCCGGCAGCTCGATCAGTTTTCCCTCGTACACAAGCGGTCGCGTGGGGTCCTGGCGGAACATCCCGATGATACGGCGCGCGCGCTCGATTTCCTTCGCGGTGGGTGTGAAACACTCGCGGATGGCGGCGACCTGGGACGCGTGTTTGGCGGCCTTGCCGCTCATTCCCAGCGCCTTCACCTGTCCACACGCCGCGCGCAGGCCTTCCAGGTTCGCGACGTCGGGGTAGGGTGAATCGAGCACCTCGATGCCGCCCAGCGCCGCGGCATGGACCACACGCGAGCGCGCATACAGTAGCGGTTCCCATTCCATCGCGCAGCCGAGCGCCGTGGACAGGTCGAAGCCGCCGAAAAAAAGCGCCTTCAGCGCCTTCGCCCTCGCGATGCCGGCACACGCCTCGAGACCTGGCGCGGTTTCGATGATGGCGTAGATGTCGATGCCGGATCCCGCGCGCGTCGCGATGTCCGCGGCCGCATCGATCTCCCCCGCTCCATCAACCTTGGGCAGCAGCACGCCGCCGATCGCGCGGCAGCGTTCGACCAGCACGCGCAGGTCGAGCGGGCCCTGCGGATCCGTCATCGCGTTGACGCGCGCGATCAGCTGCACGCCCTCGGGCGCCTGCGCGTCCTGCAGGCGCGCGACCACCGCCGCCCGCGCTTCTTCCTTGCGATCGGGCGGGACCGCGTCCTCGAGGTCGATGCAGACGAGGTCTGCGCCACTCGCCAGCGCGGACGCCAGGCCATCGAGCGCCAGCGCGCCGACGAAAAGTGTCGTGCGCCGCTTCTGGATTGCCATCAGGCCCCCTGCTGCGCCTTGAGCATGTTGTCGTAGTTGACCTTTTCGTGCGCTTCCATCGGGTCCGCCCCGGCGCGGATGGCGGCGATGACGCTGTCCTCGGTCTGCTTCACCTTCTGCGCGAAGGCGAGCACCTCGGCGATGCGCTCCATCGGGACCACCACGGTGCCGTTCATGTCCGCGACGATGAAATCGCCCGGGCGCACGGTGATGCCGCCGAGCTTGACGGGAATGCCGTAACCCGCGCACGAGGAGCGCCCGCGCACCGATTGCTGCGCGATGCCGCGGCCGTAGACGGGCATGCCGTAGCCCGCGTATTCGTCGACATCGCGCACCACGCCGTCGGTCACGCAACCCACGAGGCCGTTGTGTTTGGAAGTAGCACCAGCGACACCGCCGTACGCGTTCACTTTCGGGTTCTCCGAGGCGTCGATCACGAGCACCGAACCCGCGCCGCCCTTCACGATGGCGCGCAGCGTTCCCAGCACCGTGGATTCTTCCGCCTTGCCGGCGGGCACGAGCTTCAACGTGGCCGCGGGGCCTGCGATCTTGATGGTGGGATAGATCGGCAGGATGCCCTGGGGGGCGCCCTCGATGCCGAGGCGGTCGAGCGCATCCGAGATATTGGGGGTGGATACGTTGAGGAACTGACTGGCGATGCGGGTATCGACCTGGGCCATGACGTTTCTCCGGGGTATGTTCTTTGGACTCGAGCTTCGATGCTAGACTTCGCAGGCACTCAAGGCTATCTAATCTTTGTTATCCGGCACTCAAGGTCCGCTTATGAATCCCCGCAACTTCGACATGGACGTGCTGCGCTCGATGGTGGCGTTCGCCGACCACGGCACCCTGGGCCTTGCCGCGGCCCGCGTCGGGCGCACGCAAGCCGCGCTTTCGCTGCAGATGCGCAAGCTCGAGGAGCAGGCGGGCGAGCCGATCTTCGAGCGCGCCTCGCGCAAGCTGGTGCTCACCGAGGCGGGCGAGGTGCTGCTGTCGTACGCGCGCCGCATCCTGGCGCTCAACGACGAGGCGCAGCAGGTGATGCGGCAATCGAACGTCTCCGGCAATCTCACCTTCGGCGCGTCGCAGGATTTTGGTGAATCGTGGCTGCCGCCGGTGCTCGCCCAGTTCAGCAAGGCACATCCGTCGGTGGGGCTGGAGGTGCGTGTGGACGGCGGCACGCGGCTCGCCGCCGCGGTGGACGCGGGTGAGGTGGATGTGGCGCTGGCCCTGGGCCTGGGCGAGCGGCCGAACGCCATCGGCATCGGCCATCTGCCGCTGGTCTGGATCGCACACCGCGACTTCGAATGGGACGGCGTGGGCAAGGTGCCGCTGGCGCTTTTCACCTCGCCCTGCCGCTTCCGCACCAAGGCGATCGCCGAGCTCGACGCCGCCGGCATCGCCTGGAACATCGCGCTCACCAGCCCGTCGCTCTACGGCGTGTGGGCCGCGGTGAACGCGGGCCTGGGCGTCACCGTGCGCACGCCCGAAGGCCTGTTGCCGGAGCTGGAAGTGGTCGATCGCAAGCTGGGCCTGCCGAGCCTGGGCAGCGTCGATGTCTCGCTCTACATCGCCAGGGGCTCGCGCTCCCGGGCGGTGCAGAGCCTGGTGGAGATGCTGCGCGCACGCTTGAGCGAACGCATCCTCGAGCTCGAATCGCGCACCCCCCGCGCCTCCTACGCCGGGCGCGCTGCGCGCTTCGGTGTCGCCACGCGTCGAAGGATGGAGCTGGTCCGATAGAAAACTGGTGTCAGAGACGACTTTTGCTGTTGGGCTTGCTGGCCCAAACGCAAAAGTCGTCTCTGACACCAGTTTTCACTTCGGCCTCGACCGGAAGTGCCGGGCGTCGTTGTAGAAGGCCTCGTCCTGCGCCGCGAAGTGCCAGCCAGGCACGCCGAGTATCGGCATCGGTGACATCGCCTTCGGGGAGTGGAACCGCGCGCGGTGGGCAAAGTGCGCGGCGACCAGCGTGTCGGCCTGCTGCACCTGCGATTCCACCGGCAACATGAAGAACAGCTCGTCGACCGGAACAAAAACCGTCTTGGCGACCATGCCGATGAAAGGCGCCAGCGACTGCTCGAAGCAGCCGTGCCCGAAGGTGAAGAACCGCATGTTGGCGTCGAGCTCCCCGCGCCGCGTCCAGAAGAGCTCTTTCCACTCGAAGGCCGGGATCAGGCGCAGCAGTGAAGGCGAGCGCGCGGCCACGATCACCCCGCCCTCGTCGAAAAGTGTCAGCGCATCGCGTTCCGGACTGCGATGGCGCAACTCCTCCGGGCCGCCCTCGGCAAGGATCGCCGCGTGTTGCGCGTTGATGCTCGCCTTCGACTTCGGGTAGGTCAGCCAGGCCAGCGCGTTGAAGAGGTCGTGCCAGTTTTCGGCCCGCGTCTCGACTTCCCCGGTTTCGAAGATGCGTTGCTCGTAGTGGCGGCGCTCGAGGGGATCGTTGCCGCGCGGCGCGACGAAGCGCAGGGCGCGCCCGCCGTCGGTACGCAGCTCGCCGGCCAGGGAGTTGAGGTCCGCGACCCCGGGCCAGCGGTCGGCCGGAAGCCTCGAAACCGCCAGCGCGAGCGGCGCGAAGATGGGCGCCTGAAGGCGCGCGCGCGCGCCGGTCCAATCCACCCGCGTCAACCCGCCAGGCGCCAGCGCAGCTTCTGTCCGGCGCGCATCGGCACGACGGTCGCGTCACCGAAGGCATATTCGGCCGGCACTTCCCATTCGGCGCGCTCGAGGGTGATGGTGCCCTTGTTGCGCGCCAGCCCGTAGAAATCGGCCCCGAAGTGGCTGGCGAATCCCTCCAGGCGGTCGAGCGCGCCAACCGATTCGAAGGCCTCGGCGTACAACTCGAGCGCTGCGTGGGCGGTGTATATCCCGGCCGCGCCACAGCAGCCTTCCTTCGTTCCACGCGCGTGCGGGGCGGTATCGGTGCCGAGGAAAAACTTCGGGTTGCCCGACGTGGCGGCCGCGAGCAGCGCGCGGCGATGGGGTTCGCGCTTGAGCACCGGCAGGCAGTAGTGGTGTGGATTGATGCCGCCGGCGAAAAGGGCGTTACGGTTCATCAGCAGGTGGTGCGCGGTGATCGTGGCCGCCACGTTTTCCGGCGCCCGCTCGACGAAATCCGCGGCCTCGCGCGTGGTCATGTGCTCGACCACGATTTTCAACGTCGGAAAGCGCCTGACCAGCGCGCCCAGCGTGCGCGCCAGGAACACCGCCTCGCGATCGAAGATGTCGACTTCGGGATCGGTCACCTCGCCATGCACCAGCAGCGGCATGCGCGCGGCGGCCATCGCTTCCAGCACGGCATCACATTTGCCCAGGTCGGTCACGCCGGAATCGGAGTTGGTGGTGGCGCCGGCGGGGTAATACTTGACCGCTTTCACGGCCCCGGAGGCGGCCGCTCGCTCCACCTCTTGTGCATCAGTATTGTCGGTGAGATATAGCGTCATCAGGGGCTCGAAAGCCGCGCCTTTCGGCAGTGCCGCCAGGATGCGGGCCCGATATTCCAGGGCCTGCCCGGTGGTGACCACCGGGGGCTTCAGGTTGGGCATCACGATGGCGCGCGCGAACTGCCGCGCGGTGGCTTCGGCCACCGAAGCGAGCGCCGCGCCATCACGCAGGTGGACATGCCAATCGTCGGGGCGGGAGATCTCAAGCACGTCGGACATTGATCGATTATAGTGGCGCGTCGAATTCAGGGAAAACTCAAGGGAAAAAAATGAAGAAGCTACTGGCGCTGTTTGTCCTCCTGCTGGCCTCGGTTCCGGCGTCCGCTGTCACCTACAGCTACACCGGCAGCCCGTACACGGTGACCCTCGACTTCACCGCCTGCGTCCTCGGCAACTGCGCCAACTTCACCGCGACCGACAACGTCACCGTGCAGTTCGTGACCGCGCAGCGCCTGCCCGCCAACCTCGTCTTCAGCGACATCGGCCCGCTGGTCACCAGTTTCACCGCGTCGGACGGCCTGACCACCTACGCAACGGGCGATGCCAACGTCCGCGTCCACACGGTCACGGTCAGCACCGACGCAAACGGCGCTGTCACCGACGCAGATATCACAGTGGAGCGTTGGCAGACGGCCGGGGCGGTCCACGCCTTGGGCGACCGGTTCGACTTCTTCCAGATCACCCCGGGGTTTATAACCCAGGCTTTCCACAACGCCAGCTGCAGCGGCATCGGCGTCTCCCCCGCGGGAACGGCGGATACCTGCCTTGCCGCCGTAGCCGACACCGGGATCAGCCGGGGCAATGGGGTAGCCAGCGCGCCGTTTGCGATACTCGCCATCGGCATCGCCACGCAGGTGCCCACGCTCAGCGAATACGCGTTGATCCTGCTGGCCGCGTTGATGGCGCTTGCCGCCATGGCCTCCATGCGTCGCAACGGTCGCACGCGCTCCTGACAACCCGTTACTTCTTCGTGTCCAGGGCGATCTGATAAAGCTCGTTGCGCTTGCCGCCGGTGATTTTCACGGCGAGCGCAACGGCCTGCTTCAGCGGCACCTCCGCCAGCAGCGTTGCCAGCAGCACCCGCGGCTCGATGGCCGAGACGTGTTCCACCGGCCGGCCCTCGACCACCAACACGAACTCCCCGCGCCGGCGGTCGTCGTCGGCATCGACCCAGGCGCGCGCGCCGGCGAGCGGCACACGCGCGATGGTCTCGAACTTCTTGGTGATCTCGCGGGCGATGACCACATCGCGCTCGCCGAGGGCCGCATGAAGGTCGCCCAGGGTCTGCGAGACGCGATGCGGCGCCTCGAATAACGCAATCGCCCAGGGGCCCGCGGCAAGCGCGGCCAGGCGCTCCTTGCGCTGCGCACCCCTGGCCGGCAGGAAGCCCGCGAACACCACGCCATCGGCTTCGATGCCGGAGGCGGAAAGCGCCGCGGTCAGCGCGCTGGGCCCGGGCACCGGGAACACGCGCAGGCCCGCGGCGCGCACGGCATCCACCACCACCGCCCCCGGATCACTCACGGCCGGCGTGCCCGCGTCGGAACAGAACGCAACCGACTTGCCCTCGCGGATCCATTCGATCACGCGCTGCGCCCCGCCGCGTTCGTTGTGCGCGTGCATCGCCACCAGCCGCGCCTTGATGCCGAAGTGCTGCAGCAAGCCGCCGGTGACCCGCGTGTCCTCCGCGGCGACCACATCGACGCTCGCCAGGGTCTGCAGGGCGCGATGGGTCACGTCCCCCAGGTTCCCTATGGGAGTCGCCACCACATATAATCCCGGCTCAATGTCGAGCTTCAACGCGATCCTCCTGTTGACGTTCGCCACGCTGGCGTCGTCGGCATTTGCGGCAGATCCCCCGGCGGGCTCCACTTTACCCGCTGACGAGATCGATCCGTCGACGGGCCTTGCCCGCACCACGGTGGTCCGCCCGTACACCGATCCTGCCGGCGTCGCGTCCGCAAGGCACT
>Ga0163153_10003363_pt1 | contig 21529 bp, 15 predicted proteins | sample OliLakLV19MP6IB1_FD_148629 | JGI IMG/M metagenome (GOLD analysis project Ga0163153, IMG submission 148629) | Freshwater microbial mat bacterial communities from Lake Vanda, McMurdo Dry Valleys, Antarctica - Oligotrophic Lake LV.19.MP6.IB-1 | ecosystem: Environmental > Aquatic > Freshwater >...
TACCCCCCCCGCCCCGGCGCCGGCTCCAGCACCCGGCCAAAGGTGCCGTTGATCACCACCGAACTGACATAACGCCGGTCCCAGAGATTGGTGACCCCCGCAAACGGTGCCACGCCAAACCGACTCAGTGGCACCCGCCACGAGGCGCGGAGGTTGGTGACCCCGGCCCCCCAGGAATCGACCTTCCGCTCCGGGGTGTTGGCATCGTCGGTCCAGAGTGATCCGCTCAGCGTCTGTTCCAGGTCGATATCCAGCGCCGGCGTGGCGCGGATGGTCATTCCCACCCGGGCAAAGTGCGAGGGCAGGCCGGGCAGCACCTTGTCATCGAAGTCCATCACCGTACCGGCTCGATCCACCACATAGTCGGTGAACCGATACCGCGACCAGGTGTAGGCCCCTCGCAGCTGCACCCGGCTGCTCGCTGTCCAGGCCGCCCCCAGTTCCGCGCCCCAATTGGTGATTCCGCCGGCATTCTGGAAGTAGCTCCGCCCACCGATCTCCTGCCACTGCACGATGGCGTTGCGGATCGCCACCCGGTAGACCGCCAGGGACCAGTCGAACGTTCCGGCCTGGCCCTTGGCGCCGGCCTCCAGGTTGACGGCCCGCTGGGGTTCAAGATCGCTGCTGAAACCACCCTCATTCCCGGGGCGGATGGCCAGCTCCGTCGTGGTGGGGGTCTCGAACGATGTCGAGAACTGGAGGTAGGGCACGAAGGCGGGCCCCACGACATAGCTTGCGCCGGTACTGGCACTCCAGGCGGACATGTCGCGGGCCCCACTGTTGTCCTCGCCGTCGCTCAGGAAGCGATCAGCGGCGGTGAACCGGAACCAGTCGAACCGAGTGCCGCCCCGGAGGGAGAGGCGGTCGTCCGGGGCCCAGAGCACCTGTGCGAACGGCCCCACCTGCCGGACTTCCTCGCGCTGGTCCACCAGGAGCGGATCGGTCCGTGCGCCAGCGACACTCCTCCAGTTCCGGCGGTCGTCGGCCATTGACTGGGCATCCAGGCCGGCCACCAGGCACGGCGTCTCGAGCGTGGCACCAAAGCGCCGGCCGTGACTGAGCCGAAATCCCAGGACATCGCGGTTGACCCGGACGAACGTCCCGGCGTTGGCGGCGTTTGGCTGAGTGGGCGTGGCGGTGTAGTTGTCGACGTCGCGCGCGTAAGCGAACAGCGTCGCTTCGGTCTGGTTGCCCCTGCCGTCGAGGCGACGGACCGAAATCCCGCCCTGTACCTGCCGGCTGTCCTTGTCGGAGCCGCGGAGGATGTTGTTCGCGGCGGCCGAGTCGCGGTTGAGAGCGTACTCCCCGAAGGTCAGCGCCCCGGGGTTCTGGGCCAGGGGGGCGTGTCCGGCATTGAATCGTGCGGTGATGGTGGTATTGGGGTCGGCCTGGTACCGCAGCATGGTATTGAGTTGGCGGACATCGGCGTTGCTGTTCTGGCGGAAACCATACCAGGTGGTGCGAGAGGCCGAAGCCGAGCCAGAGAGGCGACCGCTGCCGCCGGCGATTTGGGCCTGCCATTTAAGGAGGCCAAACGACCCTGCCTCGAGACGCAGCCGAGTGTCGACCCGGTCGCGCGGGGGCAGGTCGCTGGTCAGGATGATGGCGCCGCCAGCGGCATTGCCGTAAAGCGAGGAGGCCGACCCCCGGAGCACCTCGATCTGACCGATGGTGCCCAGCTCAAGGTTGGTAAACTGGCTCTGACCGTCCGGGGTGGTCTGCGGAATCCCGTCCAGCACCACCAGGACGCCCCGGGTTCCGAATGGCGCCCGGCTGCCAAACCCGCGGATCGAGAGGCGCTGATCGAGGGAATAGTTGTATCGGTTGGCAATGTAGACACCGGGTATGGCATTCAACGACTCGTCCAGACCAAGGGTGGCCTGAGCGCCACGCACCTGGCTGCGTTCCACCACTGCGACAGCAGCCGGAACCCGGATCAGCGACTCGGCGGTGCGAGTAACGGTGACCGTGACTTCGCCGAGTCGGCGGGCGCGAGTGGTGTCGGCGCGGAGGGTGTCGGGGGTCTGGACGACGATGACGAGCAGGGCGAGTGTGAGCATGGGTAAAAGATAGGCGGGACCGCGGGACCGCGGGACCGAAGATGCTGATTCGGAATTGGGGCGTCAACACCGGCAGGCTGTTGCTGACCCGCTGACGGGCTGCCCCTACTCCCAGTCGCGAGGGGCGCTGGTCAACTCCTCGAGCAGCACCGTGTAGCTGTCATACCGGTCGGCCTGGATCGTCCCGGACTTCACCGCGGCGCGCACCGCGCAGGCCGGCTCAATCAGGTGGCGACAGTCCGCAAACTTGCATTCGTCGATCAGCGGCCGGATCTCGGGAAAGCAGCTGGCGAGTTCGCGAGGTTCAATTCCCCAGAGCCCGACCTCGCTGAACCCCGGCGTATCGACCAGGAAGCCCCCCATCGCCAGCGGCACCATGACCGCGGAGACGGTCGTGTTCTTGCCCCGACGCACCTTTTCGCTGATGGCGCCCGTGCGCAGCACCAGGCCCGGCTCGATCCGGTTCATGAGCGACGACTTCCCCGCACCGGAGGGCCCGGTCAGCAGGGAGACGTGCCCCTGCAGCTCCGGCAGCAGGAGATCGAGTCCCTGCCCCGTTTCCGCGCTGACGGCGAAGACCTCGTACCCCGCAGTGCGCATCCGCGCGACGATGGCCGCGCCGGGGTCGAGGTCGATCTTGTTCACGATGACCGCCGCAGGCACTTCATTGGCCTCGGCCAGCACGAGCAAGCGGTCCACCAGCTGGGGCACCGGCTCGGGGTCGATTGCCGACGTCAGCACGAAGATCCGGTCCAGATTGGACGCGACTGGCCGGTTGCCGCGCCCCTCAGGTACTCGACGCTCCAGCAGATTGCGACGGGGTTCGACTGCGGCGATGGTCCACGTTCCACCTTCCTCGGGGGCGTCGAGGTGTACCCGGTCTCCCACGACGACCTTGCGCTCGGCTTCGCTGCGTTTGACCTTGCCGCGCAGCACCGCCTGCACCTCGCGATCGTCCATCGCCACCCGATAGGTGTGGCCCTCCCGGGCCATCACCGTGCCGACCGGGCCGGTCACCACTCCCCCGGCTGACTGGCGATCGCCTCGTCGAGGGCCATCTTGACGTCGAACAGCGACAGGACCTTGACCCGCTCCTCCGCCTCAGCCGCGGTCTCGGCGTAAGCGAGGTTCTCGGTCTCCACATGACCGGCCGGGGCATCGCCACCGGGGTTCCAGCGCACGAAGAGGAGCGAGGCGCCGTAGCGCCCCTGCTCGTCGGGCTCGTCGTCCACCAGGATGGCAACGGAATAGGCGTGGCCGTCGCTGCCTCCAAAGGCAGCGGCCCGGTCATGCTTGCGCATATACCCGCCCAGGGTCACTTCGGGATCACGCGATGGCGAGATGGGACCTCCAGCCGGCGGCACCGCAGTGGAAGCCGGCGAACGGGACGCGGCCAGACAGGCGGCCGGTTCGGGGATAGATTAGGAGGTCGAAGCTAGCCGCCCTCAATGTCCTCAACAAGCAGCCTGGAGTGCACCCGATGCGCAGGGTCTCCCTTGTCGTCCTTCTGGCCCTCGGTTTCCTCCCCGGATCGGCCTCCGGCCAGTATCCCACCGTGGATCGGGCCATCGTGGCCGCCACGCCGGCGATTACGGCCATCCGGCACCGGATCCACCAGAACCCTGAACTGAGCAACCGGGAGACCGAAACCGCCGCCCTGGTGGCGGCCCATCTCCGGGAATTGGGCCTGGAGGTCCGGACCGGGGTGGCCCATACCGGCGTGGTGGGGATCCTGCGCGGGGGGCGTCCCGGCCCAGTGATTGCCGTCCGCGCCGACATGGACGCGCTCCCCGTTACCGAAGACACCCCCCTCCCGTTCAAGTCCACCAAGCGGGTGCAGTGGCAGGGTGCGGAAGTGGGGGTGATGCACGCCTGCGGGCATGACATCCACACCTCTACCCAACTGGGGCTGGCCACGGTGCTGGCCGGGATGAAGGCCGACCTGCCGGGCACCGTCGTCTTCATTTTCCAGCCGGCGGAGGAGGGTGCCCCCCCGGGCGAAGAGGGTGGTGCATCGCTGATGCTCAAGGAGGGTGCCTTTGCCAATCCGCGCCCCGAGGCGGTGTTCGGCTTCCATGTGAGCGCGGGCCTGGAAGTGGGCAAGATCCGCTATGCGATCGGGCCGGCACTCTCTGCAGCAGACATCTTCCGGGCCACCATCACTGGGCGGCAGGCTCATGGAGCGGCGCCGCACCTGAGCGTCGACCCGATTGTCACCGCCAGCCAGGCGGTGCTGGCGCTGCAGACGATCCGATCCCGGAACACCCCGCCGCTCGAACCGAGTGTGTTGACGGTGGGGGTCCTGCGCGGCGGCCAGCGGTTCAACATCATCCCGGCCACGGTGGAGCTGGAGGGCACGGTGCGGACGTTCAGTCTCGCCGTCCAGGACACCTATGAGCGGCGGATCCGCGAGATCCTTGACGGGATCACCTCCTCCGCCGGAGCGAGCTTTACCCTCGAGTACCTGAGGACCTACCCTGCCACGATCAATGACACGACCCTGACCCATCGTTCTGTTCCCTCCCTGGCCAAGGCGATCGGGGCGTCCAATGTGGTGCTCTGGGAGCCGTGGATGGCCAGCGAAGATTTCAGCTATTTCGCCAACACCGTGCCGGGGTTCTTCTTCTCGCTCGGCATGGTCAAGCCCGGAACCACTTCCGGCGATCACCACACACCCACCTTCCTGGCCGACGACTCCGCGATTCCAGTCGGAATGAAGGCGATGGCGTATCTGGTCCTGGATTATCTCGGGGGCCTGTGAGGTCGGTGGGTCAGCGGGTCAGCGGGGCAGCGGGGCAGCGGGGCAGCGGAGATACACAACTGGGCCAACCACATTCGTTCCTGGGAGAGCATCTGATGCGCATCACTCGCTCGGCGGTGACCATCGCCTTCGGCTTTTGCCTGCTGTTCCCTGCCCTGGCGGTGGCGCAGGGCGGCCGGACCATCCCGGCCCCCGACCGTGCAGCCGGCGAGGGCGAGGGTCCCTTTGAGCGGCTGATCATCCGGGGTGCGATCCTGATTGACGGCACCGGCGCCCCCCCGACCGGCCCGGTGGACATCGTGATCGAGCGCAACCGGATTGCGGAGATCCGCAACGTGGGGTTTCCGGGGGTCCCGATTGATTCGAGCCGTCGGCCACGCAACGCCACCCGGGAAATCGACGCCACCGGGCAGTATGTGATGCCGGGGTTGATCGATCTCCACGTGCATGCGGGTGGCCCCCCGAAGAACGCCGAGCTCTCCTATGCCTACAAGCTCTGGCTCGGCCATGGCATCACCACCGTCCGTGGGGTGGGGCTGACCGGATTCGAGATGGCCAAGTCGGAGCAGGCGCGGAGTGCCAGCAACGCGATCGTGGCGCCCCGGATCGTGAACTATCAGGGGCCCGGCGGCGGCTGGGACAAGGGCCCGATCCGGACCCCGGAACTGGCCCGGGAATGGGTCCGCTGGGCCGCCAAGGAAGGGATCGACGGCATCAAGTTCAATTCCTTCGACCCGGAGATCATGACGGCGCTGCTGGACGAGGCCAAGCTCCAGAAGCTTGGCTCCACCGCCCATCTGGGACAGATGGGCGTCGGTCGGATGAATGCGATCGAGTCGGCGCGGCTGGGGCTCGGGGCGATGACTCATTTCTATGGCCTGTTCGAGTCGCTCTACAAGGATGCCTCGATCCAGCCGTGGCCAGTGGACTTCAACTACCAGAACGAGCAGCATCGCTTTGGCCAGGTGGCACGGCAGTGGAACATGATCCATCCCCGGGGGAGCGAGCCCTGGAACGCCCTGATCAAGGAGTTCCTGAGCCTCAACTTCATCATCGACCCCACGATGACGATCTACCATGCCGGCACCAACGTCATGGCGGCGCGGAACGCCGACTGGCACGACACCTACACCCTGCCCTCGATGTGGGATTTTTACACGCCGAGCCGGGAGGCGCACGGGTCGTACTGGTTTGACTGGACCACTGCGGATGAGGTGGCCTGGACCAAGTTCTATCAGGTCTGGATGTCGTTCCTCAACGACTACAAGAATGCCGGCGGCCGGGTCACCACGGGATCCGACGCTGGATTCATCTACAAGCTCTACGGCTTCGGGCTCATCGAGGAGCTGGAGCTGCTGCAGCACGCTGGTTTCCATCCCTTGGAAGTCGTCCGCGCGGCGACCCTGCATGGCGCCGAAGCGATCTTCGAGCCCAAGGGCATCCCGATCGAGTACGGCATCGTCCGCCCCGGACTGCTGGCCGACCTGATCATCGTGGACCAGAACCCGCTCCAGAATTTCAAGGTCTTGTACGGCACCGGCGCCGTGCGTTTGAATGAGCAGACCGGCAAGCCGGAGCGGGTGGGCGGGGTGCGGTACACGATCAAGGACGGCATCGTGTACGACGCCAAGCAGCTCCTGGCCGATGTGGCGGAGATGGTCCGGAAGCAGAAAGTAGCGCGGGGGATGGCGCCGAATGCGCCTTTGGTGCGGTACTAGGTGATGGGTATCGGGTGGCGGGTATCGGGTACCGGGTATCGGGTATCGGGTATCGGGTATCGGGTATCGGAGTCCAGGCGATGGGCGCGGTAGGGGTGAACACACAAGCGGGTTCAGGGAGTGCCTGAGGTGAAGTTGTCCGCCGCGGCGCTGCGGCGTGCGCATGACCGACTGCTCTTTGCCTGTGCATACCCGATGAACCGGGATGAATGGGAGGGCGCCAATCGCGAGCTCGGTGAGCTCGCGGTTCGTGCGCAGGCACTCTCGCGCACGAGCCGAGGCGCCGCCCTGCAGAACAGCGGCATAGCCGGCACGCCGATCGTGGCGTCGTTCAGCCTTGCACTGACCCGGTGGCTGGTAGACCGCTTCGGCGAAAACGTTTCCCTGGATTCGAGCGACGCAGACCCTGAGCACCTCATGGCCACGCTCACCCCCCTGCTCGATCCGATCGAGCGAGAGGTCCTGAGTGAGCACCCGCTGAGGTGGACCCAGTGGAGGCGGCAGTTCCTGGGACCGCAGCGCGCCCAGCACCTCCGGCGCCTCCTGACCCTGCTGGAGCGATTGCCCGGCACCTCTCCAGAGCGAGATGCGGTCTTTGCCTCCCTGCGCGTCTTTGTCCGGTGGGTCGTTCCGATCGATGCGCCAGTCCTCAGCACCGGACGATTTCCTGCGGGCGCTCCACGGTTCCACCCACGCGGATTGGTCAAACGGGCGCTGCCGGCCAGGGCATGGGCGGAAGGCAAGCCGGCCCGGCTCCGGCTCGATGCCGCGGAGCGCCGTGATCTGGTCGACCTGGCACGCGGCACGATGACCTCGCTGTTGAGCGAAACCGACCCGTTCACCTGCGCCCATGAGGGCGAGGTGGAGCTGCACGACATGGGACACGGCGTTTCCGTGGCGCTCTTTGCCTCCATCCCGGAACACAAGCTCGCGCTCGAGGCGTACGTCGGGTACCTGCTCCTCAAGAACCATGTTCCGGTGGGGTATGGCGGGGGCTGGGTCCTGGGCCGGCAAGCCCGGTTTGGACTGAACGTGCTGACGCCCTTTCGCGGCGGGGAGTCGGCGCTGTTCCTGTGCCAGCTTCTGCGCCTGTATGCCCGGCGGTTTGGCCTCAAGCTGTTCCTGGTGGACCCGTATCAGATTGGCCTCGGCAACCCGGATGGCATCCGGTCGGGAGCGTTCTGGTTCTACTGGCGCCTGGGCTTCAGGCCTCGGCAGGCGGAGCTTCTCGCACTTGCTCGCGCCGAGGCGCTCCGGATCAAGCCCGGTGGCAAGCGCACCCCGGCGGCAACGCTGCGGCGCTTGTCCCATGCGGTGATGGCCTGGGAGACCCCCCTGGAGGCGGGCTGGGCACCAATCGACGTTGAGCAGGTCGGTGCAGTTGTCTCCCGCCACATCCTGGAACGGTTTGATGGCGACCGCGTGAAAGCCGGCCGTTCGGCCAAGCGGCGGCTCGGCCTGCGGGACTCGCGCCTGGCCGTGATGCTTGATGCGCTGACTCCGAGTGGCGGTTGGTCCGCCGCCGAGCTTTCGAGACTGAACCGGTTGATGCCGGGCAAGGACCGCAATGAAATGGATCATGCTCGAGCACTTCAGGGATGCCGACAGCTGATGGGCCGACTGGCAGACGCCTCGGGAGACACTCAGTGACGCCAGCCGGAGCGGACGAGCCGAAGCAGTCGGGGACCACCGCGTGGATCCTGGCGGTGTTGGTCGTTGCTCTGGGGGTGGCCCCAGCTGGCGCTCAGGAACGGCGGGCAATCCCGCGGCTTTCCGGACCGGTCCAGATCGATGGCCGCGTCGATGAGGCGGCGTGGGAGGCGATCGACCCGCTCCCGGCCGTGATGAGCAGCCCGACCTTCGGCGCCCCCCCCTCGGAACGCACGGAACTCCGGCTGGGATACGACGACAAATATCTATACGCCTCGGGCCGGATGTTCGACCGGTCCCCCGATCGGATTCAGTCCACCTCGCTCAAGCGTGACGAAACCAGCATGAGCAACGACTGGTTCATCCTGAACCTGGACACATTCCGCGACCGCGAAACGACGCTGGTGTTCGCAACCAACCCGGCAGGCGTGCGGACCGAGGGGGTGTTCTCCGGGGATGGCGGCACCTGGAGCGGCACCTGGAACGCTGTCTGGGGCGCGGCCGCGAGCCAGGACGCGGACGGCTGGTACGCCGAGATCCGGATTCCCTTGAGCAGCCTGCGGTTCGAGACGGTGGGCGACAAGGTGGCAATGGGTGCCACCATTTCACGCTGGGTGGCCCGCAACAGCGAGTCGATCTCGTGGCCGGGAATCCCCTATGACTGGGGCAGCAACAGCATCTACAAGGCCTCGCGGATGGCCGACATCGAACTCGCCGGTGTAACGCGGACCAACCCCATCCAGGTCGTCCCCTATGTGCTGGGAGGGGTGGCGCGAAACGTCGCACTGACCCCGGACCGCACTGGATACCTGCCTCGCAACACCAGTGCCCGGGAACCAGGCCTGGACCTCAAGCTCACGCCGACCAACAGCCTGACCCTGGACTTGACGGTCAACACCGACTTTGCCCAGGTGGAGGCCGACGACCAGCAGGTGAACCTGACCCGGTTCTCGCTGTTCTTCCCGGAACGACGGCTGTTCTTCCAGGAACGGGCCGGTGTCTTCGAGTACAGCCTGGGGGACAACCAGCAGCTGTTCTACTCGCGGCAGATCGGGCTGATCAACGGGGCACCGGTCCGGATCTACGGCGGCGCGCGGGCCGTGGGCCGGGCCAGGGGCTGGGATGTCGGGGTGCTGAACATGCAGACCGAGGGCGCGGCGGGGTCGGCCTCCGAGAACAACGGAGTGGCCCGGGTCCGGCGCCAGCTGTTCAACGAGAACTCCTACCTGGGGGCCATCGCGACGACGCGCCTGGGGGCCGACGGCCGAAACGTGACGCTGGGGGCAGACGCGCTGGTCCGGGTCTTCGATCAGGACTACCTGGTGCTCAACCTGGCCCGCACCGCCGACCGTGCCGACTCGCTGATCGATCAGCCCGACCGGTGGCTGGCACGAGCCCGCTGGGAGCGGCGGGGGCTGTACGGACCGGCCTATGCCGCCGAGGTGGCCCGGGTGGGGGAGGACTTTCTTCCCGCCCTCGGGTTTGTCTCCCGCCGCGACTACTCCCGAACCAGCGCCAAGCTCGGCTGGGGATGGCGCAGACCAGAGGGGGCCGCCCTCCTGCGCCACTCACTGCTGGCCAGCGGCACCAGCTATCGCAGCCTCTCCCGGGCGCTGGTCGAGACTGCGGACGCAACGCTGGAGTGGGCCACCGAAAGCCGGCGTGGCCGGAAGTTCACTTTCAGCGTGACCGGCCGGTATGACGACCTGGACGCCGCGTTCAGCCTGGGCAGCGGCGTGTCAATTCCAGCGGGGCTCCATCGGTTCCTGGAATTCTCCGCCAAGCATGACGCGCCCCAGAGCAGCATACTGCGCGTCAATTCCCAGGCCACGGTCGGGTCATTCTACGATGGGCAGCGGCTTTCCGCCTCGGTCACACCGACCTGGAACGCCTCGGTACACTGGCAGCTCTCGGGCAGTTATCAATTGAACCGACTGGAGTTCTCGGAGCGCGACCAGCGCTCGACCTCTCATGTGGCGCGACTGCGGGCATTGCTGATGCTCAACAGCAGCACCGCCATCACCGGCCTGGTGCAGTACAATACCGCCAGCGACGCGATGGTCCTGAACCTGCGGCTGCGCTACAACCCGCGGGAAGGGAACGACTTCTACCTGGTCTACAATCACGGACTGAACACCGACCGGTTCGGCTACTCCCCCACCCGGGAACTGACCGACAACCAGGCGCTCTTGCTGAAGTACTCCCACACCCTGACCCTCGGCTTCTAGCCAGGGGCCGCTGGAGACTACGGCTCCACCCGGACCACGACGCCGGTCAGCGTCAGCCGCGCCTCGCAGCCAACCCGGTCGGTGCGGTTGGAGAGGGTCAGCGTCCCGCCATGGCCCTCTGCGACCTGGCGGCTGAACACCAGCCCGATACCGGACCCCCCAGGCTTGGTGGTGAAGAATGGGACGAAGAGGTTGCCGGTGGATCCCAGGCCGGGGCCCTCATCGCGGACCCAGAGGTCGAGGGTCTCCTCGTGAACCGCCCAAGCGATCGTGACCATCCCGCCGCCCGATCCCATCGCCTCCATCCCGTTCTTGACCAGATTGATCAACAGCTGCTCCAATTGGTCGGCATCGGCGCGGATCACGGTCGCCGGCCCGCCGAGGACCCATACCGTTCCGTGGAATTCAAGCCCGGCGACCCGATCGACCCACAACGCGACCTCCACTTCGCCGAGGACCGGCGCAGGAAGGCGTGCCAGACGGGCGTACGATCCCATGAACCGGTTGAGCGCCTCGGAACGCGCGTCGATGATCGCCAACCCCGAGCGCAGATCGGCTTCCCAGTCTCCCGGGCGCGGGTCCCGATCGAGCAGGTGAGCCATCGTCCCGACCAGCGACTTGATCGGGGCCAGCGAGTTGTTGATTTCGTGGCTCAAGACCCGCACCAGTCGCTGCCAGACTTGGCGCTCCTCTTCCCGGAGGGCCCGGCTCAGGTCGGCAAGGACCAGCAGGTCGTGGGGACGTCCCTCCATCCGGAAGGTGCTCCGTCGCACCTCCCACCGCCCCGCGCTGGCACCGGGAAAGATCCGCTCCAGAGTACGCGAGGCGGGCCCCTGCAACGACTCCGCAAGACCGAGCGCCTCGGCATTGCGCCCGATCACCGCGTCGGCAGGGTGACCCAGCAGCCGTTCCCCGGTCCGGTTGACCAAGCGCAACACGGCGCCGGCATCGAACGCCAGTACCGCCACATCAATTTCGTCCATCACCCGCCGGAGGAGCGCATCGGCCTCCACCGCGCCAAGGCGTTGCGTCTCGAGGGTATCGCCGAGGGCATTGACCTCGCGGAGCACCATGGCCAGGTCGCCGCCGGCTCCCTCCCCACGGGCCCGCACGGTGAAGTGCCCTTCCCGGAGCCCCGCCAGCAGGTTCGCCACCACCTGGAGGGGGCGCACCACCTGCCGTCGCGCCGCCACCGCCGCCCAGACCCAGCCGATGGCCAAGGCCGCGAGCACGGTCCACCGCAGCAGCGATGAGGCCGGGACGATCCAGAGGAGGATGGCACAGGCCGCCAGGGCCGGGGCACCGGCCAGTAGCGCCAGCAGCTGGATGCGACGATCGTGCGGCAGGGGCATCCGGGAAGTATGAGGCGAGAAGGAAGAAGGGAGAAGGGAGCAGCAGGCGGGAGGGCGAGGCTAGAGCCCGAATTTCTCCATCCGCCGATAGAGGGCACTGCGGCTCAAACCGAGTTCCTTGGCCGCCATGCTCACGTTCCCTTCACAGCGGGCCAGCGCCCGGCGGACCGTGTCGCGTTCCAGGTCATCGAGGGTCCGCGGTTCCGGGGCAGCGTGCGAGGCAGCAGCTCCAAGCGCCAGGTCCTCTGCCTGGATCTGGCGGCCACCGGCCAGCAGCACCGCCCGTTCAACGGCGTGCGCCAATTCGCGCACGTTGCCGGGCCACTCGTAGCGCTTGAGGAGTGCAGCGGCAGCCGCACTGAATCCGTCGATCGCCTTGCGATACTGTGCACAGGTCCTGACCAGGAAATACTGGGCCAGCAGGAGGATGTCATCGGCCCGGTCACGGAGCGGCGGCAGGTGGACCTCAATGGTGTTGAGGCGGAAGAGCAGATCTTCCCGGAAACGGCCCCCGGCCACCTCCTGGCGCAGGTCGGCGTTGGTGGCGGCAATGAACCGCACGTCCACCCGGCGGGTCTGCGAGCTGCCGACCCGCTCGATCTCGCCGGTCTGGAGGGCGCGGAGCAGCCGCGCCTGCTGCTGCAGGGTGATATTGGCAATTTCGTCCAGGAACAAGGTGCCGCCGTCGGCCAGCTCAAACCGCCCGGCGCGTTCGGTCTTGGCATCGGTAAAGGCACCCTTCACGTGACCGAAGAGTTCGCTCTCGAACACCCCTTCGGACAATCCCCCCACATTCAGGATGACGAGCGACTGGTCGGCGCGCTCCGAGGCCGCATGAATCCACCGAGCCACCACTTCCTTGCCGGTGCCGTGCTCCCCAGTGATCAGGATGCTGGCGTCCGACGGGGCCACCCGCTCCATCAGCTGCAGCACCGGTCGCATCGCCGCCGACTCGGCGACCAGATCGGGAAGCCCCTCGCGATGGAAGAGACGATTCTCCTGCTGCAGGCGCTGGGCGGTGCGGAGCGCCCGCGCCAGTTCCACCTGGGTTCGCAGGGTGGTGAGGAGCCTGGCATTGTCCCAGGGCTTCTCCACGAAGTCCTTGGCGCCGAGCCGCATCGCCTCGACTGCGCGGTCCACACTGCCCCAAGCGGTCATCACGATGACCGGGAGCGTGGGGTCCAGCGCCCGGACCCGGGAGAGCAGGTCCATCCCCTCCCGCCCGCTGGTGGTGTCCCGGGTGTAATTGAGGTCGATCAACGCGGCGTCGACCTGTTCGCGTTCCAGCAACGCCACAACCCCCTCCGGCACATGCGCCGAGACGGTCCGGTATCCCTCCGCCTTGAGGAGCAGCCTCAGCGCCTCGAGGACGTCGGGTTGGTCGTCGGCGATCAGGATCGTGGGTACGGGGTGGGTCATGGCTAGGGGTATCGGGTATCGGGTATCGGGTATCAGGAGTCAGGGATCGGTTGTCAGAGATCGGTGAGAGGGGATGAAGAATACGGACCCTGGGAAGAATAGCTGGACAAAGCCAGGTTAGGCTCCCGGGCTATCTACACACCCTTCACCGAATCGGCAGGATTCCTCAGGCGACGCACGAGGCCATGCAGCATTCACCCCAAACGACCCGTGCTTGCGAGAGCTCCAGTGACATCCTCCTGCTTCAAGAAACCGAGTCGACCGGCAATCAGCAAATGCGTCTCCAACTCTGAGAGCGAGCCCACTGCAATCGAAAGATGGTGGAGGTAGACCTTTCGATGGGTTCTGGTCCGGCCCTCGGCGATATTGGCCGGCACCGATACCGCGGCCCGCCGTGCTTGGCTGGTCAGTCCGAATCGCTCATCCGCCGGAAACCTTCGGGTGAGTGCATAGACAAGGGTGACCAGCTCCATGCCGAGCTGCCAGACCACCAAGTCTCTGTAACTCGCGATCAACTGTGTCTCCGGAAGGGGCCTCTCCAATCTCGCGTACCCGCCGTTAAAGGCACTTACCGGAATCGTTCATGAGGGGGCCATTCAAACGCAACCTCGATGGGGCACGGTCAAGCGTCACCAGCCGCGGTTACCTGATACCCGATACCTGATACCTGTCCCCCCCGGCACCCGAAACCCGGTACCTACTCAGCCCCCGCAGCCCCTTCCATCCACCCATCCTTCAGCCGGACGATCCGCGATCCAAACTCGGCGTTCTCCTCGCTATGGGTCACCTGGATGACGGTGGTGCCGGCCTCGTTGAGCTGGCGGAAAAGCTCCATGATCTCGCGGGCCTGGGCCGAGTGGAGGTTGCCGGTGGGCTCGTCGGCGAGGAGGATCTGGGGCCTGGCCACCACGGCTCGGGCGACGCCAACGAGCTGCTGCTGCCCGCCGGAGAGCTGGTTCGGGAAGAGGTCCTTCTTGCCGACGATCCGGAATCGGTCCAGGATGTCGGCCACCATCGACTGCCGGTCGGCGCGGGAAAAGTCCCGGTAGGTCAGCGGGGTCTCGATGTTCTCGTACACCGTCAGGCTGTCGATCAGGTGGTACTGCTGGAACACGAAGCCAACATGGGCGCGACCCAGATCGGCGCGCTCCCGCGGTTTCATCGCGTGGACAGGCTGCCCCAGGAAGTGGTACTCCCCGGTCCAGCCGGCATCGAGCATGCCAAGGATGGCCAGCAGTGTGGATTTGCCGGCGCCGGAGGGACCCATGATGGTCACGAACTCGCCGGCCGCGATATCGAGGTCGATGCGCCGCAGCACCCAGGTGCGGGTGGGACCGGTGGGGAAGGACTTTTCGAGATTGCGAAGAGAGATCATGGGGACCGGGGTGTCAGGTATCAGGTATCAGCTATCAGCTATCAGGTATCGGCCTGGAAGGTACGTGGCGGTAGGTTGAACTCAATCCCACCGACGGCGTGAGGAGTTCCCGATACCTGATACCTGGCACCCGGCAAGGTTCACGGAATCGCCGAACCCCGACGCCAGCCACCGACTCAGTGACTGACCGCCTCCTCCTCCACCACCTTGCCGTCGAACAGCTTGATCTCACGTTGGGCATACTGAGCATAACGGTCGTCGTGGGTCACCATGCAGATGGTGGCGCCGCCGTCGTGCAGGGTCTTGAGGAGGTCCATGACCGCCTCGCCGTTCTGCGAGTCGAGGTTGCCGGTCGGCTCGTCGGCCAGGAGGATCGCCGGCTCACCGGCCACCGCCCGCGCCACCGCGACGCGCTGCTGCTGACCGCCAGAAAGCTGCGAGGGGTAGTGCTTCATCCGGTGCGCCATCCCGACCTTTTCGAGCGCCGCCTTGACCCGCTCGGCGCGCTCCGCCGACGGCATGCCCCGATAGGTCAGCGGCAGCTCCACATTCTCGAACACCGTCAGGTCGCCAATCAGGTTGAAGGCCTGGAAAATGAACCCGATCTGCCGGTTCCGGACCCGGGCCCGTTCGGCGGGGGTCAGGTTGGCCACCGACTCCCCTGCCAGGGTGTAACTGCCGGCGGTCGGGGTGTCGAGCAACCCGAGAATGGAAAGCAAGGTGGTCTTGCCACAGCCGGACGGCCCGGAGATGGAGACGTACTCGCCCTTTTGAATCTGAAGATGGATTTCGGCGAGCGCGTGGGTCTCGAGCTCATCAGTATAGAAAACCTTCTTGATGCCGTCGAGGCTGATCAGGGTATCGGGGGAGGGCATGTGGGCTCCAAACTGGGGACTAGGGGTTAGGAACTCGGGTATCGGGTATCGGGTATCGGGTATCGGGTATCGGGTATCGGGTATCGGGTATCGGGTATCGGAACTTAGGATTCGGGACCAGACGGGGGACCGATACCTGGTACCTGATACCTATTTCAATCTCACCTTGTCGACGGCATCATACCGCGTCATTTCAGACAGGATCACGATATCGCCCGCAACGAGGCCTTCGAGAATTTCCACCGCGTTGACCGAGGTGCGGCCGAGCCGCACCGACACGCGGACGGCGTTGGTGCCGCCATCGACCAGCTTGAAGAGGCCGACGGTGCTGTTGGCCTGGCCGTAGGCCGGACGGTTCATGTGGAGGACATCGGCCAGACGCTCGATCTCAATGGTGCCGTCCACGCTCAGGTCGGGTCGGGCACCGGCGGGAGGGTCTCCCTCAAAGGCCACATCGACGGTCACGGTTCCCGCCACGCTTGCCGGGTCGATCCGGACCACACGCCCGATGGCAATGCCATTCCGGGTATCGATCGAGGCCTTCTGGCCGATGGTCACATCGCGGGCCTGCTGCTCCGGGATGCGCAGTACTGCCTTGAGCCGCTGCGGCGTCGGGACAACCTTCGCCAGGGTCATCCCCGGATTGGCATACTGCCCCACCTGCAGCGGCAGCTCCTGAAGCACGCCCTTGGCGCCGGCCCGCACGACCATGGAGGACTGCATCTGGTGCTGGAAGGCGGTAATGGAGCGGAGCCGCTCCACCTGTTCCTCCTGGACCGCGATCTGCGAGGCAATCGTCTCCGACAGCAGCTTCAGGCGCGCCTCCTCAATCCCCAGGCGCTCGGTCAGGGACGCTGCCCGTTCCTCGGCCTGCTGCTGGTCGAGGGGAATGATCAATCCCTTGGCCAGCAGCTCGCGACCAGCGGCGGCACGTCGCTTGGCGTCGTCGGTTTCCTGCCTCAGGTTGGCCACAATCGACGCCTGCGACAGCCGATTGTTCTCGAGGTTGGTGCGCAACTGGACCAGGCTTGCTTCCGCGTCAGTCAGCTGGCGGTCGGCCTGCAGCGTCTCCACCTGGACATCAGGATTGGTCAGTTCCATCAACACCGTCTGCGGCTCCACCTCGGCCCCGGCCAGGAGGTGCACCTTCTCCACCCGACCAGCGGTCACGGCGGTAATCCAGCGGATCTCCTCCGGCACCAGGGTGCCGGGACCGCGCACCTCGCGAAGCATCTCGCCACGGCGGACGCTGTCGGTATAGATCCCGGCACTTTCCACCGCCATCGCCGCCGGCTCCAGCCGAGAAATCGCCACGCTCGCCACAATCAGCGTCACCGCGCCGGCCGCGATCATGATGTATTTGCCACGCTTCTTGGGCGCATCGCGCTGGATATCCACTCTGACCCCTGCCTTGACCGGTGCGATAGGTGCGAATACACGACACCCGACACGAAAGGCGAGTTTCGTGCCGGGTGTCGCAATATCACAACCCTTTATCATACAGTGACTTACAGCACAGCATCAACCCTCAGGTCAAGGCCCGGTGTCCGAAAATGGGAATCCGGTGTTCGATCATGGAACCCCTTGGCGCTAAGACGATCAACAGAAAAGGCGGAATACAGAAACGATGGAACCCAAACTCTGCGCCGTTCAGCTCGCTCGCACGACCAACCCACTCGCCGGGGAGGCCGCGCGGCATGCTCTTCCAGGATCAATCAGTCTGACGCTCCGGTCGTACCCCCGAGCCCAGGGATAACACCCCACACGTTATGGCAGCAATCGCTAGCGCAATGTATACCAGCGGCATTGCCATTCTCGATAGGTCGGAACCGTTGGGCTCCGACCCCAGTACTAGCATGAACCCGACGCAGCCGGCAACCACCCCGACGGATGCGGCGACGGCGAGGGCAGCGCGACGCTGGATCAGCGAGTATCGCAGGATTATCAAGAAGGAAACTGTTGCGACCAACACGGCGAGCGCCTGCGCCCACGTAGCAAGCTTGGTAAACATCAGATCCGGCAGGGCTATCCAAAGAATCGTGGCCCCGACCCCAGTGATTGCTGCCAGCGCCAAGGTGCCCCGAGCAGGATTACGCATCGGCCAGCAACGGAGTCATGGGTGGAGCAGTCTCGCCAAGTCCGCACTCGCTAAAGACGAAGAACAACGTTCCTGTCCACGTTGCGACAGCCCCACGGAGGGCCCAGTAGGTCAGTGTCCCGGCCGAAGCTGCAGTGGCTAGTTTTATCGCGATCCCTCATCCAATGGTGGTTCCCACCAAGGCAAAGATCGAGCCAATGCAGCCGATAGCTGACGCGGTCTCTGGCTCGCCTTCCTCTCCCCCCCCGCCGCCGTTTATCTCCTCGAGCGCGGATGTGGGGAACCCAACCTCGAGAAGCAAGCCACCATCTGGGTAGTAGTTTTGGAAAGTAACCGACGTGACAACCGTCGAATCCCCCGAGCTCGCGACTGAGTACCATCCAGCGTTCACAACGACTGAGTCCTGCCAGAGTACTGTCACTTGTTGCCCCGAAGACACAGCGCTCTCGATCGAGTACTCGAAGCCGTTTTCCGTCCAGGGTTCTACAAGGGCACTCTCTTCCACAACCGAGACTGACACTGCGTTTGGTCCGTGCCTCGACCCGGCGGACTTCGATCGAACAGCGTCACGCAGTTGCGCAGCAAAGGGCCGAAGCTCGGCCTTCGAAAGCTCGCGAACCTCGACCAAGACACCTTCGCGTGAGTAGTACCTTACGTATGGTTTCTCGGTATTACCCCGGTTGGGCGCGCTAAGCGCGGCTCGAACTTCAAGTGGAATCAGACCTGACGGTGCAGTGAGACCAGAGGGTAATTCATTTGAGCGGTCGGGCTCAGTGGGCCCAGTCGGAGTACAAGCCAACGCCATTGCCACCCCCCCCCCAACATCTGAACCCGACCTCAGAGCTTGTGCATGAGATTCCTTTATCAATTGGCATGGTGAGGGAACGCGGCCGATCCGCCGCAACTCAAGGCTAGTCTCCCGCAGAAAGGCAGTCAAGATGCTCCCTGCGTGTGCCGCTCCATGATCCTCCGGATGGCCGGGCCGAACCTGAACCGGTTGGCGCATCCCCTGGGACACGTGAGGGCGCTCGACGGATCGTGTCTCGTATCGGGTCTCACGATTCGATGGTTCGAAGGTTGGTTAGGCGTGGTGTAGCTCTGCCGACACCGCGCGCTTGTTCTGGAGGATCGGGACCGGCTCTCCTGCTGCGGGCTAGTGGACTGTAACACGTGAACGTTAAGCGACCTGGATTCGTTTTGTCGGGTCATCATATCGCCACTTCGTGGGTCGCGGGTCGTCGTTGTAGCGCCGGATGTACGTCATGATCCGTCGGGCCAGTTCCGTGGTGGAGGTAAAGACGCCTCGGTAGATCAGGTCCCGTTCGATCTTGGCGAACCACAGCTCGACCTGGTTCAGCCAGGACGAGTAGGTGGGGTGAAGTGCAGGGTGACCTGGGGCTGAGCGGCGAGGAACTCCTGCACCCGCGGCGTCTTGTGGGCCGACAGATTGTCGAGGATGATGTGCATCTCCCGGTGCGGGGGCTGACGCACCACGAGGTCGGTCAGAAAGGCGACGAACTCCTGGCTGGTGTGGCGCGCGGTGGTCTTCCCGTGCACGACTCCGCTCTTGGTGTCGAGCGCCGCATAGAGGGAGAGGGTGCCATGCCGGACGTACTCAAAGCCATGCCGTTCCGCCCGACCGTGCGAGAGCGGCAGGACCGGGTCCTTGCGGTCAGTGCCTGGATGAACGGCAAGGCCTGCGAGCGGTCCATGCCCTCGGTCCACATCTGTCGGATCACGGGATCGTTGGTGGGGAAGGCGTTGCCGCCAGCACCACCGGGCTGGGCGGCGGCGGTGAGGGCAGTGAGGGCAGTGAGGGCGGTGGTGAGAATGAGTCGGCGCATAGGGGGCTCGTGGATTGGGGCTGGGGGCTGGGGACTAGGGTATCAGGTATCGGGTATCGGGAGCCGGGTGCCAGGTGCCGGGGATGCTCAATAGAACACCTGCGTACCAGCGCCCCAATCCGTCACCGCATCGGCCCCCGTCGTTCCCGCCCTGTCCGCCTTGTCCGCCCTCTCCTGCTACCTTTCCCGCATCGTGACGACAACTCCCTCTCTCGGCGTGCTCGAGGTCTCCCGGTCTGACGGCTACCTCCGGCGGCGCGAACACAGCTATCTCGAAGCCCGCGGCGACATCTTTGTCCCTTCGCGGTTGATCCGGGACTTCGGCCTCCGGGCTGGCGATGAGATCTGGGGCGCAGTCTCCCAGCCCCGGAAGCCGGGCCAGGGGCCGACACTCGACTCCGTCACCTCGATCAACGGGGTCGACCCGGCCGCACTCCGCTCCCGTCCCGAGTTCACTCGGCTCAAGGCCACTCAGCCGAAGGAACGGCTGACGCTGACGATTCCCGGCGACAGCCACAAGGTCAACCGCCCGATCCACCAGGTGATCGACCTGCTCTGCCCGTTCGGCAAGGGGCAGCGGGCCCTGATCGTGGCCCCCGCCAAGGCCGGTAAGACCACCGTCCTGCTGGCGGTGGCCGAGGGGATTGCGCGGAATCACCCCGACGCCACCCTGTTCATCCTCCTGGCCGATGAGCGCCCCGAGGAAGTGACCGAGATGGAATCGGCGGGGCTCGGCGAGGTCATTGCCTCCAGTTTCGACTTCCCGCCCGAGCGCCATGTGGCGGTGGCAGAAATGGTCCTGGAGCGGGCCCGCCGGCTGGTGGAGCAGGGCGAGGATGTGGTGATCATCCTGGATTCGCTGACGCGGTTGGCCCGGGCGTACAACGCCATCCAGAAGGGCAACTCCCGGACCCTGTCGGGCGGACTTGGCCACGACGCCCTGGAGCGCCCCAAGCGCTTCTTCGGCAGCGCACGCACGGTGGACCCCGGGCAAGGCGGCGGGTCGCTGACCATCATTGCGACCGCGCTGGTGGACACCGGCAGCCGCATGGATCAGGTGATCTTCGAGGAGTTCAAGGGCACCGGCAACAGCGAGCTGGTGTTGAGCCGCGAGCTGGCCGACCGCCGGATCTGGCCGGCGATCGACCTGGCGGGAAGCTCCACCCGACGCGAGGAGCTGTTGCTTTCGCCTGAGGAACTGGAGCGCGCCAATGCGCTGCGCCAGGAGTTGCCCCGACTCGGTCCCGAGCGGGCAATGCGCCGGATCCAGGAGGAGTTCGCCTCTCCCTGAGCACCATCGCCGGCCCCCACACCAGCCCTCTACCGAGGTGCCATCCCATGCTCACCCTCCTGCTCGCCCTCGCCGCCCCGGCAGCGACTCCCGCGATGCCGATCGCGTTCCGTGCCGACACCTTTGCCTACCGAGCAGTCTTCTACCGAGCCGCCCCGGGACAGCTCCTGGAACTGATCGAGCTGCTCAAGACTCGGGTGCGCACTTCCCGGGCGGGTGGCGAGGCAGAGCCACTCCTCGCCCGGCACAGCCAGGGCGACCACTGGGACCTGCTGTACCTCCAGCCGATCGGCTCGGTGAGCGCCTATCACGATCCCGGCCGCATGACCCGATGGGCGCGCGCGGCGAGCGCGAGCGGTCTCTCAGAAGCAGAATTCGCCCGACAGTCCGAGCCGCTGGTGGCGTGGCGCGAGGAGCTCTTCGTGGCGGGACCGGAGGTGGCCGAATTCCAGGCGCAGAACGCGGCGGCGGGGTTTTACCACCTGGAAGTATTTCTGGCGCTGGCCGGTCAGCGGGGAGCGCTCCACCAGCAGCGGCTGATGGAGAATGAGTTCCTGGCCGCCATCGGGCGGCCGACGAACCACGTCTTTACCAGGCTCGGTGGCGCCGCCTGGGATCTGTTCACTCTCGGCTACTATCAGAACCTCCAGCACTACGCCACCCCGGCGAATGTCACTGCAGCACAGGAAGACGCGGCAGCCACGGCGGCTGGGTTCCAGTCACGGAATCACATCGGGTCGTACTTACGGACGTTTCTGGCGTCGCATCACGATACGTTGCTGGGGCGAGTGGTGGTGCCGTAAGGCGGGGAATGGGGAATGGGAACAGGGAATCGAGGCTGGGGGCTGGGGGAAGGAG
>Ga0163153_10003364_pt1 | contig 21516 bp, 14 predicted proteins | sample OliLakLV19MP6IB1_FD_148629 | JGI IMG/M metagenome (GOLD analysis project Ga0163153, IMG submission 148629) | Freshwater microbial mat bacterial communities from Lake Vanda, McMurdo Dry Valleys, Antarctica - Oligotrophic Lake LV.19.MP6.IB-1 | ecosystem: Environmental > Aquatic > Freshwater >...
GCGACCACGCCTTCGGCCGCCGAGTTGGTCGCGGCTGCGTGGGTCGGTGCTGGAGGCGGCGGGGTTGGGTTCCCGCGTGCGCGGGAAAGACGGAGGGGTTGGGGGCGGAAGCACGGATCCTGCCGGCGCGACGAACGGATGAGGCATGGCCCCGCGCTGCGCTCTGGGGTAGGCGGCCCGTGCACGCCACGCTCCCGTCGCCTTTCAAGGCTCTCCCAAACTGACCGCGCTCCCGTCGCCCTCGCGGACGCGGGGGCCCAGGGTGCAGATTATTTGTAACAACACTGGGAACCAGCAGGTCGGTGGTTCAAGTTCCTCGGCGCGCTCCTTGCCGTTGCGGGTTCGGAAGTGCGGAGTCCAGAGTGCACCCCGCACCCCGAACATCCTCCCCCACTTGACCAATCCCTCGAACCGGCTGTCCCGATTTTGCGGCGAGCGGCACGTCGGCTAGGATCGCCACTGCTTTCGCTTATACGACGGAGGCTGACGGGAGGCGTTGTTACGTCATGCGGCGAGCGAGAATGCAGACAAGCGGGCCAAGTCGGTGAAACGCGGCGATCACTTCTTTCTCGTCGACGGGTCGGGCTACATCTTTCGCGCTTACCACGCGCTGCCGCCCCTGACGCGCAAGTCCGACGGCCTGCCCGTCGGCGCCGTCGCCGGCTTCTGCAACATGCTCTACAAGCTCATCGAGGACACCAAAGACGAGTTCGAACCCACCCACCTCGCCGTCATCTTCGACGCCTCGGAGAAAACCTTCCGCAACGAGATCTATCCCGCCTACAAAGCCAATCGGGCCGAGACGCCGGAAGACCTGCAGCCCCAGTTCGCCCTCGTGCGCGACGCCACCCGTTCCTTCGGCGTGCCGTCCATCGAGATGCAAGGCTATGAAGCGGATGACTTGATCGCCACCTACACGCGCCTCGCCCGTGACGCCGGTGCCCGGGTCACCATCGTCTCCTCGGACAAGGACCTGATGCAGCTCGTCAACGACCGCGTCGACATGCTCGACACGATGAAGCTGCGGACGATCACCCGCGACGAGGTGATCGAAAAGTTCGGCGTGCCGCCGGAGAAGGTCGTCGAGGTTCAGGCCCTCGCGGGAGACGCCACCGACAACGTTCCCGGCGTTCCGGGCATCGGCATCAAGACCGCCGCGCAGCTGATCGGAGAGTACGGCGACCTCGACTCGTTGCTCGCCCGCGCATCGGAGGTCCGACAACCGAAACGTCGCGAGAACCTCATCGCGTTCGCAGAGCAGGCTCGCATCTCGCGCAAACTCGTCCAGCTCGATGACCATGTCCCCGTCGAGGTCGAACTCGACGCGATGGCGGTGCGCGAACCCGATCTCCGTGCGTTGATCGGCTTCTGCAAAGACATGGAGTTCACTACGCTGACCCGACGCATCGCCGAGCGCTACGGACTGGATGCCGAGGCGATCCCCGCAGCGGGCGCGCATCCGCCGCAAGCGATCCCCGACGCGGAGCGAAAGCCTCAGCCTCCGCCCCGGTCAGGCGAGGGTGCGCCCCCTACGGTGGCGGGACTCGATGCGGACTTCGCCGACGCGCAATACGCGGCGGTTACCACTCTCGCCGATCTCGAGGGCTGGACCGCGCGCGCCCGCGCTCAGAGAGTCGTTGCCGTCGATACCGAGACGGATTCGCTGAACGCGATGCAGGCGCGCCTCGTCGGCGTCTCGATGGCCCTGGTTCCCGGCGAAGCTTGCTACGTGCCCCTGCAGCACGGGGCTGGCAACGGCCTCGACTTCGAGGGTACGGCCGCGCAAGAGCAGATCCCTCTGCGCGATGCACTGCGCGCGCTCAAGCCGCTCCTGGAAGACCCTGCCGTTCTCAAGATCGGCCAAAACCTCAAGTTCGACATGTTGGTCTTCCGCCAGCACGGCATCGAACTGGCACCGCTCGACGATACGATGCTTCTGTCCTATGCGCTCGACGCAGGACTCCACGGGCACGGCATGGACGAGCTGTCCGAGTTGCATCTCGGTCACAAGCCGATCCCGTTCTCCGCCGTCGCCGGCAAAGGCAAGGCGCAAGTCACGTTCGACCGCGTGCCAGTCGCGAAGGCGGTCGCCTACGCGGCGGAGGACGCCGACGTTACATTGCGACTTTGGCACGTGTTGAAGCCGCGACTTGCCGCCGAAGACCGCATGACGGTTTACGAGACTCTGGAACGTCCGCTGGTTCCCGTCGTCGTCGAGATGGAGCGCGCCGGGGTCAAGGTCGACCGGGCGGTGTTGGCAGGCTTGTCCGACGACTTCGCGCGGAAGATGGCGCGCATCGAGGCGGAGATCCACACCCTTGCCGGTGAGCCGTTCAATGTCGCCTCGCCCAAGCAGCTCGGCGAGATCCTCTTCGCCAAGCAGGGCATGGAGGGCGGTCGCAAGACCAAGACCGGCGCCTGGTCGACCGACGCCGACGCGCTCGAAGCGTTGGCGGCCCAGGGACACGCGCTGCCGCGCGCGGTTCTCGACTGGCGCGGACTCGCCAAGCTCAAGAGCACCTACACCGACGCCCTCCCCGAGTTCATCGACAAGACCACGGGCCGCATCCATACGTCCTATGCGTTGGCCGCGACCTCGACCGGCCGTCTTGCCTCCACCGAGCCGAACCTCCAGAACATCCCGATCCGCACCGAGGAAGGCCGCAGGATTCGTTCCGCATTCGTTGCTGAGGAAGGCAATCTGCTGATCTCGGCCGACTACAGCCAAATCGAACTCCGCTTGCTCGCGCACATCGCCGACATCGATGCATTGAAGAAGGCATTCGCCGACGGGCTCGACATTCATGCCATGACGGCGTCCGAGATGTTCGCCGTGCCGCTGAAGGGAATGGATCCGAGCATCCGTCGCCGCGCCAAAGCGATCAACTTCGGCATCATCTACGGCATCTCGGCCTTCGGCCTCGCCAACCAGCTCGGCATCTCGCGTCAGGAGGCGGGCGAATACATCGATCGCTACTTCGAGCGCTTTCCCGGAATTCGCGCCTATATGAACGACACCAAGGCGTTCGCGCACGCGAACGGTTACGTCGAAACGATTTTCGGCCGCCGCATCCACGTCCCGGCGATCCACTCGAAGAACCCGACCGAACGCAGCTTCATGGAGCGCGCCGCGATCAACGCCCCGATCCAGGGTTCAGCCGCCGATATCATCCGGCGCGCGATGATCCGCATGCCGTCGGCCGTGGCAGGGGCTAAGCTCTCAGCGCGTATGCTGCTGCAGGTCCACGACGAGTTGGTCTTCGAAGCCCCGGAGAGGGAAGCGGAAGAAACCTGCGCACTCGTGGCGAAGGTGATGTCGGTCGCCGCCGCACCGACCGTAGATCTCTCCGTACCGCTGGAAGTGGACGCCCGCGCCGGCAAGAACTGGGAGGAGGCGCACTAGGCGCATCAATACCCCGAAGCAACGGAGGGCTTCGCCGTACGCCGATCACCGATGGCCCGGATTACTCCCTACTTCTTGGCAAAATCCGCGAGCGCCTGGGTGGCGTGTTCGGCTGGCTTGACCTCGTCGTCACGGTTTTCCGTTCCTCCGTACGCGGCACGATTGCGGCGCCGCATTACGTAGTGATGGACACTCCATTCGCTTCCGCCAGCGTAGCCGAAGGTTGCGGCGGAGCCGAGAAGGAAGAGCCGCCAACGCTGAAACCATAGGTTCGCGTTCTCGGCTCCGTACGTTCGTTCGAGAATGGGCCGCACCTCGTCGCGCTGCGCGTCGAGGATGGCGAGCCAGGCGTTCAAGGTCTTTTCGTAGTGGGTGCCGCAGATGCGCCAATGGTTCTCGGTGACCATGTGCGTCGCGAAGCGCGGCAGCCAGTTCGCGGAGGGCATCATGCCACCGGTGAAGAACCAACGCGCCATCCAATTGCCCCCACCTTCGGTCTCATAGGTGTAGGCATAGTCACGGTGCGCGAAGATGTGGACGAAGAGCTTTCCATCCTCGTGGAGCCAGTCGGCGATGCGCTCGAGGAGCCGGGCATGGTTGCGAACATGCTCGAACATCTCCACGGATACGACGCGATCGAAACGACCCGAGGGCGTGAAGTCGTTGATATCGGCGGTCACGACCTCGATCGATCTGATCCCGCGCGCGGCGCACTCGCGCTCGATGTGTTGGCGTTGACCCGTTGAATTCGAGACGGCGACGATCTTCGCATTGGGGAAGTGCTCGGCGATCCAGAACGACAGTGAGCCCCAGCCGCAGCCGAGATCGAGGATCCGCATGCCGTCGCTGATTTGGGCACGTGCGCAGGTGAGCTGCAGCATCGCATCTTCCGCCTCTGCCAAGGCGCTGGCGCCGTCGATCCACAGGCAGGCGCTGTATTTCAGGCGCGGGCCGAGCACGAGGCGGAAGAAACCGGGGGGCAGTTCGTAATGCTGCTCGTTCGCTTTCTCCGGCCGCACGGCGATCGGTCCGGCCGAGAGTGCCGCCGCCAGCGCTTCGGGCGCGAAAGCGGCTTTCTGCTCGCGCAGCCGCCCGGCGGCGAGCCGCCGCACGGCGAGGCGAATGACCCAATCGGGTATCCAGCCGCCCTCGACCCATCGTAAAGCGGGGGCCCAGAATTGGTCCCGTGTCGCCGTACGTTGCGCGGCTGCGGACGAAGCATCTTGCATGAGTTGAGCCTACTGGAGACCGGGTCCGAGTAAAGTGTCCATTTCGGAATGCAATCACTTGCGGGCGTTAGCAGCCCGTCGAAAAATTGGCACGCCCTTCGAGACGGCGCTTCGCGCCTCCTCAGGGCGAACGGAAAAGCCGAGTTTACCTGAGAAAATCCGCTCGTGCTGAGGAGCGCCGGTAGGCGCGTCTCGAAGCACATCCGGATTTTCAACGGGCTGTTAGCCCAAAATCCGGCATCCCGAGGCGACTGGCTGCCAGCACAGCCTGGGTGTCTTGTTCGCAACGTTATGGTTGAACTAAGCCGCGGAGACGATAGCGCTGGCGACGAGCGGAAGAGCAGCTGGGCGGGGACCGTCTGTCGAAATTTGTTGACCTGCTTCGGAACGCGACGAGTCATGACGACGACTCGAGGGCAGAGCCGGTAGGGGTGAACCTCCCCCATCGGGGTCGGGATCGCTATCGGAATCGAGGAGTTCGCGGTCGCCGTGGCTACGCGGTGCGCGCGGGTCGAGCCGAGTCGTGCGAAGCAACGAATCCGATAGCGATTCCGATTCCGACCCCGACACGGATGGGGAAGTGGAAACCAGACGGGCTGGAAGCTCAGGCCAAGGTTCGAACCGACTCTTCCCGATCCCATTGCCGGGTCTTGGCTGCCGCGATGAATGCGTCTCTGTCGTTGGCGTCCACGACGCCGGCATCGTCGCCGACATTCGCTGCCTTCAGGAGCGCGTGGCCGCCCGGGTCGGCGGCGATGGCTTTGAGATGACCAAAGGCATCGCGCACGAAATCAATCGCGGCGCTTTCCAACGCCAATGCCTTGGCCCCTGCGTCGGAGAGAACGACCGCGACGGCGTCGAAGAGCACAGAAGGCGTGCCCGCGAGTTGCCCGTCCGCCGCTAGCATCGAACCATCCGCCAGCTTCGCGCCGCCGATTCTGGGCGCGACGATCTTCACCGCGGCGCCCGCCTCGATGCTGGCCTTGCGGATCTTCTTGATGGTAGCGCCGTCGGAGCCATCCGCGACCAGGATGCCAATCGCGCGCCCCTCGAGAGTCGCTTTCATCTTGCCGATGATCTGCAACGCAGGCGATGCGGGCAGTTCTTGCACGGGAACGGCGGCGGCGGGCGCAGCGGGCATCTCGTCGAGCCCAAGACCCGCGGCGACACGTTTGGCGAGATCCACTTCGATATGGCGCAAGTGGCCGACGATCGCCTGACGTATATGCAAATGCTCGACCTTCGACAGCTCAAAGACCAGCGCCGAAGCAATGTGTGCCTGCTCATATGCGGTCTGGCTGAGATAGAACTGCCGCGCCTGACTGTAGTGATCAGCAAAGGCTTCGTGACGAATGCGGCCTTTCTCGCCGGTTTCAGTGACGACCGCACTGCGGAAACCGCGGGCAGGGCTCTCGCGCGGCGAATCCCCCGAAAGCGAGTTGGGCTCATAGGCGACCCGACCCGTCGGTTGCGCCATCTGCATCTTGCCATCGCGCTGGTGGTTGGCGAACGGGCACTTGGGTGCGTTGATCGGTAGCTGGTGGAAATTGGGCGTCCCCAGACGCGAAAGCTGGGTGTCCAGATAGGAAAAGAGTCGGCCTTGCAGCAGGGGATCGTTCGAGAAGTCGATGCCGGGCACCAAATGCGACGGGCAATAGGCGACCTGCTCCGTGTCGGCGAAGAAGTTGTTGGGCCAGCGGTCCAGTACCATGCGGCCGATGACTTTCAAGGGCACGAGTTCTTCCGGGATCAACTTGGTCGCGTCGAGGTGATCAAACGGAAATCGGTCCGCCTCTTCCTGCGTGAACAGCTGGACCGCGAGATTCCACTCCGGGAAGCTGCCGGAAGAGATGGCTTCGAACATGTCGCGGCGGTGGAAGTCTTGATCCGCGCCGGCAAGCTTGACGGTTTCATCCCAGAGAGTGGACTGCAGACCGAGCTTGGGACGCCAGTGAAACTTGACGAAAGTGGACTCGCCGGCCGCGTCGAGCAGCCGAAAGCTATGCACGCCGAATCCTTCGATCATGCGTAGCGAGCGCGGCAAGGTGCGATCCGACATGATCCACATCACCATGTGCATGGATTCGGGAGTGAGCGAGATGAAATCCCAGAACGTGTCATGCCCGGTGGAGGATTGCGGAAAGCCTCGGTCGGGTTCCATCTTCACCGCATGGACGAGGTCGGGGAACTTGATGGCATCTTGAATGAAGAAGACTGGAATGTTGTTGCCGACCAGATCCCAGTTGCCTTCTTTCGTGTAGAACTTGACGGCGAATCCGCGCACGTCGCGCGGCGTGTCGACCGAACCCGCGCCGCCCGCGACGGTGGAGATGCGGGTGAAAACGGGTGTCTTTGCACCCACCTCGGTGAGTACCTTGGCGGTCGTATATCGTTGCAATGAGGTGGTGAGTTCAAAGAACCCATGCACGCCCGTGGCGCGCGCGTGAACGATGCGCTCGGGGATGCGTTCGTGATCGAAATGCGTGATCTTCTCGCGAAGGATGAAATCCTCCAGCAAGGTGGGCCCGCGCGGATTGGCCTTGAGCGAGTTCTGGTTGTCGGCAAGCGCTACCCCTTGGTTCGTGGTGAGCGCCGCGTGCTCGCCACCCGCGAGTTGGTGCAGTTCGCCGCCGGCAGCGATTTTGGAGTCAGCGCCGGGAGCGGCGGCCGTTGCCGGTTTTCGCTTGCCCGGATTGCTTGCTTTCGCCTCTTTCTTCGTGGCCATTCAATCCTCCAAGTTAAGCTGCGTTTCGGGGAATGCCGATGGCAGTTTGTTGCGCGCATCGATGTGCCTGTCATTTGGAAACCGAGGAGCTCTCGTGCAGAGACATGCGCGCCAGGCGATCCAGGTCCGCGTCCGTGACGGTAGGAAGAAAGCGCTTTCGATAAAGCTCGTCGTGCAGGATGTCCACGATTGCCACCAGCGGAGCCGCAATCAAGACTCCCAGTACCCCGAACGCTGCGACGCATAGGAGCACGGAGAAGATCACCGCCACCGGATGCAGCTTCATTCCACGCGCCATGACGAAAGGGACGAGCAGGTTGTTCTCGATGGCCTGGATCCCTGAATAGGCGAGCACCACCCACACCGGAGCCATGCCGCCTTCGCCAAGAGCGAGTAGCAGGGCCGGCACGGCGCTGAGCAGCGGACCGACAAAGGGCACCGCCTCAAAGATTCCCGCGATCAGCCCCAACATCAATGCATCCATGAGTCCAAAGATCGGCCACATGAAGGCGACAACGAGCAGGCCTATCGTCAACATTCCAAAGAGCGTCGCCCCGGCCCAACCCGGCACGAATGTTCCGATGCGTTGCGCGATGCGTAGAGCCTTTTCGTGGTGACGAGCGGGCACGAGCGAAAACATGGCCCCAAAGATCGGGCGGGGATTCATCAGCGTGAAGATCACCCCGAAGAAAACGGTCACCAGCACGACCAGGATCTGGGCCGTATTGAAGGCTACCGCCGAGAAACTTCCGAGGACGCCTTGGAGCATTTCGCCCAAGCCGGAGCGAATCGATCCCGATTCCGTCTCGGTCTTGGCTGGAACCGGATCGGTGGCTGGGCGCGGGGCTTCTTGCACGCCCCTTGCCGCATCGGCCTGGGCGATTTCCGTGTCGACTTGCGCCTGAAGCTTCTCCTCGGAACGCACGGCTTGCGTCTCGATCCTGATCAGCGGCTTTTGTAGACGTTCCCAGTACTTGGGCAATTGTGCCGCGAATTCGGTGACCGAGTCCTTCATCGGTACGAAGGCGGCCCAGGCAGTCAGGCCAATGACCACGACCAAGGCCATTGCCACCAACCCCGTCGCACCTTTTCTCCCCCCGGTCGAGGTCCGCATCCGGGCGATCACGGGATTGACGGCCAGCGAAATCAATAGCGTGAGAATAAATGACAGCAGAATAGGGGCCAGCAGCGAGAATGCCTGGATGAAGACGTACAACGCCGCTGCCACGATCAAATAGTAGTTCGCTGATGCCTGCCCAGCTTCGGGTTTGGGAATAGGTGGCATTACTTCATCACTCGTAGACCGGGATGCCTCCAGCAGATTACGACATCGGCAAGTAGTCCAAAGATCATCTAGATTGGCAGCGTGAAGACGCCGAATTTCGGAGATCCATGCGCTGCCCACCTAGCAGCCTGTTGAAAAACTGCCTGGCGCTTCGAGACGCCGATCCGAAGCTCCTCAGCGCGAACGGAATCGCTCGGTTTTCCGTTCGGCCTGAGGAGGCGCGTAGCGCCGTCTCGAAGCGCCAGGCAGTTTTTCAACGGACTGCTAGCTGACGCTCAGGAATGTGGTCCGCACTGCGCGTGCTTGCAGTCGCACGTGCTGTTTTTGGCGACGTCCTTGGACGCCTCGCGGCAGCCGTCGCAACAGAATTCCTTCTTGCCGCTCAGCTGGCACGAGCAGGCGGGATGATTGCAGGTTTGGACTTCCATCATTTACTCCTTCTGTCCGCTTGCGGACTGCGTTGGGCGCAGACGAACCCGATGTTCCGTTTGCGAGAGCGGGCCGTCTGCCGCGGCGATCTCGCCTCGATCGTCCCGCCGTCCAGTGCGTATTATACGTGCGTCGCCTGGCTCGGCTTGGACGGCCGCGAGAACGGTGACGTTACGAAGTCCGCCAAACGCTGCAGCGGACTGCTGGCGCTGTCGCCGTTGAGAAGTTCGCGCTTGCGCATGCCGAGTTGCTTCCCGAGTTTATGCAATTCGGGCGCCTTGATCAGCTTGCGGGCTCGGGGGAATATATCGGTTTCCTCTTCCTCGAGGTGATGCTCGATCATCTCCTCGAGGACCTTGGCGCGACCGGGAAACTGCTCCGTAGCATCGGCAGCACTGGCGACCTCCTGCAGCATCCTCTCAGCCGCATGATGCTCCGCCATGGCTTCGTGGAAGCGTACTTCGTCCTTGGTCGTCTGCGCCGCAGCGTGAAACGCAGCATAGAAGACCTCTTCTTCGGCTTTCGTGTGAGCCTCCAGTTCCTGCTTCACGAGATCCAGCCGGTGCAGACGATCGGAAGGTCGCTCTGCGCTCACCAGCTCCGCTAGGAGTCTGCGCAGCTTCGTGTGGTCGGCGCGGAGAAGCGACACGACGTCCGGCGCGACTTCCGTCTTTGGCGCCTGAGTTCGCTCAACGCGGCTCGGCGCGGTTACCCTGCCAGTGCGCGCCAGCGTCTTCGTCGTCTTGCTAGTGTTGGGTTTACGAGGGGTCATGCAGTTTCCTTCTTTCCGACTCCAGTGTGGCCTCAATAGTGTCAGCAGTGCCGCTGTCGTCACGAAGATTTTATAGAGAAAGAAGGGTATCGCTGGTAACCTCGCACTAGTACGCGCGTGCTTTCTCTCACGCGGAGCACCAGCACCTGTCGTCGCGCGGCGATCAGTTGCGCGTGTCGCCCGCCAACAGGTTAGCGCTGTCTTCCAGCGGACCCACTTGGCGTGCCTGTTCTTCGATGACGATCGCTTCGCTGTAAAGCCCAGCCTCCGCCTGGGTCGACACTTCGTCGCGATCCTCTGGTGCGGATCCGGCTGAGTCCCGAACGGCTTGTTTGGCGTCGGTCCGCTCGTCGGATTTGCGATCGAGTACCGTCACAGGAACACCCATGGGAAAGACCACCTCACGTGCGCCGTCCGGCATCGAAATGCCTTCCTTTTGAAAGGCACGCTTGACGAGCCGGATCACCGAAGACCGCACTTTCAGCCAACTGTGTTCGCGACCGTTGAGCCAGAAATAGATGCGCAGATTTACGGTGGACTCCCCGAGGCTATCGACCAGGACGGCCGGTTCCGGGTCGTTCAAGATCGCCGGGTGGTTCGCCAGCACTTGCCGGGCAATCTCCTGTGCCCCAATGATCGAATCGTCGTAGCCGATGCCGATGAAGAACTCCTCCCGGCGGTTGCAGTTGGTCGTGAAGTTGCGCAGGTTTGATTTGTAAACGTTGGCGTTGGGGATCTGGACGACGTTGCCGTTGAGCGTCATCAGCACGGTTGTACGTACATTCAACTGCTGCACGTAGCCGGTGATGCCGTCGATTTCGACCAGGTCGCCGGTCTCGAACGGGCGTTGCATGCTGAGGAAGATGCTGGCCAGAAAATTCTCGGTGATGTCGCGAAATGCAATGCCGATCACCAGGCCGATCAATCCCGTGCCGCCGACCAACGTCAATGCCAACTGAGTGAGACCAGAAAGCCGCAGAACGATATAGGCGCCCATGAGGAACATGAATACGCCCGCTGTGCGTGCGAATACGTTGAGCAGAAGGCGCGCCTGGATACGGTGACGCAGCAGCGATCTCGCGCCGCGCGTCGCCAGCAAGCCGGCACCTGCCGACAACGCGAGAATCAACAGGCCGAAAATGATCAGGGGAAGCGCACGGACAAGGTCGCGCCAAAGTTCCAGTAGTCCGCTCAACGCCGGCTGAAAATCCCAGATGGAAGCAGCAGTTACGTTCATCCGGTTGGCAATGGCGACGACATCCTGGGTGTTTCGAGCAAGGCTGCTGGCCCATTTCCTCAGTTCCTCGGACTCCGCTTGGCCATTGAGGAAAACCACCCCATCCTGGACGCGTACTTGCACGTCGGTAAACCACCCGGTGGCATCCAGGACACGCTGAATGCGTTGGCTGATCTCATCGTCGTTCGCAACGGGATTCACGTCAACTTTTGCGGGTGCCGGCGAATACTCCTCCGGGTCCGGAGTTGGTTCACCGTGCGCTGACTCGGCCGTCTCCGGCGCCGTGGCGGCAAGAGCTGGCATGCCGCCCACGAGTGCGAGCACCACCGACCCCGTATACAACAGTCGTCTCGAGGAGATGCGTGACGCTTGTAGCATGAGTAGACGTTCCTCGTGATCGCATCGACCGCACCGTGCGGGTCGGATCCCCAAATTGCCATATTGAGACGTCGCAAAGAAGTCAGAGTCCTTCTGCCGGCTGGCTAGATGGTATCTCCTCCTTCAATGACGCAGGCTGATCCTGGAGAACCCCTGGCCAGCATTCACGCTCGGCTCTCGCGGTCGAGAAGAAGGAGTTGCCGCGTTCGGTCTCCCAGATCTGCCTCTGAATCATCCCGGATCGACAGTTGATTGTCGTAGCTGAACACCATCCTCGGGCGGATCAATGAAGGCTTCGACGACTGGGACGTGCGCGCGCCGCGTGCCGTGCCGGCAGCCCTGAGCGATTGTCGGTTCACAAATCGATTCAGGCTGGTACCTTGTTGGTTGCGATGGTCGGGTATCTGCAAAACCGCGCGTGGATCGCGATGGGCTTCGTGCTTCTCCTGCCGGCGGCACCGCTGCAGGCGGGCAGCATCCACGGCCAGATCACCTATTACGACAGCGGCCACGCGGTCGAAGGCGTCATCGTTCAACTCGACGGGCCAGGTGCGACGAGCACCCAAACGAACGCCGCCGGTCAGTTCGAGTTCACCGTTCTGAGCGAAAGCAACTGGCAGATCTCCCCGCGCAAACAGGGCGATTGGCGCAAAGCGGTGTCGGCACTCGATGCGGCGCATGTCCTGCAGGACGCAGCGGGCACTCGCACCCTCGGTACAGAGGAGAGCCTGGCGTGCGACGTGAACGGCAGCAACTTGCTCGATGCCGATGACGTCGAGGAGATCCTCGACTTTCGCGTCGGCGCGACCGCGCGCTTTGCCAATGCGGTGGATTGCGCCAGCGACTGGGTCTTCGTCCCGGTCCCCGCCGCCGCGGCCAACCAGAGCCTCCTTTCTCCCGATATCGCGCCGCCGTGTCAGACCGGCGCGATCGCCTACGATCCGCTCATTGGCGACGTGGTCGACCAGGACTTCGTCGCAGTTTTGCTCGGCGACTGCACCGGCAACTGGCCGCAGGGAACCCTCACGCCTACGGCGACTCCCCCCCCGACGCTGACCCCGACGATGACGCTCTCGCCGACTCCAAGTGCGACGCCGACGCGCGCCTTCGACTGGCCGACGATCACTCCGGTCCTGGTCGCTTCGGGACTGACCCGTCCGATCTACGTGACACATGCCGGCGACGGCAGCGGGCGCGTCTTCATCGCCGAACAAGGGGGCGAGGTATTGATTCTGCGCAGCGGCACGGTTGAAGCGACACCATTCCTCAACATCAGTACCCGCGTGAGCTGCTGCGGCGAGCGTGGCTTGCTCGGACTCGCGTTTCCGCCCGGCTTCGCTGCCAAGCGGTACTTCTATGTCAATTACACGAATACGTCCGGCCACACGGTGATCGCACGCTATCACCTGACTCTAGACGACGATGTTGCGGACTTCGCGAGTGAAGAGATCCTGCTGACGATCTCGCAGCCGTTCGACAATCACAACGGCGGCCAGATCAGCTTCAGCCCGATCGACGGGTATCTCTACATCGCCGTGGGCGACGGCGGCTCGGGTGGCGATCCGCTGAACAGCGGCCAGAATCCCGACAGTTTGCTCGGCAAGATCTTGCGTATCGATGTCGAGGGCGACGACGAGCCTTACGGCATTCCGGCCGACAACCCGAACGTAGGCAACTCGTCACCCGACGAGATCTGGGCCCTCGGCTTGCGTAATCCGTTCCGGTTCTCGTTCGATCGCCTGACCGGAGACCTCTACATTGGCGATGTCGGCCAGGGCGACTGGGAGGAGATCGACTTTCAGCTCGCGTCGAGCGACGGCGGCGAGAACTACGGCTGGCGCATCATGGAGGGGAACCACTGCTTCAACCCGAACCCATGCGACCAGAGCGGATTGGTGCTGCCGGTGATCGAATACGGCCACACCCTCGGCTGCTCGGTCACGGGCGGCTTCGTCTACCGCGGAAACATCTTTCCCCGCATGCAAGGGGTCTACTTCTACGGTGACTTCTGTACCGGCCGGATCTGGGGGCTGAAGCGCGAGGACGGCAACTGGTACGATACGCTTCTCCTCGACACCAGCTTCAACATCAGCAGCTTCGGCGAAGACGAGGCCGGGAACGTCTACCTCGCGCACCTCAGCGGTTCCATTTACCGCCTCGACGACTCGTGAACCGAGTCAGCCGCCCAGGAGCCGTTTGAAAAGCCGTCCTGTTGGGCCTTGATGCCGATGTGATTCGCTTAGGATGGCGGCGCGGCCGCCGCAATCTGCTGCGCCGCGGTGACGATGTAGTCGATCTCGGCGGCGACCGCCCGGCGTTCGCTGACGCGCCGCAGCCACGAGTGCACGTTCGCCTGCGCTGCGTCAGGGGCGAGCCCGAGGTTGGTGGCGAACATCGTCGTCACGAAATACGCGACATCGGCGACGCTGAACTCGCCATCGAGATAGCCCCCCGTGTCGAGTCGCGCGTCGAGTTCTGCATAGACGGACCGTATCGCCGCCGTCGCCGTAGCGATCTTCACCGTATCGCGCGCCGTCGCATCCGACTTGTAGTAGACCTCGCGGATCAGCTCGAGCACGGGCGGGAAGAAGATCTCGTCGGCCGCCAATTCGAGCTGGCGACAACGTGCCTTCGCGACCGGATCGCGCGGGTAGAGCGCCGGTTCGGGGTAGCGGTCCTCGAGGTACTCGGTGATCAGCGTCGAATCGTAGAGGGAGAAGTCGCCGTCCACGAGCACGGGCACTTGCCCTTTGGGATTACGCGCCACCACCTCCGGGTGCTTCGGCGCGTAGCCCTTCTGGCGCGAAAACGGCACGTCGATCCGATCGTAGGTGAGACCCTTCTCGCCGAGCGCGATGCGCACCTTCGCCGTGAAGATGCTGAGCGGGCCGGAATACAATCGCATCATTGGTGCACTCTCCTTCGCTGGCAAGACCAGCAACAGACCAGCAACAGACCAGCAACAGACCGCAACGTCGCGCCGATCGGTCAATGCGCCAAGGCCGTGTCGACGACACGGCGCGGCGCGTAACTCTCTCGCCGAATCATGTAGGCCAGGGCGCCGATGCTTCCCAAGCAGAGAATCGTTGCGGCATACGGCAGCGGCGAGATGCCGCGCTCGTCGGCGTCTTTCCACATCCATACCATGAACAATACCAACACGATGACGAGGTCGAAGAAAACCTGCACGCCAATCGCGTCGCCGAAGAAGGCGTCGAAAAACGCCAGGTATCCGTGGTGGTACACCGCGTAGGCCGTCAGCGCGACGAAGTCGACGAACACCACGGCGAGGCCAATCTGCTTTGCGTTCATTGTCATTCCCTCCTGCGCGGGCTTGATGCCCGCGAAAGTTTGCGTTGCTCTGACGAATTCCAAGTCCCGTGCCAATGCGCCGCGCGTGCACACTCCTCCACTGCGCCGACCCGAGCTGCGGCTCGCGTTGCTCACGCGCAACGCGCGTGGCTCGCAAGCAACGCGCCCCATTCGCCTTGCGGCCGCACGCCGCGCCAACGACAATGCTCCGGTGTGGTCCGGATCTTGCCTACCTGCGAGAGATTGAAGGAGAACGCAGCGTGAACGATCGACGGCCATCTTCCCCGGAGACACAACCGCCCGCTGCGCCATCGGTGCCCGGTCCGCGCTGGCGCTTCTGGGGCCTCGGCGCCGGAATCGTTTCGGGCATCATCGACACGCTCGGCATGCGTGCCGTCGGCGTGCCGCTCGAAGTGGCCGGAAGCGACGTGACCCTGATCGTCGCGGCGTACTTCGGCATCTCGTTCGCCGCCCTCGGCTACCTGCTCGGGTATCTGGTCGAGCAGCGCCGCCGCGAAAGAGCGATGGCTGCCACGGTGCAGCAGCAGACCGAGACCCTCGCCGCATTGCGCAGCCGCCTCGCACAAAGCGAAAAGCTGGCTGCGCTCGGCCAGCTCGCTGCCACCATCGCCCATGAGGTGCGCAATCCCCTCGGCGTCATCCGCTCCGCTGCGCAGGGGATCGGCGAGACGCTGCGCCAAGATGATGCAGAGAGCCGGCAGGCGTGCTCCTTCATCACCGCCGAGATCGATCGCCTGAACGGCGTCATCACCTCGTTGCTCGCGTTTGCCCGGCCACCGGCCATCGCCGCGCGGCCAACGGCGGTCGGCGATCTCGTCGACCGTGCCGTGCTCCTCGCCGGCCACGACCTCGATCGCAAGCAACTCCGCGTCCGCCGACCGCCCCCGAACGACGCCTCGCTCGTGCTCGCCGATCCGGATCTCGCTACCCAGGCGTTGGTCGATCTCCTGACCAATGCCGCGCAGGCCAGCCCGGCCGGCGCCGAGGTCGCCCTCGCCACCCACACGCAAGATGGTCTGGTTGCCATCGAGGTGACCGATCATGGCCCGGGCGTACCGGACGAACTGCGCGAGCGTATCTTCGAGCCCTTCTTCACCACCCGCAGCAGCGGCACTGGGCTCGGGCTCGCCGTGGCGCGGCAGATCGCCGAGGCACACGGCGGCCAGATTCGGGTTGCGCAGGTGAACGGTGGCGGCAGCCGCTTCACGCTGATGCTCCCGTTGGCGGACGGAACCGCGCTCGCATGATGAAACCCCGCATTCTCATCGTCGACGACGAAGAGCGCATGGCCAACGTGGTCGCCATGGCGCTGCGCCGCGGGGGGTTCGACTGTGAGTGCTGCGCCAGTGGCGAAGAGGCACTGCGGGCGCTCGCTGAGCGCCCGGTCGATGCGGTCGTGACCGACCGCAAGATGCCGGGGATGGACGGTCTCGAGTTGCTGGCTCGAATCCATGAACGCTCGCCTGATCTTCCGGTCATCATGTTGACCGCCTACGGCGACGTGCCCAGTGCAGTTCAGGCGATGCGCGCTGGCGCCTTCGATTACGTCAGCAAGCCCTTCGACAACGATGAGCTACGCGCATTGGTGGCTCGTGCCTGCGAAATGCGCCGTCTCGAACGCGAGAACCGGTGGCTGCGCCAGGAGGTCGATGCGCGTTACCGCCCCGATTCCTTCATTGCGGAGAGTCCGGCGGGCCGTGCTCTGCTCGAACTCGTTCGGCGGATCGCTCCGAGCCGCGCCAGCGTATTGATCCAGGGGGAAAGCGGCACCGGCAAGGAGCGTATCGCCCGCCTGTTGCATTATTGGAGCGATCGCGTCGGCAAGCCCTTCATTGCAGTCAACTGCAAGGCCTTCGCCGAAGGCGTTCTCGAGAGCGAGTTGTTTGGTCATGAGAAGGGCGCCTTCACCGGTGCGGTCGCAACCCGCGCGGGCTGCTTCGAGCGCGCCAACGGCGGCACCCTCTTCCTCGACGAGATCGGCGAGGTGAGCGTCGACTTCCAGGCCAAGTTGCTGCGCGTGCTCCAAGATGCAGAAGTGCTGCGCGTTGGTGGTGTCGAGCCCCGTGCCGTCGACGTGCGGATCGTCGCTGCAACCAATCGCGTTTTGCGCGACGAGATCGCCGCCGAGCGCTTTCGCGAGGATCTCTTCTTCCGGCTCAACGTGATTCCTGTGCGCTTGTTGCCGCTACGCGAACGGCGCGAGGACATCCTCCCGCTCGCGCACGAGTTCCTCGCCAGCCATGGGCGCGAGAGTGGACGCCGTTTGCAATTGTCATCCGTCTCCGCGGACGCCCTGCAAACGCACGGCTGGAGCGGCAACGTTCGCGAGTTGGAGAACGTCATCCAGCGTGCGGTCGTCCTCAGTCGAGGTGAAACCATCGAACCCGAGGATCTGCTGCTCGAGCCCGACCTGCGCCCGACATCTGCAGTCGAAAGTGGCACGTTGCAGGAGTCTCTCGACCGCGCTGCCGCCGAGAAGATACGTGTCGTGCTCGAGCAGGCACGTGGCAATCGGGGCGAGGCGGCAGCTCGTCTCGGCATCGAGCGGACGACCCTCTACCGGATGATGAAGCGCTTCGGCATCGACTGATGCGCCGCAGCCTGTTGAAAAGCCATGTGCACCCCGAATTCCGTCATTCCCGCAGCCGCGAGGGCGACGGAAGTTCGAGAAGTTCAACCGGCGGGTAGACGTCTCGCTTGCATACAGCGCCCGCGGCGCGATGCGGTCGTGGAGTACTCGCGTCGCCGGCGCACGTCATTGATTTTGCTTCCGCGCTGCGGTGCATCGCTGTATGCGCATTGGATGACGTTGTCCGCCAGACGATTGCGCGTATCGATGGGAATTCTACTCGCCGCCATCCTTCCAGGAAGCGCGGCGCCCGCCGCGTTTCCCGTCTTCGAGAGTGGGCCGGTGCGGCCCCTCGCTCTGTCGCCCGACGGAACACGTCTGTTCGCCGCCAACACGCCCGACCATCGCCTCGAGATCTTCGCGATCGACGCCGGCGCGCTCACGCACATCGGCTCCGTCGCCGTCGGCCTCGAACCGGTGGCTGTCGCCGCCCGCACGGACGCCGAGGTCTGGGTGGTCAACCACCTCTCCGACAGCATCAGCATCGTCGATGTAGCCGCCACTCCACCGCGCGTCGTGCGCACCCTGCTCGTCGGCGATGAACCGCGCGACATCGTCTTCGCCGGCATTGCGGACGGCGCTGGTCGCTTCACGCGTGCATTCGTCACCACCGCACGGCGTGGCCAGAACCTTCCCGCCGAAGTGGATCCGCTGCTGACGACACCGGGCACGCCACGCGCACTCGTCTGGGTGTTTGCGGCCGACGATCTCGGCGACGCGCCTGGGGGAGAACCGGCAGCAATCGTCGAACTCTTCGGCGACACGCCGCGCGCGCTCGCGGCCACAGCCGACGGCGCGACCGTCTATGCCGCGGTTTTTCATTCAGGCAACCAGACCACTGCCATCTCCGAGGGAGCGGTCTGCAACGGCGGCGCGGGTGCCGGCACCTGCTCGGTCGACGGCATCCAGGTCGCGGGCGGACTCGCCAACGCGCGGCTGCCCGGAGGCCTGCCGGCGCCCAACACCAACTTCAATGGGGCACCCGGCCCCGAGACCGGGTTGGTCGTCAAACTCAATCAGGCCACCGGCGTGTGGGAAGACGAGCTGGCGCGCAACTGGAACAATGCAGTTCGCTTCGATCTCCCCGACCTGGACGTCTTCGCCATCGATGCGCTCGCCGATCCACCGGTCGAGGTGGACGCATTCCCCCACGTCGGCACCGTTCTCTTCAACATGACCGTCCATCCCACGACCGGGACGCTGTACGTTGCGAATACCGAGGCGCGCAACGAAGTGCGCTTCGAAGGCCCAGGCACGGCGTCGACGACCGTACGCGGCCACCTGCACGAAGCGCGCATCACCGTGATCGATGGCGATCAGGTCCTGCCGCGTGCCCTCAACAAGCACATTGCCGGATTGCCCGAGGGCTACCGCACCACGCCGATGCCCGCTGGAGTGCGCGAAGCGAGCCTCGCCACACCGCTCGATATGGCCATCGCCGGCGACGGGACGCTCTACGTCGCCGCCTTTGGCTCGTCCAAGGTTGGCCGCTTCGCTGCTGCCGAGATCGATGCAGATACCTTCACGCCGTCGTCCGCGGAGCACGTCGAGTTGAGCGGTGGCGGACCCGCCGGGCTCGCGCTCGACGAAGGGAATCAACGGTTGTACGTGTTGACCCGCTTCGACAACGCGGTGAAGGTCGTCGACACTGCGAGCTTCACGGAGATCGCCCAGCATGCGCTACACTCGCCCGAGCCGGATCATGTCGTGCGCGGGCGACGCATCCTCTACGATGCGCGCGCGACCGGCAGCAACGGCGAGGCGGCTTGTGCGAGCTGCCACGTGTTTGCCGATTTCGATAGCCTCGCCTGGGACCTCGGCAATCCCGACGAAGCGGTTCTTCCCAATTTCAATCCGCGCGGGCCGCTCGGCAGCGGGCAGCCGTACCATCCGCTCAAGGGGCCGATGACCACGCAGACGTTGCGTGGCATGGCTACCCACGGGCCCATGCACTGGCGCGGCGACCGCAGCGGCGCCGCCTTCAACGATGACCCGAGCGGGTTCGATGAACGGCTCGCGTTCCTCGCCTTCAACGTTGCCTTCCCCGGGCTGATCGGCCGCGACGAAGGCGAGATCGCCGCCAGCGACATGGAGGATTTCGCCGACTTCATTCTGGCCGTGATCCTTCCCCCCAACCCGATCCGTAGCCTCGACAATCGACTCACGACGGCGGCGGCGCGGGGTCGCGATATCTACCTGAATCGACCGGCGACCGACGGGATCGCGAGCTGCGATGGTTGTCACACGCTCGACCGGGCGCAGGGTTTCTTCGGCAGTGGCGGGCGCACCACCTTCGAGAACGAGCCCCAGGAGTTCAAGGTCGCCCACCTCAGCAACGCCTACCAGAAGATCGGTATGTTCGGCATGCCGAACGTACCGTTCGTCAACCTGCCTCCCGCGAATCGCGCGCATCAGGGGCCGCAGGTGCGCGGCTTCGGCTTCCTCCACGATGGCAGCATCGCGACCGTGTCGGATTTTCTCCACGCGAGCGTCTTCTTTCTCAGCGAGCGTGACCGCGACGACCTCGAGGAATTCGTGTTTGCCTTCGATACGACGCTCGCACCGATCGTCGGCCAACAGGTGACCCTCAGCGCGGAGAATTCCGCCGCCGCGGCCACCACCATCGACCGGATGCAGGCGCGCGCGGCAACGCCGTTCGTGCTCGCCGGCCAGCCGCAGGCGCACGAGTGCGATCTGGTCGTGCACGGCACGGTGGATGGCGCTATGCGCGGCTTTCTGTTCGTGCCAACGAGCGGCGACTACCGCAGCGATCGCGCAACGGAGGCGCCCGTGCCGGCAACCGCGCTGCGCGGCTTCGCGGCGACTCCGGACCAGGAGCTGACGTTCACCTGCGCACCGCCCGGGTCGGGGCCGACGTTCGCGCTCGATCGTGACGGTGACGGGCACTTCGATCGCGACGAGATCGACGCCGGCTCGGATCCGGCCGACGCGACGAGCGTTCCCCGCGAAGGGGGGTGTGCAGGCGACTGCAACGAGGACGGCGCGGTTACGGTCGACGAGATCCTGATCGGAGTCGGGTTGGCGTTGGGGAGCGGATCGGTGGACGGCTGTAGCGCGATGGACGCTGACGGCGACAGCACCGTGACGGTGGACGAGATCCTCCTGGCCGTGAACGCGGCCCTGACGGGATGCCCACCCTAACATCATCTCGAACTTCTCAAATTCCTGTCGTCCGCGCGTACGCGGGGGCCAGGAATCCCGCACCAATCGTGGATTCCAGCGCCCCGCTCCCCGTTGGCTCGCTGCAGGAAACAAGCGCAGGAATTTGACTCATTGCGAGCGAATTTCCACGATCAAAGGTCACTAGGGAGAATGCGATGACAACGAGGTTCGAAGTAGAAGCGATCGGCTATGTAAGGGGGCCGCGGAGCGAGGCCGAGGACGACTATTGGGGCGGGGAGCAGGCGCGGATCGTCCTGACCGACGCCGTCGGCGCGGACGCTCTCGACGGCATCGAGGATTTCTCGCACGCCGAAGTCCTTTTCTGTTTCGATCGAGTCGAGCCCGGGAAGGTCGTTCGCGATGCGCGCCATCCGCGCAACAATCCCGCCTGGCCGAAGGTTGGCATCCTCGCCCAGCGCGGCAAGAACCGCCCGAACCGGATCGGCAGTACGATCGTCCGCGTTCTGCAGCGCGAAGGTGCGACGCTGTACGTCGCGGAACTCGATGCGATCGACGGCACCCCGGTGCTCGACATCAAACCCGTCATGACCGAGTTCCTGCCCCGCGAACCGGTGCGACAACCGCCCTGGGCGAGCGATCTCATGCAGGATTACTGGTCCATGCGAAAGTGAGCGAATCGCGCTACCCCGATGGACCGCGTCGTCGCAGATCGCGGCGCTGGCACCACGGGAACGGACGCCCGGGACGCGCGAGCCGCGGGGGCTCGGAGCCTCGGGAAGCATGCTGTTGCAACTCAGGGTCTCATGATGCTGAATTCCGGCAATGTTCACGGGTTGTCATTGCCGGAAAGTCGGATTCTTCCGAGCCTTCGACCGCCGAGTTGGTCGCGGCTGCGTGGGTCGGTGCTGGAGGCGGCGGGGTTGGGTTCCCGCGTGCGCGGGAAAGACGGAGG
>Ga0163153_10003367_pt1 | contig 21510 bp, 22 predicted proteins | sample OliLakLV19MP6IB1_FD_148629 | JGI IMG/M metagenome (GOLD analysis project Ga0163153, IMG submission 148629) | Freshwater microbial mat bacterial communities from Lake Vanda, McMurdo Dry Valleys, Antarctica - Oligotrophic Lake LV.19.MP6.IB-1 | ecosystem: Environmental > Aquatic > Freshwater >...
CCGGATGGGTCACGACAACCCGCGACCCCGTAGGCGAGGCTTCAGCCTCGCTTGGATGACCTGGCGTCGAACCCGCGAGGCTGAAGCCTCGCCTACAGATTTGACGTGGCGTCGAACCCGCGAGCCTTTGGCCTCGCCTACGGATTGAACGCCAGGCCGATTGGGCGGGATGTGCAACGTCAGTCCGGAATCGTCAGCGTGGTGCCCGAGAACGTGATCTGGTTGGCTGCGGCGGGCGAGGCCGAGATCGGCGGGACGTTGGCCGCGGTGATCAGCGGCGCCGACCCCGGCGTGCCGCCGCGGGGGATCGTGCGCACGACCTGCGCCGGCGGCAGCGGCACGTTGTTCGTCAGTTGCGCGTACATCGCGTCCATCGCCTTGTTGAAGTAGTAATGCAATGGAATGAACATCGAGTCGTAGCCCGGCAGCAGCGCGTTGTCGATGAACGTGTCGAAGTGCTGCGCGTTGGTCACCTCGATGTAGGTGAGCTTCGACGCGGCGCCTTCGACGATCTTGTTCTGGCCGTAGTACGGTCGCGACGTGAAGGACACCGGGATCAGCGCGTCGGAACGCCCGTGCACGATGATGGCCGGCTTGCCGCGCAGGTTGGCCGTACGATAAACGTCCTTCACACCACCCTGCACGCGCAACGCGCCTGCATCGGTGCCCGTCCAGAGATTGCGCTGGCAGGTCGCGGCATCGATGTTGAAGTCCAGCAGCCCCGTTGACGGCGACACCGACGCCGGGCTGTTGATGGGGCCGCCTGGCGCATTGTTGTTGATGATGTTGATGCCGATCATGGGGGGCACACCATTGCTGCTGCCGAAGCTCTGCGCCAGCGCGACGGCGCCCAGGGGCGCCGGCTTCCCAGTGGCGTCCGTGGCCGCGAACGACAGGCCGCACAGGTTGTCCTTCACGCTGAACCGGCCGTACGTGTTGGCGTAGGTCATCGCGATGGCCGGCGTTGCAAATGCGTAGTGCGACGCATGCAGCAGGTTCGACTCAGGCTGCCAGCCGGTGCTGATGAGAAGGTTCATCGCCTCGGTGGCTTGCTCGGCTGTCGTCGCCGACGTGAGGATGCCCTTGGCCTTCAGCGACGCGCAACGGTTGGTGGCAATTGTCGCGTTGACAAAGGCGGCGCCCGGCGAACCGACCGCGGCTGCAGACAGCGCGGCACAGGGCTGCAACAGATTGGCCGTCGTGAAGTAGTCGTACAGCGGCCGGCCGTTGCCGTTCATCGTGACATTGCCGCGCTTGACGACGAGCGTGCCGCCAGGTGCCAGCGCGACGCTGGGTTCAGTCACCGCCACGCCATCGATCAGGCCGTCCACATCCTGCTCGGCGGCAGCCAGCGCCGCGCCCGCGCCATTGGAAACGGAGGAAGCGATCACGATCGTGTTGCCGGGCCCGAACGTCACGTTGGCGGTGCCGTTGGAGTTGCGGTCCGCGCGCTCTTCGTTCAGGGCGTAGAACGCGAAGCGGATGGCGTTGAGCGTGTCGAGGCCCCAATCGCGTTCCAGGTTCTGTTGCGAATGCGCGTGCTTGACCGCAAAGCGGTTGGGTGTGGCGGCATTGAACGTGGCGAGCTCGGGGCCGGTGAGGGCAGTCGTGAAATTCGAATTCATTCCGGCCGTGCCGGCCGCGGCCCGGACGCCGTTCTGCAGGTTCACAGTGTCGGCGGAAAGATCGTGGATGCCGGTGCCCGAACCCTTGTCGGTGTAGGCGACGACACAGCCGCGCTTCAAACCCCACTCGCCGGCGCTGCCGATGGCGCCGTAGGCGCCACGCGAGCCTGACGACGTTGCCGTCACCATGCAGGACGTCGCGCTGTTGAACGACGCCGGGATCTGCACGATCATCGTGACATTGAGCTTGCCGGTGCCGTCATCGGCATAGGCAATGTATTCGTTGCCGGCGATCTTGCCTTCGCCCAGCGTGGGGTTGCCGTTGATGTCGATGTTGGGGCCGTAGAGCGAGCCGTAGCCACCGTTGGTGGCGACGTCGACGATTGCGCGGTAGTTGTTGTAGATGGCGAGCTTGCGCAGTTCCGCAGCCGTGGGCGATGCCGGGACGGCGACGGCCGGCGCAGCGCCTGCGAGTCCGGTCTTGCCGAGCCCGGCGGTGAGCAGGTCATCGGCGACGCCGTCGTAACCGGTCTTCGTGATCGTACCGACGAATGACGGCTTGGTGTTCGATATCGTCGGTGACTCGTCGTCACTGCATCCGGCGAAGAACAACGTGACTGCGGACGCGAGTACGAGCGAACCCGCGCGCGTGAAAATCGGCATGGTGGAAACCCCTGGGTGGACGGTGCGTCGATAAGCGCACTACACTCGATTTTAGCGCGAACCTTGGACAAGCAGCGGACACCTTTGGCGTGCCGATGCGGATGCCCTATGATGGCGCGGTATCGCGCCAGCACGCGGATCGATCGATTCTGCTTCTACCGGAGATGTCATGAAGACAATGATTGGATTGTTGGCAGCAGGCGTACTGGTCGCGGGTTGCACGTCCATGGCGCCGTCGGGGCCGAAGGCAACCGCAAAGCTCGAGCCGACCAAGGGCAACACGGCCAACGGCACGGTGACGTTCACCCAGCGCGGCGACAAGGTACAGGTCAACGCCAGGGTCGCCGGTCTCACCCCGGGTGGGCACGGCTTTCACATTCACGAAAAGGGTGACTGCAGTTCCGGCGACGGCATGAGCAGTGGGGGCCACTTCAACCCGCGTGGCAAGCCGCACGCCGTGCATACGACGCCGGACCGCCACACGGGCGACATGCCGATGCTCGTGGCGGATGCCAGCGGCAACGCCACACTCGTGATCGAACTCGACGTCATGACCATCGGCAGCGGGGAGACCGACATCGTGGGTCGCGGCCTCATCGTGCACAAGGATCCGGATGACTTCGCCACCCAACCCACCGGTAATTCCGGCGCTCGCGTGGCCTGTGGCGTAATTACCCGTTCGTGATTCGGTCGCATGGATACTCTCGCTCGAGTAGTTGCCGCGCTGGCGGTGGCGGCACTGGCCACCGGTTGCGCGTCAAAGAAGGAAGCCGCCTACGAGCCCAGCATCGGTCTCGAGGCGCGGATGAAGGGCGCCGGCTCCGCCGCCAGCGGCTTCTTCCGCGTCTACGATTCCCGTGATGGTGCCGGCGTCAACGTCCAGCTGACGTTGCTCAATGCATTGCCCGGGACCTACCTCATCACGTTGCACGAGAAGGGCAACTGCCGGTCGGCCAATCTATATTCCGCCGGGCCTGCTTGGGCGCCGGCAGCCACCGGCCGCACGCCTGACAAGCTGTTGACGCCGTACTCCACGGACACCGAAGGCGACCTCCACAACTACGGCGCGTACATCCCCGGCGCGCACGTCGATGGCGGCCCCGAGTCGCTGGTGGGCAAGGTCGTGATCATCCAGTACGGGCACGGCGTGTCCAACGCGGAACCCGGCCTGCCCAACAAGCGGATGGCGTGCGGCGTGCTGGAGTACGCGAAGCCGATCTTCTGATCGCGCCACCGACGCGTTGATAGCCGGTGCGGGTATCCTTGCGCACTGCGCCGGTGTCGGCGATTTTCCAGGACTACCATGGGCTTCCTCTCCGACCGCAGGGTACTCATCACCGGCGTGCTGTCCAGCCGTTCGATTGCGTATGGCGTGGCGCGCGCGTGCCAGCGCGAAGGCGCCACGCTGGCCTTCACCTACGTCAACGATGACCTGAAGGACCGTGTCACCAGGTTGGCCGCGGATTTCGGTCCCGTGCCGGTGCTGCGCTGCGACGTCGCGCGCGATGACGACATCGATGCGCTCTTCGCATCGCTGAAGTCCGAGTGGGGTGGTCTCGACGGCCTGCTGCATTCGATCGCGTTTGCGCCGCGCGAAGCGTTGTCGGGCGACTTCCTGAACAGCCTGTCGCGCGCCGCGTTCAACACCGCGCACGATATTTCCAGTTACAGCTTCGCCGCATTGGCGAAGGGCGCCCGACCGCTGATGCAGGAACGGCGCGGCGCGCTGGTCACGCTGACGTATCTCGGCGCCGTGCGCGCGCTGGCCAACTACAACGTGATGGGGCTGGCCAAGGCCAGCCTCGAAGCCAACGTGCGCTACATGGCGGCGGCACTCGGCCCTGAGCAGATCCGCGTCAACGGTATCTCGGCCGGGCCGATCAAGACGCTGGCGGCCGCCGGTATCGGCGGCTTCTCGAAGATCCTCAACTTCGTCGAGAAGAACGCGCCGCTGCGCCGCAACGTGACGATCGACGAAGTGGGCAACGTGGCCGCGTTCCTGCTGTCCGATCTTGCGAGTGGCGTGACCGGCGAGATCACGTACGTCGACTGCGGCTTCTCGACGGTGGCCGCCGGCATCGGCGAAGAGTAGGCGCCCATGGCCAGTCGCGTCTTCGACGCGGTCATCATCGGCGGCGGGCACAACGGCCTCACCTGCGCCGCGTATCTCGCGGCTGCCGGGTTGTCGACGTGCGTAGTCGAGCGCCGCGGGGTCTTGGGTGGCGCCGCGGTCACCGAGGAATTCCATCCCGGCTTTCGCAATTCCACCGCCAGCTATACGGTCAGCCTGCTCGACCCGCAGGTGATCCGCGACCTGCGGCTGGCGGAACATGGGCTCGAGGTGCGCGAGCGGCCGATCGCCAATTTCCTGCCGCTGCCGGACGGGCAGTACCTGAAGGTCGGTGGTGGCCTCGCGGCCACGCAGGCCGAAGTGGCGAAGTTCTCGCGCCGCGATGCGGAGGTGCTGCCGCAGTACTACGCGATGCTGGAGCGCGTCGCCGGCGTGCTGCGCGCCACACTCGGCGTGACGCCACCCAACATCCGCGGCGGAGGTGTGGCCGATGTGGCGGCCATGCTCGAACTGCTTGGCGCGGCGAAGCATGTGCGCGGCCTGACGCTGCCCGAGCGCCGCGACCTGATGGACCTCTTCACCAAGAGCGCGGGCGACGTGCTCGACCGCTGGTTCCAGAGCGCGCCGATCAAGGCCGCCTTCGGCTTCGATGCGGTGGTGGGCAATTTCGCAAGCCCGTACACGCCGGGGTCCGCGTACGTGCTGCTGCACCACGTGTTCGGCGAAGTGAACGGCAAGCCCGGCCAGTGGGGACATGCGGTGGGCGGCATGGGCGCAATCACGCAGGCGATGGCGCGCGAATGCGAAGCACGTGGCGTAGTGCTGCGCACGCACGCGTCAGTGGCACGCGTGCTGGTCAAGGCGGGACGCGCTGCCGGTGTGGAGTTGGCGGATGGCGAGGTCATCGAAGGCAGGCGCGTCGTCGCCAACGTCAACCCGAAGCTGTTGTTCGACCAGTTGGTGGCGCCCGAGCATGTCGACGCGGATTTTCGGGCACGCATCGCGGCGTACCGCTGCGGCTCGGGTACGTTCCGGATGAATGTCGCATTGTCGGCGTTGCCCGATTTCACCGCGCTGCCCGGTCGCCACGCGCAACCGCATCATTCGAGCGGCATCATCATCGCGCCATCGCTCGCGTACATGGAGCAGGCGTATTTCGACGCGAAGACCCACGGCTGGTCGAAGGCGCCCATCGTCGAGATCCTGATCCCGTCCACCGTGGACGATTCGCTTGCACCTGCCGGCATGCATGTTGCCAGTCTCTTCTGCCAGCACACGCATCCTGATCTTGGCGCCGTGCGCCCGGGGCACACGTGGGACGACGCACGTGAAGAAGTGGCCGATCTGATGGTGGCCACCGTGGATAGTTTTGCGCCCGGCTTCGCCGCCAGCGTGCTGGGGCGCCGCATCCTGTCGCCGCTCGACCTCGAACGCGAATTCGGCCTGATTGGTGGCGACATCTTCCATGGCGCGCTGTCGCTCGACCAGTTGTTCTCGGCGCGGCCGGTGTTGGGGAATGCCAACTACCGGATGCCGGTGCGGGGGCTCTACCTGTGCGGCGCTGGCGCCCATCCGGGCGGCGGCGTCACCGGCATCCCCGGGCGCAACGCGGCGCGCGAAATCGTCAAGGATGCGCGGCGGCGCAAGCACTGAACGCATGGTCCCGAGCAATAACCTGGCATGGCTGCTTGCGCGCACCGCGCGCACCTGGCCGCGATTGCCGGCCGTGGCGTCGGGTGCCAGGGTATTGCACGACTACGTAACACTCGCGCGCCGTGCCTCCGGCCTGGGGGCCGCGATGCGCGACGCCGGATTGTTGCCCGGCGAACGCGTGGCCATCGTGTCCCGCAATGTGCCCGCTTACATCGAAACCCTGTTCGCGTGCTGGTGGGTCGGGCTGACGGCCGTTCCGGTCAACGCGAAGCTGCACGCAAAGGAACTGGCCTACGTGCTGGACAACAGCAGCGCGCGCTGGGTGTTCGCCGATGAAGATTGGGTCGTGGCATTGCGCGACGCCGACATTGCGCCGACCTCGCTGGAGCACGTGCAGTTGTTGGGCGGCACCGTGTACGAACAACTGGTCGCGCATGCGGGCACCGGCGACCCCGATGCCGTCGCGCCCACCGATCCCGCGTGGCTCTTCTATACCAGCGGCACGACGGGGCGGCCCAAAGGGGTGGTGCTCTCGCACTCGAACCTGCAGGCGATGTCGCAGTGTTTCCTGTCGGACGTGGAAGCCATCGCCCCGGGTGACGCCATCCTGCATCCCGCGCCGCTGTCGCATGGCTCCGGGCTGTACATGATTCCGCACGTCGCGCGCGGTGCAGTCAATGTGATTCCGGAATCAGGCGGCTTCGATCCCGCCGAGATCGTCACGTTGCTCGACGCGTGGGACCGCGCGCTGTTCTTTGCCGCGCCCACGATGGTCAAGCGGCTCGTGACATCACCCGCGCTCGACCATGCGCGCCTCAATCGCGTGAAGTGCATTGTCTACGGCGGCGGCCCGATGTACGTCGAGGATTGCAAGGCGGCATTCGTGGCGTTGGGGCCGCGCCTCGCGCAGATCTACGGCCAGGGCGAGACGCCGATGACGATCACCGCGATGGATCGCGCGATGCTCGCCGATGCGGTGGCACGCGGCGACGACGCGCGCATTGCGTCCGTGGGCTGCGCGCAGACGGGTATCGAGATCCGCATCGGCGGCGTCGACGATGCCCCGCTGCCAACGGGCACGATCGGCGAAGTGCTGGTGCGCGGTGCGACGGTGATGCAGGGCTACTGGCGCGACCCGGAAGCGTCGATGCAAACGCTGGCGAACGAATGGCTGCACACCGGCGACCTGGGCGCGCTCGATGCCGACGGCTTCCTCACCCTGAAAGACCGGTCGAAGGACCTGATCATCAGCGGTGGTTCCAACATCTATCCGCGCGAAGTGGAAGAGGCGCTGCTCGCGCATCCGGATGTGGCGGAGGTGGCGGTGATCGGTGTCGTGCATCCCGATTGGGGCGAGCAGGTGGTCGCGTTTGTCGTTATGCGCGTGCCGCTGGCGGATGCGGCGTCGCGTGAGGCTTTGGAAGCTGCGCTCGATGCGATATGCCTCGAACGCATCGCCCGCTTCAAGCGGCCGAAGGCCTATCGCTTCCTCGATGAACTGCCGAAGAACAACACCGGCAAGGTATTGAAGACCGCGCTGCGCGCAGTTGCCGGTGCCGATCGTCTTCCGTAGGCAAGGCGCCAGCCTCGCGCACCGCTGCCAAAAGTGAAAACGCCCCGACGATGTAGTCGCCGAGGCATTCCCACTACGCTGTAAATCCAAAGTCAGCCGATAAGCCGGGTTCTGTTACGGCGCAGTTAAGTGCGCTATGGCCGTCATTCCTCTAGGCGCCGCGTTGCCACGGCGCTCAAGCCACCTACCCGCGGACTAGACGAGCAGCCTGTGTTGCCAACAGCACGTCCGCTTACTTGGTGTTGCTCCGGATGGAGGTTGCCGCGTTTCACCCGCTTCCCTGTGACAGGAAGCGACTCGTCTCTGTGGCCCTGTTCCTCGCCTTCATCCACCGCGCTAACGGGGACTTATAGCGTCCGGGTGTTACCCGGCATCCTTGCTCTGCGGAGCCCGGACTTTCCTCCCCTCCCCGACAACAGGAGCGGCGACGGTCTGGCTGGCTTCGGACCGCTAGTTTACCGGCTTTCACGGACGGCCTGTAGGCGAGGTTTCAACCTCGCGGGGGTGCGTGGCAGCGAACCTGCGAGGCTGAAGCCTCGCCTACACCATCCCCCGCACAGCCTCGCCTACAACGACGACGCGGAAACGCGCCAGCGCATCGCCACCCCCCGCACAGCCTCGCCTACAACGACGGCGCGGAAAGCCTCGCGGGGGTGCGTGGCAGCGAATCTGCGAGGCTGAAGCCTCGCCTACAAAGCCGATGCGGCAACGCGCCAGCGCATCGGTTCGCCGGCGCGCAGCGGCACCAGCGCATCCTCGCCATAGGGATACGATGCCGGAACGGTCCATGGCTCGCTCACCAGTGTGATCGTGTCCGCGTGCTGCGGCAGGCCGTAGAAATCCGCGCCGAAGCGGCTGGCGAAACCTTCCAGCCGATCCAGCGCGCCGGCGTCCTCGAACGCTTCGGCGTACAGCTCGATGGCAGCGTGGGCGGAATAGCAGCCCGCGCAGCCGCATGCGTTTTCCTTCGTGTGCTGCGCATGCGGCGCGGAGTCGGTGCCGAGGAAGAATTTCGGCGAGCCCGACGTGGCGGCCGCCACCAGCGCTTGCCGGTGCGTCTCGCGTTTGAGTATCGGCAGGCAGTAGTAGTGCGGACGGATGCCGCCGACGAAGAGCGCATTGCGTGACCACAGCAGGTGCTGCGGCGTGATCGTGGCGGCCACGTTGGCCGCGCTGCCGGTGACGAATGCCGCAGCTTCGCGCGTCGTGATGTGCTCCAGCACCACCTTCAGGCCGGGGAAGTCACGGACGATCCGCGGCAGCGCGGAGTCGACGAACACGCGCTCGCGGTCGAACATGTCCACGGCCGGGTCCGTCACCTCGCCGTGCAGCGACAGTACGACGCCATGTTTCTCCATCGCCGCCAGGACCGGGTAGACACGTTCCAGCGCTGTCACGCCGGAATCGGAGTTGGTCGTGGCGCCTGCCGGGTAGTACTTGACCGCATGGACGAAACCCGAGGCCTTGGCGGCGGCGATTTCGGCCACCGGCGTCGCATCGGTCAGGTACAGCGTCATCAGGGGCCTGAAACGGGTATTTCCGGGCAGCGCCGCCAGGATACGGTCCCGGTACGCCGCGGCGGCCGCTACCGTGGTGACGGGCGGCTGCAGGTTTGGCATGACGATTGCACGTCCGAACACGCGCGCGGTGTGTCCGGCCACGGCCGCAAGGGCCGGTCCGTCGCGGAGGTGGAGGTGCCAGTCGTCCGGCCGTTTAAGGGTCAAGCCGGCAGCAGGGGTCGTCATCGAAAGGCCTTGTTTTTCAGGGATTATACGGGGCGTTCCGGGCCAGTTCGGTGCGGCCGCGACCCGGTGGTTCCGGCGGGTATGACTGTGGCAGCACCGGGGCCTAACGGGCTATAATAGGCAATTTAGCGCGGGCCGCATGACGTTGCGGGACTGGCCTTGAAAACTGCCCCAGGCCAACGCCGCCTGGCAGCCCGCACGCGGGACGCAACAATGCGCACGCAATCAAGCAAGGTGAAACAGAGCATGGCCGCCAAATCCGCTACTGCAGTGAAGAAAGTCCGGGAGCTGACCGACGAGGAAATCTTGAAGGCGCCGGAGAAGGACTACATGAACGACGCGCAGCTTGCCTTCTTCAGGAAGAAGCTGACCGAGCTGCGCGACCAGTTGCTGCAGAACGCCGACGATACGGGCGAGCATCTGCGCGAAAACGAAGTCACGACCGACCCTTCCGACCGCGCGACGCTCGAGGAGGAGTACACGCTCGAACTCCGCACGCGCGACCGCGAGCGCAAGCTCCTGAAAAAGGTGGAGAAGTCCATCCGCCTGATCGACGACGGTTCGTACGGCTGGTGCGAGGAAACGGGCGAGCCGATCGGCGTGCCGCGGCTCATCGCGCGGCCCACCGCCACGCTGTCGCTCGAAGCCCAGGAGCGCCGCGAACGCGTGCAGAAGCTGTACGGGGACTAAGGCACCCGGCCCGCCGCACGCGGGTACAATTTGCGGTACGCCTTGCCCCCATTCATTTCACCTTCAGGAGTGCGCCCGCATGTTCACGCTACCTATTCTGCCCTACGCCGAAAACGCGCTTGAGCCGGTCATCTCGGCCAACACGATGTCGTTCCACTACGGCAAGCATCACAAGACCTACGTGGACAACCTCAACAATCTCGTGAAGGGCACTGACTACGAGAACGCCACGCTCGAGAAGATCATCACCGAGACGGCGGGCAAAGCCGACAAGGCGGGGCTCTTCAACAACGCCGCGCAGGTCTGGAACCACACGTTCTACTGGAACAGCATGAAGCCCAAAGGCGGTGGCAAGCCCACCGGCAAGCTGGCCACGATGATCGATTCGTCGTTCGGCGGCTTCGATGCGTTCCGCAAGGAACTCGCCACCACGACGGTCTCGCAGTTCGGCTCCGGCTGGGGCTGGCTCGTGCTCGATGGCGGCGCGCTCAAGGTGGTCAAGACGTCCAACGCCGAAGTGCCGTTCACGAAGGGCCAGAAGCCGCTGCTGACGATTGACGTGTGGGAACACGCGTACTATCTGGACCAGCAAAACAAGCGCGCCGCGTATGTCGATGCTGTAATCGACAACTTGCTCAACTGGGATTTCGCCGCGCAGAACCTGGGCTGAAGTTCGCGACGCACGATGCCAACGCAACGGCCGTCCTGGTGGACGGCCGTTGTGCATGGTGGGCCGTCCCACTCTGCCGGAAATCGGCCATCGAGGGCGGCCGTTACCTTGTCCGGGTGTTGGCTTGGGAACATAATGCCCCGTAGTCATTCCAACGGCATAACCTCTGCCGCAACCATGGCCCTTTTCTCCAAGCCGCCCGCCAAGAAACCCAACGCCTCCAAAACCGCGGCACGCCCCGCCGTGCCTGCGCGCGCGCCGCAACCGCCGGTGTCGGCGCGCGACGTGGCGGTGCAGGCGCAGGGCCGGCGCGGTACGGTGGAGCTGGAGCGGCCGCGCGCCGAGCCGGCCGGTGACATTTCCGTGACCGGCGCCAGCCTGATGGAATGGTCGCCTGCACGTACGGCGATTGAAGTCGCCCAGATCGGCCCCGGGCTTTGCGCCGTGCTGGAAAACGCGGCGCTGCTTTTCGCCAGCGGCCAGTCGAAACCTGCGCGGGAACTGCTGGAGGACGGTGTGCAGAACGACGCCGAGGCCCGCGCCTCGCCGCTCGCATGGCTCGCGTTGTTCGACCTGATGCAGCGCGGTCACGATCGCGTCGGCTTCGAGCGCGTGGCCATGACGTACGTGATGCACTTCGAACGCTCGGCGCCCATGTGGGACGAATCCGGCCCGGCCGCGCCGGCCGCTGCGGCGCCGCCCAAATCGGCGGGCGGTGGCTACATCGCGTTGACCGGCAAGCTCACGGCAGCCACGGCACCGCAGATCGAAGCGTTGCGCAAGGCGGCGGCCAAGGGCATCGCCAATGCGCGGCTCGACCTGGCGCAGGTGGCCGGCTTCGACGACGTGGGCGCGCACATGCTGGCCGATGCACTCGCCGAGGTGCGCAAGCGTCGCGTACCGCTGGTGCTTGAACGCGCGGACAAGGTCCGCGCCGCGCTCGACATCCTGATCCGCCGGGGCCGCGAAGGCGGCGAGGGCGTGTGGCTGCTGTCGCTTGAACTGCTGCAGTTCCAGGCCGACCAGGACGCGTTCGAGAACCGGGCCATCGAATACGCCATTGCGTTCGAGCAGTCGCCGCCATCATGGGACCCGCCGCCCGCGCCGCCGGTCGACGCGGCCAAGGCCGGGGCGCCGGCGGTTGAAGACACCGAGGCCACCACGGCGTCGGGCGGCACCGTCATCGCGTGGACAGGCGCGCTGTCCGGCCAGTCGTCGCCGCAGCTGACCAAGATCACCGAGTATGCGTACAACCACGCGGTGGTGCCGATCGATATGACCGCTGTCGACCGCATCGATTTCGTCTGCGCCGGCGCGCTGTTCAATGCGATCAACCGGATCGAGCAGCAACGCAAGGCGGTGCAGATCGTCGGCGCCACGCCGATCATCCGCGCGCTGCTGCTGCTGATCGGCATCTCGCCGCGGCATTTCGTCAAGAAACCGCAGTAGCGCCCGCCATAGCGCGCTGTCACGAGTCCATTTCATGGAACATTTTCACGGCACGACCATCCTGTCGGTGCGCCGCAACGGCGTCGTGGCGCTGGGCGGCGATGGTCAGGTCACGCTGGGCAACATCGTGATCAAGGCGACGGCGCGCAAGGTCCGGCGCATCCATCACGACCGCGTGCTGGCCGGGTTCGCCGGCGCGACCGCCGACGCGTTTACGCTATTCGAACGCTTCGAAGCCAAGCTCGAGAAGCATCAAGGGCACCTCGTGCGCTCCGCGGTGGAACTCGCGAAGGACTGGCGCTCCGATCGCGTGCTGCGCCGGCTCGAAGCGATGCTGGCGGTGGCCGATCTCACGGCGTCGCTGGTGCTCACCGGCAACGGCGACGTACTGGAACCGGAACATGGCATCGTCGCCATCGGCTCCGGGGGCGCGTTTGCGCAAGCCGCGGCCAAGGCGCTGCTCGATCACTCCGCACTCGACGCGCCCGGCATCGTCAAGCAGGCGCTGACGATCGCAGGCGAGCTTTGCATCTACACCAATCAGAACCACGTGATCGAAGTTCTGACGCCGCCCGCGGACTCCGCAGCGTGACAACGGTGGCAGTGGATGTCGCGATCGCCGGTGCGGGGCTTCCGGGCATGTCACTGGCCGTGGCGCTGGCGCACGCCGGCCTGCGCGTGGCGCTGGTCGATCGCGCCCCCATCGTGTTGCCCGAGTTCGACCCGGCCACCTGGGACGCGCGCGTCTATGCGGTCAGCCCCGGTAGCGCCCGCTTCCTGCATGCGACCGGGGCATGGCAGGCATTGCCGCCGGACCGGATCACCGCGATCGAGGCCATGCACGTCGTCGGCGATGGCGGCGCCTGCCTCGATTTTTCCGCCTACGAGATGAACGAGCGGGCGCTGGCCTGGATCGTCGAGGAACGCTCGCTGCGCGCCGCGCTGCTGCCGCAGGTGCTGGGGGCGGGAGTACAGGTGATCGGAGCGGCGCCGTTCGTCGGATTGTCGTTCACGCCGGAGGCCGCGCTGCTGACCCTGGGCGGCGCCGCACCAGGCGAGTTGCAGGCGCGCCTGCTGGTGGGTGCGGACGGCGTGCGCTCTTGGGTGCGCGCGGCGGCCGGCATCGTCGCTGAGCCGCGCAGCTACGGGCAGACGGCCGTCGTGGCCAATTTCAACTGCGCGCGGGTCCATCACGGCGTGGCGCGGCAGTGGTTTCAGGACGATGGCGGCGTGCTGGCGTGGTTGCCGTTGCCGGGACGACGGATCTCGATCGTATGGTCGGCGCCGGAAGCGCTGGCCGAGGAACTGCGCGCATTGGCGCCGGATGCACTTGCCGAGCGGGTGATGCAGGCGGGCGGCGGGGCGCTGGGCGCGCTCGTGCCGTTGACCCCTGCGGCGGCGTTTCCGCTGTCATTGCTGCGACTGCCGGCCACGGTGGCACACCGGCTGGCGCTGGTGGGCGACGCGGCGCATGGCATCCATCCGTTGGCCGGGCAGGGCATGAACCTCGGCTTCGGCGACGCCGAGGTCTTAGCGCAGGTGCTGCGCGAGCGGGGGCCGGTGGCCGATCCAGGGGCGCCGGTCCTGCTGCAGCGTTATGCCCGCCGGCGGGCCGAACCCGTGTTGGCTATGCAAGCCGTCACCGACGGGCTGGCGCGGCTGTTCGGGCCGCCCACGCCGTGGTTGAAGTCGCTGCGCAATGCCGGGCTGGCGGCCGTTGATCGGCTCCCCGTCGTCAAGCGATTCATGGCGCAACCTGCGCTGCGCTAGACTGTCGAAGTCTGCTGTTACCCCCATGCGTGGAGAAATCATGAAGTCTGCATTCCCCTTTTCCGGTCGTGTTCGCGCGGCTGGCCTGACGGTCTTGGCCGCCCTTGTGCTGTCCGCCGTGGCGCTGCCGGCGGCCGCCCAAGGCGCCGCCCCGGGTGCCGACAAGTCGCCCCCGATGACTGCCGAGGCCCTGGCGCTCAAGAAGACACTGGAACAGAAATTCCCGGGCGGTGATATCCGCGGCATCGTCAAGACGCCCTATTTCGGGCTCTACGAAGTGCAGTTCGACGACCGCGTGCTCTATACGGACGCCAAGGCCAAGTACCTGCTGGTGGGCTCGGTGTACGACACGGAGTCGAAGACCAACCTGACCGAAGACCGGCAGCGCAAGTTGAATCGCGTCGACGTCAGCAAGCTGCCGCTCGATCTCGCGCTCAAGAAGGTCAAGGGCACCGGGGAGCGCACGCTGGTGGTGTTCTCCGACGCCGACTGCCCGTTCTGCGCCAAGCTCGAACAGGAACTCAAAGCCGTCGACAACGTCACGATCTACACGTACCTGTTCCCGATCGACCAGTTGCACCCCGACGCCGCGCGCAAGTCGCGCGCCATCTGGTGCGCGGCCGACCGGCAAAAGGCCTGGGATGCGTTCTTCGAGACCGGTGCCGTGCCCGACAACAAGGGCGACTGCGGCGACCCGCTCGCCAAGACGCAGGAGCTGGCCGCGAAATTCAAGGTCCAGGCCACCCCCACGTTGATGTTCGCCGACGGCACGATCGTGCCGGGCGCCATTCCGGCCACGCGCATCGACACGGAGTTGAAGAACGCCGAGGCCGAGATGAAGAAGGTGGCGGCGGCCAAGAAGTAGGCGGTAGGTGGATTAGAATGCGGCCGCGGCAACGTGCCGCAGGCCGCGTTTTCATTTCCGGCGCATTCTGACCAAGGAGTCTCCATGGCCATTCTCGATTTCATCAAGAAACAGTTCATCGACATCATCGAGTGGACGGACGACTCGCGCGATACGCTCTCCTTCCGCTTCCCCGATGAGGACAAGGAAATCAAGAACGGCGCGCAGTTGATCGTGCGCGAATCGCAGACGGCGCAGTTCGTCTACCTTGGGGAGTTCGGCGATACCTTCGGTCCGGGCAAGCACACGCTGACCACCGACAACATTCCGATCCTCACCAACCTCAAGAGCTGGAAGTACGCGCTGCAAAGCCCGTTCAAGGCCGACGTCTACTATGTCGTCACGCGGCTCTTCACCGGCAACAAATGGGGCACCGCCAATCCGGTGATGATGCGCGACGCCGACTTCGGCATCGTGCGGCTGCGCGCGTTCGGCACCTACGATTTCCGCATTATCGACGTCAAGAAATTCCTGAAGGAAGTGGCGGGCACCGACAACCACTTCCGCCTTGACGAGTTCAACGACACGATGCGCTCGCGCCTGGTCAGCGTGTTCACCGACGCGCTCGCGAGTTCGAAGATTCCGGCCCTCGACGTCGCGTCGCGCTACGGCGAACTGGGCGAGGCGCTGCTGCCACTGATCAATCCCGCGATCAGCGCCAAGTACGGTCTCGAGATGGCTACGTTCATCGTCGAAAACGTGTCGGTGCCGCCGGAAGTGGAAGCGGCCATCGACAAGCGTTCCAGCATGGCGGCGGTGGGCAACTTGAACGACTACGTCAAGTTCCAGATGGCGCAGGGCATGGCGGCCGGTAACGGCGGCGGCCCCGGCGGTATGGCGGCCGAGATGGCGGTCGGCATGGCGATGGCGCAGCAGATGATGAACCAGACCGGCGGGTTGATGGCCCAGGGCACGCCCGGCATTCAAACGCCCGCCGCGCCCGCCGCTGCGGCCGCTGCGCCGGAACTGATGACGCCCGCGCAGGCCGCGCAGATGCTGGGCGTGGCCGAATCCGACGTGCTGGCAAGTCTCGAAGCCAACGACCTGAAGGGCCGCAAGATCGGCACGCAGTGGCGCGTCACGCGCGGCGCGATCGATGCCTTCCTGAAAGGATGATCATGATGTTGCCGCTCCCCGGCCGGCGTCGGGCGCTGGCCATCATCGGGGTGGTGCTCGTCACCGCCGCGATCGGCGCGGTGCCCACGCACGCACTGGCGCAGGACCCCCGGACAACCGAAGCCCAGCGCGCCGCGCGCGACTGGCTGGCACTCTCGGACGCCGGCGATGTGCAGGGCAGCTACGCCTCGTCGTCGCCCAAGTTCCAGGCCACGATGACGCCGCAGCAATGGGCCGATGCCTCGACCAAGGCACGAACACCCTATGGTGCGGTGCGCCAGCGCACGCTGGCCGCAACGCAGGCAGCCCTGCAGGTGCCCAACCTGCCCGCCGGCACCTATGTGCTGCTGATGTACCGGACCAATTTCGCGAACCGCGACGCCGCGGAGACCATCACGATGGAGCGTGGGGCGGATGGCGCCTGGCGCCTCGTCGGCTACTCGATCCGCTAGCGCGGTCGCGCTGCCGCCGCGCCGATGAGCGATACCGCCGCGATCTCCAAGTTCGCCTGCCCCGCGTGCGGCGGCGAGGCTAACTGGAATCCCGCGAAGCAGAAGCTGGTGTGTCCGTTCTGCGGGACCGAATCACCGGCGAAGCTCGATGCCACCACCGGCGGCGTCATCGAGTACGATCTCGTCGCCGCGATCCGCGGCATCGGCGACGAAGCTCGTGGCTGGAAGGCCGAGAAGCGCCAGGTGCGATGCATGAGCTGCAACGCCATCTCCGTCTTCGACCCGAAGCGCCAGGGGCAGAACTGCGAGTTCTGCGGTGCAGCACAGCTCGTGCCTTACGAGGAAACGAAGCCCGCGTTCCGGCCCGAGTCGGTGTTGCCGTTCACGGTCAGTGAGTCCGCCGCGCGCGATCGCATCCGGCAGTGGTACGGCAAGCTGTGGCTGGCGCCGAATGCTTTCAAGCGCCGCGCGCTGACCGATACGGTGAAGGGCCTGTACCTGCCGTACTGGACCTTCGATGCGCAGGCCGAGGCGCAATGGACGGCGGACGCCGGGCACTACTACTACACGACCGAGACCTACTCGGAGAATGGCCAGACGCGCACGCGGCAGGTCCAGCATGTGCGCTGGGTACCGGCCGCAGGTTCGCTCGCGCATTTCTTCGACGACGATCTCGTGTGCGCATCGGTGGGTGTGCATCCCGCGCTGCTGCGCGGCATCGAACCCTTCCCCACCGCGACCTTGAGGCCCTACGATGCAGGCTATGTCGCCGGCTGGGTCGTCGAGCGCTACCAGATCGATCTCGTCGGCGCGGCCCAGCACGCGCGCCAAGTCATGGACGGCAAGGTGCAGATGCTGTGCGTGCAACAGATTCCCGGCGACACGCATCGCAACCTGGTCGTGCATACGAGCTACACGCGCCAGAGCTTCAAGCACATCCTGGCGCCGGTGTGGCTCCTGTCGTATACCTATGGCGCGCGCACGTTCCAGTGCGTGCAGAACGGCGTCACCGGGGCGATCCAGGGTGAATACCCGAAGAGTCCGTGGAAGATCGCGCTCATCGTCCTGGCGCTGTTTATCGCGGTGGTCGTGGTGATGGCCGTGGGCGGTGGCGGCCGCTGACCGCGGCTTTCGCATGATGAATTCGCCGTCGCCGCGCCATCCTGCCTTTGCACCGTGGCGGCACCGGCTGGCCGGTGACTTGCCGACGCGGGTCCAACTTGATCGATGGGCGCGCGACGAAGCGCTGGCGCTCGACAACGGCATGCCGTTGCGGTTCGTGGCCAGTGTCCCGTCGAGTGCGCTGGCCTACGAACACGCCATCGCGCAACGCGGCGAGATCGGTCTGCGGCCCGGTAACTGGCATGATGTCTTCAACGCGCTGGTGTGGCTGGCGTTGCCGCGCACCAAGTGCGCGCTGAACGCGCGGCATGTCGCGGATGCGGTGGGTCCTGCGGCACCGCATGCGCGGACGCGCGCGCGCGATGCGGCCACGCTGCTCGACGAATCGGGATTGCTGCTGGCCTGCGACGATGACGCGTTAATCGCGCTGTTGCGGCGCCACGCGTGGCGCGACCTGTTCGTCGATGCGCGACAATGCGTGGAGGCGGCCTTCGTGCCGGTGGTCGTCGGGCACGGTCTCCTCGACAAGCTGCGCGCGCCGTTTCGTGGCGTCACGGCGCAGGTGCTGGTGGTGACCCGCGGCACGGCGACGGCGTCGCTCGATGCGGCCTCGGTCGCGGTGCTTGACGCCGCGGCGGCGGCCTGCATCAAGGCGCCATCCTGGCACCCCGGCGAGTTGACGCCGCTGCCGTTGGCGGGGCTGCCCGGCTGGGATACCGAGCAGCTGGGGGAACGGCTCTTCGACGATGTTTCGGTGTTCCGGCCGTCCGTGCTAGTGTGATATCCACGCTTCAGACATCGGAAGGGCGCACCGCACCATGCAGGGCAGCCGCATCGCCGCCATCGTCATTGCGCTCATCGGCGTGGCCATTGCCGCGTACATCGAGTTCCTGTCACCGCGCGCCGCCAACGTGGAGCGTTCGTTCGGGTGGTTCGCCTACGAGGCCGGGCCGTGGGTGGTACTGGGTGTCCTGGCGCTGCTCTCGCCGTTCGCGCGGGCGCTGTTGGCGGTAGGCATCGTGATGCTGGCGATCGAGGTCTTCGCCTATGCGCGCGTATTCGTGGCGCCGGACGGCTTCGAGAACGCGATCATCTACTATTACAAGCCGTTCTACGACATGGCGGTGATCGCGGCGGGCGTGCTGGCCGGCTTCCTGCTGGGACGCGCGCGGCCGAAGCGACGCTGACCGGCCCACTTGTAGTTCGTCAAACTTCGCGACCGGCAAGCGCCAGCAGTGCGTCCGGCAGATGCTGCGGCTTTTCCACCACTGCATCGGCGCCGGACAATTCCTCCCGCGACCCGTAGCCCCACAGCACGCCGACGGCGCGTGCCCCGTTCATCCGTGCGGCGCGCAAATCGTGCGAGCGGTCGCCGATCATGATGGCGTGATCCGGATCGAGGTTCTCGGTGGCCATGATGTGCGCGAAGAGCTTCACCTTGTCGTCGAAACGGCCTGCGAGGTCGGCGCCATAAATTCCCTTCAACTGCGGCGAGAACCCGAACAGCGTGACGATGCGTCGCGCGAATATTTCCGGCTTCGAGGTGCACAGATACATTGGCGTATCGGCCTCGGCCATGCGCGCCATCGCCTCGACGATCCCGTCGTAGACGACGTTCTCGCGCCAGCCGATGTCGCCGAAGCGCTCACGGTAGTGGTCGATGGCGGATTCGATCGTGTCGGCGTCGCGCGTGTCCAGCAGCCACCCGAAGCTCTCGCGCAGCGGTGGACCCACGCAGCGCCGCAGCGTGGCCGCGTCCGGCGGTTCCACGCCCAGTCGATCGAGTGCGAACACGATCGAGCGCGCGATGCCGGGATAGTTGTCGGTGAGCGTGCCGTCGAGGTCCAGCAGCCAGGCTGCGCCTGCGGCGGTCATGGCTCCCCCCGAACGGCGCTGCGCGCCGCTCCCCCCAGGGGGCGATCGCCTTGGGGCGGCCCTGCGATCATGGCTCCCCCCGAACGGCGCTGCGCGCCGCTCCCCCCAGGGGGCGATCGCCTTGGGGCGGCCCTGCGGCGATCATGGCTCCCCCCGAACGGCGCTGCGCGCCGCTCCCCCCAGGGGGCGATCGCCTTGGGGCGGCCCTGCGGCGATCATGGCTCCCCCCGAACGGCGCTGCGCGCCGCTCCCCCCAGGGGGCGATCGCCTTGGGGCGGCCCTGCGGCGATCATCGCATTGCTCATCGCGGCGCTGACGCGGGCAGCAGGCGGATCTGGTAGTCGATCACCGCGCCCTGCGGCCCGGTCTGCCAGTGGGTGCAGTAGCGGCGGACCAGTGGCGACAGGAACACGCCGGACGCCTCGCGCACGTCATCGCGCGAGATCGTGCTGACCACGGCGCTCCCTTCGCGATAGCGAATGTCGAAGTTCACCAGCGAGCGCGCTTCGAAGCGGTAGTCGATCCGGTCACCAGTTCCTAGCGTCATGCATTCCTCGTGGATTTCGTAGGGGGCAATCACCTGGCCCTTGATCGTCCGCGTCTCGCCTGCCTGCATCGTGTCGGTGGCACAGGCGGACAGCGACAGTGCGATGGCGGCGGAAGTCGCCATGGCGCGCAAGCGAATGCTCATGGCCGGGACTTGCGCAACATGCGCCAATCCTCGGCCAGCATCGCGAAGCGCAGGTGGTCACGCCACCGGCCGCCGATCTTCACATAGCGGCGCGAAAGTCCTTCGCGGGTGAACCCGGTGCGTTGCGCCAAGGCGACGGAGCGCAGGTTCGACGGCTGGACATTGACTTCGACGCGATGCAGTTTCAGCCGTGCGAAGGCGACATCCAGCGCCAGCGCCATGCCTTCGCTCATGCGACCCTTGCCGATGTGGGGCGTGAAACCGTAATAGCCGAGGTAAGCGCTGAGGAACCCGCCGCGCACAATCTCCGAGAAATTGAAGACGCCAGCCAGCGCATCGTCGTCGCGGGTGAACATCAGGAAGCCGGCATGCGTGACGGGGAGGGCACTGCGCGCATAGCGGTCGACATAGGCGGTGAAGCGTTCGCGCGTGGCCGGGGCGGAAGCCCAGCGCCCATGCGCGCGCCGGCTGGCCTTCGCGGCCTCGATGAACGCCTCCGCATCGCGCCGCCGGGGTGGACGAAGGTAAACACGGGGGCCGGTGATCGTCGGGGCGGGCACGCGCGTAGGCATAATGCGAAGTTTACTTGACGGCAAGGACCGGCTTCTGATGGCGGCATGGGTGGAAGGGCGCGTGGCGGGGTTGCGGCACTGGGCCCGCAGCCTCATTTCGCTGCAGGTGAGCGCGCCGGAGGTCACCTTCGTGGCCGGCCAGTTCGGCCGGCTGGCGCTCCCCGCGCCTCCCGGACACAACGAACCGATGATCGGGCGGCCCTATTCCTTCGTGAACCCGCCCGGCGCGCAGCCGCACGAGTTCTATTTCATCGTGGTGCCGGAGGGACCGCTGACGCCCCGGTTGGCGACGTTGGCGGTCGGTGAACCGGTATGGCTGGCGGCGCGTGCCAGCGGCTTCTTCAGCATCGGCGAGCTGCCCGATGCCGAAACCTTGTGGTGCGTCGCCACCGGTACCGGCATCGGCCCGTACCTGTCGATGTTGCGCACGGACGAGGCGTGGTCGCGGTTCTCGCGCATCGTGCTGGTCCACGCGGTGCGCTTCGCGGAGGAGCTGTCGTTCAAGCAGGAGATCGCGGACATCGGGCACGCGCATCCGGGGGCGTTCACGTATGTGCCGATGGTGAGCCGCGAGGTGCATCGGGGGGCGCTCGCCGGGCGCATTCCAGCGGCAATCACGGACGGGCGGCTGGAAGCGCGGGCCGGTTTGCCGATATCACCGGAAAACTCGCACGTGATGCTGTGCGGAAATCCGGCGATGGTGGACGATGTGCAGGCGGTGCTGGCGGCGCGGGGGATGCGGCGGCATCGTAGACGGGAGCCGGGGCATGTGACGGTGGAGACCTACTGGTAGTTAGTGCCTGCCAGAAAACCCCTGTTTTTTTGAAAAAACCGATACCTGAATTTTGAGCGCGGCGCAGGATTTGTCG
>Ga0163153_10003368_pt1 | contig 21507 bp, 20 predicted proteins | sample OliLakLV19MP6IB1_FD_148629 | JGI IMG/M metagenome (GOLD analysis project Ga0163153, IMG submission 148629) | Freshwater microbial mat bacterial communities from Lake Vanda, McMurdo Dry Valleys, Antarctica - Oligotrophic Lake LV.19.MP6.IB-1 | ecosystem: Environmental > Aquatic > Freshwater >...
GCGCCCATCCGCGCCCATCCCGCCCCAGCGCTGGATACCCGCTCCGATCGTCCACAGGGCGGACGATGTTCGCCGCCGCCCGGCCGCCGCTATCCGCCGCCCGCTATCCGCCGCCCGCGGTCCGGCCGCCGCGCCCATCCGCGCCCCAGCGCTGGATACCCGCTCCGATCGTCCACAGGGCGGACGATCGTCGGGGTCGCTGGCCGTGGGATGGGATCTGGCCAGCGCCGCCCGTTCGGCGCGTCGCTCGAGGGCCACGACGCCTCGACCGGATCGTCCGCCACCTGCACGATCGGAGCGGGTCATCGCCGATGGACGCGGGCGTGCCGAGACGTGTGGCTCGCAAGGGTGGGCCGGGACTCCGGCACGCCTCGGTCGCCTCGGTCGCCTCGGTCGCGCGACGGACGCCCTGGGCGCGCGACGGCCGCCCTGAGCGCGGCGGCCGGCTCGGCCGCGAGGGCAACTACGGGGTTGGTGACGCCTTCGGTGACGCCTTCGGTGACGCCGTCGGCTCCGGGGTCGGCCACGGCTGCGGCTCGCCGTCGGGCTCCGGGAAGAGCGCCGCCGCGACGGCCTGGATCGCCGCCACGTCCGGCACCCGCGACGACCCGTAGCGTGTGGACTCCGACCGAACCAGTGGGTGGCGGATGATCGCCCGAGCGATCGCGCCGTCCTCGACCTCGTCGACGACTGCGGCCAGCTCCGGGCGCTGGCTGATCGGCACATTGGAGCGCACGCGCTCGCCGACGGTCTCCAGGAGCGCCGGCAGCTCCCACAACAGCGACCCGTCCTTGGTCACCGCATCGCGAAGCGCGATGAGGATCTGTTGCTGCCGACCCGCCCGGGTGAAGTCGCTCTCGCCGGCGGCCTTGCGAGCCCGGGCATAGGCCAGGGCGTTCGCACCGTCGAGATGATGCGGGCCGGCCGTGATGGCCCAGCCGCGCTCGTCCAGCTTGAAGCCCGCGTACTCCGGGTCCTCGATCGGCGCGGCTACTACGACGTCGACTCCGCCGACGGTATCGACCATCTCCACGAAGCCGTAGAAGTCGATGCGGGCGTAGTACGGGATATCGATGCCGAGCAGCGCGCCGGTCGCGTCCAACAAGGCCTGTACGCCGCCCTGCGGGAACTCGTCCTCGTGCGTATCGGCATAGGACATCAGGGAGTTCAGCTTGGGCCCGAAGACGTCGTCGTTGCCGAGCCGCACGTTGATGAGGTCGCGCGGCAGCGAGAGCATGGACACCGTGCGCCCGACCGGATCAAGCGACACGACCATCATCGTGTCGGTCAGGGTGGCCGTCCGCCAGGGCAGCGTATCCACCCCGATGAGCAGCACGTTGCTGCGTTCGTCGAGCGGTCGCGGCCTGGCCGCCGGCACATCGCCGATGCCTGCCGGTCCATCCTCGAAGACGCTCGCGAACGTGCTCCCCAACGCCGCCCCGTAGCGGTACGCGATGCCGTGCGGCACGGCCACCAGGACCATGAGCACGATCAGCCCGAGGATCCCCATGCGTCCCGTCGGTCCATGCCAGCGCGTGTCCAGGAATGCCTGGATGACCGCGACGAGGCGCAGCGCCAGGAGGAGCAGGTTGATGGTCAGGACGACGTTCAGGACACTCGGCGACGCGACCCATGCGACGAGGCGAGCGGGGGACTGGGTGGCCAGCAGGAGCGCGGCGATACCCAGCAGGATGAGCGTCGGGATGAGGAAGATCACGGCGAGCTGGCGGCGTCGATTGACCAGCTGGCCAAGCCCGGGGAGGATCGCCGACAGACCGGCCCCGGTCAGGCGGCGGCGGTCCAGGTGGCCGGTGTCCGGCCGGCTGCGGCGAGCGTGCACGATCGGAGGCGGTCCTCAGGCGGATGGGTCGGGTGGGGGTGTAGCGCGGGTCGCCGGTTCGATCCGTCGGCGGAACCCCGTATGCGGCGGAGGCCGCAGGTCGGCCCGGCGAGGCGGGCCGGCATGGGGACGCCGGACGGTCGATCAGCCTGCCAGTGACCGCCCGGCGTCTGGGTGTGGGACGCCCGATCGGCCGCCGGCGTGACGCGGCTCCGGCGCGCTTCGGCCGTGCCCCTATCATGTGGCTGGTCCCCGGGGAGTAGCGTAGCCTGGTAACGCACGTGCTTTGGGACCATCTGGGCCCTGAGCGGTGTAGGGCGGACCTCTTCGTGCGTCACCCCGGCGAGCGAAGACCCGTCGATTATCCTGCGGTTCGCGAACGCAGGCGCGGTCGCGACCTGCTCAGTTGTCGGCCGGCGTTCCTGTTCAGGTTTCGACCGGCGTTGACACCTGGGCATGACCGCGACAAGCGGCTCATTTCGGCTCTCTTTGCTCGCGTGCCAGCAGCGCCGCGAGCGCGCGCCCATTCCGCGCGACTGTCCGTCGAAACATCGCTCGGAACAGCGGGTCGAGCGGTCGACTCAGCGCTCCACCCGGCGGCGTGTACTCGACCTCGAGCGTCAGCCGCGTGCCACCCTCGACCGACTGGAACCAGTCGCGACCGACCATGGGTCCCATCGGGGTGATTCCCCGAAACTCACGGTACCGGAGCGGCTCCACCGCGGTGACCAGCCCAAAGTCCGGGCGAGACCATCCGCCGACCTGCCAAGCGCCAGATCTGCCGGTAGCCCCCGCCGATCCGATCCATCGGTCCGGCGATGTCGAGGACCTCCGAAATCTCCGTGTTCCACTCCGCCATCCGTTCCGGCTTGATCACCAGCCCCCACACCTTCTCGAGCGGGAACGGAATGACCGCCGAATGGCGGATGACCCTGGTGCCAGCCCGTGGCGCGCTAGCAGGAACCCTCATCGTTGGCCTCGCCGAAACGTAGCAGGCCGGTCCGGACGAGGCCGGCCTGGGCCTAGAGCTGCGGTTCAAACGTCGTAGCTCCGAGGCCAAATGTTACGATGGCCCCGTGTCGAGTCTAGCTGGCTCGATTGCCAGTCGGCGCCGCTGGATCGGAAGTCAGTCGGACGGGACTGCGTCCGTCGGCCGCGATGGCCCAGGCGAGGATCCCCGCGTCGGCCGAGACCGGCCTCGACGCATCGCGCCATCCGTTCATCCTACGTGCCTCCACCGGAACCAACCCGCGGCCAGAAGCAGGACCGCCACCCCGGCAAAGGCCGGGATCTCCCTCTCCGGAGTTCCGCCGAGGTCATGGCCGACGACATGGGACACGGTGTGGAGAGCCGCCCCTACGCCAACCCCGACGAGCGCAACAGTCAGCCCGTCCGAGCGACGGGGCGCGCCTGCGAGCAGGAGCACCACTCCAAGCCCGACCTGGAACGCACCGACATCCTGCAAGAAATGTTGGTTGTATGGCTCAAACGTGGCAAGCGCCTCGAAGAAGGAACGGGGATCGACCATCGCCCACACCCCTAGCGCGATGAAGCCGATGCCGACGACGATCGCGACGGCGCGGGGCAGTGTCATGCGGTCGCCGGTCGGTCCACACGGACCGCATGGATGCCCAGCACGAACCAGCCCAAGGCGAAGGCGATCGAGGTGACGCCCAGCGGGATGGGCCCCAGACCAAATCCAGCAACGATCGTCATGACAGATGCTACGCCTAGCAATAGAGCCGCTCCTCGAGACAGGGCCGCAGTCCGGTAGGTGGCGATCGCGAACAACGTCGAGCCCACGAAGGTGGCGGTGACCCCCATGGTCATCACATTCCAGTACCCGTCCCGGAACAGTTGCATCCCGACGATCCCGACGATCCCGACGATGGCGACGATCGCCCCGAGCGCGGTGACCGCGACACCAGCCCAGGAGAGGATCGGGTGGACGCGCGCCTGGAAGGCGCTCAGGCCGGTAAGGGCCACGAGCAGGGCCAGCGAACCGACCGCGAGCAGGATCCCCGGGACGACAGGCTCGACACTTCCGACGACGCCGATGCCCAGGACGATGCTGGTTGTCAAGAGGGCGGCACCCAGGATGGCGGCGAACCCGCCGATGCGGAGCGTCATGGTGAATCCCCTTTCATGTTCGGTGGTGGCTCTGCGGCCGCGCAGCCGGAGCTGGGCATCGAGGGCGCCGAGAAGGATGTCCGCGATGTCGAACGGCCCAAGTGGGCGCTCTACGAGGATGGCCTCGAACTCGTCGCCGTAGCGGGCCCGCCAACGGGCCGGATAACAGCGGATCAGGAGCGATCTCATGGCTGGGTCTCGCCCAGCTGTCGAAGACCCTGCAGGGCGAAGTCCGACAGGCCGCGCAGTTGCTCGGCGAGGTTTGACGCCCCGATCGCCGTCAGGCGATAGGGACGGCGTCGGTCCACGGGCGTCAATGGTTCTACCAGGCCCTGCTCCTCGAGACGAACCAGGGCCGCATACAAGGTACCGGCGCCCATCGGCCGGCCCGTCCCTTGCTCAACGTCCTGCATGATCGCGTAGCCGTGCTTCGGCCCGTCGCTCAAGCTGGTCAGGATGAGCAGCGACGGTTCGGCGAACCGGCCGAACTCGGGGGGCTTCGGTTCCATCGGCCGCGACTCCTACGTCTATCGATATATCGCTAAACGGTATATACGCGTCTGTGGCCCGCATGTCAAGCCGAAAAAAGCCTCACGGAACCGGCGGGTGGCCTCCTCGCCATCCACGACGACCAACAGGTGCTCTTTTGGCTCGCGCTGCGCAGCCACGGCGCTCAGGCTTCGCAGCGTTCATCACAAGACCCGAACCGATGCGGATAGGTCGCAAGGCCCCTGCGCCGATCAGCCAAGTACCGCCACCACGATGCGAGCAGCGTCGGCAGGTCGAAAGTGGCCGTATCATGGGCGCTGTCCGCGGATCGGGAAGGCAACGCGCCTCTCTCGGTGCAGAGGCCGAAGGCGCCAGCAATGTGACCGGAGCGCTGTAGGCCAGCTTCGACGGCCGGATTCAGGAAGCATGTGTGGTTCCTGAGCACGAAATCTTCGGGGAGTAGCGTAGCCTGGTAACGCACGTGCTTTGGGAGCACGAGATCGCGGGTTCGAGTCCCGCCTCCCCGACCACCGACCCGTCAGATCGCGGCCGCCGACGCGATGGGCGGTGCGCAAGTGCACCTCCGACCATCCTGTGGCAGACTGGGGATGCGCGCGTGGATCTGCCGGGAATCGGTCTGCGATGCGCGTCGTCCAGCCGATCGATGGCCACCCCTGCCCCGATCGGTACCCGGTATCGACCCGCGCCTCACCCGTCCCGATCCGGGACGTCGGCGGGTCGTCTCGACGGGCGGGCCTGCGGTGGCGCCGCAGGTGCCCGGGGTCGCCCGCGCCATTCCGACACCCCGCCCCGGCGGTGGTGGTCATCACCTGTCACCGACCGTCACTCGGCCAGATGACCGCCGCCTCCCGCAGCAGGAGGCCCCAGTGGCACGACGCTCGACCGCATCCCTCCACGTCCGATCCGCCTGGACCGCGATCATCCTCGCGATCGCCCTGATCGCCGGCCTCGGGCCGTTCGTCCAGCCGACACCACCCGTGTCGGCCGCCGGCTGCATCCGCATCAGTGCCGTGCGCTTCAACGCGACCGGCGACGACAACAAGAACCTCAACGACGAGTGGGTGCGGGTCAGCAACGCCTGCTCGTCGCTGATCAGCGTCGGTGGCTGGTGGATCAAGGATCGTCACGGCAACAAGTACACGTTCGCGAGCTCGGTCCGCATGGGCAAGGGATCCATCACCCTGCATACCGGCAAAGGGACCAACCGACCGGGCCACCGCTACTGGGGCCGAACGTCGGAGGTGTGGAACAACAGCGGGATCGAGACCGCCTACCTGGTCACGAAGTACGGCAAGGTTGTCTCCAGCGTGACGCGCAACATGACGACGTCGACATCGACGTCGACGTCAAGCTCGTGGCCAGTCGCCTTCGGCTCTCGCCCCAACTCGGGCGCTGTCAGTCTGCGCGACTGCCGCGACATGACGATCTCCAATCGGACGTTCCGCGATCTGGGCGCCAATGTGATCGCGATCCGGCTCCAGAACTGCCACAACGTCACGATCTCCGGGGTCGACTTCATCAACGTCGCCGAGGCGGTGTACGCCGTCGACTCCACGAATATCAAGGTCATCGATTCGCGCTACCAGAACATCCTGGGCCCGCATGAGCGTGACGGTCATGCGCGCGGCAACTTCGTGCAGTTCAACCGGGTCAACGGCGGTCTGATCGACCACAACAAGGGCAAGGGCGGCGACACGGAGGACGTCGTGTCGCTCCACCAGACGTCGAACGTCATCGTCGAGGACAACCACTTCGAGGGAACCAACTGGTCCTCAGCGTCAGGCTCCGGGATCGCCCTCTCCGACGGTGGCGGCTCGAACAACATCGCCCGCCGCAACAAGCTGGTGAACATCGGCCAGGTCGGGATCTTCATCGCGTCTGGCACCAACAACAAGATCCAGGACAACATCATCTACGGCGAGCCACGGACCGGGTCCAATGTCGGCATCTACATCTGGAACACTTCCGGCGGGACGTGCTCCGGTGCGCTGGTGACCGGCAACAAGGTGCACTTCCAGAAGGCCGACGGCACCATCAGCGGCTACTGGGAGGGCGGCGGCTGCGGCACCGTCACGCATACCGGCAACGACTTCTGGGCGCCGCTCAGCCTATCCAGCCTGCGCGTCTCGCTCTGAGGGATCGCGCGCCCAGGCGCCCACCACGCCCACCAACCTGAGCGCTCCTCCAGGGAGCGCTCAGCGCACAGATCCCTCGTGGACCCATGCCCAGACTGCATGTCACGGCAGTCTGGGCACACCCTCACGAGGAACCTGTCGGGATTCCGCTCTTGGTAGGAGCGCGGCGAGGTCCGGACGCGCGCCGGCGCCCCACCACGCCCCATGGTGACGCCGCTTACCCGGCGGCGAGCGGCGCCCCGGCGGCGAGCGGCGCGGCGGCCCACCGCCGCGCCGCTTCAGTGTCAGCCGGCCCGTGGCGCCTCGCCTGGGCCGACGCCCTGACTCCGTGTCGCCGAGGGCGCGGCGCCGGACGTCTCCACCTCGATCGGCTTCACGTAGTCCAGGAATGGCTCCAGCAGCCGGGTGAACTCGAACGGGATGACGAACTTCGTGGCCGGTCCCGCGCCAAGTGCCTTGAGCGCTTCCAGGTACTGGAGCGCCATCGTCTTCTGGTCCACGCCCGATGCGGAGTCGTAGATCCGGGTCAGCGCGAGGCTGAAGCCCTCGGCCCTGAGGATGGCCGCCTGTCGCTCGCCCTCGGCCTTGAGGATCTCGGACTGCTTCTGGCCCTCGGCCACGTTGATGGCGGATTGGCGCGCCCCCTCCGATTCGGTGATGACGGCGCGCCGCGTCCGCTCGGCGGACAGCATCCGGTTCATCGAATCGAGGATGTCGCGGGGCGGGGTGATCTCGCGGATCTCGACGCGGGTGATCTTGCCGCCCCAGTTCTCGGTGATCTCGTCGAGCTTGTTGCGCAGGACCTCGTTGATCTGGTCGCGCTTGGATAGCACGTCATCGAGCAGGAAGTCGCCGACGACGGCCCGCAGGTTGGTCGTGGCCAGTCCGGCCAGGGCGCCCACGAAGTCCTGCACGTTCACCACGCTCTTGAGCGGATCGACGATCCGCCAGTAGATCAGGAAGTCGATCGGGATGGTCACGTTGTCCTTGGTGATGGCCGTCTGGCTGGGCACCTCCACGAACTGCTCACGCAGGTTGACCCGCTGCGGCCGATCGATGAACGGGATGAGCAGGACGAGGCCCGGACCCTTGACCAGGCTGTCATCGGTGTTGCCCAGGCGATAGACGACCAGCTTGTCACCACGGTTGACCACGCGGATGGACAGCCACAACACGAGCAGGACGAGGATGACGATGGCGATGACGGTCACGATGAGTGGCAGTTCGTTCACGGATACTCCTTGGCGGCGTGCCGCTTCAACTGGGCTGGTCGGTGGGTTCCACGATGACGGTCAGGCCATCCTGGCGGATGACCCTGACGATGCTGCCCTGCGCGATGGGCGAGCTGTCGACGGCTCGGGCGGTCCACTCCTCGCCGGCCACGAAGACGACGCCCGTCGGCAGCAGGGAGGTCCGGACGTCGGCCAGGGTGCCGGCCGCGACGAGGGGTCCCGTCGTGCGCCCCAGGCCATCGCCGACCTGTCGACGCCAACGCACGACGACGAACAGGATGAACACCATGTAGCCGGCGGTCAGGGCGGTCAGCCCAACGATGACCACCGGATCGACGCTGATGTCGGGCGCGGTCGGGCTGCCCGGTGCCGTGTACAGCGCGGAGGCGCCCAGCGCGAAACAGACGATGCCGGCGACGGTGAGCAGCCCATGGCTGGTCACAGTGAACTCCAGCACGAACAGGACGACGGCAAGGCCGATGAGCAGGAGGCCCGCGACGTTGAGGGGCAGGCTGCCGAATCCGATGAACGCCAGCACGATCGCCATGGCGCCCAGGATCCCGGTCACGAAGTTCGGGCTCTGCAGCTCGAAGATGAGGCCATAGAAGCCGATGGTGAACAGGATGAAGGCGATATTCGGGTCAGACAGCAGGTGCAGGAACTGCTGGGCCACGTTCATCTCGAGCTCGACCGGGGTGGCGCCCGCTGTGGCGATCGTCGTGGGCGCTCCACGGACCGTGACCGTGCGACCGTCGGCGAAGGCCAGCACCTCCTCGATCGAGCCGGTGATGCCATCGACGGCGCCCTCGGTGAGGGCCTCGGACGCTGGCGACGAGCGCGCGTCGCGGACCGTATCCTCCGCCCAGTCCGCGTTACGCTGGCGGACCTCGGCGATGGACCGGATGCTGGCGATGGCGTCGTTGAGGACCTTGTCGCCGAGCGCCCCTCCGATGTCCTCGCCCTGCCCACCGACCGGCGTGGCCGCGCCGATGTTCGTGCCCGGGGCCATGACGGCGACGTGGCCGGCCAGGGTGATGAACGTGCCGGCACTGGCGGCACGCGCTCCGGACGGAGCCACCCAGACGATGGTCGGGAGGGGCGCATCCAGGATCGAGGACACGATCCGCTGCGTGGCATCCAGGCTGCCGCCCGGGGTGTTGAGGCGGATGACCACGGCCGCTGCCCCATCCTGGGCGGCTCTGGCGATGCCTTCGTCGATGTAGCCCGCCATGACGCTGTCGACGACGCCGGTCACGGGCAGGACGATGGCGATGGAGCCGCCCTGATCCGGTGGCGTGGTCTCGCTCTGGGCCGCGGCCGAGCCGCTTGCAAACAGCTCCAGCACTCCAAGCAGGAGCGGGAGAAGGAACACGAGCCTGATGACGCGACTGGACATGAGGGACCTCAGCTCAGGACATGGTACCGCCGGGGCCCGTTTCGCCCTCGATGGCCGTTGCCGACGTCGTCGAGCTCGCCCACATCCTGCGGACGCGCTTCGAGACCGACGGGCGGGGAGCGGCGTTACCCGGCGAGCGACGTCGCGATAGCCACCAGGGCGAAGGCGCCGATGAGCAGCCTCGAGGCGATGTTGATGCGGCGCATCCGGATCGAGGGCAGGCGCGAGCGCAGGGCCCCGACCGCGCCGACCAGCACGACCCACCAGGCGGACGAGCCCAGGAATACGCCGACCGTCAGTGTCGCGGCGCCCGCCGCGTCGTCGCCCGACACGCCCAGGCCGACGAACAGGGCGATGAACGACAGGATGGTCATCGGGTTGGTCAGGGTCAGGCCGAGCGTGGACAGGTAGGCGCCGGCCAGGCCGCCTCGGCGCGCCGGTACCTCCTGTGCCGCCTCGTCCGGCACGGACCGCAGGGTCTTCCAGGCGAGCCACAGCAGGAACGCGCCACCGACCACGCCGAGGACCCGTCGCCAGTCGACCAGCACATCGGTCAGGGCGGTCAGCCCGAACGCGGCGATCGCCCCATACGCGGCATCAGCGGTCGCGACGCCCATCCCGGACGCGAGGCCCACCAGCCGGCCCTCGGCCAGGGTCCGCCGGATACACAGCAGGGCGATCGGTCCGACGGCCGCCGCGATGGTGAATCCCAGGACGAGCCCCCGCCCCAGCAGGGTCAGGTCCACTCGTCCACCCGGTACGACGGCCAGCCGGACAGCCAGGCGCGTCGTGCGCGGCCCTCGATGACCGTGTCGAAGCGCATCCGCTCCGGACCGAGGCGGTCGGCGCCGACCCGCCACCAGCCGCCAGCCATCGGCAGCAGGATCTGCTCGTCCTCGAAGCCGTCCGGTTCCGACGGGAAGGTCAGCCACAGCTCCCCGTTGCGTGCCTCGACCCGAAAGACCGGCTCCCACGGGTCGTGGCTCCGGAACGTGCCGACCACGACGGCCTGCTCGGGCGTCGGTTCGGTGCGGACGGCGGGCTCGTGCGCGTCGTCGTCATCCTCGGCGAGGGTCTCCATGACCTCCAGGGCGGGATCGCGTCCTTCCGCGGCGGCCACAGCCTGACGCGCGAGCAGCCGGGCCAGCATGTTCGGCTCACCGACCGGGCCGTTCTGGAGGACGACCGCTCCGACCCCCACTGCTGGGTCCCACATCATCCCGCTGATGAACCCGACCATGCCGCCGGTGTGGCCGACGTACTCACGTCCGTCCCGGATGATCCGGACGAGCCCGTAGCCGTAGCCCCACGACCCACGCGCCGGGACCGGCGTGGCCATCCGGGCCACCGGTCCGCCGGTCGCGAGGTCGCGCATCAGCCAGCGCATGTACGCGGCCATGTCGATCGCGGTCGCGGCCACCGAGCCGTCGGCGGTGTCGGTCTCCAGCCACGACGAGGGCGCCAGCGGGTCACCGGCCTGCCACGGCTGGTCGTCGACGGCCGGCCCATAGCCCACGGCGAGCCGGCCGCGGATCGCGTTGGTGATGGCCGGCTCGCTGGCCGCCATGCCGGCCGGATCCATGACCCGCCGCTTGATCACACTCGGGTACGACGCGCCCTCGAGCGCCTCGATGACCAGGCCGAGCGCCTTGTAGCCCACGTTCGAGTAGTGGAACTGCCGCCCCGGCGCGGATCCCGGCGGCAGGTCACGCAGGCGGTGGACCTGGACGGTGGCCTCGGGCGTGCCGTCGATGCCGGCCGAGATGCCCGCCGTGTGGCTGAGCAGGTGGTGGATGGTGATTCGCGCGCCCGTCCGCGGCACGCGCAACCAGGGCAGGTGGCGGACGACGGGGTCATCCACGGATAGCCGCCCCTCCGCCTCCAGCTGCAGGATCACGTGGGCGGTGAATGACTTGCCGATCGAGCCTATCTCGAACAGCGTGTCGCCACCGACCGGGCGCTGGGCTGCGACCTCCGCGAAGCCGCCGGTCCGCGCCAGGATCAGGCCATCGTGGCCGGTGATGGCCACGGCGATGCCGGGCACGGACCCATCGGCGAGGTAGGCGGCCAGCGTCGCGTCCACGGCACGGGCCAGATGATCAGGGGCGGTGAGGTCAGGCATCGCCGTATGATGGCCGGCATGGAGCCCTCGAGACGGACCGGCCGACGACCCGGCCAGGACAGCGCGAATGCCGACCGGGCGAGCGGCGGGTCGGCCGGTGCGCCGGCCACGGATGTCGATCCGGCCGCGTTCCCGGACGTTGCGACCCGCCGGGCCGTCGATGGCGGCGTAGGGAGCGCCCGGTTCCTCGATCTCCTGGCGGGGGGTGATCCAGTCCTGGCCGACGGCGCGATGGGCACGATGCTCTTCGCGGCCGGCCTCCAGTTCGGCGATCCGCCCGAGGTCTGGAACCTGACCGCGTCCGAGGTCGTGCGCCGCGTGCACCGTGGCTACCTGGACGCCGGGTCGCAGATCATCATGACCAACACGTTCGGTGGCAACCGCCTGCGCTTGGCCCTGCACGGCAACGATGGCCGCGTGGACGAGCTGAATCGGACCGCCGCCATCCTCGCCCGGGCCGAGGTCAACGCCGCGGGCGGGGACGCGCTGGTGGTCGGGGACATCGGGCCATCCGGCGAGATCCTGGCGCCGCTGGGCACGCTCGATTACGAGGTCGCGGTCGAGGCGTTCCGCGAACAGGCCGCCTCGCTCATCGCCGGCGGCGTCGACGGCATCTGGATCGAGACGATGTCCGACCTGACCGAGATCAAGGCCGCCATCGAGGGCGTCCGTCGGGCCTCGCCGGGCATCGCCCTCATCGCCACGATGACCTTCGACACGCGCGGCCGGACGATGATGGGCGTGACCCCCGAGGACGCGGTCACGTCGCTCCTGGCCTGGGGCGCGGACGCGGTCGGCGGCAACTGCGGCAACGGCCCGGACGAGCTCGTGCCGGTCATCGCCAAGATGCGTGCGGTCGCCCCCGACGCCATCCTCGTGGCCAAGTCGAACGCGGGCATGCCGGAACTTGTCGACATGCGAGCCGTGTACAAGGCCGAACCGTCGGTCATGGCCACCTACGCGGCCGAGTACCGCGCTGCGGGCGCGACGATCATCGGCGCCTGCTGCGGCAGCACGCCGAGCCATCTCCGGGCCATGGGCGACGTCCTGCGGAGCGAGCCGCCCACGTGACCAGGTGTCACGCGACCCAGCACGGCTGATGGGCTGATGGGCTGATGGGCGCCCGCCCGCTCAAGGTCGGGATCCAGCTGCCCGAGGTGGAGCGCGAGGTCCGCTGGCCGGAGCTGCTGGACATGACCCGGGCCATCGAGGACGAGGGCACGAGGGCTTCGATTCGATCTGGGTCGGCGAGCACCTGTTGTATCGCTGGCCGGACCGCCCGGCGCGCGGCCCGTGGGAGGCGTGGACGCTGATGGCCGCCATCGCCGCGACGACCTCGCGCGTGGAGATCGGGCCGCTCGTCGCCTGCGCTGGCTTCCACAACCCGGCGCTGCTGGCCAAGCAGGCCGCGACCATCGACGAGATCAGTGGCGGGCGCTTCATCCTGGGCCTCGGCGCCGGTTGGAACCGGGTCGAGTTCGACGCCTTCGGCTTCCCGTTCGATCAGCGCATCGGCCGGTTCGAGGAGGCGTTCACGATCATCTCGACGCTGCTCCGCGACGGTGCCATCGATTTCGACGGGACCTACTACCAGGCGCGCGACTGCGAGCTGCTGCCGCGCGGGTCACGACCCGGCGGGCCGCCCCTGCTCATCGGCTCGCGCGGTCCGCGCATGCTGCGCATCGCCCTGCCCGTGGCGCACGCCTGGAACGTGTGGTGGTCGGACACGGGCAACGCGCCGGCGGGCGTGCCGGCGTTGCGCGCCGTCGTCGACGAGGCGGCGCGTGACGTGGGCCGCGATCCGGCCACCATCGAGCGGACCGTCGCCGTGCTCGTGCAGCTGCCCGGCGGCGCGGGTCGCATCGAGGGCTCCGGCCAGGCCGAGGTGGTCCGGCCGCTGCAGGGACCGCCCGAGGTCATCGCCGACGAGCTGCGCGCCTACGCCCGCGAGGGCATCGGCCAGGTCCAGCTGGTCCTGGATCCGATCACCACCGAGTCGGTGCGGGCGTTGGGGCCCGTCCTGCGCGAGTTGGACCGCGCCTGATCCCCGAACCGGTACTTCCGTAGGGTCGCGTTCCCGAGCACGACTGCTAGCATCGAACCGGCTATGCGTATACGCACCACTCGGGGGAATGGACGGCCGGTCGGCCTGACCACCGTGCTCGCCCTCCTGACGATCTCGCTGCTGGCCGCCGCCTGCGGCACCCCCGCTGCGTCCGTCGCGCCCTCGCGCGCCCCGACGCCGGCACCGACCATCGATCCGCACCTGCCCGACCCGACCACGGCCGACGACGTCTTCCGGGCTATCGGAGGGCAGGGCCTGCGGCTCACCCCGAGCAATGCCGTGACCGGCACGGGCGGACTGGTCAAGCGCATCAATGCGAGCTTCGGTGGCTGGCCGCTGACCATCAGCGAGTACACCTCGTCCTCCGTCCTGGAGGCTCGTCTGGACTGGCCGGACGGCGGGATCCCGGGCGGCAATGAGCCCGCGGTCGCGGTCGCCGGCTCGAACATCCTCATCACCTGGGGTCCGATCTCCAACGGCGCGCCGGTCGCGCCCGACGCGGCCCGCGCGGCCCGCCTGGTCAGCCTGGCCCAGGTGCTCGATGCGCTGTTGGGCCCGGTCCGCGTGCGCGCCGTCGTGGAGCTGCCCATCCAGACCCTCCAGCCGGCACCGGCCGCCTCCGACGCGGCCAGCACGGAACCCGAGGCCACGCCGTAGGTCGCAGGCCGTACCCTGTGGCGGCACAGGAGGAGCCTCGCATTGTCCCTTGACGGACGGACCCGACCTCGCGCCTCGACCGGACGGTCCGCGGAGGACGTCTCGGACCTCGACAAGCGCATCATCGAGCACCTGCAGACGGACGGGCGGCGGCCGTTCACCCAGATCGCCAACGACCTCGGCGTGTCCGAGGCGGCTGTGCGCGCCCGCACCAACCGGCTCATCGAGCGCGGCATCCTGCAGATCGTCGGGGTCACCGATCCGCTCAAGCTCGGCTTCCACCAGATGGCCATGATCGGCATCCGTTGCGAGAGCGACCAGCTGGTGTCCGTCGCGGAGGCCGTTGCGGAGATGCCCGAGGTCGATTACGTGGTCATCACCGCCGGCACCTACGACCTGCTCATCGAGACCGTGTGCGAGGACAACGAGGCGCTGCTGCGCTTCCTGACCGAGAAGCTGCGCGCCATCGAGGGCGTCCGCGAGACCGAGACGTTCGTGTACCTGCGCATGGTCAAGCAGACGTACCAGTGGGGGACGCGCTAGGCGGACGCTGCCAGCCGGTGCGTCCACGCCACGGAGAACGGTCGACGACCGGGTACGGCGATGCTGGACCCGGCGACCGAGCGGCTACCATGGCATGGATGCGGGGCGCGTGGAGGCCTCCCGCCATTCCTAGCGTGGGCCCGTGTCGATCGAACCCCTGCTCGCCCTGATCGCGATCGCAGTCATCGCCAACCTCGTGGTCATGGCCGCGTTGGTCATCGTGCCCGCGCGCCGCGCGAGCGGCACGGACGATCGACCCGGTGTGGAGCGCGACGTCGCTGCGAACCGGATGCTGGCGGCGGCCGCGGTCATCGGTGGCGAGGACGAAGATCGGGCACGGGACGGGGTGCCGACGCGGACCTACGACCGGGTCGTGCGTATCGTCAGCTGGGTGTTCCTGTTGGCGACCACGATCATCGTCGTGGCCACCGGTCTGTGGCCGGAGAACCAGCCGGCCATCCTCGTCCTGGTGGCCCTGGCCGGGTTCTTCGTCCTGGTCATGCACGACCTCCTGCCGACATCGGCCCTGGGTCCCGCCAAGTTCGTCGTGGAGGGCTCGGTGGCCATCACGGTGGCCACCCTGCTGGTGGCCCTGACCGGTGGCGTGGACAGCCCGTTCTTCTTCGTCTTCCCGCTCATCGTCGGCGGCGCGGCGCTCGTCGTCTCGCCGGGCATCACGGTCGCGCTGGCGGGGACCGCCGCCGGCGGCTACCTCCTGGCGGTCCTGCTCGGCTCACCTGAAGCCGCCACGGCCCCGGCCACGGCCGCATTCGTGGGCATCAACCTGACCGCGATGATCCTGCTGGCCTACGCGGCGATGGTCATCGCCCGCGAACAGCGCCGGACGCGCGATGCGGCCATCCGGCTGTCGACCATCGACCCGCTCACCAACCTGTTCAACCGCGGCTTCTTCTTCGCCGCCCTGGAGCGCGAGATCGCCCGCAGCGCCCGATCCGGTCGCGGCTTCTGCCTGCTGATGATGGATCTGGACGAGCTCAAGGGCATCAACGACCGGCTCGGCCACTTCTACGGCGACCGCGTCCTGCGCGCGGTCGCCGCGGTCATCGCGGATGGCGTCCGGCGCATCGATACGGCCGCTCGCTACGGTGGCGACGAGTTCGTCGTGCTGCTGCCCGAGACCGACCCGACCGGCGCCTTCGTGCTCGCCGAGAAGATGCGCCTGGGCGTCCATGAGGTGGCCATGGAGCTGCCCCCGACCGATGTCCGGCCGTCGATCTCGGTCGGCGTGGTCAGCTACCCCGACGACGGCTCCACGGCCGACGAGCTGATGATCAGTGCGGATGGCGCGATGTACGCCTCCAAGCGGGCCGGCAAGGACCGCGTCACCGGCGTGGACATGCCGGGCGCCGCCTCGCCGCCTCCCGCCAAGCCAGAGGCCCAGCCGGCGCGGTCACCGAGGTAGCCGCGACGGGCACCGCCCGGGCGAGGCGAAACCGGCGCCCGGTGTAGCATCCGGCCATGAGCGACGACCGATCCAAGGGCTTCTCCACGCGCGCGATCCGGGCAGCATCGCGCGCTCCGCGCGTCGATCAGCAGCCGAGCAACGTGCCGATCTACCAGACCGCGACGTTCACGTCCGGGGACGCCCAGGAGCTCGGTGACGTGGCGGCTGACGGGCGCGCCGGCTACGCCTACAGCCGGATCAGCAACCCGACCACCTCGACACTGGGGGCCGCCTACGCGGAGCTCGCCGGCGGCGAGGCCGGGGTCGCTCTCGCGTCGGGCATGGGCGCCATCCATGCGGCCCTCGCCTCACAGCTCAAGGCCGGCGACCGGCTCGTGGCACCGACCGCCATCTATGGCTCCACGCGGACCCAGCTCGTGGACACGTTCGCGAACTTCGGGGTGATCGTCGACTTCGCCGACCTGACCGACCCGGCCGCGGCCGCCGACGCCATCGCGGCCGCACCGACGAAGGTCGTATACGCCGAAACGATCGCCAACCCGACCACGGTCGTCACGGACCACGCCGCGATCGCCGCCCTGGCCCACGCCGCGGGCGCGCGCTACATCGTCGACAACACGTTCGCCTCGCCATACGTGTGCCGGCCGCTGGACCACGGCGCAGACCTCGTCGTCGAGTCGGCGACCAAGTTCCTGTCCGGCCACAGCGACGTCATCGCCGGCGTCGTCGCCGGGCCGCTGGACCTCGTGCGTCGGGTCGAGAAGGTCCAGATCGACACTGGTGCGACGCTCGGCCCGTTCGATGCCTTCCTCGTCCTGCGCGGGATCATGACCCTCGGCGTGCGCGCCGAGCGCCACGCCCGGACGGCCGCGGCACTGGGAGCGTGGCTCGAGCGTCAGGATGGCGTGCAACGCGTCCTCTATCCCGGGCTGCCCAGCCATCCGCAGCACGACGCGGCCGTGCGCCAGTTCCGTCCCGGCGTGGCCGGCGGGATGCTCGCGGTCGAGGTCGTCGGCGGACGCGACGGCGGGCGCGCCGCGATCGATGCCATGACCCTGACCGAGCTGACCGCCTCGCTCGGCAGCGTCCACACGATGGTCGTCCATCCCCCGTCCACATCCCAGCGCCAGATGACCGAGGCCCAGCTCGCGGCCGCCGGCATCACCCCGGGACTGCTGCGCGTGTCCGTCGGGCTGGAGGACCTGGAGGATCTCCAGGCGGACTTCAGCGTGGCCCTCGGGGCGGCACGCGCCGTCGCTCGCGACGCGACCGGCGCAGATCGCTCGGTCCACCGGCCGGCCGTCGGCGTCTAGGACCGAACCCATGGCGTCCCCCGCCGCCGTTCGCGCGAGTGCCGCGAAGGGCGATCCGCTTGACCCGCTGGCGCGTGCTGGCAAGGCGGTCTGGGGCCTGCTCACGTCGGTCGACTTCGCGGTCGTCCAGATCATCATCCTGGCCCTGATGGCCGTCGTGGGCATGACCCTCGAGCAGATGCCCGCCTTCGCCCGGCGCTCGCCCGGCGACATGGAGACCGCCATCGAGGCGGTCCACCTGCGCTACGACGCGGTGTTCGGTGCGGGCCTCACGGATGTGCTCATCCGGCTCGGAGCGTTCGAGGTCTTCACCTCCCCGTGGTTCAGCCTCGCCCTCGTGGTGCTGGTCATCTCCATCGTCGTGTGTACGCTCGACCGGACCCCCAAGTTGTGGCGCGATTCCTCGCAGATCCGTGTCGTACAGCCCGAGCCGTACTTCGATCAACGCCTGCCCGATCGAGCGGCGATGGACGGGGTGACGACCGCCGATCTGCGCACCGTCGTGGGCCGGCGAGGCTTCCGGGTCCGCGAGGCGATCGACGAGGACGGCGTCACGTACGTCTACGGCGATCGGCATCAGTACACGAAGATGGCCACGCTGCTGACCCATCTCGGCCTGATCCTGTTCCTGGCGGCGGCCGCGGTGACCTCGCTCTTCGGGGAGGAGGTCGGGCTGGTGGTGCCGGAGGGGGAGTCGCTGACGGTCCAGCCCATCGGCACGCCCGGGTTGCTGCTGGTCAAGAATCTGGGCTTCGATGCACCGGGCTTCGAGACGGGCATGCCCACCGACTTCACCACCGATCTGGCCGTGTACCGCGATGGCGAGGAGATCGCGCGCAAGGAGATCCGGGTCAACGATCCGCTCGCGGTCGACGGCTACACGCTCCACCAGAACGGCTTCGGGCCGGCGCCACGTCTGGTCATCGAGGACGCCGATGGTCGTCCGCTCTGGGATGCCGCGGTCCCCCTGACCGATTCGGTGGATGGGCTGCCCTATGGGATCCTGTCCGTGCCCGGCCGCGACTTCGGTCTGCAGGTCGTCCTGAGCCGGCTGGACGACGGGCGCGGCGTGGTCCTCATCCTGCCCTACCGGGTCATCGGAGAGGACGCCGACGGGAACCCCATCGCGGAGAACGCCGACGCCATCGCCCTGACCCGCGGTGAGGCCGCCGTTCCGGGTGGCACGGACATCTCCATCACGCTGGCTGACTTCGGCGAGTACACGCTGCTCATCGCCAAGCACGATCCGGGGCAGCTCCTCGTGTGGCTCGCCTTCGCCGCGCTGATCACCGGGATCACCATCACGTTCTACCTGCCCAGGCGTCGAGTCTGGGTCCGCCGCTCCCCGGACGGGCGCCTCGGGATCGTCTGGCGATCGGATCGCTACGTGGATGTGGAACGGGAGTTCGGGCGCTTGCTCGACGACCTGGTGGCGGTCCGCCGGCCGACCTGAGGCCTGGCTCGCCAGGGCCTCGCAACATGCATCGCAACCTTCCCTGGCCGGCTACTGATTCGCAACCATTGCCCCTGTTACGCTCGCTGCAACCGCCCGTGGGTTGCGGTCGGACCGTGCGTCGTGCTCGACGTGAGGGCCACCGATCCGGCCGAGGCCCCACTGACCGCCGAACGCAGGGAGTCCCATGTCCGCTCGTCAAGACGCCGTCGCCGCGATCGCCAGCCACAAGGTGGCGGCCACCCAGAAGTTCCTGGAGCACGCGGGCGAGGACATCTACGGCCAGTACGTCTTCCACGACGTCGCCCAGCGTCAGTACCTGGCCAAGCCGATCTACCGGAAGCTGCGGCGCACCATCGAGGGCAACGAGCCGTTCGACCCGGCTATCGTCGATGCGGTCGCCCACGGCGTGAAGGAGTGGGCGATGGCGCAGGGCGCCACCCACTACACGCACTGGTTCGTGCCCATGACCGGATCCACGGCGGAGAAGCACGACTCGTTCCTCAACCCGATCGGCGACGGCCGGACGATCGCCGAGTTCTCCGGCAAGAACCTGCTCCAGGGCGAGCCGGACGCGAGCTCGTTCCCATCGGGCGGCATCCGCGCTACGTTCGAGGCCCGTGGCTACACGGCATGGGACGTCACCTCGCCGATCTTCCTGCAGGTGGAGCCCAACGGCGTCACCCTCACGATCCCGACCGGGTTCGTGTCGTTCACCGGCGAGGCGCTCGACCACAAGATCCCGCTGCTGCGCTCGCAGGAGGCCCTGGGCGTGCAGGCGCTGCGCATCCTGCGCTGGTTCGGCAACGAGACCGCGACGCGCGTGTTCACGAACATCGGGCCCGAGCAGGAGTACTTCCTCGTCGACCGCCGGCTCGCGGAGCAGCGGCCCGACCTCGTCCTGACCGGGCGCACGCTGTTCGGTGCGCCGTCCGCCAAGGGGCAGGAGCTTGAGGACCAGTACTTCGGCTCCATCCGCGAGCGGATCCTCGCCTACATGATGGATCTGGATCGCGAGCTGTGGCGCCTGGGCATCCCCGCCAAGACCCGCCACAACGAGGTCGCGCCCGGCCAGTTCGAGATGGCCCCGGTGTTCGAGGCGACGTCCGTCGGCTCTGACCACAACATGCTGGTGATGAGCCTGATGCGACGCATCGCCCGCCAGCACGACCTGATGTTCCTGATCCACGAGAAGCCGTTCGCCGGGATCAACGGATCGGGCAAACACAACAACTGGTCGATGGCCACGGACGAGGGCGAGAACCTGCTCGATCCGGGCAACGACCCGCACGCCAACGCCCAGTTCCTGGCGTTCCTCGTCGCGGTCATCCGGGCCGTCAATGTCCACGCCGACATCCTCCGGGCGAGCATCGCCGACGCCGGCCAGGACCACCGCCTCGGGGCCAACGAGGCGCCGCCGGCGATCATGTCGATCTTCCTCGGGTCGCAGCTCGAGGACGTCGTCGAGCAGCTCGACAAAGGCTCGGCCAACACGTCCAAGCAGGGCGGCTCGATGCAGCTGGGCGTGACCTCCCTGCCCGACCTGCCAAAGGACGCCACGGACCGCAACCGGACCTCGCCATTCGCGTTCACCGGCAACAAGTTCGAGTTCCGAGCGGTCGGCTCGTCGGCGCCGATCTACTGGCCGCAGACCGTGCTCAACACGGCCGTGGCGGACTCGCTGGCCGAGCTCGCCGACGCGCTGGACGGGCTCGAGGCGGGTGACTTCCCGGGGCTGACCGGGATCCTCTCGGGGATCGTCGGCGGCAACAAGCAGGTGCTCTTCGAGGGCAACGGCTACTCCGAGGAGTGGCATGCCGAGGCGGCCAGGCGCGGCCTGCCCAACAACCGGACGACGGTCGACGCCCTGCCCGTCCTGACGACCGACCAGGCCAAGGCCGTGTTCGCCAAGTTCGGTGTGCTATCCGAGCGGGAGCTCTCGTCGCGTGTCGACATCTTCTGGGAGCGCTACGTCAAGGTCCAGAACATCGAGGCGAACTGCGCGCTCGACATGGCGCGCACCATGGTGCTGCCCGCGACCGCGCGCTACCTGGGCATCCTCGCCGCGGCCGGCGATTCCCGCGGCATCGCGTCCGTCTCGGCCCACGTGTCCGGGCTTACCGATGCGCTCGTGGACGCCATAGCGGCGCTCGAGGCGGCCCAGCACCATGCCCACGACGCCGGCTCCATCGAGGCCGAGGCTCGCGCGTTCGTGGATGAGGTGATCCCCGCGCAGGAGGCCCTGCGTCTCGTCGCGGACGAGCTGGAGACCCTCGTCGACGACGAGCTCTGGCCGCTCCCCAAGTACCGCGAGCTGCTCTTCCAGTACTGAGGCCCGGCGGGCGCGGCTCTCGACGCGCCCGCTCGCCCCGCCCGCGCGCTGCGACCCCGCACGACGCGCCCCCCGCGGGACCGCGCGTCCGGTCGCACGACCCCGCTCCGAATCTCCACATGGCGGACGACGGCGCCCGCGCGCTGCGACCCCGCACGACGCGCCCCCCGCGGGACCGCGCGTCCGGTCGCACGACCCCGCTCCGAATCTCCACATGGCGGACGATCGGCGCCCGCGCGCTGCGACCCCGCACGACGCGCCCCCCGCGGGACCGCGCGTCCGGTCGCACGACCCCGCTCCGAATCTCCACATGGCGGACGATCGGCGCCCGCGCGCTGCGACCCCGCACGACG
>Ga0163153_10003370_pt1 | contig 21501 bp, 23 predicted proteins | sample OliLakLV19MP6IB1_FD_148629 | JGI IMG/M metagenome (GOLD analysis project Ga0163153, IMG submission 148629) | Freshwater microbial mat bacterial communities from Lake Vanda, McMurdo Dry Valleys, Antarctica - Oligotrophic Lake LV.19.MP6.IB-1 | ecosystem: Environmental > Aquatic > Freshwater >...
ACCAATGCCGTCCCCTCCACCGCCGAAGCAGACTTGCTGGCCTCAAGATCCACGCGAGGCATCCATTCAGCCTGTAGATTTCGATTCTTGAGCATGGTGCCGGACACCACGACCCCGCGGAACCAGTGCCGACCGATCGCACGAGTCATGGCGCCACGCTTCGATGTGGAACTGCCGGTCGAGGGCTCCATATGGCAATCTTGGCAAATCGTCCCCTGTAAGATCTCACCAGCCAGATCTTTCTGCATCACATCCTTTACTTTATCGAAATGACAGGAGGCACAGAAGTTCGCGCCACGGAACAGCTCGGACTGCGTGGCAGGATGCACAAGGTTCTCTTCTGGATTCGCATACGGCCCATAGATCATCTTCCCCGGCTCGATCTTGAATGAGGGTGGAGAGTCGGGCGTCTGCTCGACCTGCTTGATCAGATGGCAGGAGGCACAGCCGATGCCTTCGACTTGCGGTTTACCGGACAGCACCTGGGCTACAATCTTCTCGACATGTTGGGGAAACACCGTGGTCGATGGCACATGACAGGCGAGACAGCGGCGGCGCTCGTCCGCCGTCGGATTAGTCTGCAGCCAGATACCCAACACCGTGCGGAAGACCGGCGACTCCAGCGACGTCCCATGCAACAGCGCCGCATCGACCCGGCCAAAAGTCTTGAGGTCTGGCGTCTGTTCGCGCGCGCCTTTCCACTCTTCATAGTGTCGATCGTGACATTGTTTGCAGTCTTCCGATCGAATGAAGATTTTTTCAATCTCCGCGACCCAGTCATCCGACCTCGACACATCGGCCTTCTGTGCACTAGCGAGGCCATGATACAGTGCAGTCACACACACGATGAGTACAAAGAAGCCGGCAACCATTCGTTGTCCAGATAGTGCGCGTCCTAACATTCTCAGTCCCGTTTACATCCGACGAAATGAAAATTGACTCCCCACCCGACCGGATCGCCTGGATCAGCCGACTCATAGGTGCCGATGGTGAAGTTACATTCTTTCATCCCTCGCTTGATGGCTCTCCCAAAGTCGATCAGATTTCTTATCTCGGCCTTGTTGATTTCCTTGATGACGGATCGGACCTTGATGCCGGCATAGTCTGCACGCGAGCTCCCAATCACTTCGAACACCGCGACGCCCTGCGCTCGTTCGAGCTTCAATTCTTTTCTGATGTCTTCGTCCACATCTCCGACCATCACACCGAATTCTTCTCCCAATCGCTCGGCTTCCTCCACGGTCATCGGCTCCTGATCCGCCGCATTCACCGACGCCGGCCCGTAACCGGCCAGAACTCCCATCATGCACAGGCTGACACATAAGACAAAGGCCCTTCCACTCCGAAGGGCCTTTGTGTGAGCACTGACTAAAAAGATTCGAGCATCTTCCAACGTCCATGCCTCTCTAGGGGGAATACTCCCACAGGATGCTCAAACAGTCTGTCCAGCAAGGCCGCAGCGAGTGAAGGTCCGAGGCGTACCCTCTGGGTACGTTGAGGACATGAACGATGTGAGAACGCTGCTGGCGGACTGTTTCAGCATCCTGCTAGAGTTTCGCAACTGGGTCGATAACCAGCTGAAACCAGGGCGCGACAGATTTCTGCCCATTTCGTTCTTTATTCTCACCGTTCCAGACAGCAAACGACACAGTTTGTACCCGACCTGGAATCAGCTTGGCTTCGTTCTCCTGCTCTTCACTCACCAAGGGCCTGCGCATGACAACATGCCACACTCCATCTTTCCATACAGCCTTCCCCTGAACTCGGCCCTGCTTCTCTTTGGTCGTCAGGGTACTAAATCCCCCGCCGATGAGATCCTCGACAGACGAGACTCGTCGTGGAATGACTTCGAACGTCCGCACACCGTCGCGAGCCTTCTCGGAGGCCTTCGCGGCCCGGCGGTCGATATCGCTCTGCCAATCAGCCTTCCAATGCCAGATATTAATGTAGTGATCGAGTTGACCCATGCAGAAGAACGAAGGGGCATCGCCGAGCGGCAGTCCGATCGCTACGCCATCGCGAAAAGTTCCCGGCGTCAGACGGTCATTCTTGGTGTTGTCCTGCCATTCAAGCAAAAACGCGATCTCAGTCCCGTTGTGAAGCGACCGCACCGTTAAGGCTCGCGCGCTCGGCTCCGGCCAGACAGGTCTGGTAATCACCTGACCGCTCAATGGAAGCGTCATCGGCGAGACCTTGGCCCAAGCCACATCATCCGGCTCAGCCGGCAGATCCCCCTCGACGAGACGTGTGCGAATAATCATCCCCTCGGAACTCACAAGGGGCACACCGACACCGACTAAGACCCCGGCTATCACCAGAATGAAGAAGAGCAGGAGCAGGACTGGGCGGGAAGATATCTTTGTCGTTGTACGCACTATGCAACGCCCTCAGGTGATCGGCGCGAGCCCATCGCGATGGGCGCAGACACTCACACAGCCCGAGCGGCTCAATCCGACGGCAAGCGAATCGCTACCAGAGTTTCACGCGGCGAATTTTGTTTTCGCCCCGCTCGCAGATGTAGAGATACCCCTGGGAGTCCAGTGAGAGTCCAACCGGAGAATTGACGACGGCCTCGATCCCGAGAAGTCCGTCTCCATGTTTCACTGTCCCTGCCGACTCTTTCGCGACGAAGCGTGCGGCGCCGCACCCACCCATATTCTTATCTTCGTACCCACTGTCGCCGTTGCCTGCCACCGTCGTGATCAGGCCGGTGGCAATCTCGACCTTACGTACGCGATGATTCATCGTGTCGGAGATGTAGAGATTGTCCTGCTGATCAACCACCACAGCTTCCGGCGCATGAAGCATCGCTCTGACTGCTGGCTTGTCGTCACCATCGTAGCCGTACCGGCACACCCCGGCTACTGTCGAGATGATACCACTGCGATGATCGATGCTGCGGACACGGTTGCTGCCCTTATCGACGAAAATAATATCGCCTTTTCCATTCACCGTAAGCCCGACGGCATCATACAGTCGGGCTTCGAGTGCAGGCTTTCCATCATCGAGATACATGGACATGTCCAGTCCATCCGAACAGACCGGCATGAGCCAGCCGTGATCATCGCTGAAATCGATGCCGATGGCATCGCCGGAAAGCACCACCAGATTCCGCGCCACGAGCGGTTGCTCACGGGCCTCGTCCTCTGCCGTCCAAGTCCCGGCGACAGTCGTGACCATGCCTGTCAGTGGATCGTAGCGACGGATTCGATGTGCTTGGGTATCGGCGATGTACATCACGTCGTTGGGATCGAACGCGATCGCGGCAGGCCAGGTGAGATTGGTCTCAAGGGCCGGGCCATCTCCGTTGAACCCATGTTGTCCGGTCCCGATGATCGTCGTGATGATGCCAGTCTCATGGTCTATTTTTCTGATGCGGTTACTGCCGGAATCGCAGATGTAGAGGTCGTTGTGGGAATCGAATGCGACGTCGAGCGGCAAATAGAGCCCGGCCTCTCCACACAGGCCTTCGTCGCCGCTGTAGCATGTTTCACCGATGCCGGCAAAGTTATGGAGTAGGCCTTCCCGGAGATTGACCCGTCGGATACGATCGGACCCGGACTCGGCAAAGTAGAACCACGCTTCGTCCTTGTCGAGCGCCGCGTGATGGGGCAGTGGAATTCCGGACTTGACCGCCCGTTTTCCATCGCCAGTGCTCCTAGCTTTCCCGTTACCTGCGAAGGTTTCGATATAGCCGACCGCAAGCTGAAGCTCGGTTTCCATATACCTGTAACCCTATCCCGGCGATTAGCCGCGTGACGCTGAATGGACCGGCGCGGCCGACTGCTCCACGGAAGCCGGTGCTTGCAGCATGGGTTCAGGAACCGCTTGCTGCGGAGCGGCGGCCATGTTCTGCTGGGCCGCTTGGGCTTCGGCTTCAATCGCGTCCGCCTCATGCACGGACTTCTTGAAGCCCTTGATCGCCTTACCGATCCCCTCCCCCAACTGCGGCAATTTTCCCGCACCGAAGATGACCAATACGATGAAAAGGATCAAGATCAACTCTGTAAAGCCAAGACTCCCAAACATGGTATATTCCTCCTTATAAATGAGGCAATCAGGATGCGCTGCTCTCTTTGGCCCGTTTGGAAAATCGTTCCTTCAATCGCTTCCGTGCCTGCTCAGCCTGTTCGAACATTTTCGCCTTGTCGTAGACGCTGATCAAGTTGTAGTAGGCCAGTGGTTCTTCGGGATTTTGCTCGACAGCTTCTTCCATGACCTTGATCGCGAGATCCGTTTTCTTGTGATTCAACGCCAACTCCATCAGCTTGAAACTGCCTTCCAAATGCTTCGGGTCCAACTCCAGTGTACGGACATAGCACTGGATGGCCATGTCGATGGTATTGTAGTCCGAGACCTGAGGATTATCGAGTTCGACATAGACCCCCGCGAGATTGTACCAAGCCATAGGGTCGTCCGGCGTAATTTCCACAAGGCGCTCGTAATACCCCTTGGCCTCCATGAATTTCTTCTTGTCGGCATAGACCCGCCCAAGGTTGAAGAGCGCCAGGACATCATGGGGAAAGACGTCGAGCGCATGCTTGAATTCGGTTTCCGCTTCATCCGTCATGGCCTTCGTGGCGTAGATCGTGCCCAAATTCGAATAGTACATCGCAAGCGACCGATTCATCTCTGCGCGGAGCCCTTCCGCCATTTCGATCGACTTCTTGACCTCGACGAGCGCGTCATCCATCCGGCCTTTGCTGAAATACAACTCGCCCAATCGGCAGCGGGCCTGGAAATCGTCTGGCTCAACCGCCAAGAGTTTTTCGATCTCGCTGATTTCCTCGTCGGGGCTCAGCGGCTGATCGCCGGGATCGATGATGGTCTGGCTTGGTTCAGGAACAGCAGCGGTTGGTTCGTTCATACGATTCCCTGTAGTAAAAAGTCTGTTCGCAGGCCACGGAAAAACTCAACTTGTACACCCGACACCATGTGAATCTTCAAAATCGGTGCCGTTGTCAACCGAACTTCAGCAGGATCGAAATGGTTCTCCAGTGATCCATGAAAGGCTTCGGAGGACACACCCTCGGCAATCCTGCCTTGCACATTTCACCTTGTACCATTCATGTTTCTTGTTAAATATGTCCGCCCGCCAAAGAATCCGGTCTACTGACCATGGGGGCGTTCGTTGCCGGCGCCGATTCCCTGGCATCGCGCCGCTGCCGGTCCATGCTTAAGAGCATTGCGCCGAGCACCACCATGAGCGTGAGATTGGAATACAGGAGCGCATATCCTGCAATAAACATCAATCCAAGACCATACCCTGCCAGACGCCCCATATTGAGTAATTTAATAACCGTGTACGACCAGCACAACAGGCCTGTCAGATAGAACGCAAACGGGAGAAAAAACGTGTAACCCATGCCGAACTGAAAAATCCACCCAATGCCGTCCGCCGCCTTACGAATGCTACTGGCCATCCCGGCATCATACCGATGGAGCAGATAGTCTAAGAACAACATCACCGTAAACACGGATATAGAGGTCGCCCAAAACCAGATGGCACGACGGCGCTGCCGTTGATTGCGAGTCAGAAATGAGACGCCCTGCCCATAGGCCCACATCACCAGGATACTGGACAAGACCAAGAGCCCTTCACCCCCACGATGCGCCTCGTACACCAGGGGCGGAGCCGCAACGGTTCCAATAAAACTATAGATGGTGGACACGATCTGATAATACAACCAGCCCCCGACCCCGAGAAGATAGGTAATCCCCATAGCGCGATGCGACCATTCGGTATGGGTAGAGAGGTACTCCACCATCAGACAGATCAACGCAACCAGCGCCACGATGTTATAAATAGCCGACCCCAAGAAGGCGGGAGGAACTAACAAAAATCCCACGGTAAGGAGCAAGAGGAGCGCGACACAGGGGATCACGATCCGATTCGATCCCGTAAACCCTCGACTGGCCACTCGGTTGACGGCCACCACACTCAGAGCAAGAAACAGCAGAATCGCCACAACATTGAGCAGCCACTGCCCAATCTGCGTCAGGGCCGTGAAAGTTGGGATAATCCATTCATGCTCCTGGGCCAGCTTGCTGAGATGCATCCCCAACCGCGACACAAGCCGATACAGAATCAATTCCGAGAAGGAGACGATGAGGACAAGCTTGATTGTGTATCGAAACAGCAAAGATTGATCGCTGAGCTTCCCCGTAATCCGTTCGATGGTGGGATTCGTGGTAGTCACGTCGTACACCTTTGCAGCGCGCGTACATTACACCCACCGGAAAGAGACAGGATGAATGTCTTGAGGGGGCCACTCATGACGATCCTGCCGGCTGCGGCTCGCGCACTTCTTGGGCCTTGGCCCGTGCGATATACAACAATCCATCGGCCATCGAGTAGTTGAACGGCAACTCGCACACAACTTCGCTGACCTTTTCGTAGACATGCTGATACAGACGCTCCGCTTCGTCCGGCGTCATGCCTTCCGACACTTCATAAAAGAAACCCAGGCTCAAGTCCTCTGCCGACGGGCGCATGATCCGCCTGATGCCATAGCTGCCGGGGTCGCTCATGATCGGCGCTTCTTTTTCCAAATCGAAGAGGCATGGCTGACAAGAAAACCCGTACAATCCGTGTAGACGCTCGTTCTCCACGATAAAATTCATCGTCTCTCTGGCTTCTTCTTCCTTCTCGGTCGGGAATCCCACAATGATGTAGCAATGCAACGCGATCCCCAGGTCGATACAATCGTCGGCAATACGGCGCACCCATTCCTGCTTGATCCCTTTCTTCATGAAGTCCATGACGCGCTGATTGAAGGACTCCAATCCAAACACGATCTTCAGACACCCGGCCTCCCGCATCGACGTCAGCAGTTCACGGGTCAAATGCTTCTCGAACCGCATCTCACAGGTCCATTTGATATCCAGCTTCTTGTCGATGATCTGTTGGCACAACCGTTTCGCCGGTGAGAGCGCCACACACTCGTCGGTAAAGAAGAACCGCTGGGCTCCATACCGCTGCTTGAGCCATTCCAGCTCCTCAACGGTCCGTCCCGGATCTTTCTGCCTGAAGTTCTGGTGATCCAGCGTGAGGGCGCAGAACGCACAGTCCTTGTAGTAGCAGCCGCGCGAAAACTGCACGGGCAAAACAGGCTCCGGCGACAAATACAGTCCGAGCGGGAACCCGTCGTAGTTGGGGGCCGGCAGCTGATTGATGTTCTCAGAGTAAAACGGCTGATTAATCGTAATTTTTCCGTTCTGGCGATAGATCAGATTTGGAACTTTGCTGAAATCTTTTTTTCCGTCCAATTGATGAACGAGTTCAAGCAACGCCGTCTCGCCCTCGAACACGATGATATCGTCGGTCAGATCGAAGAGACTCGGACAGCGACGCACGTTATCGACCAATCTGGTGAAGATACTGCCGCCGATGGTGAGATGGATGTTGGGAGCAGCTTCCTTGAGCAAACGACAGAGTGTCAGGCCGGGGATAATCTGCGATGTCGCCGTAATCGACACGCCGATCAAGTCCGGCTGGTTGCCGACAATAGACTGCACGAACTGCTCCTGAAAGAGCCGAATATAGGGGTTCTGGGCCTCATCCCTGATGATCTTCATCAGATCTTTAGATGAATAGATGGAACAGCTGCCGAACTGATTGTCGACGACCGTCAGTCGTGTGGGGAAATAGAGCGTGGAGAGCACCTCCAGCCATTTGTCGATGAGAAACAGACTTTCCTTATAGGATTCGAGATCATAGAAGCCTTCCCCGCGAAGGGTTTCCTTGGCCGGCTCAATCCGATCGATGAGATACGGAAAGCGGTCCAGCGACTCCACCACTCTCGCCAAATGCTCGGCACTTCCCGGCCCGGTATCTCCGGTCCGTTCCTGCTCAAGCATTCGCTGTTTATCGACTAACTCCTGATAGAGCGCCACCCCATAGGAGTGGGTCACCACCTTGTCCAGGAGTTCGATCCCAAGATCACGCTGGGATACGTTGGTGACGCCGCCCTGAGCCAAAAACCCCGTTAATGAAGGGAGGCTCAGATACGGCTGCGATGGATGCCACGTTGGAGGAAAGAGCAGTGAAACCTTCATGCTGATCCATCACCAACTGGGGATAAAATAAGATGAATTCTCAATAAATTCCAACTATTTTTATACACTCCGGTCTCGGCCAAATGCAACCCTCGGAGACGCTCACTTCCTCCACCTCCCACCTGCCCCATCTTGTCTTTTCGATTGAACTTCCATATACATACCGTGGCATCTCGCGTAATAGTTAGACATGCTGCCACGTTGTGAAAGGAGCGATGCCCATGACACTGCTCGGAAAATCAAAGACCGTCGTGCTGACAGGGGTTCTGGTTACAGTCGTAGCCGTCGCATTTCCTCTTCTATCGGCATTTGGCGAAGGCGGTGCGCGACGGGACGTTGTGCGGCGGGATGCTGAGCGCAACGCGACGGCCATGGGCATGCTCTATCTAGTCGAGTTCGAGGCGGCTCAAGCCGGAGCGCCAACGAGCCGCGAACAGACAATTGAGCAACTCGACAAATTTGTCATCCCATCCCTCGTGAGTCTGGGAAAAGACGGCAGGGTCCGTGCTGGAGGCATCGCCGCCGGCACCCTTACCGGAGCCTTCGTGATTGAAGCCAAGTCGAAAGATGAAGTGACTGCGCTCATTGGCGCGCTTCCCGCCTCGAGCATGATGAAGTGGCAGGTCACACCGATCGAACCCTTCGCTCATCGTGCCGACATTGAGAAGAAGGTGATGCAGGGACTCCGCGAGCAAAAATAGTTCAAGCGCGCCAATCCAAATCGCGTCGGCTCTGCATGCCTCACCAGTGGTTGCAGCGAATGACGCTTGCGCACAACAGCCGCTGCGCCACCTCAGCCGTCACACGAAGGCTATGCCCAGCCGCCAATCTACGACTCAATTCTTCGCACTCCAGTGTAACCCCCTCGTTCCTAGAGTACCCAGATACTGGCATTACACGAGAGCCTTGCACACACACTGACACCAGTACCCGTTTCATGTTCAGGGATGCGCAGGTTCATTTTTGATCGCTTGGTAAAAGAACGATGCAGTTAGGATTAAGCCCCTGATTCTTCAGTGTATCGACAGCCCCGGCCACTTCTCCCTTCACTAGGTCAATGACCGTAACCGATCCATCACTCATGCCTTCAAGATTCAGAAAACTATTCTGAACGAAGAGGTAGCCTTCATCAGAAGACAGAGCCATATGATGCGCGCCTGCGGCTGTCAGGATGGCGTTGAGAAACTGCGGATGCCGTGGATCTGTATTGTCGTAGATGTTGACATACCCAGGCTTGGCGGTTGTGACGTACAGCCGATCACCCTTGCGGTTATACAACATCTCCAGAAGCATCCCCTGCTCACGTGGGCCAACGTCATCGACCTGCTCAAAGCTAAAGCTCTTTGACTTCGGATTCCATGCAGCCATCCATACGGTTCCCTCTAACATGTTTGTGATATGCGCAATGGGTGGGTTCGTATTGGGGGAGAACATCACTTCGACCGGGGCCGCCTTGGAGGGTGAGGCTTTCAACGACACCTTGTGTGTGGAGAGCACCTTGCCGGTGTTGGCTTCAAGCACCGTGATCGTCTCCCCCGCTTGGGATATATCTCCAGGCATCACGGTACTCGTGATCAGAATGCGGTTGATCCCATTATGGATGGCTATGCCATGCGGGTGACTGATGAATGGGTCACCGGGAAGAGGAGCGGCAATCGTCTTGAGGGGGGTATCACTCCTCGCATCTCCCATGATGACGTTGTTTGAGCCCATACACGTGAGATACCAGGTCTGGTTGTCCTCGGAAAATACGATATCTTCTTGGACACTGCAGCCTGGAGTCTCCACCACCTTCATCCTGTAGGGGAACCGCTTCAGGTCAAGCACGTGTAAGACGCTTTTCCCCAGTGCTGTGACATACGCTTTACTCATATCCCGATTGTAGTAGAGGTGATGAGCCACGAGATCAGGCGGGAGTGGAATGTCCATCACTATCTTCCCGAACCCTGCCGACTTGGGATCAATATCGATAATCGCCAGCCCCTCTTTCCGCACCGTATTTTCAGGCTTGCTTTCGTAATTCAGCATGGCCAGGATTTCTGCGTGCGCGACAGAGGTCAGGAGCACGACGAGAACACCAGCGATCAATCCCGAGAAGAGTAAGCGTTTCATGGCCGTATCCTTATAGAAAAGAGCAGAACTCAAAGGCCTCTTCATCGAGTGGGCAATACTGCCGTGGTTCGAGCACATTCACTCGCGGTATCCTGTGCAGTCGAGAATGCCTTTCAGGCTCCCTTAATGGTGTGTGTACCGTGGGTAATTGCCGCACCCGCGCGTAACGCCGCAGCGATCATCACGACTTCTGAAATTTCCTGTTCCGAAGCACCGGCCTCTCGCGCTTTGTCCGAGTGAATCTCAATACAGTACGGGCACTGAGTTGTCAGCGCGACCGCAATGGCCATCAACTCCTTGTATTTGATCGGAATCGCACCTGCTGCGAGCGCAGCCTTGTCGAACGCGACAAAGGCTTTCATCGTCTCGGGAGCATGAGCCTCTAAGTTCTTTAGCTTGCAAAGATTCTTCATCTCGTACATGACGATCTCCTCATACTGATCTCTAGTTGAGGGCCAACACTCCCACGTGCTGGGAGTACAAACACGAAGCCCCAGCCCGGCTTGACGCCGGGCTGGGGCTTCGCTGTGTACCGCTCTGAACTCTGGAGGACGTCAGCCTCTCACGTCCAACTTCATTACTACAGCTTCAGAGTAAACCAGGTAGAGAGCGCCTTCATGCCGTTGCGCTCAATGTTGTTCCCATCCCATACCGCAAAAGCGATGGGCACGGACATTCCTGCCTTGAACTGGGTATCGTTGGCATCCCCAGTTTCCAATGTACGCTTCACCACCACGCGCCAAGTTGGACCGTTGTATCCACCGCCCTTGATGGAACCGGCAGGTTCCCACACACCGTTTCCGATGACATCCTGATGAGCTTGCGTCGTGAGGGTGCTGAAGCCATTGGCGTTCAGATCCTCAACTGAGCTCACACGCAACGTCGGATCAGACATGATGTTGCCAGACCAGATGCCAGGATTGAAGGGCCCGAGGCTTCGGCCGATCCGGTCAGGATAGGTCACGCCGCCAGCCGGCTCTTCGAAATAATAATCCCAGAAAATTCCTGGGTATTGGTCGTCCACGTCCCAGATACCTGCGCTATCCTTGCCGAGATCCTTCTGCCACTCCGCGTTCCAGCGCCAAATGTTGGTCGTGCCGCCTGACTGACCCATGCACTGGAAAGGTGGCGCGCCAGCCGTGTTGACCGGGAACATGACCGCAGCCTGATCCCGGAAATCCTGGGGACCGATGGTTGTATCGTTCTTGGTCTGATCCTGCCATTCAATACGAAGACCCATCTCTTTACCGTTCGTCATGGCTTTCACGAACACCGACTTCACCGAAATATTGGGGTGCATCGGCGTGGTGATCAGCTGACCGCTCAGTGGTACGATCACCCCGGGCACGCCCTCCCACACCGGGTTGGCGCCATCCATTGGAATCGCACCCTTGACCATCTTCGCCGGAATGGTCACCGGCTGGCTGACAGCCAACGGAACCTGCCCGATCGTCAGCATCACGCCCACGATCAACGCAGAGAGAAGAATGCCGAGCACCACACGCTTACTGTGTGTCTGCACTACACTCATAGGATACCCCTCCTCTCAATTAAAAAAAGAACACTCAATGTCAGGCCGACGATCAATGAGGATTAGTCATGATGGAGACAATGGCTAACAGTACACCCACGATCACGGACACGACCAAAAGACCAATTCTTAAACGGTTGCTCTGAGGCTTTGGCTTCGGCTTCTCTTCTGTTTTCATAGAATACGCCTCTTCTTAATGAAAAATAAAGAGCGGCGGCCCAAAAGTCTTCATCATATAACACACTACGAGGGTCGATTGAACCGACACAGGGATTAGGCCGTTCCGACCGGCCCCTCCCCCTCTTTGTCTTTACCTTGATCCTTCTTGTCCAAGAACGACTCCGCGCCAACTTCGTTCAGCAACAGACTCAGCTCGTTTCCCTGATCCTGCGCACCACACTCATAGGTCTGGCCTTCCGGCGAATTGAACGTAGCCGGACGGTAATCGGTCTCTGAGTAGGGCTGAGGCACGACGCCGAGGAATGCCACTTCAAAATCCATCCATTCCGCCATCAAATCCGCCACGTGTTTGTAAAACCCTGACCCGGCTTTCTTGACCAACATCCGACAAAACAGCGGGACCCATCGACCGATATGATTCTTGACAAATTTTTTCTGCGCGTCCAGGACAATCTGTGTCTTGTCCGCTCCATCGTGGCAGCGAGAATAGGATTCTTTGTAGGCCAGAAAATGCATGAACTCAAATTCGACGCTCAAATGGTCCAGCCGCTCATGGATGTCTTTAGATAATTCCACGCCAAACGCACGATAGAACCCGGCGATATCGCCCATGACTTGCGATTGTGCAAACACATGGTCGTTTCCGAAAAGCGTTTCGTAGGGAGGGCAATCAAGCGTGATGACGTTACTGAACACTCGGCGATGCTCGGCTTGTAGATCGGTTAGTTGCCAGTTGACACATTCCGACGCGACCACTTTCTCAATCTGATCGAACTGTTTACGCAGCAACACCAGCTTGAGCTTGGCCCGCTCGCCGCCGATGCCGTCGAGTGTCGTATCTAAGGTATCGAGCGCCGCTCGTCCATCCTCAACAAACTCTCCGCATTGCACATAATCGAGGAACTCTTCGTCCTCCGGATACAGCTGGCTCCACGACACAAGGAGATAGAGCTTACTGCGGTTGAGGGCGCGTTCGACTGCAGGTGAATCTTTAATGGCCGGCGACGCCGGTATGACCCCGGCCACGGCCTGAGAATGTGTTTGCACTGGCTGTTTACTGGTCATGCGAATCGATTCCTTGACTTACACTCAGGCCCATAAGACTCTCTGAGCATGCGAGGTCAAATCTTTGGCACGAAACTCCCGTATGGTAGGTATCGGCTCAAGGGTTGTCAAGCACGATCTTCCCATTGGCAAAGAGATAACCCAAGTTCACGTTTTTTAAAAATATTTCCTTTCGTGAACCGTGCCACTTCTCTAGAATTTCTCCTCTTGCATTCAGACCTGCCTTGTGGATCATGAGTGTGACGACACTAACAATCTCACCGGTGTGACCCGAATGGCCACGTGATCATTCACGGTCCGACACACCTGCTCACACAATCCGCATCCGACGCACCGCTCAGCCGTCACCACAAGCCGTTGTTGATCGAAGTCCATCGACAAGGCATCCGTGGGACATTTCGATGCGCAGGCATGGCACCCCTGCCCTGCCGTGCAGACTCGGTGCGATACAACCGCGAGACCCATTCGTATCTGCTCGTGTCCTTCGACAGGAAGCAACGCCTCGGTGGCACAGGCCGCGATGCACGGCACATCCTCACAGAGATAGCACGGCATCCGATCCGCAAAAATGACCGGCGTCCCGTTCTGCGGATGGAACGTAATCGACCCGTACGGACAGACCTTGGCACAGTCACCGCATTGAGTGCATCGCTCTAAAAATAACGCCTCGTCAGCCGCGCCGGGAGGGCGCAGCCAATCGATTCGCACCGGGAGTGGAGCCGGTTGTTCCGGCGCAGCATGCTGGTGTTTGGAAAACTCTTGTGCCGCTTTGGCAACGGAAACCACAGAGTCTTTGAGAAAGTCGCGACGCCCATAGGTCGAATCGGTGGCCACAATGATGCCCCCGTTACATGACACCGTCGGCACGCAGCTTGTAGACCTCGACACAACGGTCACAGGCCCCGAACTCGATGTCCCAGCCAGGGTGATTCTCGCGGATGAAATCGAGCACATAGGACTCGAGCTTGTTGCCCATATCCTCGACCCACGAATAGGTCGGAAACCGGCACAGCGGGCAGGGAAATCCCGGCATCAACATCACTTTATTTTCTGTTTCTGGAACCTCGCCTCCCTCAACATCCACCGCACGGTCCATGACGCGTAAGGTATCCGACGCCATCTCGATCAGTTCCGAGTGGGTAAAGAAACTCGTCTGCCACAACCCCTCAAACACCGATTTCAATTGTGGCGCGGGAATTTTGCGGTACCAGGAGCGAAACTCTTTGAACCGGTCTTCCTTCCTCAGCATCGGCTCTTTGCCGGCTACCGTGAGCCGGCTGTCCACAGTGAGACTCCACAACACTCGATACCGTTGGAGAATGAGGGTTTCCTCGCCCGGATTTTGTCCGACTTTGGTATCCGGGTCGTACCCAAACACCGGATCCAGCATGTCAGAAATATGCAATAATTCATGGCGGCAATAACGCGTGAGCGCAGGATCGTAGAATCGACGTGGAATAAGTTTGATCCCGACACCTCTCAACCCTTTTTCTTCGAACTCTCGGGCCAGTTCATGTTCGACGGATCCCCACTTTCTGAGAATATCGACGCCTTCCTGATCTTCCTTCAGCACTCCCTTGACGAGCACGATTCCAACTCGTTCTTTCAGCAACGGATATTCATTGAACGCATCGCGGATGATATCGGAAAACCCCCAGGTCCCGAACATATACTGGTAGAGCTTCTTGAACTCGCTCTCCCGATCGTCAAGCGTAAACTTTTCATAGATCGGATCGGCCAGTTCGTGAAACTCTTTATAATAGGTCGGGTCGCCTTCCCGTTCCGTCTTTTCGACGAACGAGTCGATGACCTCTTGCAGCAGTGCGGGCTGAAAACGAAGTTCCATACCTGTCCTTTGGGAGGCACGCTAGGTGTCTGCTTGACTTGCCGACAAAGCTTCTCTTACGATCTCTGTACGCTCACACGAATTATACTGGCGCGAATCGACGGTTTGCAATCAAACCGGTCGCCGTACGCCGCTCCACCTTGTTCTAGCGATAAGGATGTCCATGGCTGATCAGACAACTTCCCAACTTGACCCCACACTCTCACCGCTTACGCCAACCGTATTGGGAAGCGGCGCCACGCCGAGCGACTCTCTTGAATATTGGAAGACAGGAGCACGGGAGTTGACTACGTTTCGAGGCCATTCACATGGAGTGTGGTCGGTGGCCTTCGCACCGGACGGATTGACCCTCGCGAGTGGAGGAGCCGACCGACTTGTTCGCCTGTGGGATATTGAAACCGGACGCCTCTTACGCTCACTGAGGGGACATACGGCGGACATCCGATCCGTCATCTTCACGCCAGACGGCCAGACGCTGGCCACTGCCAGCGAGGACCGGACCATCCGCCTGTGGAACCCAACCACCGGTGAATCGAAGAAACTGCTCTTCACACGCTATGACCACAATGTTGTGAGCCTCTCGCTCTCACCCGACGGCCTCATGCTCGCGCGCGGCAGCCACAATAAAGACATCAAGATTTGGGAAGTCACCACCGGCACCGAGCTCATGACCCTCCTCGGCAAAGACCAGTATGACCATAACTGGTCTGTCTGCGTCGCCTTTTCGCCGGATGGGACCCACCTTGCCAGTGGAATGGATATCGGTAAGATCAAACTGTGGGAAGTCTTACCCAGTGGCGAGGAAAAAATCCTGCACAACGGCCACTGGAAGGAGAGCGAGGAAGACACCAGCGAAACACGTGGATACTTTGTTGAAGACGACGGTGGATTTCAAAAGCCGATGAGCTATTGGATCGGCGCGATGGCCTTTACCCCCGATGCCAAACTATTGATCACCGGAAGCCGTGACGAGACGATCAAACTGTTCGACATGCCCCACATGGCGGAACAACGAACACTGAAGGGCCATAGCGGCTGGGTACGTGCCCTCGCCGTCACAGCGGACAGCAAGGTACTCATCAGCGCCGGCGACGACGCCACGATCAAATTTTGGGACCTATCGAACGGCCGTTGCTTCAGAACAATCAAAGCCCACACCGCAGCCGTTCGCAGCGTGACCCTGTCACCGGATGGAATGAAACTCGCCAGCGCCTCGTGGGATCGGACCATCAAGTTGTGGGAAGGTGGAGCAGAGAGGGAATGACCAGGTGCCCTTCTTGCTCGCAGAACGCGCACGATAAGAATGTGCTCGCTCGATGCGCGCAGTAAAGGGCGACCTCGGCCACTCCCTCTGGGAAAGATAGAAAGAGCCAGAAGGCCCTCGCTTGGGCTACTGGCACATCTCGACGTGCCAGTGGGTGGGCGGGTGAGAAAATTGCGTGCATTCAAGGATCAACCGGCCCCATCCCTAAGAGGCAATGAGCAAGTCTAGAGGGTACATTTTACATTATAGCGTTAGTTCAAAGTGCTTGTTTAGGAAAAGACTCCCACCTCTTCATTTTCGTCTCAAGCCGAAGTGATCTAGCCCATCAGGATAGTGGCATGGCAAAACATTCACGTATATTCATCAAGTCTGGAAACACACTCTCTTATTTGATGTGGGCTCGGTTTGAAGGCAATGGTGATGTATACATGGGGCTCACGGCCAAAGGTGCTGGCGGACTTGAACAAGTCTATGACCCCAAGCTGGGCAAGGTTCTGGCTAAGGACATTTTTGCGCCACAATCCTATGGGACCCTGAAGATCTCATTTCACGCTTCAGGACAATATAAGCTCACTGGCTGTATGGGCCTAAGCGAGGATTCGCAGGACCGAGTCACCGTGATCGGACCTCGATTGGCAGACATTTCCGAGCCACGAAGAATGGCTGAGATTTTGCTTCCTGCTCATCTGCCTCAGGCACAATGCAAACCATCTGCTCATGACATATCTCTCGATATTTCTCCTGGGCCGCCACCGCCACATCGGTGTGCTATTTTCTGTATGTCTAAGAAGCGTTACGAGGAAGTCTTGCAGGGGACAACGAAACTGGTTGATACATCTGAGTGGGAGTGTACGGATGCTTTCACCGACGGTTTTCAAGTTTGGGTGTGGACGGTCCGGAGATCCACAAATGACACAGCAATACTACCCCAGTACCTTGTAGAGTTCCCTGGATTTCCGAAGTGGGGCCAACTGAGGGCAACGGAGTGAAACAAATGGGTTGGGAGTCTTTTTCCCCATCAGCGTCGAGTGAATATGGATGAAGAATTTAAGGGGTAAGACCCTTTTCATCCCTCCTTCAGGCCTCATCGAACGTAGCCCGCAGGAATGCTTGATGAGCAACACCACGAGCGGACGAGGTCCATCCCCAATACTCAGGCCTGACCCTTAATCTGCCGAATACCGATATCGAGCACGAAGATATCGAGTCGACGATCGCTGATAAAAGATAGGCTCCCGCTGAAAGTTGACAGGATTAACAACGGCAATTCGAGCCGAAAGTGGAAGAGCCGTCTCACGGCGTCAAGACAAGAATTGCCGTTGGAACTACTTCATACGATTGATAATGTAAACTAACAATACCACTGATCTTTTCCTCCTTATCAGATTCTCACCGCGTTACAGTACGTCCCGCCATTCTCCGCGTGAATATGTTAGTGCGCTTCGTGGTGTGCGGGGTCAAACGCTATGCCTGTTGAGCCGACGGACTCTCTCATACTGTTCCCATACGTATACAGTCCTCGTTCAAAAACGTTCACCGCAGCGCGCTCCATGAAGATCCTTTTTTCGTTTTGCCATAATTAATAAGGAACACTATCATTCTTTTTTCTTGGCGTAGTTCTTGCTCTGCCAGCCAGGGTTTAGTTGTACCAGGAAGCAATGGTTGAGTCCTGGATTCCTTAACTTCTAAATCATCTAAATCATCATAAGGGGGTATGCATGTCGCATCGCCGGAAGAAGTATCTATCGGTCGGATTAGCAGGAGTGCTGTGTTCCACCGCCTTCCTTGGCCTCACTACGGCTCACGCTGATGGGAAAAATAATTTGACTCTTCCCGGTATGCGAGACCGGCCTCACACTCCGGACAATTCCTTTACACGCATGTTTCCTGAGCTGCCGCCCTACGCCCCGCCGACCGATGCTGCACGCGAACAGGCCAAGAAGCTCGGCGAAAAAGGAGGCGTCATCGACGCCGTAGATAACCTGACCGATCCGATTCAGTCGATCACGAATCCCGCGGTGTTCAGTCCACACAATCCCGACAACCCCAACATGACGGCGGGCGTGACCTTCTTCGGTCAGTTCCTGGACCACGATATCACGCTCGACCCGAGATCCCCCTTGCTCGAACGGAGCAACCCGAGAAAAACGACGAATTTTCGCACCGCAGCGTTCGATCTGGACAGCCTGTATGGCGAGGGGCCGCAAGGCTCCCCGGAGTTGTATGACTTGAGTTCCGGCGAGATTAAGATGAAGGTCGAGGCCATTCCGGGTTCAGAGCTTGTCTCTCGCAAGGGCGCGATCCGTTTCGACCTCCCGCGTGATCCCAACAATACCGCTATCCTTGGAGATAGCCGGAACGACGAACATGTGATCCTTGCGCAGTTCCACCTGGCGATACTGCGCTTTCACAATGCCGTGATCGACCACCTGCGCGCCGATCCCGCTCACGCCGACCAATCGGCGGAGCAGCTTTTCAAAAAGGCCCAACGCCAGGTCCGCTGACACTATCAGTGGATCATTGTGCATGAATTCCTGCCGCTGACGATCGGACAAGAACTTGTCGATAACCTCCTCCGAAAAGGACCCCGCTTCTATCAGGTCGACGACGGTGCAGATGGTCGGCGCGACAGACGCTCAAAGGATCCGTTGCTTCCTATCGAATTTTCCGTGGCCGCGTACCGTTTCGGCCATTCGCAAATTCGCCCAAGCTATCGTCTGAACTTCGGCCCCACTGGCGGATCCCCATTCTTCGCCTTTCTCTTCGACGATACGCAAGACCCCAACAACCCGGATCCAGACGATCTCCGTGGCGGGAAGCGAGCGCCCCGGCGCTTTGTCGACTGGCAAACGTTCTTCAAATTCGACAACAATTTCCGACCGAACAAAAAGATTGACGGCAAACTCTCCAGCGTCGTGATGTTGCTTCCAGGGTCACGTGGGCCGGCTCCAGGGCTGCCGTCCGATGGGGTACAGTCGTTGGCCTCGCGCAATCTGATGCGCCACGTCAATTTCGGCATACCATCAGGCCAGGCCATTGCGAGAAAAATGGGTGTGCCGGCATTGACCCCTGCGCAGCTGGGCGAGCTCAAGCCCTTCGACATGGAGAAGAGTACGCCACTGTGGTATTACATTATGAAAGAGGCGGAGCTCATGGAAGATGGCCTCCGCTTAGGACCGGTGGGAGGCCGCATCGTCGGTGACGTGTTTATCGGCCTGTTAAAAGCTGATGAAACGTCCTATCTGTCAGCCAGGCCTCATTGGACACCGGTGTTACCGTCTGCAACGCCTGGCGAGTTTCGGATCACCGATCTTTTGACCTTTGCCGGCGTGGTGCCGCCCCTGGAGTAGCAGCACCAATCAAATTGGTCGGGAGTCTTCATCGCCCTGAGCGGGTGAGAAGAGACTCCCGACCATCTTGGGTTCGTCACACGTTCATCCTTCCCCTTCACGTCAACATCGCGGACAAGCAGCCGGACAACAAAGCGCCGGGCGGCTTAGAATACTTCAGATCTGCTGAGAGCGGAATTCGAATTCTCACAAACCCGCATTCGGCATCAAACTGTTTCAAGGCAGCGAGGCGTTGCAAATGCCACGTCAAGCAACGACCCCACAAGTCCTACCCGCGCGGGCAAGATGAATCTCAAAAAAAGTAATGGGTGCGTGACCGGCGACAACAGCGCAATCAAGCTTTATCAATCAAAGACTCCCGACCCCTTTAATTTACTCCCTGTCGTATATCCATAGGCAGTGGAAGTCACTCTGTATCTTACGAGCCGGGTTGATAGATAACAGGTCGGTAACGCGGTTTGGGAATAGGTTTGCGGGCCGCCCGAGCTGCTTCCAGCCAGACTTTCTTGGCCAGTTGCGCTTGTTTCAGGGCGTCGGTCGGAGTTGTCCCGAAAGCAGAACAGGCCTCCAGGTCGGGAATATCTGCGATATAGCCCTTGTCCGCGTCGCTAGAGAAGATGCTGATGTGATAATCCTTGGTCATAGCTTCACATTCCTCATGCTGCCTTTCCTGACGTAGTCTTGGTTCGCACCAGGAGATCAACATCGCAATCCAGGACATGCAGTAAGGACAAGAGTTGATCGACTGACTTGCGGTAGTTCGTCTGATCGAGCAGACGATAGAACTGCGTGGCGGAAGTGCCCAGTCGCCTGATGATCTCGCGCTTCGACAAGGCACTCCCCTCGACTCGCTTCTGCGCCTCGATCGTCAGTTTATACAGCAGCGCATCCCGCAAGTAGTGCGGGTCCTGGTTGTATTCCAATACTTGCTCACCATGGATCGTTCCCTCCTTGCCCGACTCCAGCACATAGGTAAACCCTTCGCCCCCTAGCTCTTTATCGACGAAGACCCGGGTGATCGGATTGGCGGGGCTGGGCTGAGGATCAACCTTTGAGTAGGGAAGGTCGAACACGTTCTTCGACATCTTCACCTGAAACGCCCTCTTGCGATTGTTGTGGGTGACCGACTGAATCTTCATAGCGCCCCCTCGAACTCCAGCTGCTCGATGAACACGCGAACTCGTCGCGTGGCGTTCCCTATCATCGGCTTCTTGCTATCCAAGTCCCATTTCACGATGAGCGTCCCGTCACGATATACATGCACGTGCCGAGGAAAATGATCGCCTTTCCAGGTGACGAAGATATAGCCACCCCGGCGAATCTTACTCATGGCGTAGTGTTACCTTCAGAGGTATCACTTGTCAAGCACGATGGACGTCAACCATGTCACGGCCTGCCACCACCGTCGTCGAAGCCCTCCTCGACTACACACCGCACAATCGGCCCGCTTTGGCAGACGTACATCTTTCCAATAAGTCAATAGTCGTGCTTAACCCTCAATCTGTCGTTGGCCAGCGCCTCGTGGGACCGCACGGTGAAACTCTGGGAAGGCGGCCCGGAACCAGCCGAGTAGGCAGGTCGAGGTCAAGGTTAAGCGAAGCTTAATCTCTCGGAGGGGGCGTGGCATGGCCCTTCCGCTTCAACGCCTCCCGGAACGGCCCTTTCGGACTTTGCCAGGCGGAATCCTTCGGAAATTCCTTCGCAGACTCAGTCAGTTTCCGCTTTCCTTCCTGGCAAAGTCTCGATGGGCACCCCGTTCCTCCGGCGAATTACGCTTCAGGGCCAGGCCACCCCTGCCAGTACGTCTTCAGCTAACAAAAAATAGAAAGGCGACAGGCCGCTTACAAGCCTGTCGCCTTAACGCTTCGCCACGGTCAGTGAGTTACTCCAGTAATTACTCCCCTAGGAGCCTGTCCGAGTAATCCTCAATTTTGGACTGGACACCCAGTGGGCACTGTGGTTTCTAGACGGTATGGCTAAAACATTCAAATCCTGGGACATCGATCAGTTAGTCCTGCTTCCTCCGTCGATTCAAGAGCGCGTGCCCGCAGGGCATCTGGCGCACTTTGTGCGGGATCTGGTCCGCGAGTCGCTG